>Ga0209514_10002451_pt1 | contig 28644 bp, 18 predicted proteins | sample Subgrocontami58m_FD_187452 | JGI IMG/M metagenome (GOLD analysis project Ga0209514, IMG submission 187452) | Subsurface groundwater microbial communities from S. Glens Falls, New York, USA - GMW37 contaminated, 5.8 m (SPAdes) (version 3) | ecosystem: Environmental > Aquatic > Deep subsurface >...
GAGGATCACCGTTCGCCTCCGCAGCGAACGGTGATCCTCTGCGCGACGCTGCGTCCGCAGCGAGCGGTGATCCCCCGCGCGACGCCACCTCCGCAGCGAACGGTGATCCTCCGCGCGACGCCAAACGGACCAGACGCTCCCTGAGCGTTGCGGCGTCGCGCTACGTTTATCAACAATGATTCCCTGGCTCATCGCCTGCGCCGCTGGCGTCGCCGCGGCCGTCGGGCTCTACGGCGCGCGGCCGCCCAGCGGCGCCTATCGCCGCACGCTCGCGGCGCTCCGCGCGCTGGCCGTGCTCCTCGCGGTGGCGCTGCTGCTCGACGCGCCCGTTGGCGCGGGCGCGCCGGCCGCGCCGCTGACCGCGCTCGACGCGTCGGCGAGCTGGGGGCAGGGTGGGGCGCAGCGCTACGCCGAGGCGCTCGCGCGCGCAACCTCGGCGGGAGGCCAGCTCTTGCTCTTCGGCGACTCGGTGCGCGCCGTGCCGCCATCGGCGTCGCCGTCCGACGTGGCCTCGCGCGTCGGACCGGCGGTGGACCGTGCCGCGGCGCTCGGCCGGCCGCTGACGGTGATCACCGACGGCCAGATTGACGACCCGGAGACACTGGGTGCGCTTCCGGCTGGGTCGGCGGTCGACGTGCTCCCGGCGGCAAACGCGGTGGATGTCGCGGTGCGATCGCTCGAGCTGCCGGCAAGCGCGGCCCCGGGCGACACGGTGGAGCTTCGGGCGCTCGTGGTCAGTGCCGGCGCGCCCGTGCCCGCGGTGACGATGGCGGTGCGGCTGGCGGACGGCTCCGCGCTTGCGACCGTGCCGCTCGGCGCGCTCGCGCCGTGGAGCGAGCGCGAGTGGCGCGTGCGCCTGCGGGTGCCCGAGCGTCGCGAGGCAATGGTGCTGCGCGTGGTGGTTGCCGCGCCCGGCGATGCGGAACGCCGCAACGATACGCTCTCCACGGTGCTCGATGTGCGAGGCAGCCCGACGGCCGTCTTCGTATCCACCGCCCCCGACCAGGACGCGCGGTTCGCCCTCGACCTCATGCGCGGGGCGCTGGCTTTCGGCGTGCGCGGCTTCTTGCGCGTGGCGCCGGGGCAGTGGCGCGAGGAGGGCGCCCTCACCCGCGTGGACGAAACCGTGGTGCGTGACGCATTGGCCCGCGCGCCGCTCGCCGTGCTGCATGGCGACACGGCGTATTTCGGTGCGCCGCGAGGCCTGACCCGCGGTGCGCTGGCGCTCGTCGTGCCGCCGCGCGACGACGACGGGGAGTACTTCACCGAGCGCGCCGGGGCGTCACCGCTGGGGCCGGCCCTCAGCGGCGTGCCGTGGGACTCGCTGCCGCCCATCGGCGTTGGACCGGCGCCGCTCGGCACGTCGTGGAGCGCGCTCAGCGCGCGGCGCGCGCGACGGTTCGACGATCGCGTGGTGATCGCGGGATATGACGAGCCGCGCCGCATCGCGGTGCTCCCCGTGCGCGGGCTCTGGCGCTGGAAGTTCCGCGGCGGCCGCTCCGCCGATGCCTTTGCCGCCGTCTGGGGTGGCGTGCTCGACTGGCTCGCCGAAGGGCGTACAGACGACCGTACGGTCTTTGCCGCCACCCCATGGCTTCGCGAAGGCGACCCGGTGACGTGGCGGCGCGGCGCGAGCCGGGACTCGGTCTTCACGCTGCGCCTGCGTCGCGACGGTTCCGCGACCGACGACAGCGTGACGCTGCGCTTCAGCGATGCGTCCGGCACGGCGACATCGGCCCCGCTTGCCGCGGGCATCTGGCGCGCCACCGTGCCGGGAGGCACGTCGGTGTTTGCGGTCAACGCCTCCGCCGAATGGGTGCCGCGACGTCCCATCGTGTCGCGCACCGTGACCGCCGGCCCGCCCGCCGCGCGCGCGCGCGCCAGCCTGCGCGGCGGATGGTGGTGGTATGCACTCATGATTGCGCTGCTATGCGCCGAGTGGTGGATGCGGCGGCGGATCGGGCTGCGGTAGCTCAACGAATCGCAGTTCGCCAGAAATTCCTTCGCGCCCCTTCGCGCCCTTCGCTCCTTCGTGGTATCAGTAGCCGTTGCCGCCTACGGCCGCAGCTGCTTGCCCCGCGTCCACTTGTCGAACACCTCAATCACCGGCAACGCGTTCCCCGCGTCATCGAACATGCCGCGCCCGCGGATGGGGCTGTGCTCCACCGCCGGTTCCCACCACATCACGCCCTTGCCCAGGCCATACGGCGTCGCGAGGACGAGCGCGTGGATCGTCTCGAGGAATTCCCGTTGGCCTTCCGGTGACTCGGCGAACGGCGCCGGCTTGCCGATGTACTCGCCCGGCCGGAAGTTGTACGCCACCTCGACCATGATGATGGGCTTGCGGTAGGCCTCCGCCATGAACGCGAGGTTGTCGCGCAGGTTGAGCAGCGTCCCATGCCACCACGGGTAATACGACTGCCCGATGACGTCGAACGGCACGCCGCGCTGGACGGCGTTGTCGAACCACCACTTGGTCGTCGCGACATCACCGCCCTTGTCGATGTGGAGCATGATGAGCGGCCGTGCCTCGGCGCCGCGCCCCGCGTCGACGCCGCGGATCCCGGCCTTCAGCAGCTCGGCCAGCGTGTCCCACTGGCCGGGGAGCTTGCCGGCCGGGAACATCATGCCCGGCGCGATCTCGTTGCCGATTTGCACCATGTCGGGCAGTGCACCGCCCTCGCGCAGCGCGGTGATGGTCTCGCGCGTGTACGACTCCACGGCAGCGATGAGGGCCGGCGTGGAGAGTGACTCCAACGCTTTCGGGATGAACTGCTTGTCGCCGTCGGCCCACGTGTCGGAGTAGTGGAAGTCGAGCAGGAACTTGTAGCCCATGGCCTTGGCCCGCTTGGCGAGGGCGAGCGTGTACGGCAGGTCGTTGGGCAGCGGCCACGGGCTGTTGGCGACCGTGTGGAACAGGCGCAGGCGAATCCAGTTGTAGCCGTGATCCCGGAAGATCTTGAGGCCCGGCGTTTCCACGCCGCGGTCGCGAAATCGCGTACCCCTCGCCTCGGCCTGCGCGAGAAACGACAGGTCGGCGCCGATCGCGTAGGGGAGGTCGACGGCCGCCGTCCTGTTCGGCACGGATTGCGGGGCGATCGGGGCGGATTGTGCGATCGCCGGAACGGACCACACGACGGCCGCGAGGCCGGCGGCGACGTGGAGTGCAAGACGCATCGGTTCGACTCGCGCAGGGTGGGAGGTGCGTGCCGCTGATTCCGGCCGTTGCGCAGGAGTATAAGTCGTGATGCCGCAAGCGCCAGCGCTCCGCCTGTCGGGGAGCCACGCACCGCGCGTGAACGGCTCGCCGACTCAACTTGAGGTTGCGCCCGACATTCGGTGGCCGTGCCGCGCCCTACGTTGCGAATGCCGGCACGCCTGGAGCGTGTGCCGTTGGCCGTCCGGCCAGGGAGTGGTACATGATGCGCGAAGAACCGCATCCCGCCATGGATCCCGTGCGTGAGATCCTCGAGACGCACGAGCGTGATCTGGGCGAGCTGCTGCAGGTCCTCGTCAAGGTGCAGCACGCCCTGCACTTCATTCCGAATGAGGCGGTGGCGCTGATCTCCGATCACCTGCGCGTCACGCGCGGGCACATTCGCGGGGTCATCGGCTTCTACTCGTTCCTCAGCGACACCTACCTCGGCGAGTACGTCGTCTACCTCAGCGACAACATCACCGACCGCATGCAGGGGAGCGACGGGCTGGCCACGTACCTCTGCAACCGGCTCGGCGTGAAGCTGGGCAAGACGCGCGCCGACGGGCGCGTCTCCGTGCACTTCACGGCGTGCACCGGGATGTGCGACCAGGGCCCGGCGGCGCTGGTCAACGGGCTGCCCCTCACGCACCTGACGCGCGTGCGCATGGACGACATCGCCAGGCTGATCAATGCGCAAACGCCGGTGGCGCAGTGGCCGACGGAGTTCTTCCGTGTGGAGGACAACTTCCGACGTTCGGACGTCATGTTTCGACGCACGCCGGAGCCCGGGTCCGCGCTGAAGGCGGCGATGCGCCGCGGTGGCGACGAGACGCTCAAGGACATCCAGTACGAGGAGGCCGTCGATCCGTCGTCGGGACACGCGTGGCGGCGCGGCGCCGACGAGACGCTCAAGGAGCTCTACCGCTCGGACTTGCGCGGGCGGGGCGGTGCCGGCTTCAAGGCGGCGATCAAGTGGGAAACGTGCCGCGACATCTCGGCGCCCGAGCGCTACGTGGTCTGCAACGCCGACGAAGGTGAGCCGGGAACGTTCAAGGACCGGGTCCTGCTCACCAGCTACACCGATATCGTATTCGAGGGCATGACCCTGTGCGGCTATGTCGTTGGTTCGTCGCGCGGCGTTCTCTACATCCGCCAGGAGTACTGGTACCTGAAGCCGCACCTCGAGGCGGTGCTGGCGCGCCGGCGTGACGCCGGCCTGCTCGGCCGCAACGTCCTCGGCACCGGCTTCGCCTTTGACATCGACATCCACTGGGGCGCGGGCGCCTACATCTGTGGCATGGAGTCGGCCCTCATCGAGTCGGTCGAGGGACGTCGCGGCAAGCCGCGCAAGCGGTGGCCGCTCCCGGTGGTCGCGGGCCTCAACCACCGTCCGACGGTGGTGAATAACGTGGAGACATTCGCGGCCGCGGCGATGATTGCGCTCAAGGGCGGCGCCTGGTTCGCCGGCCACGGTACCCAGCACTCCTCCGGCACCAAGCTGTTCTGCGTGTCGGGCGACTGCGACCGCCCGGGCATCTACGAGTACCCATTCGGCGTCAGCGTGCGCGAGGTGCTGCGCGACTGCGGCGGTCTCGAGGCGCAGGCGGTGCAGATCAGCGGCCCGTCGGGAACGACCATCACCCGGCTCGAGTTCGACCGGATCCTCGCCTATGAGGACCTCTCCACGGTCGGCACGTTCATGGTCTTCGGTCCCACGCGCGACATGTTCGACATGGTGCGGAATTTCACGCACTTCTTCCGCCATGAGAGCTGCGGCCTCTGTACGCCGTGCCGTGTCGGCACCAGCCTGCTCGCCGGGCTCGTCGACAAGGTGGCCGCCGGCAAGGGCAGCCCGATGGATGTCGAGCAGGTGCAGAAGATCAGCCAATTGCTGAAGACGACGGCGCATTGCGGGCTGGGCCAGACGGCGCCGAATCACCTGCTGGACAGCCTGACGAAGTTCCGCAGCGACTGGGACAAGCGGATGATCACGACGGAATTCGTGCCCGCGTTCGACCTCGACGCCGCCCTGGCCGAGGCCCGCGTCCTGACCGGGCGCGACGACGCGCTGGCGCACCTGTGAGGAGCCTGCCATGAGTCCCGACACCCACAAGACCTTCCAGCTGGACGGCGTCGAAATCCCGTTCCGGGAGGGGCAGACCGTCTTCGACGCGGCGATGGCCGCCGGCGTCTACATCCCGCACCTCTGCCACAATCCGGATTTCGAGCCGCACAGCAGCTGCCGGCTGTGCACCGTCATCGTGAACGGCCGCCCGTTCGCTTCGTGCACGCAGCCGGCCGTGGCCGGCCAGGACGTGAAGAGCGACACGCCGGAGCTCAACGAGATGCGGCGCGCGCTGACCGAGATGCTGCTCGTCGAGGGCAATCACTACTGCCCGGCCTGCGAGAAGAGCGGCAGCTGCCGCCTGCAGGCCACCGCGTACGCGCTCGGCGTGCAGTACAACCACTATCCGCAGTTCTTCCCGCATCGCGACGTGGATGCGTCGCATCCGGAGATCATCCTCGATCGCGACCGTTGCATCCTGTGCGGGCTTTGCGTTCGCATCAGCCGGCGCGTCGACAAGAAGAACGTCTTCGCCATGACGGGGCGGGGCATCACCACCACCATCGTCATCGACTCGCCGTCCGGCCTCCTCGTCGACAGCCGGGTCACGCGCGACGATGAGGCGGTGCAGCACTGCCCGGTGGGGGCGCTGATGATGAAGGGCGAGGCATTCAAGGTGCCCATTGGCGAGCGGCGCTACGACCAGTCGCCCATTTCGGAGGGCTCCGTGGCGGAGTTCCAGGCCCGGGAGGTGCGGCTGCATGGCTAGCAAGCGCAAGATCGCCACCTGCTCGCTCGCCGGCTGCTTCGGCTGTCACATGTCGCTGCTCGACACCGACGAGCGCCTGCTCGAGCTCCTCGAGCTCGCCGATTTCGACCGCAGTCCCATCAATGACATCAAGGAAATCCGCGGGATGGTCGATATCGGGCTCATCGAGGGTGGCGTGTGCAACGTCGAGAACGTGCACCTGCTCCACCACTTCCGCGACCACTGCCGCGTGCTCGTGTCGGTGGGCGAATGCGCCATCACGGGCGGCATCCCGTCGATGCGCAACCACCACACGCTCAAGGCGTGCCTTGAGGAATCGTACATTCGCGGGGTCGGCGTCGAGAACGCCCATGTGCCCGACGATCCCGAACTGCCGCTGCTGCTCAACAAGGTCTACCCGCTGCACGAAGTGGTGCAGGTGGACTACCACGTGCCCGGATGCCCGCCGTCGGCGGATGCGCTCTGGCACGTCCTCAGCGCCTTGGTCACCGGCCGCGATCCGCGACTGCCCACCGCGCTCCTGCGCTATGACTGACCGGAGACGAACGTGACGCACCTGCTGGAAACCGCCGCACATCCGCGCGCCCTGCGCCGCGTGGCCATCGAGCCGCTGACGCGCGTGGAGGGGCACGGCAAGGTGACCCTGCTCCTCGACGACCAGAACCGGGTGCACCAGGCCCGGCTGCACATCGTGGAGTTCCGCGGCTTCGAGAAGTTCATCCAGGGCCGGCCGTACTGGGAAGTCCCGGTGCTCGTGCAGCGGCTCTGCGGCATCTGCCCGGTGAGCCACCACCTGGCGGCCGGCAAGGCCGTGGACATGCTCGTCGGCGCGCGCACCCTCACGCCCACCGCGGAGAAGCTGCGCCGGCTGATGCACATGGGGCAGCTCCTGCAATCGCACGCGCTGCACTTCTTCCACCTTGCGAGTCCGGACCTGCTGTTCGGCTTCGACTCGGAGCCGGCGCGGCGGAACATCGTGGGCGTGATCGCCGAGCATCCGGACCTGGCGTTGCAGGGTGTGAAGCTGCGCAAGTACGGCCAGGAGGTGATCAAGGCCATCGCCGGCAAGCGCATCCACGGCACGGCGTGCATTCCCGGCGGCATGAACAAGGCGCTCAGCGAGGCGGAGCGCGATGCGCTGCGCCGCGACATCGGGCAGATGGTCGCCTGGAGCCAGGGCGCGGTGGCACTGTGCCGCCGCGTCCTCGACGCGAGTCCGCACGCCCCGATCTTCGGCGTCTTCCCGTCGAACTTCATGAGCCTCATCCGGGCCGACGGCGCACTCGACTTCTATGACGGCGGCCTGCGAGCCCGGGACGCCCAGGGGACGCTGATCTTCGACCACGCGGACTACACGCACTACAACCGGCACATCCACGAGGAAGTGAAGTCGTGGTCGTACATGAAGTTCCCGTTCATCATCGCCCTCGGCGACGAGGACGGCTGGTATCGCGTGGGGCCGCTCGCGCGCATGAACAACGCCGACTTCCTCGACACGCCGCTGGCGGAGGAGGAGCGGCGGGCGTTCCGCGCCGCGGCGAACGGCGGCATGCAGCACGCCACCCTGGCCTACCACTGGGCGCGGCTCATCGAGATGCTCCACGCCGCCGAGGGCATCGAGCGCCTGCTCGACGACCCGGACATCACCGGCACGGATCTCGTGACCAAGGGCGAGCGCGCGCTCGAGGGCGTCGGCGTGATCGAGGCACCGCGCGGCACGCTCTTCCACCACTACAAGGTGGACGAGAACGACGTCGTCGTGCGCGCCAACCTCATCGTCAGCACCACCAACAACAACCAGGCGATGAACGAGGCCGTACGCACCGTCGCCGCCAGCTACCTCGACGGCCAGAGGCTCACGGAAGGGCTGCTCAATCACATCGAGGTGGCGGTGCGCGCGTTCGATCCCTGTCTGTCGTGCGCCACGCATGCGCTGGGACGCATGCCGCTGCAGGTGGAGCTCGTGGACGCGGGGGGACAGGTGATTGACCGGATGGTCCGGGGGGCGGACGGCGTCATTGCGGAGGGGCGCGGCGCGCCATGAACGGGCGCGTCCTCCTGCTGGGCTGCGGCAACCCGAGTCGCGGCGACGACGCGCTGGGGCCCACCCTGCTGACGCGCGCCGGCGCCTGGCTGATCGGGCGACCAGACCTCGACGTGCGCATTGTGGAGGACTTCCAGCTGCAGGTGGAGCACGCGCTCGACGTCGCCGACGCCGACCTCGTGCTCTTCATCGACGCCGACGCCTCCGCGTCGGCGCCTTTCTGCCTGCGGCGCACCTGGCCGTCGCGCGACAACTCGTTCACGACGCACGAGCTGAGTCCCGAGGCCGTGCTGCACGTCGCCCGTCAGGTGACCAGGCGCGACCCGCCGCCGGCGTGGGTCCTCGGCGTGCGCGGCGAACAGTTCGAGCTGGGTGCGCCGATGAGCGTCGCCGCCCACGGACACCTCGAGGTGGCGTGGGATGAATTGCTCGAACTCCTCGACGATCCCCGCGCGAGCGCATGGGACGCCCGCGCCGCGGGGTGGTGAGCGACCTCCGCACCGCTATATTAGCCTCATTCTCGTCCCGCCTGACGCCCTCGGAGGCTTCCCGATGATGGTTAGTGCCGGCCTCAACGTCCTGCTCCAGGTTCAGTCGGCGGCCGATCGGCTCGATGCCGCGCGCGCCGGGCTCGACACCCCGCTCGCCGAGCGCCTCATCGGCCTCCTTGGCGTCGCGACGATGATGGTGCTGGCCTGGCTCCTCTCGCACAACCGCAAGGCCATCAACTGGCGGCTGATCTTCACCGGGCTCGGCCTCCAGTTCCTCTTTGGCATCATCGTGCTCAAGACCTCGGGTGGCCGCGCCGTCTTTCAGTGGATCGGCGATCTCGTCACGGCGCTGCTGGGCTTTCAGGAGCAGGGCGCGCGCTTCGTGTTCGGCAACCTCGTGCAGCACACGGTTCCGGTGATCGGGGAAGGCGCGACGGCCGGCATGGCGGCGCAGACCGGGGCGTTCTTCGCCTTCAACGTGCTCCCGACGATCATCTTCTTTTCCGCGCTGATGTCGGTGCTGTACTACCTCGGCATCATGCAGCTGATCGTGAATTCACTCGCCTGGGTGATGCAGCGCACGCTGCGCACGTCGGGGGCGGAGACGCTCTCCGCGTCGGGGAACATCTTCCTCGGCCAGACCGAGGCCCCGCTGCTCATCAAGCCCTTCGTCGGCAGGATGACACGGTCCGAGCTGAATACGGTCATGGTTGGCGGGTTCGCCACCGTCGCCGGCGGTGTGCTCGCCGCGTACGTCGGCATGCTCTCCGGCATGCTGCCCGGGATCGCCGCGCACCTGCTCGCGGCGAGCGTGATGAATGCTCCCGCCGGCCTGTATCTGTCGAAGATGATCCTCCCGGAAACCGAGACGCCGGAGACGGCGGCGGGCATCAAGTCGGCGATCGTCGAGGACGCGGAGGCGCGCAAGCACCCGCGGTGGCAGTTCTGGCGCCGCGCGGCCGTCACCACCGACCACGGCGTCATCGAGGCGGCGGCGAACGGCGCGGCGCAGGGCGTCCAGCTCGCCATCAACGTGGCGGCGATGCTCATGGCGTTCGTCGCCCTCGTCGCCCTGCTCAACGCGATGCTCGGATGGGGTGGGGGGCTCGTGGGCATCGACGGCCTGAGCCTGCAGAGGATCCTCGGCTGGCTGCTCCGTCCGCTGGCGTGGGTCATGGGCGTGCCGTGGGCCGACACCGCGTACGTCGGCAGCCTCATCGGCATCAAGACGACGCTCAACGAGTTCGTCGCCTACGCCCAGTTCGCCAGCGACATGGGCACCAATCAGGTGCTGCAGCCGCGCAGCGCGCTCATTCTCACGTATGCGCTGCTGGGCTTCGCGAACTTCTCGTCCATTGCCATCCAGATCGGCGGTATCGGCGGGCTGGCCCCCGAGCGGCGCAAGGACATCGCCGCGCTCGGACTGCGCGCGATGATCGCCGGCAACCTGGCGGCGTTCATCTCGGCCTCGATCGCGGGCATGCTCGCATGACGACGTCGCATGTCGGCGCGGGGCGGCGCCGCGCGGGGGATCACCGTTCGCTCAATTCTCGGGCCTGATTGGCGCGCCGCGCGCGCCCTTGTGCCCTCCAGTATTCGCGAACGGTGATCCCCCGCGCAGCGCCGCGAGTCCGCTGCCGAATGCGATCACTCCCTGAATGTCGAAGCCCCGGCGGATGCAGCCGGGGCTTCGTCGTTCAGCGATGACCTCGAGGGTCGTCGTCGTACGCCTACGGCTTCCCCGTCCGGCTGCGCAGCTCCCGCAGCACCGCGCCCAGCTGTTCGATCTCGCGTCCGTACTCGGCCCAGTTGCCGGCGCGCTGGGCGGCGATGGCCCGGTCGTAATGCTGCTGCGACCGCTGCAGCAGCGCGTCGATGGACGCGCTGGGCGATGGTGCGGCTGCCGCGGCCGGCACGTTCTCCACGGCCGGCGTGATACGCGGGCCGCCGGTGCCGAACACCATTTGCAGGCCCTCGTCGAGCGACGTCGCCATCACCACTTGGTTGCCGTACGCGACAACGACGCGCTTGAGCTCGGGAATGGACGTCTCGCCCTGCGCCTTCAGGTAGATCGGCTGCACGTAGATCAGCGACTCCTCGATGGGAATCACCAGCAGTTCGCCGCGAATCGCCTGCGAGCCGCGCTGGTCCCACAGGGAGAGCTGCCGCGAGATGTCCGTGTCCTGCTCGATGCGGTTCATGATCTGCCGCGGGCCGTACACGAGGCTCTGCTTCGGGAACCGGTAGACGAGCAGCTTGCCGTACTCGGCGCCGTCCATGCGGGCCACGAGCCACGCGGCGAGGTTGTCCTTGCCGCGGGGCGTGAACGGCGTCATGTAGATGAACTCGGCGTCCTTCTCCCCCGGCAGCCGCATGATCATGTGGCGCATGTACGGGCTGATGGCGCGGTCGCGCTGCGCCCCCTCCGGGATCTGCCACTGGTCCTCCCGGTGGTAGAACGCGTCGGGCTCCTTCATGTGGTAGGTGCCCAGCAGCGTCGCCTGAATGCGGAAGATGCCGTTCGGGTACCGCAGGTGGCGCTGCAGGTCAGGCGACATCTCGGCGAGCGGTCGGAACGCGCCCGGGAAGATCCGCGCGTACGCCCGCGCCAGCGGATCGGTGGAGTCGGCGAGGAAGGCCGTCACCACGCCGTCGTACGCGTCAATCGTGACCTTGACGCTGTTGCGCATGTAGTTCACGCCACCGGTCGCGCGGGCCGCATACGGATACGTGCCGCTGCTCGTGTACGCGTCGAGAATCCAGACGAGCCGTCCCGCCTCGGTGACCACGAGGTACGCCTCGGGGTCGAAGGCGAGGAAGGGCAGGGCGCGCTTGGCGCGCTCATGAATGTTCCGTCGCATGAGGACGCGCGCCGAGTCGCCGATGTCGCTGGAGAACAGCACCTTGAGCGACCCGAGCTGCCAGGCGAAGAGCAGGCGGCGTGCCAGTGAGCCCACGCCGATGCCGCCGCGCCCCTCGTACTTGGTGTAGATGTTGGCGTCGCCGGCCGGATAGTCGAACTCGCGCTGCGCCGTCTTGACGAAGACATACGAATTGGTGAGCTCGCCGAAGTACACGGCGGGCTGGGTGAGCGTGATGTTCGTGCTGGAGACCGGCGGCAGGTCCTTCACGAAGAGCACCGGGAGACCCTCCGCCGTGACTTCGTTCACCGGCGCCATGGCGAGTCCCATGCCGTGCGTGAACGTCAGGCGCTCGTTGATGAAGCCGAGCGTCGGCAGGGACGACGAGTTCAGCTCGCGCGCCGAAAGGTGCACCTGCCGGTACTGGCCGTTGATGACGTAGCGGTCGTCGCTGACCGAGACGAAATCGTAGTACGTGCGGATCTCCTGCAGCTGCCCGAGCGTCTGGGCCAGGAGGTCGCGATCCCAGAGCCGGACGTTGCCGATGGTCGCGGCGTTGGCGCGGATGTGGTTCATCGTCAGCGCCGCATCGCCGGAGATGTCGCGCACGGCCACGCTGTCGATGCGCCAGGCGCGACGCGTGGCGTCGATGTGGCGTTCGAGATACGGCATCTCGCGCACGAGCTCGTTCGGGGCGACGAGCAGGCGCTGCATGGCCAGCGGGATGACCCCGCGTCCGATGATGCCGATGGCGGCGTACACCACGACGGCGTACACCAGCGTGCGCAGCAGCTTGCCGCGCGCGGCGCCGTACAGCACCGCGATGGCGGCGCCCACGGCCGCCACGGCCGACACCACGATGGCCGGCAGGCTCACGTGCACGTCGGTGTAGCTGGCGCCAACGAGCGGTCCGGTGGTGGAAAACGCGAGGCTCGCCCGCGTGACCACCCACAGCCGGACGGCCAGCAGGACGAAGAAGAGCGCGGCGAGCGCGCCCACGTGCCAGTTCGCGCGTGCGGTGGACTTGCCTGCGCCCGGGAGCAGGGCCAGCTCGCCCTTCATCAGGTAGAGCAGCGTCACGCCCACGGCCGTCAGCGTCGTGACGAACATCGCCGTCGAGAGCAGGCTTGACCAGGCGGACAGCCGGAAGAGATAGAAGCCGATGTCGTTGCCGAAGAGCGGTTCGGTGGTGCCGGTGTCCCCTCCGAACACGGCGAGCGCGTAGCTGACCCACTGACTCGAGGCGGTCATGCCAACGGCGTAGGCGATGAACGCGGTCCCGATGAGCATCGCCATCGGCATCGTCCATCCCACCATCGCCGGTTCGGCGCCGATCCGCTCCGCGAAGAGCGTCACGTCGTGCGACGAGCGCGGCACGGCGCGCCGGATGTTCAGGTACAGGAAGAGGAAGGCGAGGACGCCGGGCACGAGCAGCAGCCCTGACCTCCAGCCAAACGACGCCAGGAAGACCTGCTCGTACCCCACCTCCCGTGACCACAGCCAGTCGACGGCGAACCGCCCGAGCCACGGGATGACAAGCAGGAGGAGGATGGCCGGAATGAACACATTCCGCGCGAAGCGCACGAGGCGGAGTATGGCGGCCGGGTCGATGCGGATGCTGGCGCCTGCGGGGTTGCCGAAGGGATTTGTCATGGTGATTCAAGTTGGAGTGGCGGCGTGACCGGCGATAGCGGGGAGGGGACGCCGCATGCCCTCGCGCGGGCCGTCGTGGCGGTGGGCATCCTCGGGAGCGCCCGCTCTGCCAGGCGAGCCGGACGGCCCCGCGTGAATCCGATTCCCTTCGCGCTCAACGGGTTCTGCCGTCCCCCGCCGCGGCGATAGATTCATCGCCAGTCGGAATCCGCAGTCGCGATTCTGAATCGCGATCCGGATTCCAAATCCTCAATCGTCCCGATGCCGCTTTTCAAGCCCAAGACATCCCTCTGGCAGCGCCTCAAGGACGTCGCCCTGCTCGACGTTGGCGTGCTCGCGCGCGGGGGGATCGACGCGGATTCCATCGCCCGGCTTGAGACGCTGCTGCTCGAGGCCGACTTCGGCGTGCCGGTGGCGATGCGCCTCATCGAGGCGATCGAGCGGCAGGCGCAGCGCGGCGCCCTCAAGACGGAGGCGGAACTCCTCGGCGCGCTGCGCGACGGAATCGAGGGCGCACTCACCGCGGGCAACGGCGACCCGGCCTTCGTGCTTCCGGCGACCAAGCCGGCGGTGGTGCTCGTGCTCGGCGTGAACGGCGCGGGAAAGACCACGTTCATCGGCAAGCTGGCCACCCGGCTCCGCGATGAGGGCAAGCGAGTCATGGTGGCGGCGGGGGACACGTTTCGCGCCGGGGCCATCGATCAGCTGCGCGTCTGGGCCGAGCGCAGCGGCAGCGACTTCATGGGGGCGCAGTCGGGCGGCGACCCTGCCGCCGTCGCGTTCACTGCCATCGATGCCGCCGTGATGCGCGGCGTGGACGTGGTGATCATCGACACCGCCGGCCGCCTCCATACGAGCGAGGGGCTCATGGACGAGTTGCGCAAGGTGGCGCGCGTCATCGCCAAGCGCATGCCGGGCGCGCCGCACGAGTCGCTGCTCGTGCTCGACGGCACGATCGGACAGAACGCCGTGCAGCAGGCCAAGACGTTCGCCGCCGCCGTGCCGGTGACCGGGCTGGTGATCACCAAGCTCGATGGCACCGCCCGTGGCGGCGTGGTCGTGGCCGTGCACGAGGCCATCGATGTGCCGGTGAAGTTCGTGGGTGTTGGCGAACAGGCGGCCGATCTGGTGCCGTTCGACGCGCGCGCGTTCGCGCACGACCTCGTGGAGGGGTGACGGCCGCCGATCGTCCGCCCGCGCGGGTGCTCGACACCCCGATCACCTTCCTCAAGGGGGTGGGGGAGCGGCGTGCCGAGGCGTTCCGTCGGCTCGGCGTGCTCAGCGCGCGCGACCTGCTCTTCCACATTCCGCACCGCTACGAAGACGCCTCCACCGTGCGGCGCATCGTCACGTTGCGCATTGGCGAGGATGCCACGGTCATTGGCACCGTGGTCAGCAAGGGCGTGCTGCCCACGCGAAAGGGACTGCGCATCTTCCAGGCCGTCGTGCAGGACGAGAGCGGGCTGATCGAGGCCTCGTGGCCGGGCCAGCCCTTCCTCGACCGTTCCATTGCCAAGGGCGACGTGCTGCTCCTCAGCGGCGCCGTGCGGTTCTACCACGGCCGCCAGTTGATGCCGCGCGAATGGGTGAACCTCGGCGCCGATGATTCGGGGACGGCCGAGGGGCGCGTGCTCGCCGTCTATCCCGCGACCGAAGGACTCTCGTTCAAGCAGATCCGCGCCGTCATCGACAAGCATCTCGACACGCTCGTGCCGGCGCTCGACGAGTATGTGCCGGCCGAGCTGCTGCGCGAGACAGGGCTGCCCGGCATCCAGGACGCCCTGCGTCGCGTGCACCGCCCGTCGAGCGTTGCCGAAGCGCTCCGCGGACGCGACCGGCTGGCGTACGACGAGCTGCTGTTCGTGCATCTGCTGCAGCGCCGCGCCAACGCCATTGCGCGGCAGGCGCGCCAGGGCATCACCTTCGAGAACCGTCGGGACCTGACCTCGAAGCTCAAGGCGGCGCTGCCGTGGGAACTCACCGGCGCTCAGGTGCGCGCCACGCGCGAGATCGTCGCCGACATGACGAGCCCGCTCCGCATGCACCGCCTGCTGCAGGGCGATGTGGGGAGCGGCAAGACCATCGTCGCGCTCTTCGCCTGCTGCCTCGCGCTTGAGAACGGCTATCAGGCGGCGGTGATGGCGCCGACCGAGCTGCTGGCCGAGCAGCACTTCCGCACCTTCAGTGCGCTGCTCGCCCCGCTGGGCATCGAACCGGTGCTCGTCGTCGGATCGATGAGCGCCAAGTCGCGGCGTGCCGCCGCGGCGCGTCTCGCCGAAGCAGGTCCGGTGCTGGTGGTCGGCACGCATGCGCTGGTGCAGGAGGGTACGCAGTTCGCGCGGCTCGGCCTCGCCATCATCGACGAGCAGCATCGCTTTGGCGTCGAGCAGCGCGCTTCGCTCGGCGAAAAGGGCGCGGCCCCGGACATCCTGCTGATGTCCGCCACGCCCATTCCGCGCTCGCTGGCGCTTACGCTCTACGGCGACCTCGACGTGAGCGTGCTCGACGAGCGACCCCCCGGCCGCCAGCCGGTGACGACGGCGCTGCGCCCGGAGAGCGGCCGTGATCGCGTGATGGAGTTCGTCGAGACCCAGCTCTCGGCGGGGCGCCAGGCGTACCTCGTCTATCCGATCATCGAGGAGTCCGACAAGATCGCGCTCAAGGCGGCGACAACAGCGTTCGAGGCCCTCGCCGCTGGACCGTTCGCCCACCGACGGGTGGCGCTGCTCCACGGACGGCTGGCGACGGAGGAGAAGGATGCCATCATGCGGTCGTTCCGCGATGGCGGCATCGACTTGCTGGTCAGCACCACCGTCATCGAAGTCGGCATTGACGTCCCCAACGCGACGGTGATGGTGATCGAGCACCCCGAGCGCTTCGGCCTGTCGCAGCTGCACCAGCTGCGCGGACGCGTGGGGCGGGGGGCCGAGGAGTCGTTCTGCATCCTGCTGGGGGATGTCGGGCCGGAGTCGCGGGAGCGGCTGCAGCACGTGATCGCGACCGAGGACGGCTTCGAGATCGCGCGTGCCGACCTCCGCCTGCGGGGGATGGGCGACCTGTTCGGCAAGCAGCAGAGCGGCCTGCCGGCGTTCAAGATCGCCGACCCTGTGCGCGACGAGGAGCTGAGCGAGCTGGCGCGCGTGGCGGCGGAGCGGCTGCTGCACGCCGACCCGATGCTGCAGGCGCCGCCTCACCGTGCATTGCAGCGGATGCTGACGGCGAGGTACGGGAGGGCGCTGGAGTTGTTCAGGGTGGGATAGGAGGGACGGGGGCGGGGTGCGGGGGCTTGGTGCGGGGGGACGAGTGGCGTACGGAGGGACGGGGAGGAGGCACTCGTCCCGCATTCCACCGCACCACACTCGTCCCCCGCACCAAGCCCCCGCACTCCGCCCTCCTTCCCTTTCAGTAACAACTTCCCTCAAGCCGAGAGACTCCATTACCTTACACAGTTGCCTTGGATTCTTCGGGCTTCCGCTCTGCCGTTGGGCCGATCACGGCCCCGTCTGAACCCCACCCGCGGTTGAACCCTAGTTGGAGAGAACTGATGCGTAGATGGCTCGCACCGGGCTTGATTGGGCGCGTGTTGACCGCCCGTCGATTCCGCGCGCTGGCGGCCTTGGCCGCCGTGTTCCTGCTCGTCCTGCCGCAGCTGGCCGAAGCCACCGCCGGCGCGCCGCAGGGCGTTCCCGAGGCCGCGCCGGTCTCCGCCACCCCGACCGCGCCGGCTGCCGAGCCGACCGCAGCCCCCGTGGACGCGCAGGCCGCAGCTCCCGCCGCAGAACACAAGCCCGGCGGCGAGGCCAATCTCGTCCTGCCCGACATGTCGAGTGTCACCTTCCTCGGCGGTATTACCGGCTACACGCTGCTGGCGCTCGGGCTCCTCTTTTGCGCGGCCGGCCTGCTCTTCGGCCTGATGATCTACACGCAGCTGAAGAACCTCCCCGTGCACCGGGCGATGAAGGAGATCTCCGAGCTCATCTACGAGACCTGCAAGACGTACCTCGTCACGCAGGGCAAGTTCATCCTGGTGCTCGAGGCGTTCATCGCCGTCGTCATCATTCTGTACTTCGGCATGTTGCTGGACTTCGAGGCCTTCAAGGTGGCGATCATCCTCGCCTTCAGCCTCGTCGGCATCGCCGGCAGCTACGGCGTCGCCTGGTTCGGCATCCGCGTCAACACCTTCGCCAACTCGCGCACCGCGTTCGCCGCACTGCGCGGCAAGCCCTACCTGCTCTATTCGATCCCGCTCCGCGCCGGCATGAGCATCGGCATGCTGCTCATCAGCGTCGAGCTGCTGATCATGCTCTGCATCCTGCTCTTCATCCCGCGCGAGTACTCGGGCGCCTGCTTCATCGGCTTCGCCATCGGCGAGTCGCTCGGCGCCGCGGCGCTGCGTATCGCCGGCGGCATCTTCACCAAGATCGCCGACATCGGCTCCGACCTGATGAAGATCGTCTTCAAGATCAAGGAAGACGACGCCCGCAATCCCGGCGTGATCGCCGACTGCGTGGGCGACAACGCCGGCGACTCGGTGGGCCCGAGCGCCGACGGCTTCGAGACCTACGGCGTGACCGGCGTGGCGCTGATCACGTTCATCCTGCTCGCCGTGCACGACCCGGTGGTGCAGGTGCAGCTGCTCGTCTGGATCTTCGTGATGCGCATCATGATGCTCGTGTCGAGCGCCGGCTCGTACTTCATCAATGAGGCGGTGGCCAAGGCGCGCTACGGCGATGCCGACAACATGAACTTCGAGGCACCCCTCACCACGCTGGTGTGGCTCACGTCGGTCGTCTCGATCGTCCTGACCTTCATCGTCTCCAAGGCGATCATTCCCGACCTCGCCGGCAACACGTCGCTCTGGTGGCAGCTGGCGGCCATCATCTCGTGCGGCACGCTGGCCGGCGCCGTCATTCCCGAACTGGTGAAGGTCTTCACCTCGGTGGATTCGAAGCACGTGCGCGAGGTCGTCACGTCGTCCGACGAGGGCGGCGCGTCGCTCAACATCCTCTCCGGGCTCGTGGCGGGCAACTTCTCCGCCTACTGGCTGGGCATCAGCATCGTCGCGCTCATGGCCGTCGCCTTCGGGGTGAGCACCATGGGACTCGGCGCCACCATGCTCGCGCCGGCGGTCTTCGCGTTCGGCCTCGTGGCCTTCGGCTTCCTCGGCATGGGGCCCGTGACCATCGCCGTGGACTCGTATGGCCCGGTGACGGACAACGCGCAGTCGGTGTATGAGCTGTCGCTCATCGAGCAGGTGCCGAACCTGCCGGCCGAGGTCAAGAAGGACTTCGGGTTCGACGTCAAGTTCGAGCGCGCGAAGCACCTGCTGGAAGAGAATGACGGCGCCGGCAACACGTTCAAGGCGACGGCCAAGCCGGTGCTCATCGGCACCGCCGTCGTCGGCGCCACCACCATGATCTTCTCGATCATGATGGGGCTGACGAGCGGCCTGACGGTCAACACCGACAAGCTGTCGCTGCTGCACGCGCCGTTCGTACTCGGTTTGATCACTGGCGGCGCCATGATCTACTGGTTCACCGGCGCCTCCATGCAGGCCGTGACCACCGGCGCGCACCGCGCCGTCGAGTTCATCAAGAAGAACATCAAGCTCGAGGGCGTCGAGAAGGCGTCGGTCGAGGACAGCAAGACCGTCGTGCGCATCTGCACCGAATACGCGCAGAAGGGCATGTTCAACATCTTCCTCACGGTCTTCTTCGCCACGCTCGCGTTTGCCTTCATCGAGCCGTTCTTCTTCATCGGCTACCTGATGTCGATCGCGATCTTCGGCCTGTACCAGGCGATCTTCATGGCCAACGCCGGCGGCGCCTGGGACAATGCCAAGAAGGTCGTCGAGACCGAGCTCAAGGCGAAGGGCACCCCGCTGCACGACGCCACGGTGGTGGGCGACACGGTCGGCGATCCGTTCAAGGACACGTCGTCGGTGGCGCTCAACCCGGTCATCAAGTTCACGACCCTCTTCGGCCTGCTGGCCGTCGAGCTGGCCGTGATGCTCACGGCGGAGCGGGGCGCCGGCCTCACGACGGGCCTCGCCATCGTCTTCTTCGCGGTATCGATCTTCTTTGTGCACCGTTCGTTCTACGGCATGCGCATCGGGCAGTCCGAGGCCTGATCGCGACGGATGCAGCGGATGGACCCGAAGGCCCGCCGATCGGCGGGCCTTCGTGTTTCGCGCTGCTGCACGCGGTGATATGCTTGTAGGCATTCGAGCGTGGCATCCGGCGTGACGCAAGCGCCTCGCGGGGCGCTGCGTCGACGGGACCTCACTCACGGAGCCGGATGTGCGCTGGTTGGTCAACGGACGAAGAGCCTGGCTGCTGGCCGCCATCGCGTTCGCGGTCGTGGCGGCGCTGGCACTGGTCGTCGATCAGACGAACGTGCGTGCGGAGCAGGCGGAGGAGCGCGAACTGGTCCGGACGGCACTCCGTCCGTATGCCGACAACCTGTCGGCGGCCGTCGGTCGCCGGACGGCGCAGGTCAGCGGACTCCGCGCGTTCGTGCGGTCGCGCCGGGACTACGCGGCGCTCGCGCGCGAATTCAACGCCTTCGCCGAGGGCCTGCGGGGCGCCGAGGGCACGCTGCGGGCGGTCGAACTCGTGCGCGACGATCACATCTCGCTCATCCACCCGATCGCGGGCAACGAGGCGGCGCTGGATCTCGATCTCCGGAACGATCCCCGGGCTGAGGTGCGGCGCGATTACCTGCGCGCGGCCGCCACGGACAGCATTGTGCTGAGCGGCCCGTTGCCGCTGAAGCAGGGCGACAGCGGCTTGATCATCCGCCAGCGCGCGCGCCTGCCCTTCTCCCGCAGCGAGGACCAGGTGGCGCTCGTCGTGGATACGCGCGCCCTCCTCGCGGAGGCTGGCTTCGGCAACGTGCCGCCCGGCCTCGCGGTGGCGCTGTACGACCGTGCGGGGCGACTCGTCTCCACCACGACGACACCCGTGCCGGCGGATCCGGAGCGGCTGGTCGTGAACGTGCGCGACGGCCGATGGGAGCTGCGGGGTGGTCCGGCCGCCGGTTGGGCGACGGGGTGGCGGGTGCATCTGATGCCGCTTCGGTTCGCCCTCGCATTCATCACGCTGCTGGTGACGACGCTCGTGCTCATGGTGGCCGGACGTGAGGCACGCCTCTCCCGCGCCGTCGAGGCGCGCACCGCCACGCTGCGCGAACTCGTTGAGGAGCACCGCGAGACCATCGCGCGGCAGCAGGAAACGGAACGGGCCCTCGCCGCGAGCGAGGAACGGTTGCGACTCTCCCTGTCTGCCTCACGGACCACCACTTTCGCCGTCGACCTCTCGAGCGGCCGGATGGACTGGCTCGCGGACGGCCCGTCCATCATTGGCCTGCGGGAGGCGGACCAGCCCACCGCCAGCGTTGGGCAGGCCGCGCAGTATGTCGACCCGCGCGACCGGGCCATGGTGACGGCGGCCTACGCCGAGGCGTGCCGGGCGCCGGGCAAGGGAGCGCTCGAGGTGCGCGCGATCGGCGCCGATCACGCGTCACGGTGGCTCGCCGTCACGTGGCTCTCGGAGGGCGGCGACGACGGCGCGGTCCGCCGCATCGTCGGCACGGTCACCGACGTGACGGCCCGCAAGCAGCTTGAGGAGCAGGTGCTGCACTCGCAGAAGATGCAGGCCCTCGGCGCCCTGGCCGGCGGCGTAGCGCACGACTTCAACAACCTGCTCACGGTCATTATTGGCGCCGGCCAGCTGGCGCGGATGCGCCTGGCGGACGGGGCGCCGGCGACAGAGGTGGAGGCGGAGCTGGACGAAGTCCTGTCGGCGGCCGACCGCGCGGCGCTCCTGACGTCGCAACTGCTGACCTTCAGTCGACGGCAGGTGGTGCAAGCCCGGCACTTTGACGCGGCCGAGCTGGTGCGCAGCATGGGCACGATGCTGCGGCGCCTCGTCGCGGAGCGCATTCGCGTCGAGACCGTGCTCCCCGAGGAGGAGGTGCCGTTGCGTGCCGACCAGGGGCAGATCACGCAGGTCGTCATGAACCTCGCCGTCAATGCCCGCGACGCCATGCCGGATGGCGGCGTGTTGCGCATCGGCCTCCGGTGCGCGGGTCGACCGACTGGCCCCCCACTTCCGGACGAAGCGCTGCACGCCGACCGGTTTGCGGTCCTGACCGTCAGCGACACGGGGGGAGGCATCGACCCTGCGATTCGCCCACGGATCTTCGATCCCTTCTTCACGACCAAGCCCGTGGGCGAGGGGACAGGGCTCGGCCTCTCGACGGTGTACGGTATCGTCATGCAGCTCTCCGGCACGCTGCGCGTCCATTCGGACGGTCGGCAGGGCACGACGATCGAGGTCTACCTCCCGCTCGCGGCCGCGCCTCCCGCGCCGGAGGCCCTGACGCAGGCGCTTGCGGGAGCGCCCGGCGCCGTCGGGCGCACGGTGCTGCTCGCGGAAGATGAGCCTGGGTTGCGCCAGATGGTCGACCGCGTGCTCAAGAGCGCCGGGTATCGTGTGCTCGCGGCGTCCGACGGCGTTGACGCGCTGGCCATGTCGCGAGAGCACACCGGACCCATCGAACTCCTGGTCGCGGATGTCGTCATGCCGCGTCTCGGCGGCATCGAACTTGCGGCCGCGCTCCTCGCGGAACGTCCGCACACGCGAGTGCTGATGATGTCCGGGTACGCGAGGGACTCGGCGGCGCCCGCCGCCCTGGCCAACGTCCCCTTCCTCGCCAAGCCGTTCAGTCCCTCTGAGTTGCTCTCAGCGGCGAAGGCGACGCTCGACGCATCGTGAGGCCAGCGGGGTAGTCTCGCCACGCGGCGTTCACGCGGCGTTCACGCGGGTTTGCGCGTGATTCACGCGGGTTTGCGCGGGTTTGCGCGTGGTTATCGCGGAGTTCGCGTCGAGCGCTCGGTGCTACCGGCAGAGCCAGGCCGTTCCCTCGACGCGCTGGCGCGCCTTCCGGTTCGTCGTCGAGTCGGTGATGGTCACGAAGACCGGCCGCGCCGCGTCTTCCTGCACCGGGGTCGAGCACTCGAGGTCGTCCTTCTTGAGCGCGATCTTGCCATCCTTGTCGGCCACGATGCGCCCAAGGTCGAGTTCGTTCGCCGTGCCCGGCAGCGCGCTCGTCACGATGAACACGGGGCCCTCGGGGGTGAACTTCTTCCCCGTGATCGTGATCTTCACCCGGTTGCGGCCGAGTTGCTCGGCTTCCACGCCGATGGAGAGCTTGTCCTGGACGGCGACGGCGCTGGCCGACGAGTCGGAATGAGCGATGACGACGCCGGCCAGGGAGGCTGCGGCGAGGGTCGCGATTCGGGCTGCCACGGGATGCCGCATGCGAAGATGCTCCGTCAAGAAATGGTGATCTCGGCCCTGCGCCGCTGATACTATATTGATTGCGTCGAGGGGCAAGGGTCGCTTGCCCCCCATGCCCCTTCTGTTACCCCTGCTCCTGACCCTCGGTTCAGACGCCGTGCCCGAATCGCGCCCCTCCGCTCTGCTACGTCTGTCGCTTTCGGCGACAGTCCTCGTCGCTGCGCCCGGCCTGTCGGCGCAGACGCCCATTTGCGACGCCGGACTCACGGTGCCGCCCGGCTTCTGCGCCCAGGTCGTTGCCGACCGGCTCGGCGCCGCGCGGCACATTGTGGTGGCCGCCAACGGTGACGTGCTCATCAACGCCAACCCGTCGCGCGGCGGCGCCGAAAGCGGCACGGGCACCGGACCCGGTGGCGGGCTCGTGCTCCTGCGCGACACCAACGGCGACGGCAGAGCGGACCTCGTGCGCAAGCTCGGCGGGCGCGGCGGCACGGGCATTGCCATTGGCGACGGCTACCTGTGGGCCACCGACCGCAACAACGTGGTGCGATACCGGTTCGCCGTCGGCGACACGGTGCTGGGTGCGGTGGATACCATCATCGGCAACTTGCCGACGGGCGGGCACACGGCCTACAACTTCGTGGTGCGCGGCCGCGTGCTGTACCTCAACGTCGGATCGCGGACCAACTCGTGCCAGGCGGCCGATCGGCAGAGCAAGTCCATGGGTGTGGATCCGTGCGTCGAGCTCGAGGGCAGGGCGGGCGTCTGGCGCTTCGACGCGAACCAGCCGGGCCAGACCATGGCCGACGGACGCCGGTATGCGTCAGGGATCCGGAACGCCGTAGCGCTTGCCTGGAATGAGCCGGCCGGCGAGCTCTGGGCGATGATGCACGGCCGCGACCAGCTCGCCATGAACTGGGGTTTCAGCGACGCGTACAATGCGGAGAATCCCGGCGAGGAACTGCTGCGCATCCGTGAAGGCGACGATTTCGGCTGGCCCTACTGCTACCATTCGATGGAAGAGAAGCGGCTCGTGCTCGCGCCCGAGTACGGCGGCGACGGCAAGCAGGTGGGGCGGTGCGCCGCCAAGAAGGCCGCCGTTTACGCGTTCCCGGGGCACTGGGCGCCAAACGCGCTGCTCTTCTATACCGGCAGGTCGTTTCCCGCGGCGTATCGCAACGGCGCGTTCGTCGTCTTCCACGGGTCGTGGAATCGCGCGCCGCTGGTGCAGGATGGCTTCAAGGTGTCGTTCGTTCCGCTGCGGCGTGGCCGGGCGGCCGGCGAAGCCAGCACGTTCGCCGACGGCTTTGCGTCCGAGGCGTTCAAGGGCAATCGTACGGCCGGGCCGCCCCCCGCCGGCGTGCGCAATCACCGGCCGACGGGCATCGCCCAGGCCCCCGACGGGTCCCTCTACATCACCGACGACCTGAGCGGCACCGTGTACCGCATCAGCTACCAGGGGAAGTAATCGCGTGAGTCAGACGTATTCGCGAATCGACGAACTCTCGAAGCACACCGGCCAGGCTGTGACCGTCCGCGGGTGGGTCACCCACCTGCGCTCGTCCGGCAAGGTCGCCTTCATCGTGATGCGCGACGGCAGCGGCATCCTGCAGTGCGTCCTCGTCAAGAAGCACCTGTCCGAGGAGGACTGGGCGCGCTTCGCCGAACTGACGCTCGAGACCAGCGTCGCGGTCACGGGCGAAGTGCGCGCCGACGACCGCGCGCCCGGCGGCTACGAACTGGGCGTCACGACGCTCGCGATCGTCGGGGCGAGCCCGCTCGACTATCCGATCCAGCCCAAGGAGCACGGCATCGACTTCCTGCTCGACAACCGGCACCTCTGGCTGCGCTCGCCCAAGCAGCTCGCCATTGCGCGCGTCCGGCACGAGGTGGAGCAGGCGATCCACGACTTCTTCTACGAGCGCGGCTTCCTGCACGTGGACACGCCGATTCTCACGGCGGCGCAGGGCGAGCGCTCGGGAATGTTCTCGACGGAATATTTTGACGAGGGGAACGCCTTCCTCGCGCAGACCGGCCAGTTGTACGGCGAGGCCGCCGCAGCGGCGTTCGGGCGCATCTACACCTTCGGCCCGACGTTTCGCGCCGAGAAATCGAAGACGCGCCGCCACCTGACCGAGTTCTGGATGATCGAGCCGGAGATGGCGTGGTACGATCAGGCGATGAACCAGGACCTGCAGGAAGAATTCGTCTGCTACATCGTCGCGCGCTGCCTCACGCGGCGCGCGGCGGAACTCAAGGAACTCGAGCGCGATCTGTCCCGGCTGGAGTCGGTGCAGGCGCCGTTCCCGCGCATCCCGTACACCGAAGCCGTCGAGATCCTGCAGAAGAAGGGGAGCGCCATCACGTGGGGCGACGACCTCGGCGCGGAAGACGAGGCGTTGCTCGTCGCCGACTACGACCGCCCGGTCTTTGTCTGCAACTACCCGAAGGAGGCGAAGGCCTTCTACATGAAGGAGAACCAGGACGATCCGCGCACCGTGCTCTGCGCCGACCTGCTGGCGCACGACGGGTACGGCGAGATGATCGGCGGGTCGCAGCGCGAGGACGACCACGACAAGCTGGTCGCGCGCATCAGGCACGAGGGCCTGCCGATGGAGGCGTACGGCTGGTATCTCGACCTGCGCAAGTACGGCACCTTCGTGCATTCGGGCTTCGGGCTCGGGCTCGAGCGCACCGTGGCGTGGATCTGCGGCATCCCCCACATCCGCGAGTGCATCGCGTTCCCGCGCATGATGCACAGGTTGCATCCGTGAGCCAGGAGCGCGGAGTGCGGGGGCGACGGCGTGCCGGAGCGGCACCGTGAACGCGTTGTCGCGCAACCCGGGCGAGCCACTCGATCTCGATCGCGTGCGCGCCATTCGCGTGAACAAGAGCGCCGCCGAGCGCCGCGCGGCGACCATCGGCACGCGCCGCACCGTGAAGAAGCAGTGGCAGGCGGCCTGGCTGCTGCGCGCCCTGACGCTCATCGACCTGACGACGCTCAGCGGCGACGACACGCCGGGCAACGTGCGCCGGCTCTGCGCCAAGGCGCGCCACCCGCTGCGCCCGGACCTCGAGGACGCGTTGGGCGTCACGGCGCTGCAGCCGACCGTCGCCGCCGTCTGCGTGTATCACGCCATGGTGCCGACGGCGGTCGAAGCGCTGGAGGGTAGCGGCATCCCGGTGGCGGCGGTCTCCACCGGGTTCCCCGCCGGCCTCTCGCCATTCAAGCAGCGCGTCGAGGAGATTGGCGCATCGGTGCAGGCCGGGGCGCGCGAGATCGACGTCGTGATCACGCGCGGCCACGTCCTCACCGGCCAGTGGACCGCGCTCTACGACGAGGTGCGCACCTTCCGCGCAGCGTGCGGCGATGCGCACCTGAAGGTGATCCTCGCCACCGGCGAACTCGCCACGCTCACGAACGTGGCCCGCGCCAGCTGGGTGGCCATGCAGGCCGGCGCCGACTTCATCAAGACCTCCACCGGCAAGGAGGGCGTGAACGCCACGCTCCCCGTGTCGCTGGCGATGGTGCGGCAGATCCGCGAGTACAAGGCGCGCACGGGCTTCGCGGTCGGTTACAAGCCGGCCGGCGGCATCCGCACGGCCAAGCAATCGCTCGAATTCCTGATGCTCATGAACGAGGAGCTCGGCCGTGAATGGCTCGAGCCGCACCTGTTCCGCTTCGGCGCGAGCAGCCTGCTCACCGACCTCGAGCGCCAACTCGAGATGTTCGTGACGGGCCGCTACGCCGCCGCGCACCACCACCCGATGCCCTGACGACCATGGCGACCGTAGCCGAGCTGTTCCAGTCGATGGAGTACGGCCCAGCCCCCGAGGCCGACGCGCCCGCGCGCGCCTGGCTCGCCGCGCACGGCGGCGCATTCGGGCACTTCATCGGCGGCCACTGGACGAAGGTGGGGAAGACGTTCGAGACCTTCGATCCGTCCACGGGCAGGTCGCTGGCGCGTGTGACGCAGGGGACGGCCAAGGACGTGGACGCCGCGGTGGCGGCCGCGCGCAAGGCGTACCCGCAGTGGAGCCGGCTCGCGCCGCATGCGCGTGCCCGGCACCTCTACGCGCTCGCGCGCATGGTGCAGAAGCACGCGCGGTTGTTTGCCGTGCTCGAGACGCTCGACAACGGCAAGCCGATTCGCGAGACGCGCGACGTGGACGTGCCGCTCGTCGCCCGGCACTTCTATCACCACGCCGGGTGGGCGCAGCTGGCCGACACCGAGTTTGCGGGCTACGGCCCGGTCGGCGTCGTCGGGCAGATCATCCCGTGGAACTTCCCGCTGCTGATGCTCTCGTGGAAAGTGGCGCCGGCGCTCGCCGCGGGAAACACGGTGGTGCTGAAGCCCGCCGAGTACACGTCGCTCACGGCGCTCCTCTTCGCGGAGTTCGCGCACCAGGCCGGCCTGCCGGCGGGCGTGCTGAACATCCTCACCGGCGATGGCGAGACGGGCGCCGCGCTCGTGAACCACCCGAAGGTGGACAAGATCGCCTTCACCGGCTCCACCGAGGTGGGCAAGATCATCCGCAAGGCGACGGCGGGGAGCGGCAAGAAGCTCTCTCTCGAACTCGGCGGGAAGAGCCCGTTCATCGTCTTTGAGGACGCCGACCTCGACGGGGTGGTCGAGGGCGTGGTGGACGCCATTTGGTTCAACCAGGGGCAGGTGTGCTGCGCCGGTTCGCGACTGCTCGTGCAGGAAGGGATCGCCGAGACGCTGCACGCCAAGCTGCGGGCGCGGATGGAGAAGCTCCGGCTCGGCCCGCCGCTCGACAAGGCCGTGGACATGGGCGCCATCGTGGCGCCGGTGCAACTGGAGCGCATTCGCTCACTGGTGGAGCAGGGGCGCGCCGAGGGGGCGCAGGTCTGGCAGCCCTCGTGGCCCGTACCGCAGGCTGGCTCGTACTACCCGCCGACCCTGTGCACCGACGTCTTTCCGTCCAGCACCATCGCGCAGGTGGAGATTTTCGGCCCCGTGCTCGTCTCGATGACCTTCCGCACGCCCGAGGAGGCGGTGGCGCTCGCCAACAACACTCCCTTCGGCCTCGCCGCGTCGGTCTGGTCGGAGAACATCAACCTCGCGCTCGACATCGCGCCGAAGATCAAGGCCGGCGTCGTGTGGGTGAACGCCACCAACCTGTTCGACGCCGCCAGCGGCTTCGGCGGCTATCGTGAGAGCGGTTTCGGGCGGGAGGGTGGGCGGGAGGGGATGTGGGAGTATGTGACCAGACGGCAGACGGCAGACCGCAGACGGCAGATCGACCGTGCCGTTTCCGCCGTCCGCCGTCTGCCGTCCGCCGTCTCCCGCGCCGAAGGCGCGGGCGTCGACCGCACCGCCAAGCTCTATATCGCCGGCAAGCAGGCGCGTCCCGACAGCGGCTACACGCGCGCCGTCCTCTCGCCCAAGGGCAGGTTCCTCGGCGAGGTCGGCGACGGCAACCGCAAGGACATTCGCAATGCGGTGGAGGCGGCGCACGCCGCCGCCAAGGGGTGGGCGTCGAGCACGGGCCACCTGCGCGCGCAGATCCTCTATTACATCGCCGAGAATCTCGACACGCGGCGCGACGAGTTCGCCGCGCGGATCGGCGCCATGACCGGCAGCACCAGTGCAGCGGGACGTCGCGAGGTGGAGGCAGCCGTACGCCGACTGTTCACCTACGCGGCGTGGGCCGACAAGTGGGACGGTGCCGTACACGGCGTGCCGATGCGTGGGGTCGCACTGGCCATGCACGAGCCCATCGGCGTGGTGGGCGTTGCCGCGCCGGCGGAGGCACCGCTCCTTGGCTTCATCTCGCTCGTCGCGCCGCTGATCGCCACGGGCAACACGGTGGTCGCCATTCCGAGTGAGCCGCATCCGCTGGCGGCCACCGACCTGTACCAGGTTCTCGAGACGTCGGACCTGCCGGCCGGCGTCGTCAATATCGTCACCGGAGAGCGCGACGCGCTTGCCGCGGTGCTGGCCGGGCACGAGGACGTGGATGCGATCTGGTACCGGGGGTCGGACGCCGGGGTGAAGGTCGTCGAGGTCGCGTCGGCGGCCAACATGAAGCGCACTTGGTGCACGAGTGACGTTATCGACTGGCTCGACGCCGTGCACGGGGAAGGGCGTCCCTACCTGCGCGAGGCGGTGCAGGTGAAGAACATCTGGATACCGTACGGAGAGTGAGGCGGAGAACGGCAGAGAACGGCGGAGAACGGCAGAGAACGGCGGAGAACGGCGGAGAACGGCGGAGAACGGCGGAGAACGGCGGAG
>Ga0209514_10002453_pt1 | contig 28608 bp, 32 predicted proteins | sample Subgrocontami58m_FD_187452 | JGI IMG/M metagenome (GOLD analysis project Ga0209514, IMG submission 187452) | Subsurface groundwater microbial communities from S. Glens Falls, New York, USA - GMW37 contaminated, 5.8 m (SPAdes) (version 3) | ecosystem: Environmental > Aquatic > Deep subsurface >...
TGGCGTATCATAAATACCAAGGGGTGACTCCTTCATCGAGTTGTTGGTGGCAACTTGGTTCTCTCAATCCAAGCTTACTCGCAATTCGACAACCGAGTCATCCCTTCTTCTTAACTGAACCGTATTGGGGTTAGGGTGAGGGCAGCCCCACCGCCTCCCATATCGCACTCAGCACGGAGTCCGTCTCTTTGAGCACCTCCAGGTTGCTGAAGCGCACCACCCGCACACCCCTCTCCTCAAGGTAAGCAGTCCTCACCGCATCCGCACTGGCCTGAGCATCATCGAAGTGCTGTCCGCCGTCTATCTCAACCGCCAGACCATGCGATACAGTGAAGAAGTCCACAATGAAGGGGCCAAGCTGGTGCTGCCGGCGAAACTTCACTCCGCCGAGCTGTCTGTCCCGAAGTAGCTGCCAGAGCAGACCCTCTGCGTCCGTGGAGTTAAGCTCCCGGCATCTCTCCAGCAGGCTGGCTACGTCTTTGCCTGGGGGCATGGCAAGGCTCCCTGGTAAGTGCTGTCCGCCAGGCTGGGATGGTAACCCAGCAGGCGGGAATACTGGGAAGTATAGCAGATTGGCAGGGAGGGGGCTTACCCTCACCCTAACCCTCTCCCGCTGCGGCGGGCGAGGGAACTGCTCTCCCTTAGGGAGAAGCAGCCTTCTTAAAAGCCCCTTGACGGTGATAGAACGTATGTGCTAATCTTCGAGCCATAGAAGCAACGCAGGAGTGAAGCGAAGATTGGACTCCATAGCGGTTATCCTTCTGGGCCAGCACGTGGCCGTCCTCATCAGCAGTGGATTCAACGCCGTATATTTCTGGGGCTACCGCTCGCCGGTGGCCGGTAGGAGGCTCGGCGCAGCGGTCATGGCCTTCGTAAGCCTGGCCACCTTCCTCGAGAGCCTGGTGCTCTACGTGGCAGGCCAGCCTTCGGCGCCTCTTTACTCGGCGCCCTGGCTCGCGGCACGGCTGCTGGTGACCCTGGCATCGCTTTCCATTAGCGCCCTGATCCTTCGCCGGTGGCTGGGGAGGCTGTGATGCCGGATGAGACGCTGTTGGCCCAGGCCCTGGCCCGCGAGGACTTCGATTCCGCCGCCCGTTGCTTGCTGATAGGGATGGCGAGGGCGCTGGAGAAGATGCCCGCCGATTCCCTGGAGGGACTGCTTGACGTTATCACCGGGAGGAAAGATGGGCCGCAAGCCCGCCAGCGAAAGCCAGCAAAGAAGAGCGTCTAGCCCGAGAGATACGGGCCGGGTCCGCTTCTACGAGGAGGCCCTCAGCCAGGCGGAACAGGTGGCCCTCTCCCAGGCCCGTGACCTGGAAGGCCTGGACGAGGAGATCGCCCTGTTACGGGTGAAGCTCCGCTCTATGGCTGACGACCCTGAGAACGTGACCCCGTTCCTGAAGGGTATGGAGCTGCTGGTCAAGGCCGTGGGGGCCAGGTACCGGCTGAGCAAGAAGTCGCAGGAAGATCTGCTCCAGAGCGTCATGGGCGTTCTGGAAGGCGTCGGAGGCGCCTTGCTCGGAGAGGCCAGCGGTGGCTGACACGGCGGTTCCCGGCCTGCCCCCAAAAGTGGGGATGGTCACGGGGCTTCCGGGCCAGTCCGTGCCGTCGGACGGGCGGGAATCGCGCCTCGCCGGGAGCGCCGAGCCCCAGCTCGGCCCGGGCCGAGCTGGGGCTCGGCGCTCCCAGGCATACCACTCGCAAGTCCCGAGCTCAACCCCCGATTCTTGGTGCGACCGAGGAGCAGCGCATGTTTGATCTGGATAAACGAGACAAGGGACAGCTGGAGGAGGCGCTGGGGCGCCTGGGCCGCCGGTGGTGGGCCTCCAAGCCTGCCAGCGCCCCCATCAGCCTGACGCCCGGCTGCGCCTACGGCGTCCGCTACGCCCAGCTTCTGGAGGACCTTCAGAAGGACCTGGCGGAGGTGAAGATGCGCCTGAACGGTCTGCTCTTCCTCCTGGCCGGCGCCGTGGCCCTGGAGCTGGTGATGCGGCTCGTACGATAGTTGTTCAGTGGTGGTTCGATAGTTGTTCATTGTTCTTCAATAGTGGTTGGTGGTGCTTGATGGTGCTGATTGCGAGTCCAATGACCGGTTGAAGCGGGGTCCTGTTCCTGTTGCTTTTTCGCGGTTCCTATTTAAGGAGGTGACGCTTGGTAACTGAATTGATGCAAGAGGTAGACATACCCCGGCTGGTGCGGCTGAGGGACCAGGAGAGGCTGCGGGCCTACCGGGATAACCTCGACTTTTACAACGGAAACCAGTGGCCGAATAACCCCAAATACCGGCAGCGCCGGTTGACCCTGAACTACGCTCGCGTGCTCATAGACAAGGTGTCGTCTTACTTGATGAGCAGTCTCAACTTCGCGGTGAACCCGGTCGATGGGATGACGGCGGAGGAGGCCCGGCGGGCCGAGGAAGCCCTCTACCGGGTCTATCAGGACAACAGCCTGGAGCTCCTCGATTTGGAGACGGAGATCGACACGGCGATACTGGGCGATGGGTGCTTCAAGGTCATCTGGGACGCCGCTGAGGAGAGGGTGAGGATTACGGCGCCTGACGTCCATGGCGTCTTCGCCTGGTGGGTCGGTGACGACCGCGATCGCGTCTGGAGGGTCGCCAGCGTCTACCGCCTGGAGGCGGAGGAGGCGCAGGTGCTCTACGGGCACCGGCCTTCCGGCCCGGCCACGGAGGTGGTCGAGGTATGGACCGCCGCACGGTTTCAGCTCTGGCTGGACGGCGCCATGGTCCGGCAGGAGCCCAATCCCTATGGCTTCATTCCATTCATTATCTTTCCTAACCTGCGGGAGCCCAAGAGCTTCTGGGGTATCTCCGACATACCTGTGATGCGGCCGGCGGCCGAAGAGCTGAACCGGGCGATGTCCGCCCTTTCGAACATACTGGAGCTCTCCGGCAACCCCATCGCTGTGCTGGAGAACATCGACCGGGCGGAGGATATCGCCGTGCAGCCCGGCGCTGTTTGGGAGCTCCCGCAGAGCGCCCGTGCCTACCTGTTGGACCTGCTGGCCGGGGGAGGTGTGCGATTGCACATCGACTACATCGAACAGGTCAGGCGCGCCCTGCATGACCTCTCGGAGTCGCCCCGCTCGTCTTTCGGCGACAACGAGCGGCAGCTCTCCGGCGTGGCCCTGGAGATGGAGATGCACCCGCTGCTTCAGAAGGTTAAGCGCAAGCGGCTCATCCGTACCGCCGTTTACCAGAAGAGGAACGAGATGGTACTGCGTATCCTGGAGCGTTTCACCGGCGAAAGCTTCGCGCCCTACCGCTCCCGGGTCGTCTGGGGGCCGGTGCTGCCCCAGGACCGCAGCCGCCTGATCGGCGACGAGCGGGCCCTGGTCGATGCCCGGCTGCACTCCCGGCGCCGGGCCATGGACGAATTGGGTGTCCAGGACCCGGAGAGCGAGTTGGCCTCGATACTGGAGGAGGAGGCCGGTCGATAGTTGTTCGGTAGTTCTTCGTGGTTCTTCATAGTGCTTCATAGTGGTTCGTTGTGCCTTATTGTTCCTCGCGGCGCCCGGCCATCTCCTGGAACGGTGGCGCCGGAACGAGGAAGAACGATAAAGAACAACCAAGCACAAAGAATCACAACGAAGAACCATGAACCACTACCAAGCACTATGAAGAACTATGAAGCACAACCAACAACCTGGATAAGGGCATGAGACGGATTAATAGCGTAATTATGGCGCCCTTGCGGCGCAGGGACGAGAACGTACCGGACTATCCTGACAAGGGGTGCGAGCTGGCGCCCCGTTGCCTGGAGTGCACCCTGCCTCGCTGCCGGTTCGATACTATCGACGGCAAGCAGTGGCGACGCCGCCCCAAGGGGATACCCAACCGGCGGAAGAAGGAAACAGCAAAAGGGAAGAACCAACAGGAGGATAAGATTGGCTGACACGACGCTGCAAACCGAAGAGATCACACCGGCAGCCGGAGAGGCTACCGGCGGGAATTACGCGTACAGAGAGGCAGCCCAGGCTGCGCTATCTCCTGAAGCGACGTCATCCACCGGAGCGGACCGGGACGTGCGCCCGGAGGAGCGGAGTGGGCCCGGCGCGGACGAGCCGGCCGCCCGCGAAGGCGAACAGGAGGAGCCCCTGGTGCCCTTCAAGCGTGTGCGTGATCTCCAGAGCCAGAGCGACCGGCTTCGGCACCAGCTCGCTCAGCGGGACGAGGAGGTGCAGCGCCTGCAAGAATCTCTCCAGACAGCAGCCATGAAGTATCGGCAGGCCCTAATGGCGGCCTATCCCGTGATCCCGGAACAGCTTCTCTCCGGCTCCACTATCGAAGAGCTGGAAACCAGCCTGGACCGGGCGCGGTCGGCCGTCGAGATGGTCCGTCAAAAGCTGGAAGAGGACATGGCCCGCTCTCTGTCTATCCCGGCCGGCGCCCCCGTTCGCCGCGGCCCGGATACCTCCAGCCTGAGCCCGAGGGAGAAGATCGCGCAGGGACTGGTAGGCAAGTAATTGAGTCAGAGGAGGTAAACTATGTCGCTTTCCCTAGCCGAAGCCGCAAAACTCAGTAACGACCTGCTCCTGCAGGGAGTCATTGAGACCATCGTCTATGATTCCGCGATCCTGCAGCGCCTGCCCTTCATCGAGATGAAAGGGAAGTAATAGCTACGGGCATGATGCCCTCTATCCGCAGCCCGTCGTCATCAACTATTACATGGATGTTCAAGGTTTCTAGCGCTTGCCTCTTCTCTTCGTACCCGAAGCTCTCCAGATTAACGGCGGCTGTGGCGCAGTACTGCTCTATCGCTTCAAGCTGGTCCTTCCTGTCTAGAGACTGCTTCAGTAGCGCCTCTTGCTGGAGCAATTCTGCCCTGGCTTTCTCGCGCTCCCTGGTAATCCTCGCCATCTCTCGGTCTACCCAGGCATCATCTACCTCGGTCCGGCTATATAGCGTCACGGTTCTCTGCCCCTGTTGGTCTAGGGCACTGAGCTTCTTCTTCAGTTCCTTAGCTCGCTCTTGGGTCAGGTCTGGCGTTTCCTGGCGACACCGCAGCTCCTCGATTATCGCCCTTGGGTCTGAAAGGACTCTCTTGACCTCTTCCCACACCAGCTTCTCTGCGGTCTTGCCGTACAATCTCCGGGCGGGGCATAGGACAAAGGAAACTGTCTTGTTCTTCCCGGCGCATTGGTAGTAGGTGTGTCCCCTTGTCTTCCTCCCGTTGTAAGCCCGCCCGCACTTTCCACATCGAAGATGCCCAGCTAGGAGGTATTGTTCCTTGCGGTTCCGGTCAGCTCTCTCAAAATTGCGACGAAGTTGCTCCTGGGCTGCCTGGAAGGTCTCACGGCTGATTATTGGCGGTGTTACCCCAGGAAGCTCTATCCAGTCCTCTCTGGGCCGTAACTGCTTACTGGTCTTAGTGTGCTTCCTGTCCCGCTTAATGGGGTTCTTGGGCTCAACGTAGGTAGATTTGAAGGCGAAAGTAACCCCAGCGTAGGCTTCATTACGCAGGAGCCGTGCGACAGTGCTTATACCCCAGCGGCTACCGCCTTTCGGAGCTGGTATGCCTGCCTCGGTGAGTCTGACGCATATCCTGTATAGGGTGGCACCCTCGTCAACTAGCCACCGGAAAACCATCCTCACGTTCTCGGCTTCGGCCTCGTTGACCCTGCGTATCCCCTCTCCTGGCCCCTTGCCCGGAACATACGAATACCCGTATAATCCGTTGCCATTCCCTACTGGAAGGCGTCCTTGCCTCGCCCTCATCTGTTTGCCACGTGTAGTGCGGTCGGCTATCTTCTCCCGCTCTATCAAGGCGGCGTAACCCTTTACGTATTGAATTAGCTGACCCTCCGGGCTCGTATCCAGAGGTTCTGTGACGAAAGCAAGCGCTACATTGTGCTTCTGGCACTCTTCGGCCAAGATATAAGTGTGGACAGGGTTGCGGCTGAGCCGGTCGGTGGAATAGCAGATGACAACGTTAAGGCTGCCATCTCGAACCAAAGTCCGGACCTGGTTAAGTTCCGGCCTGTCTAGCGTTGCCCCGGACCAATCCTCTCGAAAGATGAGTCCGGGTGGAACTTCGAAGTCTTTAGCCTGTGCCCATTTAAGGCACCTCTCCACTTGACTTTCGAGGCTTGAACCTTCTTCTGCCTGTGCCTTAGTGGATACCCTGGCGTAAATTGCTCCCCTCATCCCTGCTGCACCTCGAATACCTACTCTTCTTCTTGGGCCTGCCCCTTTTCGGCGTATAGGTCTTCGCCACTTCCTCTATGAGGCATCTGGAAAACAGCCAGCGGTTTGCAATCTTCTCGGCAGCTACAGTGCCTTTGCGAGCTAGCTGTGCCATCGCTACTGGATGGATACCTAACATGCGGGCGGCTTCCGGAGTGGTAACATACATTTCTGCGAGATTGTGCATCGTACGCGTCATCCCGTTACATTTATCTACCTAATATTATACTATATGCATAACAAATAGTAAATCATACGGATATGTTTTGCTAAAGATGCAGCAAGAACGTCAGGGGCTGCGAAATCCTGTTACTTGTCTAATCCGGGTGAGCTCTACGGACGGTTCTCCTTCTTCTCATCACAGGAGCCCTCTAGATGGCGCAGAATCATGTCGTAGAGCCTTACCCAACTCGGAGACCGCTTTCCTGGCTTGATTGTGGTAGAAACCACTCGTAGCACATCTCCTTGGGTTTTACCGCCTCTGGCCGCGCCAGGATTCGCTCTTCTTCTGGTCATAGTCCTAGGCTACCTTTTGGTACCAATGGCGATTACTTAGGAGCCTGGATGAGCGCTGCCAATGGCCAGTCCATAAGGCCTCACGACAGCGACCCAAGCGACGAAACTCAAAGACATCACGCTTCGGTGCTTCTGGTGCCGCTCTTTCAACACGCAAACCACACCTCAGCCGGACGGCCTTCAGTTTCCCTGGTCTCCCTGCGAGCCAAACCGCATTCTTCTAGATAACCCAGAGCCTGGCTCACCTCCGGCGCTCTATGGCGCTGGAAGAAGTCACGTATGTCAGTTCTTGTCATTCCTTGGGGACACTTGCTCAACTCCGCTAGAAGCCGGTCGGACAGGGGATAGCCCAAGGAAGCACCGAATATGTGTTTAGCGGAAGCGTCTGCATATTCCCATACTGCCAAAGCTGCTTTAAGGTGCTGCGCTTTAATCACATCGGACAGGTCCAAGAGAGCATAAATACAGGCTAACCTCATGACCTGCGCTTCAGCTCGTGCGGTCAAATCTCCTACCAATCCGGGCTTACCCCGTGATAACTCTGAATAGACCTGCTTCCAAAGCTCATTCGCGGCCCGACTACGGACAATTACCCTTGGCTGTTTCCCGAACAAGACTGCTTCTTTCAGACGACTTACCAAGCTGCTAAAATCCACTGTGCTAATCTGTCCCCCATCGGGAAGCTGCTTGGACCGGCGGACGCACATCCAAAGGAACCTGTTGCCAAATCCATTCGCTGCTTGAGTGGCCGTCAAGCATCGCCGCAGCTCGTGAATAGTGCTATGACCAATGATGGAAATGTGAGTATTTGTGGCCCTAACGGGGTTATTCTTGGTCAAGACCTGTAAATCAGCCTTATCCCAAGCCACTCTGATGATGTCCATAAGTGTGTTTCCTTGCCGGTTAAGGACGTGCAGCGGACCAGCAAACTCTGGTTCAAGAATCAGCAGGCGCTTATCCTTGATACCCCGGTCCACAATAAGGTCTACGTATTCGCCGGTGGGCTTGCCTCTTTCCCTGACGGCTTCTGTCTTTGTAATAGGGTCCCGCACGTGCCATATCAGCCCTTCTCCAGAAGACAATCCAGTGACTACACGGTTACTCGCCCAATACTCGTCGACATCCGCAAACAGCCGCATGATGTGACTCATAGAAGTACCCTTGCGCCCCTTTGAAGTCTCGCCGGCAAGTACCACAAAGAGTTTTAAGGCGTGGCGGTCGGCTTCGGCCAGGAAGTGGCTACCGAGACCTGTGACATTGCCATAAGCGGTCAGCAATTGGACTAGTAGCGCAACAGGGTCTGCTTCGGTATGAGGCTCGATTGTCCTTACGATGTCGCCTGTCAGTCCGTGGAAAGCATCTTGCCTCATGGAAGAAGGCCAGGAAGCTCCGTTAACGCCCCTCCCGCTGGGGTATCTAGCTATGCTTGCTGCAATCTGGGCTACCTCTGCCTCAGGCAGAGGAGGACTGCATAAGGGCGTGTTTAGCTTCGATATACCCGTTTCAATGCTATTCTGCGGCAGGCCATGGTGCCGTAAGAACCCTGCTAAGCTGGTAAGGAAAGTGTGGCGCCCACCTTCCCCTATTTGTCCACGCTGTACTGGCTTTGCTTCCTGGCCTTTAGTCGGACAAGCTAGCTCTACCAGGAAGCCGGGTACTGTCGGGAGGCGGGGCTTGCGGAGTTGCTCCTTGTCTGCCCATTCATAACGCACTCCGCTCTTGTGGATGCTAGGAGGAACTACGATGCAGGCACCGTCGGCCCTGAGGTCGAGCCCTGGATAGCCTGGCAATGGCTTGCTAGGAACCCATCTCTCTTCCTGGGGGTAGGCGAATAGAAGATGTTCTCCGGCCCCACCAGTTAGGGATTTCACTGTCTTTGGGAGTAGGCCGTACCGGGAATGCAGCTTCTTAAGTGATTCATGCCCTCCGTGCCGGGGGTCGATGTCAATTACGAAGAGATTGCTGCCCCTTCCTGTTGCGATACCGATGTTGGCGCGAGGCCATCTCCCAAACCACGCCTCAATCTCTTCGGCGTCGGTGGTAGCGTCTTTCACGCCGTGGGATGTCATCGGGTGCTTACCGGGGCTAGAGCAGTCTGGACGCCTGCAAGTGCATGTGCCATCTTCATTGATGCTATGTATCGGGAGTACTGCCCAACCCAGGCGGGCGTAGTGCAAGGCAGCGTCACGAGGGTTAGGAATGGTCATAGCGTGACTTCCCTCCGGTCTTCCGCTCCCTGAGCCATTCGGTCTGTCGTTGATGCGCAAGCCAGCTTAGACTGTAGTGCCGCGGTTGGGAGGATTGCAGTCAGTAGTGCGCAAACCCGGAAGCGGTTGCTCGGGCTGTGTGGGAGCCTTCTGCCTAAATGTGTGGATTTCTTGCAGGGAGAGTAAGTATTACAAAACACGATACGGGCTTCGACCTCCTTGATAAGGTTTTGGTCGGAAGCCCGTATTAAGCGCTGCTGGCTGCAGCTACTGCGGGGGCCACCACGTAATGTTTAGTATTAAACTATTGGCAACAACTATCACGTATCACATTCCTTTTTAGCAGTCAACCCCAAGGCCGGGGAAGCTTAGTAGGTGACCAGTTAACCCGAAGCTTGCCCTGGCATTTGTGCAAGATAACCACAAAAGTATAGCGAAATAATACCCCATAAATACCCCGCGGCTAATCAGGTGTAGGTGAAAAACAGGCTAATTCAGCACTTTGGGGTATTATTATGCCTCGTCTGGGGTATTTTTTTCAAGTAAATCTCGAAAACCCCACTTTTCCGGTATTGCCTATATCGCAAAAGGCAAGTAAGACAAGGTCCGACAAAGCATAGTTACGTACGAAATGCCAGCCCTCTCCGCCCGATTCTGGCAAAACGGCTCCGGCAAGCCCTCAGAGCTCCACCGCCGTCCCTAGTATCCCCGACTTTGCGAAGGGCATACGTTCTTTAACATAATATTAACGATATTTAAACATCTGTCTTCTATACTCCTAGCAAGGGATTGCGGCGAACATTGACAGCTTACACTTGGTGCAGTGCGTAAACGGTCATATAGGTACTTATGATGACTAGGGCTGGAACTTAAGAGGCAACTGACAGTCCTGCTGCGAGGCTGCCAGAACCGTGTCCCTGAAAAGAAAGGAGGTCGAAATGTCGAAGTCAAGTCATGTTCTAACATTGGCAATCATGGCATTACTTGTTGTGCCCCTCCTTGGCTCTGCCCCGACATATGCCGCTAGCTGCACGTTTGTCCTAGGCTTTCAGGCTATCCACGACCAAATGCCTGCCATAGTAGGCGATTGCCTAGTTGACCAGCATTACAACCCAGATAACGGGGACGCGTTACAGGAGACCACCAACGGCCTCATGGTCTGGCGCAAGGCGGATAACTTCACGGCGTACACGGACGGATATCGGAGTTGGGTTAACGGGCCTTTCGGGCTTCAGCAGAGGGTGAATACTGAACGCTTTGATTGGGAGGCGTCTGCTCCGACACCGGCACAGCCGGCTGCAACTACGGTAGTCCCCCAGGCACCAGCTGGGTTCGACGCTTCTCGCTACATCGGCCAAGGTGACCGCTATAATTGTGATGACTTCAGAAGCCAGGCAGATGCCCAGGCGGTGCTCCGGGCCGACCCCGCAGACCCTAATCGGCTCGACAGAGAACGAGACGGGATAGCCTGCGAGAGCAATCCAGCGCCCTACGATAGGAACCCTGTACCTCGTTGATTATCTTGATGAGTAGGCCAGAGCCTGCTGCGGTTCTCCCTGCTGGCTTAGGCCCGACACAGGTGTTGTTGGGCAACGGCAAGCCGAGTTGATGGGGAAAGAGAGGCCCGACCCTCTGCGGAGAGCGCATCATAACTAAACAGGAGTCGTAAGGGCGCTTGCGGGGTCGGGACAAACGAAACGCCACCTCGCTCCGCCTGGCTCTAAGTCCCGAACTTCAGCCAACTTCGAACCCAATCACGGTTTCATCCACTATCCTCAACTCGAACCGCGAGGATAGCAACCAGCAGGGATGGCTGACCCAGCAATGTGTTCTCAAGCCAGACAATATCGTTTCCAGACACTTCTTGTTCCTTCGGGTGGGCCGCTTTAATCCGGATGCTGTTCAGCTTCCAGAGAACTTCTATCGAATTCAGCAAGGTGGACACAACCAGAGAGGGAGGTTTGTGCTTTGAAACCAGTCCTTTGAGAGCTTCCAGCCGCCTAATCAGGTCACCCAAGTTACCTTTCGATTGCTGGTCCAAGGCAGTCGACCCGAGAAGTCGACGCACGATGATTGGGTAGCTAGCCCTCAGTTCTCTTTCGATAGTCGTGCAGTATCCAAGAGCCGCCATTCTCCAACCACTTCCCCATTTGCTGCAGTGCTGGAAAACATATTCAGAGTCTATCAAGTCCTTGCGGCTACTGGTCTTTAGCGAGCCCCATGCACTGCTAAGACGAACAGCCAGCGAAGCCTCCAGTCTGCGTCTCATCTCGCCATAGTCAGGCTCCCGACGGGCTATCTGGCTCACTTGTGCCCAGGTCAACCTTGAGCGCTGGTCAAGGTCGATGACGCGGTCGATAACGAGGTCCATTCGCTCTTGGGTGGCGGAAGTGATTTGAAGGACCTGAGAGCTGAGCTGCAGGTTCTGATTCATGTACCCGAGAAGCGGTTCCAGTTCTGAGCGGAGGAGCCGAGATAACATCGAGCCGATACTTGTGATATCGGAAGGAGCTGACGTTGGTGTGCCTGAGGTCAGAATGATTGGTGGCAGCGAGGTTGGGGTTCCAACAACCGAACCCGCCACGGCCGCCCCTAGGACTTTGATGCATAGGTTTTCGTTGGAGCGGAGCAGTCCCAGGCATTCATCCTTAAGCTTCCGTACAATCTCCTCATGGCCCAGCCTCTGCTCGATGGTGAGAGCCCAAGCCTCAATGCGGAAATTCCACTCGTCCTTTCCTTCATCGATGCCCATTGCCGCCTCAAGCGCGGCGGAGAGCGAAGTCAGTTCGAACAAGCCAATCACACACCTGAGCAGGAGCTCGTTTCCAACTTGGCTCTTTATCACAGCTCGCGATAGACTTCTCAGCCTCTCAGTTATCGCCTGCACTTCGGCTAACTTCTTGTCTATAAGACCTCCGATTCCCTGTGTAAGACCTAACCAGGCATTCAGGTTCTCAAAGGCAAATGCGCAGGACGCTGGCATTATGGCTGACCGCAGTAGCACCACTGCCATCGTCGGGTCCTTTGCCTCCATCCGCTTTCCCAACTCCCTGCACACGCGAGCATATCGGAGCACCTCGTCCTGGACCATTGTGCGGCAGTACGAGGAGAGGCTCTCGTAGCCATGTATCAGTATTGAGAGAACCTGAGCAGCTTGATACTCAAGGCTAACCTGTGGCGGCTTGCGCTTGCACGCAGCCATAAGGCGATAGGCTGATTCCAGTTTGTGCGTCTCGGTCGCGGCAATTTTGTCCTCCCCTGCTCCGAAAGGAAGGTATTCATAGCTCCGTAGCCATAGCTCTGGGTCCGAATTCATGGCACGCCTAGGCCCCTCTTGATGCATCCTCCTGGTTCAGGGCGGAGAATAACACGCTGGCAGGCCTTCGCTTGGAGAGACAATCTGTTCGCTGCCAGGCGGTAGGCAATATCCGGCCCGGACCGAGTACTTGTAACTGCATGTTGGCATGAGCTGGAGGTTTGGAGAAGGCTCTCCAACTCCTCTAGTCGCTTTCTTCTATTCGTGGCTATCCTCTGCTTGTTTAGTCTCCGATTCTGTATCGCTGGCAGCCAAGTAGCCCTTCAATCCGGTACTCTAGACTGGCTAATTGTAACATGAGATGAACTCTTCCTTGAAGATGTCAGCAGTTGGTGAACGAGTCGCAGCATAGGAGGTCAACAGTATGTGTAAGGAGAAATGATATCGTTCGAATGAATAGGGATTGGAAGAAACAGTTTACTCGAATTAGCCGGGCTGGGAATCCGAACCTCGGCCTTCCCTTCGGCCAACCACGTTATTGGCTAAGCCTACCATGTTGTAACCTTAGCGGAATGACACGGCTGAGGCGCTACGACGAGAGTGGTCATTCCCCCGCAGCACTGGCGTGCGGTCTAAGCATGGAGACTAAAGCGACCTAAATGGCAATCTCAGGGAGATTCGTCGCTTCGGTCGCTGTTCTGGGAGCTAAGTTGTGTTAACGCCAGGGGGTGTGGTGCAGTCTCCTTCGGTGGCAGGCTGCTCCTACTCGGGTGGCGGGACCATGGGATGCTTCAACAATTCAACTGCATCCATTCGATTAGGGAAATATTGTGTGCTGAGACCATCGCCTATCTGCAGATTCGCAGTTCTGAAGACGCGTATCTGAACAGGGCCATTTCCACGTCGGCACATTCCCAATGACCAGGCGTCCTTAAGTGGTTTGCTATGAACGCTTCGGGGTGGGGACAAAGTGTGTTTGAGCCATTCAACAGCTTTGCGAAAAACCTTAAGATGTTAATCCATGTCGAATACTCGGCAGGCCAAGCACTCTTGGTCTTCAAAATAGACCAACCAGACCCACTGTAGCAAGCTCGAAGGGAAAGCCACGTCTGGCGTTTTGAGATTGGGTCTCCTAGACCTACAACCCTAACAATGTTACTGTCCAAAGCCCCGAACTCTGCGGGCAATGCAAAGCGTAGCACTTTGCTCAGGCGGGTCGGGCCCAGCCCTTTAGTGTTAGCCTCAAGGATTGTCAACGGAACTAGGGGTCTTGCCTCTATAGCCGGGTCTGGGAGCGACTTCTCATATAGTGGCAAAGTCAGGGTCTTAGGGCATATCACTTCTTTGTTAAAGCGGCCTCTGGCCCAAGCCACTACGGACAAAACATGGTCCCTCGTTACTATATTGCCGCGCATGTTTGTTTCCAGATTGAATATCTCCGGGAAACCATTTTCCCAGGTATCGGCCCACCAAGAATAGCTTTTGTACAAAGCAACAAAATCATGGGAGTCTGCAAACCTCAGTAAGTCAGTTCTCAGCCTCTCTGAGGGCAACAATGGCTCGAAAGGCACTCTCTAACCTCCACAGATGTTATCCTCGATGCCACAAGCTCTGCTCAAAACTTGCTTGCAGTTCATGCGAGAATCAGGGACTTAACGCTTCAAGAGAGCTTTACAGTCTACACCGTAGCATGGTTGCATGAGAAGTGGATTGAAGTTTGGCTCCAACCCTGGAGAACTCTGCTCGCGCAACAGCGGCGCTGAATTTCTAGGTTAAGGTCTGCTGGACCTCGGCCCGGCGCTACGGCTAATGAGCGAGTAAGTATAGAAGAATACTAGACTTTGGGCCAGATACTTAATGTCTTCCTGAGAAAATTAGGAACCGAAACCCGTTGGGCAACAGAACAACTTTGACAGCGGGCTACTCTCCAGGCTACATATATGCGCAAACCTGCTCGTGTATTCCGCCGAGAAGTACACCGGTTTAGAGGCGGAAAGGTGAACGGATAGTTTAATTGGCGCCATCATGTTCGCTAAGATTACTCGCTGGTCTTGGCCGCACATACCGTTCCCAGAAATCCCGGTATTCATTCCGCCTTTGCAGGATAAATGGCTTCTTCTGTTCTATTAACTCCGCTGGTGTTTTGCCCTCCACATCGAAGGTGGTCCTGTTGTGGCAGACGTTGCAGAAGATGCAAGCTGTGATAATATACTCCTCGTTATCCCGCTCAGGATGCCCTCGTGGCAACAGATGGTCCCAGGATAGAAAGAGCCAGTTGGGCCAGACTTTGCCGTCTAAACCGCAATAGACGCACACGAAATCATCTCGCCGGTGAACGGTCCTGAAGGCGTACCCTCTAAGCGAATCGGTGAACTTAGCCATCTGTAGATACACCTCCCACAGTACTCGTCTACTCCTCAATTCCAATCAGCCATATGGGACAGTCCAGCCCGATTGCAGTCAGCGTCTTCTCCGCTATGTCGAAGTAAGCCATGCCCGAGATGGCATTTCTTCTATGGGCGAAGTAGACGTTTGGCTGGCACACCACCACTTCTATACCAAGTGCCAATCGCCTCTCATGGTAGGCAAGCTGGAAGCCACAAAAGTCCTTGAACATCGCCTCCATTTTGCCGAACTGAGCTTCGAGTTGAATGAGCTTGCCGTCGTAATCTTTGGCAAAGTCTGAATGCCAATCTGCGGCTATTGTGGTAGTCGTTTTGCAGAGCGACCTTATGTTACCATTGTGCATGCACGAGTCAGACCTCGCCAGCCCCAGACCATCAGGAGGATGGCTACCCAGCCCAGCTGGTTTAGAATCGTAACACCAGCCGCGGTCAACCAAGAGCCACCACAGGTCTTGGTTTATCTCAGATTGTGTAGACCGCTTAGGTAGGGCATTGATAATACTGGGCATTTCCTTGGGCAAAGAGCTGGATACTCTTTCCACATATTCGGGGGAGCAAGCGTAGAAGTAGGACTTGCACATCATTACGGAATTACCTCGAATTGGTATTAGCCCGGCCTGCCTTCCGAGCAGGGTTGTGTATAGCGACATGCAGGGAACTTAGAGCAGCCCCAGAATGGCTCGCCTGTGCTTCTCTTATACCTGACTACTAGTTGCGAGCCACACCTCCGACAAACCAACTTGGCCGGTTGCCGCAGGAAGTAGGAATATCTAGGAGCACTAACCCTCCATGTCCTCCGCGATGGCCGCAAACTGTTCCAGCGCGGCTTCCAGGTCGGCCACAATCTCCGCCGCAAGTATGTCTGGCTCGGGTAGGCTGGCGCTGTCCTCTAGGCTCTCATCACGCAGCCAGAAAATATCCAAGCTGACCTTATCGCGGGCCATAAGCTCATCGTAGGTGTAGGCGCGCCAGCGCCCCTGTGGGTTGTCGTCTGCCCAGGTCGGCGCTCGCTCGTGTCGGTTCTGCGGGTTGTAGCACGCTACAAACTCGTCCAGGTCATCACGGGACAAAGGGTTCTGTTTAAGCGAGTAGTCCTTGTTAGTGCGCTGGTCATATATCCACAGCTTGTCCGTCCATGGCCTCTCGCTCGCAGGCTTTCGGTCGAAGAACAAGACGTTGGCTTTGACGCCCTGAGCATAGAAGACCCCTGTAGGCAGACGCAGGAGGGTATGAACGTCGCAATCGTGGAGCAACTTACGTCTGATAGTCTCGCCAGCGCCACCTTCGAATAGTACGTTGTCTGGAACTACGATAGCCGCTCTTCCGTTCATGTTCAAAATAGTCTTGACGTGCTGGACAAAGTTCAACTGCTTGTTACTGGTTGAGGTGGAAAAATCATCTCGGAAAATGGTCTGCGCCTCTCGTCTTGTGTCGCCCTCGTCGTTCACGAAAGTGACACTGCTCTTCTTGCCAAAGGGTGGGTTGGTGAGAACCATATCGAAGCGCTCGCCTGGGTCAGAGGCAAGGCTGTCGGCAACGCGAATGGGCGAAGAGCCTCCGTTGGCACCGATGCTGTGAAGGTACAGGTTCATCACGCATAGTCGTGCGGTGTTATCGACTATTTCCCAGCCGTGTAGCGCCCTGTGGCGCAAATGGTCCCACTGGTCCTGGTCGAGCGCGCCATAGTGTTTGCTGATGTAATCGTAACTGGCCAGGAGGAAGCCCCCTGTCCCACATGCGGGGTCACAGATGGTTTCGCCGAGCGTAGGGCGCATGACATCCACAATGGCCTTAATGAGCGGGCGAGGCGTGAAGTATTGGCCCGCTCCCGACTTGGTGTCTTGGGCGTTCTTTTCGAGCAGCCCCTCGTAAATCTCGCCCTTAACGTCCACATCCAATCCAAGCCAGGTCTCGCCGTCAATAAGCTCGACTAGTCTACGTAATTTCGCGGGGTCCTGTATTTTGTTCTGCGCCTTACGGAAAATGGTAGGAACTATGCCAGAGCCTGTCCCTAACTTTTCAAGGATGTGGCGATAGTGCGTTTCCAACTCATCGCCATCGCGCTTGAGCAAGCTCTGCCAGCCGAGGTCTTCGGGGATGCCAGTTGTCTTGTGGTAGTACTCTTTCTGCTCGTCCGCCATCTTAAGAAAGAGCAGGTACGTAAGCTGCTCGACGTAGTCGCCATATGACATTCCATCGTCTCTGAGCACATTACAGTAGTTCCAGACGCGCTGAACGATGCTTGATGACGACGGTGTAGCAGTCGTGTTCACGTCGTAGTCTCTCCTGTGGGCAACCGTAGCTGCATTGCCTTTCTCTTATTACCTCTTTCTGCTTCATTGCGTTCGGCCCGAATCTTCTCTAGCAGTACGCTGGCTGGCTCATCGTCAGGGTCCTGCGGGACCAACCTGCCCTCGAAGGCACGCTTCAATATGGCCTGGCGCAGTCGTTCGGCTCGCTTGAGATTAGCCGCGACTACCGCCTCAAGTTCTTCCACGACCGACACGCGGCGGTCAACCTCAGCGACGATGCGATGTTGCTCGGCGAGCGGTGGCAACGCGTAAGGGGCTGACATTAATGCAGCCTGCGTCAACTTTCGTCGCCCCGTGGAGCCCGTGGTCAATGGAGTGAACGGGTAGTACGCAAGGGAGATGTTAAGAAAATCTGTATCTATCGTTGCGGTAGCTCGAAGCACGTGAGCGTGGTTATTTACCCAGGACTTCCCAGCAACCTTGTAGCTAAAGGGTTTCTCCCTCCCAGTGAAGGTCTCATCTTCCACCACGAGGACAAGCGGTTCATCGAATATGTAATCATCAATCCAGCCTACAGGGCCATTGGCTCCATAATACGGTACGGAGCCAATCCGTAAGGCGCGTTCTTTCTTGTTAATTGGAACGCGACGGTAGTCAAGACATTCGGCCACCTGCCCAATTCGGCTCCAGCTCCACCCGGCCGGAAGCTCACGCAGCGGTTCGCCTTCCCGCCCAAGGTCGTTCGAAGTCTCCTTTGCCAGGATATTATTTGTCCGTGGTTGACTTGCGCGCCCACCTTGATGAAGTAACGCCAATCGCTTGAGCAATTCGCTCGCTGGTTCGTCGCTTGGGTCCTGAGGCACCAATCGTCCCTCACAGGCCGCCTTGAGCACCGAGGCCCTGTAACGCCGCAAATTCGCTTGCGCCCGCTTCAGAGCGGCGATGCCCACGTCAAGGCGGCTGAATTGCTTCTCAATCTCAGCGACAATGCGGTGCTGCTCATTAACGGGGGGCAGTGCAAAGGTCAGTTCGGCGAGCTGCTTCTTGGGCACGCCTGCAATCGTTGTGCCTCTGCTCTGTTGCTTGAATACTTGGACTGCCTGAGAAAGGTAGTAGAGTGAGAAGAGGGGGCAGATATGCTTCTCATCTCCAATTAGAGCTTGGCTGTCTTGACTGAAGCACAGACGGGTCGGTGCAATACCCACCTTCCCCAATCCCACTCTGGTGACAACTATCAAGCTTCCTTCAGGAACCAGATGAGTCGCAGAGCGTTGTATGGCTTGCTCCGAAATGCTCCTTCTCGGCCTTATGTCCTTGGGACCATATATGTCAGCGCTAGAAATCCACGGAATATCCCCAGTCCAATAGCTCTCCACGTCTCGGGAAGGAGTGCCCCCGCTTACCACCTCGTAAATGTCCCCGACTTTGGTTCGCGTCCAGTTTTTGGGTAGACTTGGCACGTCTACTGCGAGAGTTAGTCCTTCTGTCACGCTGCCACCAATGCCTCGTTTAGTTCGTCAAGTAGCTCAGGCAGTTCTTTCCCAAACAGCTTCATTGCCGCTATGCGTCCGCCTTTGTTGTAAAACTCGCCAACGTCAAAGGCTTCGACGCTCACCACCAGGTTCACGCCGACCTGCTCGGCGATACGGTCCAGCCACCACTTTTGCTCGTTCGTGAAGGTTCGCCCAGCTTCCTCCTGCGTTCTAAGCCAACCTTCGTAGCGTGCGCGGACCTGCTCGGGATAGGGCACCAGGTCAGTGTCCGTCTCTATCGCGTGACGCACAAGCGCGACCAGGTCGGTAAGCACTCTTCGCTCTCCGGCCCCTCGTACCTTGTCCTTCTCCAACTGCGCATAGGCTCGCCACAGGGCTTCTGTCGTCCACCCGAATGGGGGCTGCTCAATCTTCGTTGCCAGCTCCTTAACCACCTGGTACGTTAGATTGCGCTGGCCAAAAGGCGCATTGTACAGAATCTGAAGAGCCGCAATTTCGTCGCGGTTGTCCTCGATGAACTGGCGGAAAGACTGCACCGTTGCCTTGGCCTTCTCGGTGTCCACGGCGCTAAAGCCGGCCTCCAACACCTGGTCCTGGCTGACCTTATCAATGGTTTGCTCGTTGCGCAGTTGTATGTCGAGTAGCAGTTTCCGTAGTTCTGGCTTGTCAAATGGCTCCGCAGCAACTCCAATGAGGCGCGCCGTAGCCTCCACTTTTTGCTCTTCTGTTGGCGTCTCAGTGCCGTTCCATTCTCGCGCTCTCTGCATACGCACGTCTGGGTCAATCGCATCTAGTAGCAAGTTGGCAAGGTCACGGGGGGAAAGACCACCGCTCCTCGCCTTCACGCTCGCACGGTCTTCCTCGGTCAGCGTCTTGCCCATCTTCGCCAGGCGCCCTGCAAGCGAACCTAGCGTATCGTCGTCAGTAGCCCCAAGGGCAACGGCCTCCACCAACTGCTTGAATGACACGGACCGCTTGCGCTCTAGAGATTGGGTGTCCATCTTTTCCTGGTCAACCACACCAACAGCATCGACGATGATGAACCTGTCCTTGAGCTTGGTATCAGGCGTCACAGCCTCTAAGTCTGTCGGGTTAATGACGCGCGTGCCACGACCTAGCATCTGCTCAAAGAGCACGCGGGATTTGACCTGGCGCATGAACAGCAAAACTTCCAAAGGCTTAATGTCAGTGCCAGTTGCTATCATGTCCACGGTGACTGCGATGCGCGGGTAATAGGAGTTGCGAAAGGTGGCGATTAGGTCTTCAGCCTTAACGCCGGTCACCAGGTAGGTAATCTTCTGACAAAAGTCGTTTCCCTTACCAAACTCTTCTCGCACGATGCGAACTATGTCCTCAGCGTGGCTATCATCCTTGGCAAAGACTAGCGTCTTCGGCACCTCGCTGCGGCCAGGAAATAGCTGGGTGAAAAGGGAATCACGAAAGCTGCGAATAACGGTCCTGATTTGGTCTTCTGCTACCACCGAGCGGTCCAGCTCGGTCTCTGAATATTCCAGGTCTTCGTCCAGCTGCTCCCAGCGCACCGCACGGGTCAACCTATCCCGCTTATCCAGGACGAAACCTGCTTTGACCGTACCACCTTGCTCCGTTATCTGAGTGCGTATGCGGAAAACCTCGCCATCGACATTGACGCCATCTGCCACAGCCCGTTCTCGGGGGTATTCCATGACTAGGTTCTGATTGAAGAAACCAAGCGTCTGCTTCGAAGGTGTGGCCGTTAGCCCGGTAAGGTAGGCATCAAAGTACTCAAGGACCTGTCTCCAGAGATTGTAGATGGAACGGTGGCATTCGTCCGTAATGACAAAGTCGAAGTACTCAATTGGCAGTTTTGCGTTATAGCGGACAGGCTGTGGCTCCTTGATGAGAGCCTTGCCACTTTCGAACAAGGAACCCTCCTCGTTGGCCGCCTCAAACTCCTCCTCACCTTGCAGCATTGAGAATAGGCGCTGTATCGTAGTAATGCAGACGCGGTTCACGGGGTCGAGAGAGTTGCTCGTGAGCCGCTGCACATTGTATAGCTCGGTGAACTTGCGGCCATCATCAGGGGTGACGTACTGCTGAAATTCCTTGAGGGTCTGACGGCCAAGATTGCTGCGGTCGACCAGGAACAGCACCCGTCGGGCCTTGGCGAACTTGATGAGGCGGTAAACGAAGGAAATGGCGGTCACGGTCTTTCCAGACCCCGTCGCCATCTGGATGAGGGCACGCGGCCGGTCATCTGCGAAGGAGCGCTCCAGGTTGGTAATCGCCTCGATTTGCGCGCCCCAAAGACCCGTGGAAACTAATGGGGGGAGAACTTGGAGGCGCGCCCGAAGGGTCGTTGGCTCCTGCACCCATTCAAGCAGAGTTTCTGGCTTATGAAAGGCGAATACCGGGCGGCTGCGAGGCGCAGGGTCGAGCCCGTTAGTGAAGTATGTTTCGACACCTGTGCTCTCGTATAGGAACGGCAAGGGCTTGCGCCAGGCCGGTGGGACTAATGGCAAACCTTCCGCGTATTTGGCGGTCTGTAGCTCCACACCGCTTAGGGTCTTACCAACGGGCTTGGCCTCGATTGCCCCCGCCATCTTACGACTGACAAACAACAGGTAGTCAGCATAGCCAGTCGTTAGCGGAAACTCGCGCACCGCAACGCCCAAACCAGCGCCCAGACTGAGCGAATCGCGGTCCTGCACAACCCAGCCAGCACCTTCGAGCATTCTGTCTATTTCTTTTCGGGCCAAAGCTTCAGGAGTAGTCAAATCCCAATACCAACCCGCAACACAAATAGCTCATAGGTGGAATACGTACACTGCTACTGCCCCAAGCAACGCCTGCCCCGCTGTCGGCAATTGTAGGCCGCTGGCAGACACCAGTCAATACACACTTTGGGGGTCTGGACTGGCAATAGCACGTATACGGAAGCTGCCCATTTGCCAGTCAGGGCTGCACATTGCGTGCGCAGCTTGGCCGGAGTTTTGCCAACTCACCCTTTGGCGACGGACCGAGGGCTGGAATGCTGTGACAGGCGGTGGTAAACTCTGGACAAAACAAGAGCCCCAGCGTGGCAGAAGCCACCTGGGGCGTGGCCCAGGACGGAGCGGACCTGTGCATTCCGAGCGTAGCACACCTGCCCGCCTGGGATGACCTGGGCGGGCTGATTCTCTCAGCGGGTGAAAGCCGTGAATCGAGCGGGGTTTAAGCGACTGAGCAAACATTACGTCTATACCGCCAGCATCCATGGTCAACGCTTAGCATCGATATGGGTATGAAGATAGGCGGTCAACGACCGCGGCCACGTGAGGCTTGCTCGGTCGGAGAGGCGCGCCATTGGCAATCCGAGGTAGAGTAGGAGCAAGACGCGAGGTCCAATGGCCGAATCGTTAAAGAGCTGGCTCGTATGGTTGATGAGGTTCACGTTTGTCGGCTTTTGTTTCTTCCTCGCCTGGCAAGTTTGGCTACGCTCGCAGGGTCAATGGTTCTTCGAGGCCGTCGGTGGACCACTCCTTAGTGGCGGCGAGCTCTTACAGGTTTTTGGCCTCACCGTTGCCATCTTTGGAGGCTTTCAGGGGCTCTTCAGGTGGATGGCGGTGCCGCGTTTGGACATTAGGATGCCGTTGCATCCAGGCCCTTGGGCTATTAACGACCCAAACTACGCAATACATCACATCGAGATATGGAATCGAGAGTGGCCGTGGCTGCTACGCCCGCTATTCCTGGCTACAGCGCCTGAGGGATGCCAGGTCCGATTTCGCTACTGGAAGGATGACGCACCTGTGCCGGAAATCTTCCCGTCCATCGAAACCCCATGGATTCATGGTCGATGGGATGAAAACCCTGAACCAGTTACATTGACTAGGCAGGGAGCCGTAATTAACTGGGCGGCCCTTGTACAGAACAGGAGACTTGCCAAGCTCTTCCCAACGGAGAAGCCTGGGCACATCGATAGCTTCCAGTCAAGCGTTTCCTTCGCGATAAAACGGAAGGGAGACCCTGACTTCTACCATTTTAACGACGAGTCCTACCTGCAGCAGCAGGGCTCCCGCTTTTGCAGGCAAGATAGGAAGCTTGGTCCGGGCACATACAGGGTAGACGTGAGAATAACGGGTTATGGCCTACTCGCGGCAAGAACGGCCACCTTTCGCCTGACAAACAGCGGAACGAACTTTGAGGACTTCATATTGGAGCCGTGGACTCAGGAGTGAAGGGAATCTAGGCCTGCGAGTTATGCAAATTGAGGAATACTAGGAGGAAGCATGACACTCAGGTCCATTAATCTGGTGGATATCAGAGAGTCGGATTTAATCTCCCTGAAGGAGCGAGGGGTTTCCGAGGGCCGGGAAATTGAGTATAAAGGCATTTTGCCAGGCGGGTCCGACGGCGCCAAGAAGGAATTTCTACATGATGTTTCATCGTTCGCCAACTGCATCGGAGGCGACTTGGTTTTCGGTGTGCAGGAAGAACAAGGTGTGCCCGTCGATATACCTGGGGTAGACTTGGAAGACGTGGACCGTGAGAAGCAAAGGCTTGAGAACTTAATCCGTGACAGCATTAAGCCCAGAATTGTTCCGGCGGTCGCTATTCATGCAGTCCCCCTTGGAAACGCCAAGTTCGTAGTCATAGCTCGTGTGCCACGTAGCCTGGCGCTGCCCCACGCTGTGACATTAGGGGGTAGCCTCGGCTTTTCTTCAAGGAACTCGGTGGGGAAGTACCCACTGGACGTTGGTGAAATCCGTAGGGCCTTCATTGGCAGCGAGCAAACAGTTGAGCGATTGCGAAGATTTCGATTGGACCGGGTTGCGCTCATTAGCGCAAATGAGACGCCAGTTGTATTACCAGCATCAGCAAAGTTCGTTGTTCACATAGCTCCATTGGGAGCATTCGACACCGGCAACTTGTATGACGTCTCCACCCTTGAAGACAACCCAAACCTGACGGCTATCGCCGAATCGTCTCGTCGAACGACATACAATTTCGATGGATTGTTGTGCTCCGATATACCTTCTATGCCTCCAAATACTGGGTACGTCCAGGTCTTTAGAAATGGTGTGATAGAGGCTGTGGATACTAATTTGCTACGATTAGAGCCAGACGGCCGAAAATGGATTCGGGGTAGTGCTCATGAGCATGAGACGGTCGAGGCGGTTAAGCGCTATCTTTCGGTTCAACATTTCCTAGCAGTTGGCGAGCCTCTAGCTATCATAGTCACGCTCACTGGTGTGAAAGGTTATCGGATGTACGTAGGTGGGTTGCGCTTCGATACTGGGGTTCCAATTGACCGGGACCTATTACTTATCCCCGAAGTAATAGTCGAGGGATACAACGTCAATGTCGGGCGTGCCTTGCGACCTGTCTTCGACGCCATGTGGAGCGCTGCAGGGTATCCCGGCTCGTTTAGCTATGACCATGACGGTAACTGGAGGCCCCGCTAATCATACCTAATCTTGTGTGTCAGCAGTGCAATTACGTCGCCTGAGACCGCTTCAGCGGGGAGGTGCAGGGTCGGTCTTTCTTGCGGACAGACGCCATGCCCTTAGAATCCTGTAGAACCACCCTTGAGCGGGCATTTGCGAGGTTTAAGCGCATCTTCTGGCTATTGCAGGTTACCTAAATCAGAGACCGTAGAATCAAAGCTCAGAAGACCTACTTCGAGGCTGAGTCATTGCGCTAGCTCGGTGATGGTGGCATTGGTCAGGTTCAGCCCGGCTCCGAACGCTCTGCCGGCACCACTCTTGAAGCTTTAGGCTAGCGGCGCCGTGCTCGAACGGGCTGTAGACGGCTGTCGTAGCCATTTGTATCGTTCTGAGGTTTAAGCTTTCCACGTCTTCGCTTGAGAACTCAACACGACGAAACTGCGGCTGCGCTTAATTTAGCATGACAAGGCAACGTTGCGGGCTAAGGGGAAGCGTTGCGAGCGCAGTTGTGCTTTCCCAGCCCACACCGATGACTGACCCGTTGAGGTGAGTCAGAGCAACGGGGTCGCTAGAAGTCAAAAAGAATGACCCGCTAGGTGTAGACGCAAGAACCCAAGTCATGCGGGAAATAGCTTGGCCCACGACAAGCGTGCTGGCCATTGCTTCGTGCATTAAAGGCTTACCGGACTTTACTTGTTCACGCAGACTTTCAAGCCGACGTTTGTGCTCTTCGGGCGTTCCAACCCAAGACGTTCTCCCTGGCCGCTCGAATCGCAAGCGAGGAGGCGGGCCTTTGCCCGCTGCTAGAAGTTCTTGGAGTTCTTCCATTTTCTTCTGTATGTCTTCCGTGGCCTCCAGGACGGAGAGCCCGATGGACTGGAACGTCGAAGGCGAACGAAGATACAAGTTGGCTATGAAGTACGAGAGAACGCGCTTACTCCCCTCGGAAAGCGCCGTCTGTGACATTCGAATTTCCCTGAGTGCGCCGGAGGCGTTGTCCTCTATGAAACTATTCACGCGGTCTAGCGAGTAAGCAGAAGCATCACCGGCGGCAGAGTAAAACCAATCAGAGGAGGCGACGTTCTTGGGGCTGTGGACTCTCTTGAGATATTGGGAGCCGCTGCTATACACAATGCCTGGGGAAAGAAACGGCCTTAGGTAGCACCTCGGGACGATATGCTGAGAGCGATAACTATCCACTTAAGTTGCGTCCGTCTAGCTTCAGTGCCATTAACGGGAGAAACATTTGGTGCGACAATAATACTCCCGACCCTCTCTCCCTTCAAGGTTCCGGCGTGTAGTATGGTTGGCACGCACTTAGCCCGTCAGGTGGTAGACCGTGCATACAATGTGTTCTTTATCAAGTCCAACGGAATGCATTCATTGTCATTCTCTACTAAAAGGCTGCCCCAAAATCCCAGCCAGACCATTTGGTTAAGCGTGCGACAAAGCGAATGTCAGGCCGTTAGTGGGATAAGGCAGCTCATGCTGTCGTTCCAGGGATTATTGACCGGGGGAGAAAACCCGATACGCTTCCATATTCTCTGCCGGGTAGGGTTCTAAAGTGTCGGTCAGCGCCGGGACGTCATCGCTGCTTGGGTCCAGCCAAAGCTCCTCTGCCACTTGTGGCAATATCACCGACATGCGGTCGTGGATGCCCTCCTTGAACCCGTTGGGAGATGTGGTTATGAAGGCGCAAAACCGAACCGCCCGACCATCAGGACCATACGACTCTTCCCATAATCCGGCGAAGGCGAATGGTACATGGAGCTTTAGGAACATGTAGATGGGAATCTTCTCCCGGCCCTCTTTTCGCCACTGATAGAACCCATCGGACAGTATCGGGCACCGTCTCTTCCTGAACGCACCACGGAAGGCAGGCTTGACCGTCACTGTTTCAGCCCTGGCGTTAATCATGCGGGAGCCAATGGAGGGGTCTTTGGCCCAGGGCGGAATCAACCCCCAGCGTAGATACTCCGCCCGCATCTGTCCTTGGTTGGTAACGGTCAGCACTTTCTGGGTCTGGCAATATTGTATCTAGGTTGGTAAATAACGTCTTCAAGCAAGCCATAGAAACGGCCCTCTAGGTCGCCAATGTTCGCAGCTAGTGAGGACCGTCCACACATAATTCCAAGTTACATCGCTGTCGCGCCAGTTGCAACAGCGTGGCACTGGCAACCCGGACACAAATGTGCTTCGGAAATAGGTGCCTCTTGCCTCCCGTACTGTTGTACGTCGTAGCCCCGTTTGGCTTAGTTTAGATTCCTTTTCTTTACACTTGTTCCCTCTCGCATGGCAGGTTTTAGTTAGGAGCACTTGACATGGTGGTATAATTCGCCATGGCAATTCCCTGCGTTTACCTCAGGGCAGCGCCTTTAATATTCTCTCGGAGGCTACATCCGTATGAAGAGACTTGAACGATTCGGCCAAATGCTTCCATTGCTTGTAGTGGGCCTTGTGCTGCAATTCTCCAAGGGGTTCTTTCCAGGACTCCGCACTGAGGTGTTGGAATCAATGAGCGCCCTTGGCTCAGCACTCGTTGTAGCGTTTGTTCTCGCCGTGTCAGTCGATTGGTGGCTTAAGATTTCTATCGTCCAAGACGCCTTTAAGACAGCTATAGGGTACATTTTGCCTGAGGAGTTGAAGCCAGAGCTGGAATGGATTTACGGCAGGCACGTTATATGCACGCAACATATCCAAGACTGTGAACTGGCTCCCATCGACAACAATACGCTCATATTCAGGACGAAAGTTAAGAGAGTCATGCGGAACGTTAGCCACAGCAGAGAGAAAGTTCATTTGGGTCTTGCCATCGACGAATGGTTCAACCCAGCCCGGAGTTCAAGAATACTTGAGTTCGGCTATGTGCTTGGGAACAAACGATGGCCAGGTGAGGGCGAGCACTATGAAGTTAAGAAAGGCAGCTACGACCTACATATCGAGCCCCTAGAGCTAGAACTCGCACCCCAGGAAGAATTAACTGCATATTTCACCAGCGAGGAGATAAAGCGAACCAACGACGAAGCTTCGTGGGTCTTCATTTGGCCGACAAAGCAGCCCTTGGTAACTGTGAATGGCTATTCCGGGCTCTGTGTAACCGTGGACTTTGGCCATAGGGAAGCACCTGGGACTGTCAAGCTAGGAACGGGTTCGTTTATGTTACCTGGAACCTTGCTACCCTTCCAAAGCCTGCACATTCGTTGGTGGAATGACTCTGATGCCAAGCGATGGATAGAAGGAGCAGAAGCGTAACCGGCTATACGAACGGCATCTGGGGCTTAAGCTCCACTACAAACGAAACAAGAGGGACAACGGCACTGGCTGCAATGGGCATGATGCGAGAATCATGTGCTTAGGACCATGCTGTCGGTAAGCACCGGCATACTGGAGCAAGAGGCCCAAATACCTATATCGGCTGGCCAGATATTGGAGGGATGAAGATGACCGATTCAATACAAGCCTATTTGTCGTATGTAGACAATTTCTTTCGGTCAGTGGTCAACAACTCCATTGAAATATACAACGAGCCTAGCCTTCAGTTTGAGTTCGGGTATTACCTTCGTAATCACTTGCCGGAAGGGCACAAGGTACAGTTTGAACGCCCCGTGGACTATTTTGGTCTTTCTAAACAGGCTTACGTGAAAAGAGAAATCGACGTTTCAGTTTTTGTGGAACGCACAAAGCCAATTATAGCACTAGAATTCAAGTTTCCACGGAACGGGCGACATCCTGAAACAATGTTCGATTCCTGCACCGACATCTGCTTCCTGGAGCAACTGGTTTCAGGTTGCTTCGGTTCGGGCATTTTTGTCATGGCTGCGGACGACCCCCTGTTCTGGTCCGGAAAGGACAATCGCAAAGTCGTGTATCAATTCTTCCGTCGTGGCCGTCCTCTATGCGGGACCATACCAAAGCCAACAGGCGATGGAGAATCGAAGCATCCTCCAGTGACAATTGCGGGGAGCTATTCCCTGGAGTGGAAGAGGGCAGGTAACCGACTCCAGTACTTGGCGGTTCCTGTGCTTCCACGAGCTACAACTGCCCCGATGGGATTCCATAAGTGAGCGCCATCGTTCCCGCTGGACAGCACCAGTTCTACAAGTTAGAGTAGGGATTCGGCACGTCCAGGACAACCTTCGCGAGTAGGTCTTGTTCATCATCCCGCTCTTCCTCAACCTGTCTCCACTGGTGCGTAGGCTTGGAGATGTTTAGCTTATCACTTGAAGCCTGGCCCCTCAACTGGCCAGGTACAGCGGAGGACCTACTTGCCCGTAGTCAAACCTAAGGCTTTCATCTTGGCTTCCCGGTACAGGAACAGCTTTTCTGATAGGTAAACTAGCTCCGCCCCCAAGAAGTGCCACAGCCATATTTGAAAGTACTCAAGCATGTCATCACTCAAGGCTGAACCCCTATGTTCCAGCCAATTCTTGTTTATCGGCTGGATTCGGTCGAACCTCACGAATCCCTCCTTGCAGTACGGGTCGGAGCAAGCAGGCACGTAGAAGAATTGCTCGTAAACATAACCCTTGACTCTTTCGATGAAGGGCTCGGGGTAACTGGCCTTGTGTTCGTCTCCCTCGAATGAATAGAGAGGAGCAACGAGACATGCATCTCCAAACTTCCGCCCACCGGCGTCCGGAGGCTGAAGGTGAGTTGACACAACTATTACTGGACGCTTTTTCGCCGGGACAATCAGTGCCCGCTCTTTGGCCCGGAGGTCCAGTTCCTTAACCGGCTCCCTGCTCTCGTCGAACTCCTTACAGCCAGCTCGTGCGGTCTCTATATCATAATTCTTGGTTGCTGAGTTATAACGTGCCCGGAGTTCGGTTGTCGGGTTCCTTTCTACCGAACTCCGGGCACGTTATA
>Ga0209514_10002454_pt1 | contig 28603 bp, 36 predicted proteins | sample Subgrocontami58m_FD_187452 | JGI IMG/M metagenome (GOLD analysis project Ga0209514, IMG submission 187452) | Subsurface groundwater microbial communities from S. Glens Falls, New York, USA - GMW37 contaminated, 5.8 m (SPAdes) (version 3) | ecosystem: Environmental > Aquatic > Deep subsurface >...
TACGAAGATTAATCCAAGAAGATGAGGTATAAACAACAATGGCACGCATGCATTCCAGAAGAAAAGGAAAAAGCGGAAGTAAAAAGCCGGTAGCAAAAGTTCCAGCTTGGTCTCCGTTTAAAGATAAAGAAGTAGAGAAGTTAGTAGTTAAGTATGCTAAAGCAGGAAAAACCGCCAGCGAGATAGGGATGGTTCTTCGTGACGCCTATGGTATTTCTAGTGTTAGAACTTTAACACAGAAGAAAGTGATGGCGATTTTGAAGGAAAATGATCTTGTTAAAGGGTTACCTGATGATTTGTTAGCGTTAATTAAGAAATTGATTAGCATTAAACAGCATCTTGAGAAGAACAAGCACGATCAGAGTGCACGTCGTGGGACGATTTTAACGACTTCGAAGATTCGTCGTCTTACCAAGTATTATCAGCGAACGGGTAAAGTAGCTGCAGATTGGCAGCTTGATATGGATCGCTTGAAGATGTATTTAGAATAAAGTTTTTTTTTACTTTTTATTTTTTTTATGTTCTTTGATGTCTACTTTTCGGTTGCTAATTCTTTATTAATATCTCCTATTTTTATTACTTTATGTCAGATTACAAAAGTCTAGACCAACGATTGAAAGCAGAGGGTTGGGAAGTGGCAACATTTTATGGTTCTGATTCCACTCTGTATGGAATAGCTGCTCTCACTGTGGATTTAGCAAATCGGAAGTATGCTGATTTTTGTCTTGTTCCTGCACATCTTGCTCGTGATGGAGAACAGTGGTTAACGGAAGACTCCGCCGGACATATTCTGTATGTGAGGAGATCTGAAGAAGATAGAACTGTAAGAGCAAAAGAGAAAGCTGTCACTTTAGTGTTAGTTCCATGTTATTTTGTTGACGACGGAGAAAAACGTATTCTTCCTATTGATTGAAATTTTGATACTTGTTTAAGTTAAAAATAGAACTTTTCTAACCCCAGAATAAACCTAAAAGAAAAATAAAAAAATAAAAATTTAATTACAATCGTGTTTTGATTGTTTCAATATTACAGGCTATTTCTTCGCCTTTCTTGGTTAATTCCAATAATTTCAAACGGCCTTCTTTCTTAAAATTAATCAAATCTGCTTTTTGCATTTCCTGAAGAATTTTTACGACGTGACTGTATGTGCAGTCGATTTGTTTTGCTAAAACGGATGCATACACGCTATTGCTGGCGTTCTTTAATTCTACTAACATCATTGCTGGTTTTTCACGAAAAAACACATCAAAGATAACTTTCTTTTTATTCTTGTTCATGGCGACACCCCTCAAATATTTGACGTCCACCAACCCCTCTTATAGATGGCGTTAAATATCCATATTTAAACATTTATCCAATATGATCGTTATATTGTAATGGCTATTTAATAAAGGTTTCGGCGTCCCTCTTGAAGCACGTTTAACTTCCTTAATGTATGTAAAGGTTCTTAAAAAACGTTTTAAAGGTTACGCCTTTCTTTACTCTTCTCATGACGTCACCGCTCTCTCTTCCAGTTTATTTTCCCCATCCATTTGTCCGTCAAGGGCAGGAAGATTTTATCCGTGATCTTGATCTGGCGTTCAGTCAAAAGAAAATTCTTCTTGCTCACGCACCGACGGGTTTGGGGAAGACGGCTTGTGCTTTGGCGATTGCCGTTGAGCATGCTCTGCTGAATAAGAAAGTTGTTTTATTTCTGACAAACAGGCACACTCAGCATCGCATTGCTATTGAAACGATTGCGTTGATGCGTAAGAGGACTGATAAAAATATCATTGCGGCAGATCTTATTGGCAAGCGTTGGATGTGCAGCCAGGATGTTGCTGGTTTGTTTGGAAATGAGTTTAATGAATTTTGTAAAGCGGTTGTTGAGAAAGGAGAATGTGAATTTTACAATAAAGTTCGCGACAAGAAAGCCATTTCTGTTTCTGGAAAAGCAGCATTGGCAGATCTTAAACAACAACCACCTTTACACACGGAAGAGTTATCTTCTTTAGCAAAAGAAAAAGGAATGTGTGGTTATGAACTGGCAATAGGATTGGCTAAGGATGCACAGGTTATTGTTAGTGATTATTATTATCTTTTTAATTCTCACGTTCAGTCTTCTTTTTTTTCTAAAATTGAAAAAGAGTTAAGTGATGTTATCGTTATTGTTGATGAAGGACATAATCTTCCTTCAAGGATTATGGAGATGCTCAGTAATACGTTGTCAAATATGATGCTGCGTAATGCTATTTTAGAAGCCAAAAAGTTTGGTTATGGTGGCGTTATCAATTGGCTTCAAGAGATAATGCGTGTCTTGACTGAACTTGCTCATTTTACCAACTCTTCTTTTTCTAGTGATATGGAGAAAAAAGTGGAAAAAGAAGTTTTTAGCGCGGCGATTAAAAAGATAATTGATTATGATCATTTGATTGAAGAATTGGTGACGGCAGCAGATGAGGTTCGGAAGAAACAGCGTAAAAGTTATCTTGGGGGGATAGCTGCATTTTTAGAGGCCTGGAAGGGGACTGATGATGGTTTTGTTAGAATTATTCAGGAGAAACCGGGAAAACAAGGGTCGATGATTTTGTTACAGTATCTTTGTTTGGATTCGGCGTTAATCACGCGAGATATTTTTTCAAGTGTTCATGCCGGGGTGGTGATGAGTGGCACGTTGAAGCCAGTTTCGATGTATAAAGATCTTCTAGGATTAACTCATAATTCTATTGAGAAAGAATATGGCTCGCCCTTTCCGTTGGAAAATAAAACAACGATTATTGTCCCGGAAACATCAACAAAATTTACTGTTCGTGGTGATGTCATGTTTCAGCAGATTGCGCAAAAATGTAGTGAGTTTGCGAAGTTAATTCCGGGTAATGTTGCTTTTTTCTTTCCTTCTTATCATTTACGAGATCAAATTGCCCCGTTTCTAACGATTTCAAAGAAACTATTTTGGGAGAAGAGTGAAATGACCAAAGAAGAGAAAGAACAGCTTCTCGCTCAGTTTCATGCCGAAAGGCTAAGTGGTGGTGTTTTGCTGGGTGTTACGGGGGCAAATTTTGCGGAGGGTGTTGATTTTCCCGGTGATTTGTTGAATGGGGTAGTGATTGTTGGTTTGCCTCTGGCTAAACCCGACTTAATCACTCGCGAAATCATTGCTTACTATGAGAAAAAGTTTGGTAGAGGGTGGGATTATGGCTACACCTATCCAGCGATGAATAAGTGTTTTCAATCAGCTGGACGTTGTATTCGTTCCGAGACCGATCGCGGGGCGATTATCTTTTTAGACGAGCGTTTTGCTTGGCAGAACTATTTTTGTTGTTTTCCGCGGGAAGGAGTGATTGTGTCACGAAAGTATGAGCCTCTGTTAAAACAGTTCTTTGAGAAGAAATAATCATTCTTATTGGTACGGCAGGGTGATTGGAAGGCTTTTTGTACTTTGTTGATCTTTGCATACCAGTGTAGGAAAAGGTAACATTTATATATCCGCAAATAATCTCTAGAATTAGCAATAACATACACAATGATGGTGGGGCTCCTGAGATTTATACCACCAGAAAAGGGATTCTCTCTCTTTTCTGTGCAGTAATAAAGTATCCTCTTTATTTCTGTACCCTCACCCCCTCTTTGGGGCCCCATTTTTTCCTACTATCCAAGAAGATGTTTCGAGAATTTTGCAAAATAGGTAAAAGTTCTCTTTAGGGATCTTATAATAATTGATAGAACTGTACAAATTCTTTTTCTGTAATCTGTAAACCTGCTTCTTTAAAGTAATTGGCTAAAGTATAACCATCTTTACGTAGGTCTGTGGTTTTCTTAAAGTTAAGAATGCGCTGGATGGTAAATTGGCATAAGAATCCGGGATTAAGGGAGAGAACAATATCTTTCTGTGATCTCTTATTTTGCATAGAATAATTTTCTAATGAGATCACAATGTGCTCGTTTTCTATTTCACTGTTTGTTTGATTGAAATTTAACGCTTTTAAATGATTTCCAATTAATTGATTTAAGAATTCTTTTTTTGTATTCTCACTCTTTTCGCTCGGTATAAATTCGGGTAATATCAGATGATGTACTTTCCCCAAATATTGTTTAACTTTCTGTCGTGGACCTCTTTCGGTGTTAATACTTTCTACGAGATAAGCATATTCTTGTTTTTGAATCTTTTTAATGCGAATGTATGTCATCCGTAAGTTAATCGCTTTCATTTATTTAAGTCTTGCTTGTTCTGTACGTATTAAGTTCACGTAAGCGCCTCGCCGTTTCACTCGCCCGTTCTCAAAGTGTTAGTCGGTGAAAGAAAAGATATTGTTATTGATGGAACGGGACTAGTTTTCTTCTAAAGCACACAATGAAGCGACGACTTCATTGGTGCACAGATGAGGTCGTTGCCTCATCTTGTGATAAGCCCAGCTCGTGAAACTTTATTGGCGGGGGCGCTAGAACTTAATACGTACTTTGTTCTTTTGGACATATGTTTCATATGTCGATAATGTGGAAGATATATATCCTGTTTGGAATATATTCTTTTTTGAGGTTGATTTAGATGCTTGCTCCTTATCATCGTTGTGTGGAATGTGATAATATTATTGATCATCCGATCTGTTCTGATTGTCTTTCAGAGAATATTCGAGTGATGGTGATGGAGTATGATTCTCTTCTTGCTCAAGAAATTACGAGTGTTCCTATTTATGGAGGCAGCGTTTGTCTTTTTTGTGGGAAGAATATGGGGCTTTGTGCGCATTGTTTTAGTAAAGATATTTATTTATTTTTAGAAAAAGAGAATAAAATCGTGGCTAAAGAGTTCTTGAAACGCTTTGATTTTGATTTACGAAAAGAATTTCATTAACAATCAATTCCTGCTTCTTTGATTTGGGAAGGTGTTAGACATTCTTTTAAGACGGTACAATAAGGGGTAATATCTGCTGTTTCGTCAAACGTAAAGCCTTCTTCAATGAACTTTGAAGGGACCACGTACATCAGCTTTTTGCTGTGGATCGTTTTAATATTAGCACAGGTTAAACTATTACTTACGAGATCAAAGGCTTCCCAACTCTTAAACTTGACGGCAAAGCCATGCTTGTCGGTATTGTCGCAATTAACCGCTGTTTGTTTGATTTTATTTCCGTTTTTTGTTTTAGTGATTCTATACGATGCTGAGTTTTCTCCGTCTTCTACTTCTACACAGAGATCAAATACTTTTACTTTATCGTAGAATGGATTATTCTCAATATTTTTTTCGATACTTTCTTTCATCGCCGTACTCAGTTCTCCAGCATCTTTGAAGAAGATGGCATGCCCGGTGGTTACACCTTTGAGAACAAGGATGATACCGATGACAAAGAACAGTGCGAAACCAGCTAATAGGATTACTTTTTTGGAATCTATGCCGTTAGGACTTACTCCAGATGGTCCTGTTGTTCCTGGTCCTGCTTTGGAGCCTTTCATTGCTTCTCGGTATGCTTCTTTAATGTCATCCTCGGTCCAGCCGGCTTTGAGTAGGATTGGCTGAACTTGGGCAAAGCGTCGACCTTGTTTTGCTTGTTTAATGACGTATTGAACCAAGCTAGGATCTGCTTTTTTTGTTTTGAGATAGAATTGTAATCCGAGGAGTATTCCTGTGCTGATAAGGATTAAACCGACGATTGTGACAATTAATTTGAATGTCTGAATTTTTGCAACGTCTTCTTCAACGGTTTTAAGATCTTTTTGGGCTGAGCCGATATCTGTTTGTAATCCGGCAAGACCGGTAGCAACAGAAGTAACATCTTTTTGTAGTTCTTCTTTGGCTTGGGCTTGTTCGGAGAATTGGGCAGAGAGGGTATCAATGGAAGAGGTTAATTCTGCTAATTGTTGTTGTACAAGAACAAGACTTTCTTCTAAAGTATTGATTTTTTCGTCTGCGGTGGCAGATTGTGTTTGAATTAGATCAAGATTATCTTCTAACTGTTTAAGTGCTGTTTTGTTAACACCGGCACTCTTTATTTGAGCAACCGTTTCCTGAACTTGTTGCAATTCTAGTTCGGTTTCTGTTGTGAGAACGCAGTAACCTGTTTTAGTGGGGCAGTAGCATTCACCAAGTGCACATTCGCTTCCGATGTCAATGTCATCATAACATACTTTGGTGGATTCACAAGGTACGTCTGTTTCAGTCTCGCTAAGAACTAGTTGAGAGAATAAGATCATAAAGACGAGGCCGGTTACTAAAAGAATATTCTTCTGTTTCATCATATCACTCTTTATGGTATAGAACTTACTTTTTAGTTTATATACTTTTGCTTTTCCTCAGCGGAAAATTTATATAGGTTGGTTTGTCTGTTTTAAGCTGATGTTAGATATTAATTTTGTTCGTGAGAATGCGGAAGTGGTTCGCGCCTCTGAAAAGAAGCGCAGTCATGATGTGAAGATGGTAGATGAAGTTCTGGGGCTTGATGAACAATGGCGTAAAGCATTGAAAGAAATGGAAGCGCTGAAACACAAACGCAATGTTGTTTCGGAAGAGATTAATCAAGCTAAAAAAGCGAAACAAGAGAAAGCTGCAGTGGCTAAGATTAAACAGATGCGTGACGTGGCTGAAGAAATTAAAAAACAAGAAGATGTAGTTACAACTTTAGTTTTGAAGCGGAATGAATCATTGAAAAAAATTGGCAATATCCTTCATCCTTCCGTTCCTATGGGTAAAGATGATTCTGAAAATAAAGAGATCAAAAAAGTGGGGGCAATTCCTAAGTTTACGTTTCCGATTAAAGATCATTTAGAATTGGGTTTGGAATTAGATTTATTAGATTTGGATACGGCAGCGAAAAACTCTGGGGCGCGTTTTTATTATCTTAAGAATGAGGCAGTATTACTGAGTCAAGCTCTGCAGCGCTTTGCGATTGATCGGTTGTTGAAAAAGGGTTACACACTGATTCAAACTCCGTTTATGCTCAATCGCGCGGCGTTGGAAGGCGGTGTTAATCTTTCAGAGTTTGAGCAGACTATTTACAAGATTGAAGGTGAGGATTTGTATTTGATTGCAACATCAGAACATCCGTTGGTTGCGTTGAAGAAAGATCAAGTTATTGATGAGAAAGAACTGCCACTCAAAATTTGCGGTGTGAGTGCCTGCTTCCGTAAAGAGTTGGGAGCGCACGGACGTGATGATAAAGGAATTTTCCGGGTGCATCAATTCAATAAAGTGGAGCAGATTGTTTATTGCCGGCCGGAAGATTCAGCTCAGTTCTTTGAAGAAATGGAACTTAATGCTGAAGAATTGTTTAAAGAATTGGGAATTCCTTTTCGCGTAGTGCAAATCTGTACGGGTGATATTGGAAACAAACAAGCAGTGCAGTATGATATTGAAGCGTGGATGCCGGGGCAGAATGAGAAGAAAGGTAATTATCGAGAAGTAACTTCTTGTAGTAATTGTACTAATTATCAATCAGTGTCGTTGAATACTAAGTTTGTTCGTAAAGATGGTGTGAGGGAGTATGTGCATATTTTGAATAATACGGCGTTGACGGATACGCGTCCGATTATCGCGATTCTGGAGAACTTTCAAACTAAAGATGGTTCGATTGAAATTCCGCGGGCGTTGTGGCCGTATATGGGTGGGTTGAAAGAGATTCGACGGAAGAAGTGAAAGATTATCTTTTTCTAAGGATCTTTTTGATTCTAGAACTAAGTTGGTTTGCTGTAAATCCGAATGAACTATAATCCCCTCTGTCATACATGTACATTGCTCTTTTGAATCTTTTGGCAACGACAGGGTCTCTTTTTAAGTCATATTCATAGACATCAGTGAGGTCAAATCCTTTTATGGTGAGGGTGTGTACGGCATTACAATCGGCTGCTAATTCTTTATCTGTTATTCTATCAAAGTGGATTGGTGTTCCTCTTTCTTCTTTAATTTTATCTTCTAACATTTCAATTGCGCCGGGAATGTGGGTGATAGCATGTTGTTCTTCATGCGCTCTGATTCTCAAATTAATATCCTTTCTTCCGAGATCGAGATAAAGTATGTGGATATGGGTTTCTTCTTTACTTCCAAACTGGAGCGGACCAAATATTGAGCATACTCCGCTCATGGATCTTCTACCCTGTGCAGCGTCCATCAATTGTTTATCACAATCAAAATCATATAATGCCGATTTTCTTGCTGTTGCGTAGGCATCCGCCGGATTCATGTTTTTTACTTCAAGATAATATCTCGTGAGATGCCTCGTGATAATTTCTAGACGTTTTCCTTCAATTGTCTGAGGGCCTTCACTACGAGGGATTAGAATATCTAATCTAGATGCTCCTTCATCATGAAAATACCATCCGTTAGGGAGGGGGACTTCTAATCCGGAGATTTCAAATCGTGCATAGTTTTTTGCTGGTTCAACCATAAATATCGAAAAACTAAGGTCACTTTTAAATGTTTAGAGAAAATTCTACTCTTTCCAATCAATACAATATAGCTGTCCTTTTTGAATAAGACAGACTTTCTTACAGCCAGTTACTGGTGGAAATTGTTTGACAAGAAGATCGATGATAGAATTCCAACTGCCGACGACGGTGGTCAATAAATCTACTTTGATCTCTCTGTTACGTGATGCACGGAGTTGGTCGTAGAACACTTCCATTTGGGCAGTGACACGGTCGAAATGACGTTGAAATAATTCTTGGCGCGCCTGGAGCTTACTTTCATCGTTTTGATATCGTTTGAGGTCATACCAAAAGTTTCCTGATTTATCAGTTTCTTCTTTTATCTTCTGTAAATCCATCGATAACAGTTTTGCGACGGTCTGCGCTCGGGGTGTTAGCTTGTTATCAAATTCTAATTTTCCAAGAAGAGGAATGACTTTCCAAGCAGTTGATGGTGACATTGGGTTGGAAAGAGGATTCTGATTAAAATAGATTTGTCTTTTGGAGTAACTATGTTTGTTTGGATTGAATAAGTAATATATTTAAAGTGCGTTTATTTTTGTAATTATCTCATGAAATTTCCTCTTTTCAACCTTTCCGGAACGCCGCGTGAAATTGGTTTAGCTCATGGTAGACTGGCTAAAGAGAGAATTCATCAAGCATTAGCGTTTTACAAAACGATTTTCAAAAAAGATGATCAAACACTTTTGCTGTTGGCGGCGCAGTTTAAGAAAAAGATTGAACGGGCTTTCCCTCAGTATGTAGAAGAAATTGAAGCAATCGGGGAAGGGGCAGAACTCGATCCGTTGTGGATTTATGTTCTTAATGCTCGGACGGAAATTCTTTCTTTTGGTACGCAGGAATGTACGGTTGCTTATTTCAAAAAGTCGGCAATTTTAGGGGAGAATTGGGATTGGGCGGAAACGTTAGAGGGTTTGGCGATTATTTTGAGAATCACACGACCGGATGGTCATACCATCTTAATGATGACCGAGCCAGGGATTATCGGAAAAGTTGGTTTGAACTCGGCAGGATTAGGTGTGGCGCTTAATCTGTTAGAATGTCCGGCGAAATTAGATGGTGTGCCCGTTCATATTATGTTGCGGGCGATTCTTGATTGTTCATCTCTCGCCGAAGTGCAATCTGTGATTGTTAGGAATGCTAATGGGAAAGCCAGCAATATTTTGGTTGGCGATGCCTTCGGTCAAAGTTTAGATGTTGAATTTGCCGGTAATGATTTGTTTATGCTTTCGCCGCAAGAAGCGGTCTTTGTGCACACTAATCATTATTTGAGTATGGATTTACCTAAGAAAGAGAATTTGGCAAGTTCGTATGCTCGCTATGAACGAGGAGTAGAAATAGGGGTGAAGGAAGGGTCGATTGATGAAATGAAGAAATTATTACTCGATCAACATAATAAGGAATTACCGATTTGTCGTCCATATGCGAAATCGCGATACGTCTCTTCTGTGGGAACAATTTGTTCTATTGTGATGGATCTTCCTCGACGGGAGATGCATATTACGAAGGGCAGTCCGTTGAAGAAGGGGTTTGAAGTGGTTAAAGTTTGAAGACTTGATGGCTAAAAAGCAAACATTTTAATTATCTTTTACTTTTTAATGAATTATGGTTAACGTCTTTATCATTCATGGTTCTTATGGTTCTCCAGAAGAGAATTGGATTCCCTGGTTGAAAATGGAACTAGAAAAATTAAAGTGCAAAGTTTTTGTTCCTCGTTTTCCAACGCCCCAGAATCAAACGTTAAGAACTTGGTTGAATGTTTTTGAGGATTATAAATCATATTTAAATGGAGATTCTCTTGTTATGGGTCATAGTATTGGCCCTGCATTTCTGCTAAATATCATTGAAAAAAGAAACAAACCAATTAAAGCTGCTTTTTTTGTTTCTGGATTTACAGGTTCATTAAATAATCCGACTTTCGATAAACTTAATAGTAGTTTTTCTGATAAAGAATTTGATTGGCAGAAGATTAAAGAGAATTGCGCACAGTTTTATGTTTTTCATGGAGATAATGATCCTTATGTCCCGTTACAAAAAGCTCAAGATTTAGCAAAGCATTTAGGGGTTGACGTGATTCTTATTAAGAGAGGTGGTCATTTAAATGCAGAAGCGGGATATACTACTTTTGATTTACTGCTTCAAAAAATGAAGAATGAATTATAATCTCTAATCCTCAATCTAGCCACTGTTGTTCCCAAATAATTATAAATCATTAATCTCCACCTTCTGGTTATGTCGTTATTCAAAGATATGCTCAAAGGAGGAGAATCAGTGTTTCGTGATACAGTTTTTCTCAATTATGATTTTCAACCGAAGATTCTTTTTGCTCGTGAAAATGAACAGCAGCGCTTTGCGGTGGTTATTCGTCCGCTGTTAGAAGGGCATACGGGGCGTAATTTGTTTGTTCACGGCGCTCCGGGGATTGGCAAGACGACGGCGTGTAAACACGTTCTCCGAGAGTTGGAGGAAACGTCTTCTGATGTTGTTTCGTTGTATGTGAACTGCTGGAAAGAGAATACAACTTACAAAATATTCTACAAAATTTGTGAAGATTTGGGCTACAAATTTATTCAAAGCAAGAAAACGAATGAATTATTTGCGTTAATTATGGCGAAACTGAACAAAGGGGGTGCGGTTTTCGTCTTTGATGAGATTGATAAACTAGAAGACACGGATTTCTTATATAGTATTCTTGAGGATGTTTATCGCAAATCGATTATTATGATCACCAATTATCGTGATAGTTATGGTGAACTTGATGAACGTATTCGCAGCCGTCTTGGTCCGGAATTTCTCTTCTTTAGATCGTATAATGAGGCGGAGATTGCCGAGATTCTTAAACAACGCAGAGAGTATGCGTTCCTTCCAGGTTGCTGGGATGAAGAAGCGTTCAAAGAAATCATTGAAAAGTGCACGGAAGTGAAAGATGTGCGCATTGGGTTGTATTTGATGCGAGAAGCGGGTAATCTTGCGGAAGAGAAGAGTTCTCGCCGCGTTACGAATGAACATGTTGCTGGCGCGATTATTAAAGCGGAAGATTTTCATATTAAACCTAAAGAAGGCCTCGATGATGATTTACAAGTGATTCTTGATTTAATTAGAGATCACAGTGGGAAGAAGATTGGTGATGTTTTTGGGGCATATTCTGAAATGGGCGGGGAGTTAAGTTACAAGAGTTTTCAGCGGCGAATCTTAAAGTTAGAGGAAGGGAAATTTATTTCTACGGAAAAACAGTCTGGCAAGGAAGGAAATACAACGATTATTCATCATATTCCAAATCGCAAGTTGACGGAGTTTTGAGAAAACGATTGAATTCTGTCGGAAGAATGGTTATTTTGATCAGTAATTCTCTCTTTTTTTTCTAGGTAGACCGATATCCACAATAACAGTTTTATCTTTTACAGATTCTAAACCGAGTTTGTGATCGTGATAAGTGATGATTAAATCAGCATGACACGTTTTTTCTTCTGTGCTACCTGTATCCGCATTTATACCGGTGGGAACATCTACGGCGACTTTATGGCCTTGTAACGAATTAAAATGATCAACGGCGAGAGACATCGGTTCACTTAGTTTTCCTTTGATACCTGTTCCGAGAAGAGCATCGATGAGGATAAGCTCGGCGTTTTTCTGAAAGCGGAATTTTTGCAGGTCTTCTTCTTTTTCAATGTGGATAATAGTTACTTGTTTGTTTGCTTTGAGATAGTTTTGGCGCGCTTCTTCACTCATCTTTTCTTTTGATCCGAAGAATAAGACAATGACGGGAAATTCTTTAGCAAAGTGGCGTGCGGCGACTAATCCATCCCCACCATTATTTCCCTGTCCGGCAAAGACGATGATATGTTTGTTGGTTAAATCTACTTTCTTTTTTACAGTCCGAAAGATTTGTTTCCCAGCATTTTCCATTAATTGGAGGGAGGTAATACCTTGCTCTTGCGCGAGAAACTCTAACTCCTTCATTTCATCTATCGTAATCATAAATGGAAGGACAAAAAAATGGTATATAAAAGTTATTGTCTTGGAGTACGTATTTGTAATTTAGTGATGAATGATATTACTTTTTTAATTGTAGCGGTGCGACGGACATTTTACCGTTGTAAAATATCCTTCTCGCCACCCTGTAGGGGGCAACCCCCGCTCGCCGCACATCACTTTAGTTAGGATTGACAGATTATGCTCTACAAGAAATATACTGCTATCGCAATGACAAATCCAATCAATGATCCCACAAATACTTCTTTCGGGCTGTGACCTAAAGAATAATGAAATTTTGACCTAAGATGATGCATCTTGAATAGTTTTTGGATAGCTTTTCCTTCCATACCCACGGTGCGGCGGACGCCAAAGGCATCACGAATGACAATAAGGGCAAGAACGAGACTGATGGTGAAGGCTGTGGTTATTCCTTCTTCTAAATAGATAATTGTAGCCAAGGCAACGACAAACGCCGAATGTGACGAAGGCATTCCTCCTGTGACGATGAGATCATGCCAGGTTAATGTTTTATGTTTAAACCAGAGATTGATCAGTTTTACTAATTGTGCACCAAAACCGGCTAAGAGGATGGTGAAGATGACTTTGTTCATAATTTAAGGATTATTTTTGGGTTTATATTTGTTCTGGGTTTTGGTTATCACTTTTTAGGGGTAAAGTATTTAAAGAAAGACCGGTTTTAGGATAAATATGACTGATTTAGAAACACTTGTTAGAGCGAACTATGGAACAGAAGAGATCCCTGCAGACTGCCGTGAGGCTGTTTTAGCGTATCTGAATAATTTCCCGAAGAAAGAATCTCGTAGGTTTGCTTTTGTAAAAGGACTGACAAAGATGGCTCATACTTTGTTCGAACAAGATTATCAATCATTTTCTCTGCCGGCGTTGGCTGCGCTGATTGATCTTCATGAAGAAGGAATTGCCATGGCGAAAGAGGTATTAGATGTTATTATTCCGGTTGAAGGAGAAGAATTATCTCATGCTGAATTTGGAAGACGTAAGTATTTTCGAAGTTCATATACTCATTTGAAAAGTCATTTGGCTGCGATTCTTATTGGAATGGATCGTCTTAATCTTTATCCTGATGTCAATACCTGGCGACAGGGGATGGAGAAAGCACATGATTTGGCATATTCTAGTGGGAAAGAATCATGGCGGTGCGAAGTTCCGGTATCCGTTTATAGTTTGCATAACGCGGGAATGGCGGCATATCGTCTCTATGAAGAAACAGGTGTTCTTGATTTTGTAGAAAAATCCTACCGTACTCTAGCTGGACTTTGTATTATAACTGGTCAGGATGGTGAGACAAAAAATTATCTGTCCTACAACGAAGCGCTGCAGAAAAAAGCATTCGTTGCGCAAAGTACTTTTAGAGATATTCGTAAAGATAGAGGGGTATCTCCCGAACAATTGCTTCTGTGGGGCGGGAGAGCATATCATTCCACTCGTGATCGATTATTGGAAGGGGAACTTTCTCCTGTAGAAAAAGCAAATTATTATTTTGATCTGGGAGCGATTGTTTCAACCATTATGGGCGTTTCCCCCGATTTCCGTTTGCCGCAACGTGCGGTTTGGCATTTTCAAGATTTTCTAGATTATGCTACCAGAAATGAGCTTACGGGTGAACTTTCGCATTTAGTTAGCGCGGCGCAAAATACTCTTCAGTATATCCAAGGAGATCTTTATGAAAACTCGGAATCAAATACCAGTCCTGATTAGAGATTTCTCTATTATTAATCTTTCTTCTCCACAACAACATTCTTTAAATATTATTTAATCTCCAAATAGAGTATGGTCATTACTCTCCTTTCCGAAGATGTTATTAACAAAATTGCGGCCGGTGAAGTTATTGAAAGACCGGCCTCCGTAGTCAAAGAACTAGTTGAAAATTCTCTCGATGCCAAGGCAACGAAGATTACAATTGAGATCGAACATTGCGGCAAAGAGTTGATTAGTATAACGGACAATGGCGAAGGGATGTCAGAAGAAGATGCACGGAAATCGATTCTTCGCCATGCTACAAGTAAAATTAAATCTGCCGATGATCTTTTCTCGATTAACACGCTGGGTTTTCGCGGCGAAGCGCTGGCGAGCATTGCGGCTGTTTCTAAGTTTTCTCTAACGACAAAAAAGAAAGAGATGATGGCTGGATTTAATTTGGCAGTGGAAGGGGGCTTTGTTGTAAGTACGGGGATTGCGCCGGTTGAACCGGGAACGATTATTGAAGTGCGCGATTTGTTTTATAACACTCCAGCACGGAAAAAATTTCTCAAGACTGATGCGGTAGAATTACATCATATTATTGATGCCGTGACACAATATGCACTGGTTAATCCGCAGGTCTCATTTAAATTAATTCATAATGAGCGTGATGTACTGCATTCTCCTGCGGTAGGAGATCAACGCAGTAATCTCGCGTCTCTCTACGGTGTTGCAACGGCAAAAGAACTACTTGAACTATCGTTTCAGAAGGATGGTATTTCACTGCATGGTTTTATCTGTAAGCCCTATCATGCGCGCAACGATAAACATCAGCAGGCATTGTTTGTTAATGGGCGATGGATTAAGAATCATGATTTGGTTAACGCTGTTTATGAAGGCTATCATGCGATGTTGTTTGTCAATCGTCATCCAATTTTTGTTCTTCATGTAGAACTTGATCCGACGAAGATTGATGTTAATGTTCATCCCAATAAATCGGAAATACGCATTGAGCAGAAAGAATTAGTCTGTGACTTGATCACGAGAGCTGTTCAAGAGTGTTTACAGAAACATCAACTTCTGCCGACAGTGGAGGTGGAGATGGAACAACAAGAGACACTTTCTAGTTCTTTCTCTGGGAAAAAAAATGCAAACGATACTATCTATTCATTTGAGCCGTCAACGCAGACGGTGCTTTCTGTGAAAGAGGCGGATGCAGTTTCTTACGGTGCTTTGGGGATGGGATCTGGGGTTGAAACAGTTAATGATTTTTCTTCTTTTCCTTCTTCTGTTTCATCGTTTTCGAAAGCAAATCCGGCGGAGAGTACTTTATTATCAAGTTCAACCTTTCCAGAATTACGTCTTCTTGGTCAGGTTCACAAAACATTTTTTGTGGCGGAAACACATGGGGGTGTTTTCTTTATCGATCAGCACGCAGCTCATGAACGAGTGATGTATGAACAATTGATGAAGCAACTCAATCACGGTAATATCGATGTACAGCAATTGCTCACAGGTGAAGTTCTTAATTTTAGCGCGGCAGAAGCGGCGTTATGCGAGCAATTTCAAGGACAACTGCAAGAAATGGGTTTTCTTGTAGACTATTTTGGTACAAATTCATTTTTGTTAAAGACGGCGCCAGCAGTTTTTGGGAGACAGCAGGCGAAAGGTTTGTTTATGGAGATTTTGCACACTATGGGGGAGAATAAGAATCAAGTTGAGCAGTTGCGGGAAGTGATTATCACGAGAATGGCCTGTCGCGCGGCGGTGATGGCGGGGGAAGAATTGACTGTGAGTCGGATGGAAGTGATTCTTGGGCAATTGCGGGAAACAGAGTTTCCTTATACCTGTCCGCATGGACGACCAACGTTGCTCAAGACGACGGCGGAAGAGTTGGAGAAGAAGTTCAGAAGGAAGTGAAAAGAAAAAGATTGAAGTGAAAACTCTCTTATTTCTGGAACATGATGATTACTGTGCTTTCTTTTCTTTTACTTTTTTTCTCTGATCAAGAATTCTCATTTGCACGACTAGTAATATGAGCAAAACTACAGCGAGTATTGGCCAAAAGAAAGTTCGTTCGACAAGGAGAAAAAAATAGACAAGAGGGTCGTTAATATATTTTTTGATTAAAGAAAGAGACATTATAATCATAAAAAGAATAATTAGTAGCGAGGCTTGTAGCAGAACTGCACGGGCAAAAAAAAGTCCAAGTGAAATATTCCCTACCTCTGTTTTAGAAGAAGCAATACCCACTACAAGACAGAAAATCATTATGAAAATAAATGGATAAAATAGTACTAAGTCAAGCGGGTTGAGTAGAATGAGAACTGGTAGAAGTACACTCTGTAGAACTACGCATAAAACCTGAAACAAATAAAACGACTTTATATTCATATCACTAAGAAGATAAACGGCAGTTATAATATTTTCTTTTTTAATTCACTATATCTCAGAAGCAACAAAACCTCCCGAAAGATTTAAAAGCAACGCCAGTTTATACTGTTCATAACAAGAGGAATATATGCTTCTAAAAGGTGTGTTTTGATGGAAGAAATGTTAAAGACGGGAACAACGACGGTTGGTATTGTTTGTAAAGATGGTGTGGTATTAGCTGCAGATACTCGCGCAACAGCGGGTACGATGATTGTTGACAAGCAGGCAGAGAAAGTGCATATTCTTTCTGATGATTTCGCTTGTACGATTGCGGGCAGCGTTTCAGAAGCACAATTATTAATCAAATTAATCAAAGCGGAACTTAAATTAAAAGAAGTTCGCACAAATAAAAGCGCTTCGGCAAAAGAAGCAGCTAATCTATTAGGTGGCTTATTATACAGCAGCTTACATCGAATGAGCATGTTTATGAGTATTGCGCACTTCCTCTTGGCGGGAAAAGATTCATCGGGAGTGTATCTTTATGATCTCTTTCCCGATGGCAGTGTTACAAAAGTTAAAGATTATGTTTCATCTGGTTCAGGTTCGGTCTTTGCCTATGGTGTTTTAGAAACCCAACACAAAGATGGAATGAGTTTGGATGAAGGAATAAAGCTTGCCGTGAAGTGTGTTAACACGGCGTTGCAACGTGATAGTGCTTCTGGAAACGGAATCCATGTTGTTGTTGTGACGGAGCAAGGAATTAAGAAAGTATTACAGAAAGAAGCATTCATGACGTTGTAATCTTTTTGTTCCTTTGTGGTTGGTTTTTAGCGTAGTAGATAGTAGTATTGTTAATACTGCTTTTTATTCAAAATTGGTTTTAATAGTTTAAATTAAAAGTAATAAAAAATAATCAAAAATAGTGAGTAAATAAATATGGCAGATATCTTAAAAGAAGTTGTAAAAATATTGCCGGAAGGAAAAATTTCCCATGCCGGTTTTGAAGGAGCAAACATCGTACTCTATACCAAAGATAAAGAGTATTTCTTTGATAATCGTGGCACGATTATGGCAGCCGTAAGAGAGTTCAAGAAGAGAGTAGAACTTCGTCCTGATCCTTCATTATGTATGGAACAAGAAAAAGCTGAAAAGACGATTAAACAAATTCTCTCGAGCGATGCTGGGGTACAGGAATGTATTTTCGACACCCATCGTTCTCAAGTGATTATTCATGCTGATAACCCTGGTTTAGTGATAGGGAAACAAGGGGAAGTTTTGCGTGAGATTGCCCATAAAACTTTTTGGGTACCATCAATTAAGCGTATGCCTCCCATTCGTTCAAAGTTGATTGAAAGTATTCGCTCAGTTTTATATGAAAATTCAGAATATCGCAAGAAATTCTTAGATACAACTGGTCATCGAATTTATGACGGCTGGCTGCGTGAAAAAAAACATGAATGGGTTCGTCTTTCGTGTTTAGGCGCTTCACGGCAAGTTGGACGTACTTGTTTTTTGTTGCAGACTCCGGAATCACGAGTACTAATTGATTGTGGAATAGACCCTTCTGAAGAAGGAACGGAAGCATATCCTTACTTGGATGCTCCCGAGTTTAACATTAGTGAAATTGATGCAGTTGTTGTAACCCACTCCCACTTAGATCACTCTGGTTTAATTCCCTATCTCTTTAAGTATGGTTATCGCGGTCCAGTTTACTGTACTTTACCGACACGTGATGTGATGGCGCTGCTTCAACTGGATATGATCAAGATTCAGCGTAACGAAGGAAAAGAACCAATTTATAGTACGGAAGAAATTCGTCAGACGGTTTTGCACACGATTGGTTTAGATTATGGTGAAGTTACAGACATAACCCCTGATATCCGCTTGACGTTGTATAACGCTGGTCATATCTTGGGTAGTTCGATTGTTCACTTTAATATTGGCAATGGTTTGCATAATTTTGCGTACACGGGTGATTTAAAGTACGGTCGGACAAATGTTCTTGAGCCAGGTAATACTCAGTTTCCACGAATTGAGACGTTGATGATTGAATCCACTTATGGTGGGAAAGATAATGTTATGGCGGAAGTGGAAGCAGATGAATACATGGTTAAAGTTGTAGAGGATGTATTTAAGAACGGCGGGAAAATTTTAATGCCTGTTCTTGGTTCTGGAAGGGCTCAGGAAGTGATGATCATTGTTGAACGTTTAATGCGAGAGAAACGAATTCCTGAAGCGCCTGTCTATATTGATGGCTTGTTGTGGGATATCTCAGCGATTCATACCGCTTATCCGGAATTTTTAAATCGTAATCTACGTCAGCAGGTTTATAATGTTGAAGGCAATCCTTTTATGTCTCCGATCTTTAAAAAGATTGGTTCAAAGAAAGAACGCGAACAGGTAATCCTAGAAGAAGGTCCTTGTTTAATCTTAGCGACATCGGGGATGTTAACAGGTGGTCCTTCTGTTGAATACTTGCGCGGCCTTTGTGAAGGAAGTAAACATGCGATTGTCTTTAGTTGTTACCAACCCCCTGGAAGTTTGGGTCATCGCATCCGCTCTGGAGAGAAAGAGATCATGCTCAAAGATGGAGGCAAGTCAATGCTTTATAAGATCAATTTTAATGTTCATCGGGTTGAGATTACCAATCACTCTGATCGTCGTCAATTGATGAATTATATCAAACGCTGTAATCCTCAGCCAAAGAAAGTTATTGTTGTTCACGGAGAAAGTTCTCGTTGTCTTGATTTAGCTTCATCGATTCATAAGGTGTATCAGATTGAAACTGTTGCGCCGAAGAATTTGGAAGTGATTAGGATACGGTAAGGAATTATATTTTGTATTCTTGATTTAATTTTTGTTCTATTCGTCGCGCAGAGTACGGCTGGTCTGGAGCGATTTCTGTTGTAGCGTAAGACCAGCTGGTGAATGCGCTTAAAACTCCGCAGAGTTTTTTAAGAATAAAGTAAATCCATTTCTTACAGGCTTACGCTTTCATAGAAAGCAGTACGCGTACCACGCATACACCATTTGGACACTATCCGTATAGCGTTAATGGTCTGAGACAACCTGTCGAAGCGATACGATCCGCGTACTCAAATTATTCTTAATAGCTTTAGCTTTAAAAAACTTTACAAAGGTGATTCTCATGACAAGACAAAATGATACTAGAAATAATTGGGTAACAATGATGTTTCCCACAAAAAATAGATACAACTGCTTCTTGAAGCAGTCGCACATTGATACGTGCATTGCAGCGTTTAAAGAACTCGAAGAGTTTAAGTTTAATGAAATGGGATTTGGCGGAAACCATGTACACTTCGATGTCGATGTCCCAAAAAAATATTCGATAGGAGTAGGAGTTGCGGAAGGTATGTTAAAATCGAGATCTTCTCAGAGGATGTTTGAAAAACATCCAGGATTTCGCAAGCGATATCCTCGAGGGAGTTTCTGGTCTGGTTATGAACATCACGAGTCAACAGGTAATAAAGACAGAAAAGCGTCTGAAGCATACATCCGTGATCAAGCTAGACATCATAACATCAAAGTGATTGATGATCGTCAGCAGAAATTGCAGTCATTCGCCGTCGAGCGTGGATACGGCAATGTCTAAGGACTTGACGAGGAGCTCGACGGAAGGGGTTCATAAGGGGTCGCAACCCCTTATTTCATTGTGTTATTGGAGATATATGTTTAATTACTATTTTAAATCTAAACTTTTATAAAAAGGATAGCAAATAACTTGTTTAGTGCCACCGTCGCATAATCCGGTATTGCGCAGGTCTTGAAAACCTGTCCCTCTGGGATTCCCAGTTCAAATCTGGGCGGTGGCGCTTTTTCTTAATTTCTAGTGATATTTTAAATAGAAACTGTATTTTTATCTTCCATGTTACCATCATTTGATACAATTTCGTCTCGTTTAACAGCTTCTATACCTCTCTCTGAATTAGAAAAACGATTAAAGCCACTAAAACCATTTACTCTTAATGGTGAATGGTCTGATACTTCTAGTGGTGGATTTCTCGCGCCAGATGAATCATTGCTTGATGTTGTACGAGCGGATTATGATAGCCTTCTTGATTTAGGGACTGATTATGATCAGATGGCAGAAATGGCTGCTAATATCTTTCATCAAAATGCAAGGGAACAAATTCGTGGTAATAAACTTAAAAGAGCAGTTTTAGGGTATATTGCGAGAAAAAAAAATCCTCTTGTTCGCTTTGATCGAGAGCGATTTCGGCTGATGCCCGTTGGTTCATTTGGCTCGCAGTCATGTCCTTGGGGTTGTGATCGGGATGAATATGGTTATAATGTTAATGGCTGTGCCCAGATTTATGTTATGGAGAAAGATAAGCCGTTGGATTTAATAGATTCATATAATCGTGGTTTGATGCGAGGCTTAGATGATGCTTATAGAGGCGAATTTATGCGTAGTTTGGGTATTGAATTTGGCGGTATTGATCGAGTGTTATATCTTTCATCTTTTACAGTTGTAACCGATCTAACACCGCATTTAATTGCATCACATCATTTTTTTGAGGGTGAGGCAAGTTATCGAACTGATCCTGTAAAGTTATGGGAGTTTGTGAATTCTGGAAAGAAATGAGTGTTTGAATAGTGTAAATTCTTCCCAACAATAATTTATTTAAATTACACTTCATTATCTGTAGTTATGTCAGATTTATTAGACCTATTGATTCCTCATCCGGCAGAGTCGTTGTTTAGGAGAGGAAGTGATATTTTGTATGAATTACTTGGTGAAGGACTTGGTGCTGTCTTCGATAATCCCAACAATAACGATGATGAACCAAAAGCGAAGTACTTAATTCCACCCCTGTCAGCGCAACTCGAACTGATTGGAAGTCATTCTAAAAAGATTCTGTCTTTACATTTTTTAGATCAGCCCTATAATGGTAATCTAAAAAAGTTAGAAAAAGCGTTGAATTCACCATCGAAGACTGATGATGAGAAATTGCAAAAACTAATTCTTCTTAATGAAGCGATGACTGAATTTAAATTTGATTTGGACATGCCTCCAAACACATTAGTCTATGAGTTCGTAACTAACAGTGGCCACATTCAAAGTATTTCTTGTTATGATGGTGATTTTACTGCTGCAGGCTGGCGTTGGGAAGCGGATCGAAGAAAATTTCGCAAAGAAGGCTATGATCTTGGTCGAGAATTTGCACTGGCACAGAGAGGATATAAAGCAATGCAGCGAGTGAGAGATGTTTTGGAAGAGAACTGCGTCGATCGTGAGTTAGAATTATCTAGGAGAGATGTTTACAATAGTTATCTTAGCGCTTTAACACAGATTGCTGATAAAGAAGCGATGAAACGCTTTGTAGAATCTGTTTCTAATAAGTCAGTTTCGAGGAAATAGTCCGCGTCTTTTTTGTGATAGTTTGCGTTTTTCTTTTTGCAGTTCAAACGTATTCTTAACTTTATTCTGGAGATTCTTTGTTCTTTCTTTTGTTTTTGCAATGGCTTTTTTTGTTCCAGATTTTATGGTTTGATGATAATACTTATATGAAAAATATTTTCTGATAGCTTTGGTATATTCTTTTCCTACCCACCAGGCGCCGATAAAAAATGGAACCCATGATAAAATATAAATGGTCAGGGCAGTCCACCTGATGGTTGGATCGTTGTAATGGAATAAGAACGTAATTTGAGTAATTTTGCCAATGATTAAGCTAATCGCGATGAGGATTATTCCGAAATAGAATTTTCCGGAAAGGTTATACTCTTTCATACTGTTTGGAGAAGAGAGAAGAGTTGATAAAGCTTTCGAGGCTAAATATTACAACAATTCCGAGACTGAAAAGTTGGCTAATACTACGGACTCATCACTGCTACAATAAGGACATACTGGTTTCCGAGACATGAACTTATACTTACAGTGTTCGCAATATAACTCTCTTTTTGTGGCTGATTCTTGGTTATGGAGAAAGCCATTCTTTGTTTTTTGATAACAGGGAAAACATTCATAACGCCGTTCATTGTTAACGGTATCAAAGAATCGTGTTTCAGCTTTGTCTACAGATTTTAAACAGCGGAAACAACTGATGCGAGCTCGAATGAAGACCATTTTTAATGGAAATACGTTCCTCTATAAAAATTCTTGTCACCCCCATTCCTCGATAAAATTCGTTTGAAATGGCTCTTTTTAACAAAAACTGGTATTTGTTTGGCTTTCGGCGGTTGCTCATCTCGTCCCACTAAGATCATTTGATCACCGTAGTATGGTCATTTTTATGGATGAGTGGGAAGCTTAATTTCTGGTCAAAACCACAGCTCGATGAGCACTCAAGACCGCGCCGAGCCAAATAAATACAAAAACTTTAATATACACTACTATGTTTTGGTAATTTATGAATCCTTTCATTGCTGCGATTAAGCCAACATTGGACGAAGAGAAACGGGTTAAAGCGGTGACTGTCTCTTTCTTAAAGAAATTGAATGCTAACCTTACGGATGCAACGGCGATTCTTGGCGGCAGCGGTGCAAAAGGGACGTGGCTGAGCGGGAATCATGATTTGGATATTTTTGTTCTTTTTCCGCTGCGAAAATATGCTTCTCGCAGCGGAGAATTATCGGAGATTATTGAGCCGATTCTGGAGAAATTGTTTCCACAACAGCAGCTAAAGCGGGTCCATGGTAGTCGTGATTATTTTCAATTAATGTACGAGGGGTTTAATATTGAAGTTGTTCCCATTCTGAAGATTGCAAGAGCAGAGCAGGCAGTTAATATTACCGATGTTTCGCCGCTGCATACAAAATGGGTGAGCGCAAAATCTGCTGCGATTAAAGATGAAATTCTTCTAGCTAAACAATTTTGTAAAGCGCAAAGTTTGTACGGAGCAGAATCTTATATTACGGGTTTTAGTGGTTATGTCTTGGAAATATTAACTAGTAATTATGGTTCTTTTGAGAAATTATTACGTTCTTCTCTTAAGTGGAAGAAGAATGAGGTCATTGATGTTGAAAAACACTATCCTCATAAAAATGCGTTGTTTCATTTGAATCAATCAAAGGTGCGTTCGCCGTTAATTGTTATTGATCCGGTTGATAAAAGTCGCAACGCCGCAGCAGCGTTGTCTGATGAAAAGTGTCTCTTATTTCAGCAGAAAGCGAAAGAATACTTGACAAAGCCATCTGCTGACTTCTTTGTAAAGAAAGAAGTGTTGTTTGATTCTTGGAAAGCAGATCTTCAACGCCGATCTCATTATGGAGCGTGGATTAGGTTGTTGATGGTCGAGGGGAAAGAAGATGTTGTTGGTGTAAAGATTATAAAGATCATTGATTTTCTAGAAAAAGAATTAGCTCCATTTAGTGTTTTGAAAACTGGTTTTGTCTGGGATAAGAGTTCTGCTGTGACGATTTACATCGAAGTAGAGAAAAAACAACGTGAGGGCGAAGAGATAAAGCCTGGTCCGCCGTTGACTTTAACCTTGTTTGTTGCTGATTTTAAGAAGAAGAACAAAGATACGTTTGTCGAGAAAGATCGAATAATGGCACGAGTTAAAGTTGGCAAAGTTTCGTTAGCGGACAATTTGAAGATGGCGCTTAAAAAAGAGTATGTTGTGGAAAAGATTTTTTCCGTCGAGGATGTCATTATTATGTAACGACATAAATAGTGGAATATCTAAAACTATAAATACTCATTCTTTCTTGCTGGTGCTATGGTTATTTCCAGTGTTAAGGCGCAATGTCGTGTTTGCGGGTCATTAGCCCCAGCGGAGGAGTTTAAGCTTCACTATAAGTTTAAGCAAGCGGTTTGTGCTAAATGCTACAGTGGAAGAACTGAACAAGAGAAACAGAAAGCGGAGTTGAAGAAAAAGGAAGAAGCTCCCAAACCGGCTGGTTGGGATGAAGTTGATGATTATCTCTCTCGTTCTTCAAAGCAGAAACAGGAAGAACAGCAGATTCAGTTTTCAAAGATTCCTGGTACGGCGATGGTGAAATGTCTCTGTTTTCAGTGTAAGTATTCTTTTAAGTATGATCCTGAACGAAGGTTGCCGCAAGCGTGTCCTTATTGTAATGCCGAAGTGCCAAAGTTTAGATCGTTTAATATGTTCTAAGATTTTTAGAAAGTGTGTTCTCCGTGAAGCATTTTGCGATAGATGTCATTTCCATATTGTGCTTCGTGGATGAGCATGAGGCTGTTGCCGAGGGCGTGGGGTGTTGGTTCTTTGTAAATAGTGAGATAAAATGTATTGGCTTGGTCTTTAGTTGTTTTTATTGACATTAAAGATGATGATACTTTTTTCCCAGCAAGTCTACACAACCAGCGATAGACGTTTTTTAGTTCACTGACATCATAGTTGCTATTTTCCCAGATAAATGCATCATTTCCTTCTCGTTGTTGATATATTATCCCAATATTTCTTTGAACACCGCGGGCATGTCCTTCTGTGAATGGACGGTATTGACTAAAAATTATTTTTTCGGGGGAGAATAATAATTGATGTTGCAAGTAGTGTGTATACTCATGAGCAAACAAACTGACAAGACTTTCTTTTGGGGCTTTTGCGAGACGTATTCTTTGATCTATGGTTTGATATGTCGTTTCTTGAAGAGCGTAATGATGGATGTACATTCCTGCTGCTCCTAATAGGAAATTAAACAGCATTGCTCCTGTACTTGGATTGTTGTTTGTCGTGGCGAGAGAAAATCCAGCGAGGGAGAGATTAATGGCGTTTAACCCATAAGAAGCAGAAACCATTCTTAGAGAAAATTTATCGTCTCTTAATTTGACAAAATTAGTATCTGGAAGATTAATCTCGGAAACTCCTAAAAAAGAATCAACTTCTGCCTTTATTTCTCTCACTATTGTTTCCAATTCTGGTTTCTTTTTGATCTTCTTTCCAAAACCGAGCTTCCTATCGTCTCTGGCTTTTTGCAAGCATTCTAACTCGGCACTCTTTCGTGCAAGGATTTCTTCTAGAATGGATATATTATCTGGATGTTTGAGTCTACGTTCTAGCTGTTCTTTTTGGTAATGGGTTGTAATCATGGTATATTTCCCAAAACCATCTCATCTCTAAAAGATAAAAAGCGCCCTCGCGGAGACTTTCCGAGATCCTCAGACCTTATGAGCGGGAACGCGAGTGATCGCGAATCCCCCTACCAGGTCTGGGAGACCTGTTTGAACTCCGGTTCCAAGCTCTTTGCCAGATTCTCTTGACCGCAAGCTCGTGTCCTATCCAGGCTAGACTACGAGGGCAATAACCCTATAAAACTAGGCGTCCTTTAAAAAGATTACTTCTTGATTATGGTAATGACTCTTCTCGTAGCTGTCTTCATGGTCTTGACGGTATCGGCTTTATGTGTGCTTTTTACTCCAAGTTTTTTCTCTATAGTGTCTTTGATTTCAGACATTAATGATATTATTTGGTCGCTAATTCTACTTGCTGTTTTTTGTGGCTGGTTTTCATTAATGAAAATATCTGCGGCAGCGTAAAATAGGAGAAATGAGTTGCGTAAGTCTTGTGAGAGAGTTTGTGTTACTTGATCATCCACCCTCTCGAGGTATGATTCTACCAGAGCGTTTATTTTTCTTTCGATTATTCTTAGTCTACTTAGGGCATTTAGTGAGATTCTTTTATTTTCTGGAGATAATGGTCTTTCTATTGGAACATATTGCGGGAGAAGTGTGAATGGAGTAAATGGTTCGGAAAGGTCATGAAATAACTTACTGATCTCATCGACAAAATACATTTTTTCAGCGGCCGTTAGTTGTTTACTCATTTCTTTAGATCTGCTCCGCCAGCTGGCAAAAATTTAATAATATCATCTAATTCTCCGCCTTTGAGTTTGGCTTTTATTTTTTTCGCTAGTGCACTTTTCTTTTCACGTCCGGGAATGACGGTGACGTAATTCTTTGTTTTGTTTTCAACGGCAGAGATTGCTCCACCGATGACTTGTTCATTGATGTAACCAATGGCATATTCTACTTTTGGGTGTAAATAAGTAGTTTTACCGTAAATCATGAAACTTCCTTTTCCAATATGTTCTCCAGGTTTGGCTTCTTTGCTGACTTGTTCTGGTTTAACGTAGAAGACATCGATGGTGGTGTGGCCAAGTTTCCAGGCACGTGAATAGGCTGCCACTACTTGGGCGGTTTCTTCGATTGTTTTTTCTCCGGCTTGCTGACCATTTTTAATTAAGAAGAATGGTGAACCAGCCATGTCTGTGTGGAAGACGAGATCATCTTTTTCCATGTGCTTTTTGATAATGATTTCATTGGTGGTGGCATCTTTTCCGCCAACGCAAAGAAAGTCTTCTGAAGAGATAAACCAATGGAATTTTTCGTACCATTCAAGCTTGCGCTGTGTTTTAGCCTGCTTTTTTGTTTCTTCTTCCCAGAACTTGGATTCTTGTTTTTCTAATGCAGCGATTTTCTTCTTTGTTTCTTCTATTGCAACTCTTGCCCCTTCTAGCTTTTTCTTGGCTTTTTTAGCGAGATCGAAGTATGTGCCGGCATTTTCGTCCACGGATTTTGCTAGGTCGATTTCGATGTCCATCTTTATTCGATTAGAATCTTGGGATTAATAAGGTTTTGTGTGATTTTTTTCCGCAAAAGATAAAAACTGTATTCAAAAATAACTATTTATGCAACTTATCCCATCCAAACCGGCAATGCACGTATTCATTTGTGTTAATGATCGTTTCAATAAACCGAATGATACTAAACCGAGTTGTGCTCCGACAATTACTTCTGAGATGGTTAAAGAAGTTAAAGAATGGATCCGTGCCCAAGGCTGGACCTCCGTGATTTATTGCACTAAAACGTCTTGTCTTGGTTTCTGTAATCCTGATGGTGGAGTGATGTGCATTTGGCCGCAGGGGAAATTCTTTAAAGGAATCAAGTCTGTCAATGAAATTAAAGTTATTATTCAACAAGAAGTAGAACATATCAATAACCAATTATGATTTTGAAGGTCCCTTCTTCCAATCTGTCTTCTCGCCGCGTAATACTTCTTTGATGCGGCTGACGGGAATAAAGACTTCTTTATTCTGCGGATCATGAAAGACGGCAAAATCTTTTTCAATTTTATGAAACCATTGCGCTCCGATTAAGAAGTCTTTGCCTTTTGTTTTATCTTCGTAACGAAAGTGGAATTCGTGCTTAAATGGATGCTGGTGGACTTCTTTCAAGGCTTTGTGAATTCCTTTTGGTGCGCTCCATAATGGACTGGTGTTTTTGAAAAGAACTCCCGAGAGAGTAAATAAAATAATTCCAAAGATAAGACTGATCACGGGATTGCTAATGTAAGGCAGGCTTCCCACACCATCCCACAAGCCAGCCCAAAACAAGACTACACCAACAACACCAAATAGTTTCCAGAAGTATTGTTTTACTTCGTCGACGGTGACCATCTTTAGAGCCTCCAGTAACGCTTGCCGTTATACCATATTTCTGTAATACGATGAAGGGGAATAAATGATTCTGCTTTCTTGACAGGATCCATAACAACCATTCCCGCCTCTTCTATTTTATGAACATATTTTCCGGGAACGCTAATATCTTTCTTAAGCATTTTGTCATGATATTTTACTTCATAGTTATTTTTTTCAGGACTATTGAGGACTGCTTCTAGTTTTGTTGTTACAGCTTGTTCAATTCCTCCAAGGGGATCAAATTCTTTGAAGATTAATCCTGAAAAGAGAAGCATAGTAAACCCTACGAATAGCGCAACAAAAGCATCACCTATGTAAGGAATTTCGTACAACCCTTCCCACAATCCTTTCCAGACAAAAATGATTGCAGCTGCAGAATATATTGAAGAAAGAAAGTGCTTATCTTGTTCACGTAATACCATTCATCAACCTCTTTTTTACGGACTGTTTAGTTTAATATCATTTTTTCTATTTTCGTTCTTCAACATAGGAGACAGTTCTGCCTGCTTTGAAGAACTTCTTGCAAAATGCTGTGACTAACTTTGGATTATATTCTTTGCAGCTAAAAACATCAATAAATGCTCTGTTGCCAAATTCATCAAAGTGAGCGACAATTGTACTCGTTTCAATGAATTGAATCATCGAATATCCTCGTAATCTTCCATGGCCGAAGCGTTTGATTTGAGTTGGGCCGACTTTCTTCATTTTTAGTTTTTTAATGAGTTCGCGGACGAATTGA
>Ga0209514_10002455_pt1 | contig 28591 bp, 22 predicted proteins | sample Subgrocontami58m_FD_187452 | JGI IMG/M metagenome (GOLD analysis project Ga0209514, IMG submission 187452) | Subsurface groundwater microbial communities from S. Glens Falls, New York, USA - GMW37 contaminated, 5.8 m (SPAdes) (version 3) | ecosystem: Environmental > Aquatic > Deep subsurface >...
TTGCCGAAAAGCTTAAAATGGTTGATCCCTAATTTTTCTTTTCAGCGTGCCCAGGTAGACAGGTATATTTTTGTTGCCAAAAACGGTATTGACAGGCCGGTTATCGGAGAGCTCTCCAGCTTTAAAGAACCCAGCGCCATATTCTCCATAACTTACGGCAAAGGTTCTAAAATTGTCGGTATGCTTAAAGGTGTTTTGGGAGATGAAATCTTCGCAAAGACCATGAAGCGGTATTTTAAAGAATATGCTTTTAAGAATATCTCCGCGGATAAATTGAAAGAACTGGCTTCTTTTGAATCCGGGAAAGATTTAAACGATTTCTTTAATTCTTGGCTTAAAACAAAACAGGTCTGTGACTATGCTTTAAAGAACGTGGATGGCGAATATGCAACGGTAACTAATTTAGGCCAGATAACTATGCCGTTAGATATTAAGATAACAGACGATCAGGGGAAAGTTTCTCGATACAGCTGGGACGGCAGGGGGCCTGAAAAAGTTTTAAGCGCAGGGTCAGGGCGCAGGGTATTTTCAGCTGAGATTGACTCGGATAATAAAGTATTGGATGTCGACCGCGTTAATAATAACTGGCCGAGAAAGCTTTCCTTGCGCCTGGTCCCGCTATATTCTGCCGTATATGAAATTCCCGCTATCTTAAAAGAAGATTCATACAATCTTATCGCCGGACCGCAAGTCGGCGACTGGGGGATAAAGGCATCTTTACAGAAACCACAGGATAATATCTTATATATTTCCGGAGGGTATAATTTTGGCGAAGAAAGGTTTAAGAACGTTGTGGGTTTTGAGCAGAAGCATTTGGGGAATAAAATGCGCAAATTGGGTATTGAAGCTTATAATTATCAGGGTATAGGCGAAGGCACGGATCAGGAGGGTCTAAAAGTTTATTTACGCCAAGACCTTTGGCCGGCAAGCTATGGTTTATTAGATGAAAATGACCACTTTGCATTTTATTTTCTTCGCGACCGCAATTTTAACGGCGCAATTTCTTCCGGAAGCCTCGAAGGTATAAGTAACCTACATTATCGCCAGGAAGATGAGGCGATTTTTGGTGTTAATTTTAAATTCGGCCGTTACGGTGCGTATCCTGATCCCTATTTCGGCTGGAAATTAAATGCCGTTTTAGAAAACGCGCAACATGTTTTGGGGGGCCAGGATTATTTTTGGCGTTTTAGCCCGCAACTTATCAGGTATTTTGGCTTGAGCCCGAAACAGAAATTGGCGACCAGGGCTAAAATCGGGTTGGGTTACCCTTCAGATAAAGGTTTATTTCAATTAGGCGGCCAGGATGGTTTGCGGGGTTATCCGTATAAAACCGTTAACGGTTCGCAGGCAATTATGTTTAGCGGCGAGTACCGGCTGGATTTAAAAAATAATCTGGATTTTAGTTTTTGTGATAGAATAGTGGCTCTTAAAAAAGTCCAAGCCGTAGGATTTTTTGATGTCGGTAAAGCCTGGTTTTTAAGTTTTAACGACCGGGATTTCAAAAAAGATTTAGGTTTAGGCTTACGGTTTTATTTAGATTTGGCAGGAACGGTTGAGAATATTATTATAAGGCTTGATGCAGCCCGTGCAGTAAATGACCCTAAAGAAGATACGCATTTCTGGTTTGGCGTATCGCATGCTTTTTAACTATGCCTTTATACGAATATGAATGTTTAGATTGTAATAAGAGATTCGATTATTTGGTGCGCAATCCGAACGATGAGATAGCCTGCCCGCATTGCAGTAAAAATAATAAGCTGCGGAAATTAGTATCGGGTTTCGCTTTTAGTTCTAAAGATTCTTCGGGGAATACCACCGCTTCTTCTTCCGGATGTAGCGGCTGTGCAAGCCATAATTGTTCTAGCTGTTCACATTAATCGTAACGGCAGAGGTTCTATATGATAAATAAAAAAAGGCTCATTAAACTGGCGCAGGATTTAATACGTATTGATTCCCGTAACCCGGACCGTGATGAGTATAAAATCGCGTTATTTACCAAGCAATATCTGACAAAATTCCGGGTAAACTCCAGGATATATGAATTTAAAAAACGCCGCCTGAATGTAGTAAGCGAATTGTATAAAAATAAATCCGAATCGCTTTTAATTACTCCGCATTTAGATACGGTCCCTGCCGGCACCGGTTGGAAATATGATCCGTTTGCCGCAACGGTTAATAACGGCAGGATATACGGGGTAGGAGCAACGGATTGCAAGGTTAATTTAGCCGTTGCCATGGAAGTTATGAATAGTTTGGTTGAGGACGGCGTAAGCCTTGACTATAAACTTATTTTTGCTGCTACTGCAGATGAAGAAAGCGGTTCGGTATACGGGCTATTCCCGCTTCTTGAGAAGAAAATCCTAAAACCCAAAGCTGCTTTGGTTTTAGATGCGGATGAATTCGAGGTTATTGTCGCACAAAAAGGGCTCTTGCATATTAAAATCAAGGTCGCCGGTAGAAGGGCGCATGGGGCTTACCCGTGGTTGGGGGTAAATGCTATAGACGCCGCTTTAAAGATCACCCAAGATTTAAAAAGCATGAAGTTTGATTACATAATGAATAAATATCTTCATCCTCCGACGATGAATATAGGCACTATCCATGGGGGGGATAAGGTTAATGTGGTGGCAGATTGGTGTGAGTTTGAGCTGGATTTTCGGTTTTTACCCGGGACAGACGCTGAAGAATTAGTCGGGCGTATAAAAAATACGGTCAAGAAACATGCCCTAAAATATAAAATAGAAATAGAAGGCATACAAAAACCATATAATATAAATGAAAACCATCCTTTGGTAAAATGTTTTATGTCTTCGGCAAAGACGCACGGCGTTCGTTCATCGATTAAAGGTTCGGAAGGCGCAACAGTCATAAGCTTCTTCCAGGAAAAAGGAATCCCCGCAATTGCCACGGGTTTTGGATGCCATGATTGCGCCCATGCTGTTAATGAATACCTGGAAATAGATAATTTATATAAAGGTGCTATAGTTTTGGAGGATTTTCTAAAGAGGTTTAAGTTTCACTAAACTAAAACTTAAGGAGTTCTAACTCCGACTCCGTCGGAGTTTCGCTAAATAAAAACATGGGGTGCTCAAATGGAAGGAATTAAATTTTATAAAAGGCCGAGGTTAAGAAATCCGTATTTAATCGTAGCTTGGCCGGGAATGGGTGAAGTTGCTTTTAAGGCCGCCGCCTATTTAGTGGATAAGCTTAAAGCGGAGGATTTGGCTGAGATCCCCGGGAAAGAATTCTTTTATCTGGCGGAAAGTATTATTAAAGACGGTATATTGAGTTTGCCGCAGGCCCCGACAAATAAATTTTATTATTGGAAAAATAAAACCGGTAAAAACGATCTCATTATTTTTGTCAGTGAGGCCCAGGCAGACTTAGCCAAAGCCGAAGAGTACTGCCAGAAAATTTTATATGTCGCCAAAAAGTTCAGGGTAAAGTCCATAATTTCTTTTGCAGCTATGCCCCAGGCTGTTGACCATGGGCATACCCCCGCGGTATGGTTTGCCGCAACTTCAGTCGGATTGAATAATGAATTAAAGAAATACAATTTGAGCCAATTATCCGAAGGCCAGATAAGCGGGCTTAACGGATTGTTTTTGGGTATAGCCAAAAGAGAAGGCCTTGATGGTTTTTGTTTGTTGGGCGAGATATCGCTTTATACTATTCAAATAGAAAACCCTAAAGCGGCGTACGCCGTGCTTGAAGCTTTTAGCAGGATCATGAATATCAAGATAGATTTTTCCGATATAATCGAACAGGCGCGCGTTATTGAAGAAGAAATTAACAAGCTATTGGATTATCTTAAGCTTGGGCCTTCTCCCGGGCCTATTGGAGAAGAAGAGATAGAGAAAATCAAGAAATCCTTGAACCAATTAACTAAACTTCCGTTATCCGTCAAAGAAAAAATCGATAATCTTTTTCTTGAGGCGAAAAAAGATTTATCCAAAGCCCAGGCGCTAAAGATCGAGCTGGATAAATGGAATGTTTATAAAGAATACGAAGACAGGTTCCTGGATCTTTTTAAAAAAGGCAAAGATAAAAATAATTAATGGCAAAAGTCAAAATCAAGGGAATAATATTTGACTTAGGCAATGTCTTGGTTAATTTCGATCATTTTATTGCCGCACGTAAAGTCGCTAGCTTGACTTCATTAATGCCGCAAGATATCTACGGATTATTTTTTAATTCGGAAATTACAAAGAAATTTGAAGAAGGTAAGATCCCCCCGAGAAAATTCTTTGACGAAGTAAAGAAACTTTTGAAATTACGAATTTCCTACCAGGAATTTTTGCCGATTTGGAATGAAATATTCTTTTTAACTAGGGATAATCAAAAAGTCCTGCGTTTGGCCGGTACGCTGAACAAACAATATCGTTTGGCAGTGCTTTCTAATATAAATACCCTCCATTATGATTATCTCGAGGAAAATTTTTCCTTGTTTAACCCGTTTGACCATATATTTGCTTCTTTTCAAATGGGCTGTATTAAGCCCGAACCAAAAATTTATGTAAAGGCTTTAAAGAGTATGGGTATCCTTCCTTCAGAAGCCTTTTATACTGATGACCGCTCTGACCTTATTAAAGAAGCGCGAAAATTAGGGATAAAGGCTTATGTCTATAAAAATTATACAAAATTAAGGCAAGACCTTCTAAAAGAAGGGATAAAGCTGAATGAAAAGTAATAAATACCAAAAGCGTTTTTATCGTCATTGGGTTTTTCCGAAGGGAATACACCAGGTTCAGGTGGCAGTCCAGGAAACTGATTTGCAGGTAATTACGGATAAACCCGCGGATAAACAGTATTTATTGGAGCGCATACGCTTATACCGCCGGCAAATCGAGAGTTATATCAGCAAAGACAGAAAGTTTTTAACCAGCCTTAAGCCTATAGCGGTAGAATTAACCGCAGCACCTATAGTTAAAGAGATGGCAGAAGTAGCCAGAAGGGCAGGAGTGGGGCCAATGGCTGCGGTAGCCGGAGCGATTGCACAATTTTTAGGCCGCGACCTGGCAAGAAAAGGATTTAAATATATCGTAATTGAAAACGGAGGGGACATCTATTTAAAGATAAACCGCCGGGCTAAGATAGGTCTATATGCCGGGAAATCAAAATTAAGCGGGAAACTTTTCTTAAAAATAAAACCCGGCGATACTCCTTTAGGGGTTTGTACTTCATCCGGAACTATAGGCCATTCATTAAGTTTCGGTTCTGCTGATAGCGTGGTAATCTTGGCAAAAAATACCCCTCTTGCAGATGCAGTAGCAACAGCTGCCGGTAATATTGTAAATTCAAAAATAGACCTCCCTAAGGCTTTGGATTTTGTGCGCTCAGTAAGAGGGATTGCCGGGTGTTTAATCGTAATTAAAGATGATTTTGTCGTCTGGGGGAACGTGGAATTGGCCGGATAAACTTTCCACTTGACAATGACAATATATTGTGTTAATTTAAAAACATAGATACAAGATTGAGGAGAAAAGATTAAGGAGGTTATTAAGTTAAATTGAAAAGTGAGGGTAAAACTTTAAGGCTCTGGATTTAGAAGAGCCTTTTTTTATATATGAAAAAAGTAGGGCTTACATACGATTTAAAGAAAGATTATAAATTCAAGGATGATGATCCTCCGGATGCAAATGCCGAATTTGACCATCCGGATACGATAAATCTTATTGCCGCCGCAATTAAAAACAACGGTTTCCAGGTAAAGAAAATCGGTAATGTTACCCACCTGATTGATAATATAAATAACCTTGATGTCGATATAGTTTTTAATATTTCCGAAGGCCTCGTCGGCAGAAACAGGGAGTCGCAGGTTCCTGTGCTTTTGGAAATGGCCGGTATTCCTTTTGTCGGGGCAGATGCGTTAAGTTTAGGCATATCCCTTGATAAAATTATGGCTAAGAAAATCTTTATCGCCGAGGGCATACGTACGCCGAAATTCTTCGAGATAAAATCGATAGATGAAACCGCGCTAAATACCGACCATCTTAAATACCCTTTGATCGTTAAGCCCCGTTTTGAAGGCTCTTCTAAAGGCTTAAGCGAAGCTTCCCGGGTTGCCAATAAAGATGAGTTGAAAAAACAGATCGATTATGTCGTGAATAATTATAAGCAGCCCGCATTAGTGGAAGAGTTTATACAGGGTGAAGAAATAACGGTTGCCTTAATCGGCAATGACCCTCCGGAAGTTATGCCTATTGTGCAGATTAAGATTGACGGGAAATCAAAATTAAACGATAAATTTTATACTTTCGCGCATATTAAATCCGATCGGCTGGAATATTCTTGCCCTGCCCGTATCCCAAGTGAGTTAAAAAAAGAGATATCGGATTTGGCTATCAGGACATTTGAAGCTATCGAATGCCGCGATTTCGGAAGGGTGGATTTTCGCATTGACGATAGCGGAAAGCCGTATGTTTTAGAAATTAATCCCTTACCGTCTTTGTCATCCGAGGATGTTTTTATGATCGTGGCTAAGGAATTAGGTATGTCTTATGACGATATAATAGCCAAGATTTTAAAAAGTGCGCTTAAAAGGCTCAATCTAAATTAAATGGAAATCGCCATAGCTTATAATTTAAAGAAAAAAGACGAAACAAAGCCTGCGGATTATTTTTCGGAGTTTGATTCGCAGGAAACAATCGATGCTATAAGTAGCGCCCTTAAGTCAAAAGGGCATAATGTAAAATTTATCGAAGGCGGCCAGGAAAATCTATTTGCGTATTTTAAAAATAACCGCGTCGACCTGGTTTTTAATATTGCCGAAGGCAAAAACGGGAAATTTCGCGAGTCGGAGATCCCGGCGGTGCTTGACTATTTTAATATTCCTTATACCGGTTCAAATACCTTTTCTTTGGCCTTGGCCTTAAATAAATCTCTAACCAAGAAAATCCTTAAGGCCGAAGGAATACCTACTCCGGCGTTTCAACTTTTTACAAAAGGCGACGAGAAATTGGACTCTTCGCTTAAATTCCCTCTTATTGCTAAACCGAATTGTGAAGGTTCAGCTAAGGGTATAAATAAATCCAATGTAGTTTACAACGAAAAAGAACTCTATTCCAAAGTAAAGGAAATTTTTGGTGATTACAAACAAGAAGTGTTGGTTGAAGAATTTATTGAAGGAGTAGAATTAACCGTCGGTATCCTGGAAAACGGAAAAACTTCCATTTTGCCGATTTTAGAAATTGATTTTTCCTCTTGTCAGAAAAGCGGCGAGTTTTTTTATTCCTGGCGCATGAAAGAATTCCAGGGTAACGCTGAATTAGGCCTGACCCCGACTTTTCATTGCCCTGCCAGGCTCGACGAGGAAAGTGAAAAAATAGTCAAGGAAGTCGCGCTTAAAACTCACCGGGCTATCGGCTGTTGTGATATATCGCGCACCGATATCCGCCTGGATAAAAATAAAGTACCGTATGTCTTGGAGATCAACCCTCTGCCGGGATTAAGCCCTAAGGATTCTAATTTTCCGATTATGGCGTATGCGGCAGGGATGAAATATGAAGATATTGTCGAGACTATTGTAACCAGCGCCTCAAAGAGGAGGAAAATAAAAGATGAATAATATTACGCTTGGCGATAACCAGAAACAAACCCAAGAGATTATCGCTCCCGTAAAACAGTCCCGCAGAATTAGAGATTATCAACAGATATCTTTATACAAAGATGTTAATCCGTTGGACTGGGAGGATTGGCGCTGGCAGTTAAAGAACCGCATTACCAAAATAGACCAGATTGAGCAGGTAATAAAACTTACTTCCGAGGAAGAAGAGGGGATAAAAAATGCTAAGGGTCGCTTAAGCATGGCAATTACTCCTTATTGGGCGACTTTAATAGATCAGGATGACCCGGCTTGTCCCATAAGGCGCCAGTCTGTGCCGTTAAAACAGGAGTTTCAAATAGGGCCATACGAAATGACCGATCCTTGCGGTGAAGATAATGATTCTCCTGCTCCGCATTTGGTTCATCGTTATCCTGACCGTGTACTTTTGCTTGCTACGGAGCAGTGCGCTATGTATTGCCGGCATTGTACCCGCAGAAGGCTTGTCGGACACGAAGAGCAGGCGGATAATTCGCCGAATAGATGGGATGCGGCAATAGAGTATATTAAGAGCAATAAGAAAGTTCGGGATGTTTTGATATCCGGTGGAGACCCGCTTTTATTGGAAGACGAAGTTTTGGATGAATTGCTTGGGAAAATAAGTGCTATATCGCATGTTGAATTCTTAAGACTGGGCACACGCGTACCGGTTACATTGCCGCAGCGTATAACCGAAGGTTTAATTTCTGTGCTTAAGAAGTATTCCCCTCTTTGGATGAGCATACATTTTAATCATCCCAGGGAAATCACTAAGCGGACCAAGATTGCTTGTGGTATGTTAGCTGATGCTGGTATACCTCTTGGAAGCCAGACCGTGCTTTTAAGCGGCGTAAATGACCGTCCATACATTATGCGTAAGCTCATGCATGAACTTTTAAAAATCAGGGTCAGGCCTTATTATATTTACCAGTGTGACCCGGTTAAGGGTACTCAGCATTTCCGTACCCCTGTAAGCACAGGGATAAATATAATGGAGAAATTAAGAGGCCATACTTCCGGTTATGCCGTGCCTACTTATGTTATCGATGCTCCGGGCGGCGGCGGAAAAATTCCTGTCAGTCCTAACTACATGCTTTCTCAAGCCAAAGGAAAGTATGTTTTGCGTAACTACCGGACCAAGATTTATACATATCTCGAATAGCTTTATATAGTATTACTTCTTGACCCTCCCCACGTAATATTATATAATTTTCTAAAGTTGCCCCCATTCTTTTTAGACCTTAATTTGGAGAGTCTGCTATGGATGTCAAAAATAAAAGGAGCATTATTCTTTTAGGACATGCCCAATCAGGCAAGACTACCCTTTCTGAAAGCCTGCTTTATTTTACCAAAACAACCGCACGTAAAGGTTCTATCGCCGATGGAACAACCTTAAGCGATTACGGGTTTGATGAAATCGAAAGAAAGAGTTCCATCAATTCAGGTTTTCTTTATTGTGATTATAAAGGGGCAAGGGTCCAAATTATTGACGCTCCCGGGTATTTAGATTTCTTCGGAGAAGTGATTTCCGGCATAAGGGCTGTAGATAGCGCGGTTATTGTGGTCGATGCTGGTTCCGGGGTTGAGGTTGGTACAGAACGCGCCTGGGAAGCCTTAGAAGAAGCGGGTATCCCCAGAATAATTTTTGTTAACAAAATCGATAAAGAAGGCGTGGATGCCCACAAAGTGATCGCAGATATTAAATCCAGGCTTTCTAAAGGCGCTGCGATAATAGACTCAGAATCTCCGGATTTAATCGAGGCGATCGCCGAAAGCGATGATAAATTGCTGGAGAAATATTTGGAAGGTACGAAGTTATCCCCTGAAGAACTTAAGGAAGGTTTGCACCAGGCAGTAGATAAATGTAAAGTATTCCCGGTAGTTTTGGGTTCTGCTCTTTTAGATAAAGGCCTGGGTGAATTATTGGATATTATTATCCAGTATTTACCGAATCCTTTTGAGCGGACAAAAATAACGGCAAGCAACCCTGCTAAGCCTGAAGAGAAAAAAGAAGTTATTTTTAAACAGGACAGCCTATTCTCGGCTTTTGTTTTTAAAAATATTTCCGACCCGTATGTGGGACAGCTTACGTTGCTTCGCGTATTTTCCGGACAGCTTTTAGCAAACACAAGCTTTTATAATGCCACTAAAAAGGTAAAAGAAAAGTTCGGCCCGATTTATATACTTCAGGGTAAAGAACAAAGATCCGTAGACTCGGCATCATGCGGTGATATCGTGGCTATTGCTAAACTTAAAGATACGCTAACTTCAGATTCGCTTTGCGACGAAAAAGAGCCGTTTATTTTTGACCCCATAATATTCCCGGAAGCTGCGATATCGGCATCGGTCAAGCCTAAAACGCGCCAGGATGAAGATAAAATATCTACGGCTTTACATAAACTTGCCGCGGAAGATCCGACTTTTAAAGTTACGCATGATCCGCAGACAAAGGAATTGATTATTTCCGGATTAGGAGATCTTCACCTTTTGATAATGGTAAACCGTATGAAGAAACGGTTTAGCGTGGAAGTAGAATTAGGCAAGCCAAAAGTTTCTTACAAAGAGACTATTACCAGGAGCGCTAAGGTCCAGGGTAAATTCAAAAGGCAGTCAGGCGGCCGGGGGCAATATGGAGATGTCTGGATTGAGATTTCTCCCTTAGAAAAAGGCCGCGGTTTTGAGTTTGTGGATAAGATTTTCGGCGGGGCAATACCCAGGAATTATATCCCTTCGGTAGAAAAAGGCGTACGTCAAGCCTGCCTTGAAGGCGCAGTGGCTGGATACCCTATAGAAGATATTCGGGTTACACTTTGTGATGGTTCTTACCATGAAGTGGATTCATCGGATATGGCTTTCCAAATCGCCGGGGCAATGGCATTAAGAAAAGCCATGATGGCGGCATCGCCGGTTTTACTTGAGCCTATTATGGAGGCCGAGGTCGTTATACCGGAAGAGCATTTGGGCGCGATATCCGGAGATGCAAATGCAAGGCGCGGCCGGATTATGGGTATGGATGTAAAAGGAAAAACACAAATAGTTAAAGTTGAAGTCCCGCAGTCAGAGATGTTTACCTATGCCAGCGACCTACGGTCTTTGACCGGGGGCCGTGGTTCCTATACAATGCACTTTTCGCATTATGATCAGGTTCCTCATAAGGTAGCCTCTGTTATTATTAACCAATATCAAGCTACTAAAAAACACGAAGAGCAAGAGGTCTAATAAGATTATGAAAATATCCGCATATGGTATTAGTGATGTGAAATTAGGAAAAGTTAATGTTAAGGACGGGCGCCTGGATGAGGTGGATAAGTTTGTTAAGGCCAAAAAAAGAACTTACATACAGGTAGATTTAGCCGGCGAAGATGCGTTATTAGAGTCAGATGCTATATTATTGACTAAAGATTCAGGTGCAGACCTGATATTAAGAGATTTGGAGTTTGTGGAGACTAGGCTTAGCCGGGCGACCGAAGAGCAAGAAAAGCAGTTTTTGAATAAATTAAAAGGAATTTTGGAAAAAGAGGAATTTATTTCTCGTGCCGGTTTAGCCAAAGAAGAAAAAGACCTGCTGGTTAAATATTCGCTTATTACAACCCGGCCGGTAATCGCGGTAGAGAAAGATGAACTTTTAGATATGAACGCGGTTTTATTAAAAGCCGTAAAAGAAGGCGGTTATATCAGCTTTTTTACCGCCGGAGAAAAAGATACTCGGGCATGGCTAATCCGGAATGGCTCAACTGCCTGGGAAGCGGCAGGGGCGATACATTCCGATATCCAAAAAGGGTTTATTCGCGCCGAGATTATCGCTTTCGATGATTTTATTTCAGCCGGCGGTGAGACTGCGGCAAAGCAGGCAGGAAAACTTCGCCTGGAGCAAAAAGATTACGTAATGAAGGACACGGATTTAGCTAATTTTAGGTTTAATAAGTAGTTCTACGCTTGCCGTTTCTAATCAAGAGTAAAAATAAAAGAGGGCATAATGATAAAAATACACAGGGCATTAATAAGTTTGTCCGATAAGTCCGGGGTTATTGAATTGGCAAAAGAGCTGGTTGCGCAAAAAGTAGAGATACTTTCTACCGGCGGGACAGCCAAACTTTTACGGGAAAACAATATTAAAGTTAAAGATGTATCCGAATATACCGGTTTTCCCGAAATGCTCGACGGAAGAGTAAAAACTTTACACCCTAAAATACACGCTGGTCTTTTGGCATTAAGAGACAATGAAGAGCATATGCAGATGATAAAAAAGCAAGGCATAGGCTTGATTGATATGGTGGTGGTTAATTTATACCCTTTTGAGAGCGCAATATCAAAAGAAGGGGTTACGGAAAAAGAAGCTATAGAGTTCATTGATATCGGCGGGCCTTCGATGCTGCGGTCTGCCGCTAAGAATTTCGCATCAGTAGCTGTGGTGTCTAATCCCAGGCAGTATAAACAAATAATCGAGGAACTAAAAACAAATAACGGTAGTATCACTCGTAAGACTGCCAGTGAACTGGCCGCTGAAGTATTTAAATTAACTTCACATTATGATTCGGTGATCAGCAGCTATTTATCTTCCTGCCATAAAAGAGAAGGCTCTTTAATGCCCCAGGAATTAAAACTCGAGTTTGATAAAGTCAAAGATTTGCGTTACGGCGAAAACCCGCATCAGAACGCAGCTTTTTATATCCAGAAAAATAACCCTCAAGGCATCGCTAGGTTAAAACAGCTCCAAGGCAAAGAATTGTCTTTTAATAATATTCTGGATTTAAACAGCATTTGGGAAATCGTCAGGGAATTTAAGAATCCGGTTGTAGTTATCGTTAAACATAATAATCCTTGCGGTGTTGCCGAAAACAAGCATTTGATCCAGGCATGCCAGGATGCTTTTGAGTGTGACGCGCTTTCTGCTTTTGGGGGGATAGTAGGGCTAAACAGGGAAGTAGATGAGAAGACCGCTAAGTTTATGGTAGAATCGGGTTTTTTGGAATGTGTTGTTGCCCCGGGATTTAGCCAGGGTGCCTTAAAATTATTTTTGCCTAAAAAGAACTTAAGGCTTTTGGAATTGGATTCTTTCGGAGAAGATAAGTATGATTTTAAAAAAATAGATGGCGGGTTGTTATTGCAGGATAAAGACAGCGGGCTATTAAATGAAAACGAAATGAAAGTGGTTACTAAAACAAAACCTACGAAAGAACAATTAAAGAGTTTGTTGTTTGCCTGGAAGGTTGCCAAACACGTAAAATCGAATGCCATAATTTTAGCTAAAGACTTTAAGACGGTAGGTATAGGCGCCGGCCAAATGTCCAGGGTTGATTCGGTAATTATTGCCAAAAGAAAGGCGGGCAAAAAGGCGGTAAATTCCTGCCTGGCTTCCGATGGCTTCTTCCCGAAGCCTGATTCTATTCAAGAGGCAGCAGCCTGTGGTGTTAAAGCCATTATTCAGCCCGGTGGCTCAATCGCCGATAAAGAAGTCATACAAGTTTGCGATCAATACAGGATCTCCATGGTCTTTACGGGGATGCGCCACTTCAAGCATTAATCCTAAAATAATTTATGCCTTACCCGCAAACAATACAATACCTCGATTCTTTTATCAATTATGAGAAGAAGACGGACTATCGGTATAAACAATCACTTAAATTAGAGCGCATTAGAGAATTCCTTAAGGACATAGGTAATCCTCAGGAAAGCCTAAAATGCATCCATGTCGCCGGTACTAAAGGCAAAGGTTCGGTTTGTATTTTTACGGCCCATGTACTTAGAGACGCAGGTTATAAGGTTGGGTTATATACTTCGCCGCATTTTTCCAGCGTCCGGGAGCGGATAAGGGTTTTGTCTTGTGGTGATTCTGCGGATACCGATTTCCCTGGGATGATACCCGAGAAAGAACTGGAAGAATTGGTCACAGAATTAAAACCGCAGATAGATTCATATAATGCCGTTTCTTTATACGGCCCGCTTACTTTCTTTGAAGTTTACACTGCTTTAGCCCTTTTGTATTTTAAAAGAAAAGAAGTTGACTTCGCGGTTTTAGAAACCGGTTTAGGCGGGAAGCTCGATGCGACTAACGTAGTAAACCCGCTTATATGCAGCATAAGTTCAATAAGTTATGACCATATGCAACAATTAGGCAGTACACTTTACCAAATCGCCAAGGAGAAATGCGGGATTATCAAAAAAAACTCTTTGGTTGTTTCAGCCGCTCAAAACGATGAAGCAATGCAAGTAATCCGGGAGGTGGTTTTTGAGCAAGAGGCGCGCCTATATACCGTAGGCAAAGACTTAAATTTACAAATACTAAATAACAATTTGTCGTACCAAGAGTTTAACCTTAAATCAGAGCTCGGAGAATTAAATAGTCTTAAAGTAAAACTTTTAGGTAAGCATCAGATTGATAATGCTTCTGTGGCAGTAGGCCTACTTTTAGGTTTAAAGAAATACCATAAGGTAGCAATATCCGAAGATGCATTTAAAAAAGGGCTTTTATCCGCTTCTTGGCCGGGAAGATTCGAGATAATTTCGGAGAATCCCCGGATTATTTTAGACGGAGCGCATAATGCGGATTCTGCAAGGGCGCTTAAAGATACAATAGGCGACTATTTTCCTGGCAAAGAGGTAATTCTTGTTTTAGGTGTGTCTAAAGATAAGGATATAAAAGGAATATGCCGCTATCTTATACCTTTGGCTAATAAAATAATATTAACTCGTGCCGGCAATAATCGTTCTATAGATCCCGGAGAACTTCTATCATTTTTAGAAGGATTAACTGATGTTAAGCCCCAGGTTTTTAGTAATGTAAAAGAGGCTTTGGAAAAAGCAAAAGACATATCTGAACAGGATAATTTGATTTTAGTCTCTGGATCGCTTTACCTTGTGGCAGAGGCGCGGGAATTAATCTTGAGGGAATCATGATACATAGGTTGGCTTTTGATGATACGATTGCTGCTATTGCTACTTCGCCCGGAGAAGGCGGCATAGGCATTATAAAAATCAGCGGTCCTAAGGCAGTTGAAATAGCGGATAAATTATTCTTTGCGCAAAATAATAAGAAAATCCCGGAATTCAAGAATTATACTTTGCATTATGGTTGGGTGAAAGATAAACAAGGCAGTATTGTAGATGAGGCATTATTAAGTATTATGCGCAAGCCCAACAGCTATACTAAAGAGGATGTGGTTGAAATAAATTCTCACGGAGGCATCATAGCTTTAAGGCGGATACTTGATTTAGTCCTGGACAATGGCTGCCGTTTGGCTGAGCCGGGAGAATTTACGAAAAGGGCTTTTTTAAACGGCAGGATAGATTTATCGCAAGCGGAAGCGGTTTTGGATATTATCCGCTCCAAAACCGATGCTGCTCTTAAATTGAGCACTGAGCAGTTAAAAGGAAACCTGTCTTTACGTATCAATAAAATACGCCAGGAGCTTATATCAGTTTTGTCGATTCTGGAGGCAAGTATTGATTTTCCGGAAGATGACCCTGGAGCAATGGATTTAAAAAGCATAAAAGGCAAGTTTTATTTAGCAAAAGAAGAACTAGCCCAACTTTTGGAAGGCTCTTATGCCGGCAGGATTTGGCGCGAAGGTATAAACGCAGTCATCTGCGGTAAACCAAATGTTGGTAAGTCATCGCTTTTAAATGCGATTTTAAAGCAAGAACGTTCTATAGTTACGCCTATTGCCGGGACTACCCGCGATACGGTCGAAGAAGTAATCGATATTAAGGGTATACCGGTACGCATCGTGGATACTGCCGGGATAATCGAACCTCGTGATCTGGTCGAGAAAAAAGCGGTGGCGCGCAGTAAGAAATATATGATTTCTGCTGATTTAATTATTCTGGTTTTTGACGGCAGCCATAAGCTATCCGCTCAGGATAGGCTGTTAATCAAGAAATTGAAAGATAAGGTTGTATTGGCTGTAATAAATAAATCCGACCTGAAACAAAAAATAGAAAAGAAAGAAGTTGTTAAAAATTTTCCGTATTCGATTGAGATCTGCGCGAAAAAGAGCAAAAACATAAGTTTTTTAGAAGAGGAAATAGTTAATTTAGTTTATAAGGGGCACTTGGTAAAGCAGGAATCGGTTTTGGTGAGTAATTTTCGGCACATCCAGGCTTTAAAAAAAGCGCAAAATCTTATTGCTGAAGGTTATGATTCGTTGGATAATAAATTGTCCCCGGAATTTATTGCCCAGGATATTAAAGATGCGTTAGGCTATTTGGATGATATATTGGGTAAACGTTTTTCCGAGGATTTGTTGGATAAAATATTTTCCGATTTTTGTATAGGTAAGTAAGGGGGGTAGCAGAGTGAACAAGAAACGTATAGAAAAAGCTGTCCGCGATATTCTTAAAGCAATAGGTGAGGATCCTAAAAAGAAGGATCTTCAGGAGACTCCGCGCAGGGTTGCGGAAATGTATGAAGAGATTTTTGCCGGGATAAAAAAAGACCCGAAAAAAGAACTCGATATTATTTTAGAGCAAAAACACGACGAGATTATACTTTTAAAAGGTATCCCGGTTTATAGTGTATGCGAGCATCATCTTCTTCCGTTTATCGGCCGTGCCCATGTAGCCTATATACCTAAGGGCCGGGTAACCGGGTTAAGCAAACTTGCCCGTGTGGTTGATGTTTTATCCAAGAGGCCGCAAGTACAGGAACGCCTGACCACTCAAATTGCCGAGATTATCATGGCTAAACTTAAGCCTCAGGGTTGTATGGTGGTTATAGAAGCTGAGCATTTGTGTATGTCTATGAGGGGAGTAGAAAAACCGGGCACGCTCACCGTTACTTCAGTAGTACGCGGAATATTCCGTGAAAATGAAAAAACGCGTTCTGAAGCCTTGTCTCTTATGAAGTCTTAAGTATTTTCTTCTTTAAACGCATAGTTTATGGTATATTAAACCCATATGAAAGATATCCTGCATTATTTAAACCTTTCTTCAGAATTATTTATTATCCTCAACAAAGATCAAAAAGTCGAGTTTGTTAATCAAAAAGCCTGTAACATTCTGGGATATAAAGAAGAAGAAATTATCGGTAAGAACTGGTTCGATAATTTTATCCCAGAAAATTCCCGCCAGGAAATTAAGGCTGTTTTCTCAAGAATAATCTCCGGAGAAAACGACTTAGACGAATATTATGAGAATATTATATTAAATAAGAATAAAGAAGAGAGGCTCATCCGTTGGCATAATAATGTTATAAGAAATGAAAGCGGAAATATCGAGGCCACTATCAGTTTCGGGCAGGATATAACCGATACCCAGCATACTGACGAGGTTATTTTGGATCTTGAGAAGAGGTATTGCGAGCTGATAAAAACTATGCATGATTTTGTGGCAGAAATCGACTTAAAAGGTAACTATCAATACGTCAACCAGTCTTTTCTTAAAGCCACAGGTTATGAAAATAAGGATGTTATCGGAAAGAATTTCTTTTCATTCCTGCATCCGGATGATATAGAAACCATCATGTCGCATTGCCACTCAGTCCAAGAGACCAAGAAGCCGATATATAATTGCGAGTATAGATTCAGGAAAAAAGACGGTAACTATTTATATCTATTGACTAACGGCGACCCGCTTTTTGATTCTAAGGGCAACTTAAAGTCAATTATGCAGGTATCTTTTGATATTAGTGACCGTAAAAAAACCGAAGAGGCGTTAATTATTTCACAAAAGGAGAAAGATTTAATACTTTCCAATCTTTCCGAATTAGTTACATACCAGGACCCGCAGCTGAGGATTATCTGGGCGAATAAGGCCGCCGCCGATTCCGTAAAAATGGCTCCAGAGGATTTAATAGGTAAACATTGTTATGAACTGTGGCATAAAAGTAAGAAACCGTGTGTGGATTGCCCGATAGTAAAAGCACGCGATACAGGTAAGCCACAGGTTAAAGAGATGATTTTTAAAGATGATACCAGATGGATTATACATGGCCAGCCTATAAAAGATGATAGCGGAAATGTTATAGGGATTGTAGAGACTACCCAGAATATTACTAACTTCCGCAATACTCAAGAGCAGCTCCTTAAGACGAATAAAGAATTAGTTAAATCTCATAAGAGGTTAAAAGAACTGACACTCAAAGATTATCAGACCGGTTTGTATAATCATTTATATCTTGCCGATATTATCGAGGCAGAATTTTGCCGGGCTAGAAGGCATGGTAACTCGCTTTCGGCGATTATGTTAGATATAGACTATTTTAAATCCATAAATGATGTTTACGGGTTTAAATTCGGCGATTTAGTATTAAAACAATTTGCTAAACAATTAAAAAGGATGGTCAGGCGGTATGATATCGTGGTGCGTTTTGGAGGAGAAGAGTTTATTATTATTTCTGCCGGAATGGACAGAAGCGAAGCCCTATTTTTATCACGCCGTATTCTCGATGCTATTAATTTATATAATTTCGGGGATAAGAAACAATCCGTCAAGCTTAAAGTAAGTATTGCTGTTGCATCTTGCCCGGAAGATAAAGTCGTCAAGGGCATGGATCTGATTGAAAAGACCGAGCACATATTGAATGAAGTCAAAGAGTACGGAGGCAATAACGTTTACTCATCCTTAGATATTAAAAATAAAAAGGCCCCGGTAAAATTATCTAAAGCCGAAACAAAAGAAGATATCTCTTTATTAAAAAAGAGGATAGATAAACTTACCAAGCGTTCAAATCAGAATTTAATTGAAGCCGTATTTGCTTTTGCTAAAACTATAGAAGTTAAGGACCATTATACCGGCGAACATGGCGAACATATTGTTTATTACGCGACTGAAATGGCCAGAGAGCTTAATTTGCCTAAGCCCGAAATAGAAAATATAAAACAAGCCGCGATTTTGCATGATTTAGGTAAAGTCGGGATAAGCGAAACTATTCTGCGTAAGAAGGCTAAACTTACTCAGCAGGAATTTGATGAAATCAAGAAACACCCGCAAATCGGAGTGGATATTATCCGGCCCATTCAGTTTCTGCATGGCATTATACCTTTTATTCTTTACCATCACGAGAGATGGGACGGCAAGGGTTATCCGAGCGGTTTAAAGGGTGAAGAGATACCGATGGGAGCACGCATTATTTCTGTGGCGGATGTCTTCCATGCCCTTACATCCAATCGTCCTTATCGTAAAGCCTATGGCAAAGAAGAGGCCCTAAAGATAATCAAAGAAGGCTCAGGCTCGCAATTTGACCCCAGAGTAGTTAATGTTTTCCTTAAAATAATCAAAAAAAACAAGCCGAAACAAAAATGAACATAGATTATGGTAAGTTTTGGTCAAACTTATTTGACCTTTTAATCCATCCTATCTTTTTATTGGATCTTGAGTGTAATATTATCAATTGCAACCAGCCTTTTGCTGTTCTTATTAAAAAAGAAAAAAAAGATATTATCGGCAGGAAGTGTTATGAATTAATGCATGCAATGACTGGCCCGCTTGGCGAATGCCCGTATCAAAAAACATTACAAAGCCAAATGCCTCAGAGCAAGATTATATTTGATCCGCAGGCAAAGAGATGGCTGAGCGTGGGGACATCTCCTGTTTTAGGTGACGGTAAAATTGTAGGCGGGTTACACCTGGTTTTAGATATAACTCAAGAAAAAGAAGAAGCGGAAAGGCTGTTGTTAGAAGAGCGGGATAAACTGAATGAAAGAGTAGAGGAATTAAACAGGATAAATGCTATTATGATCGGCAGGGAAACAAAAATTATAGAAGTAAAAAGAGAAGTGAACAAGTTATTGGCTGAGTCCGGCCGCCCGCCTAAATATCAAGTTTAATGTATTCTCTAAATAGACCGGTACAGCAATAAAAGATGAAAAAAAGTATCTATCCAGCCTTACTCTTAATTATCTTCTTGGTTCATGTTTTTGTAAATTACCAGGTTTTAAGCAATAGCAGGGTTGGAAGAATAAACGACGAACATCTACGGATAATGACCGGTTTATACGGGTATGAGATGCTTTTCCGTAACCCTGATTTTAATATACCGGAAGCTTTTAACTTCTTTACTAGCCTTTTCCATATTCAATCTCACCCTCATTTTTATGAGTTTATACTTTCGCTTTCTTTTGGGGCGTCCGATGCCCTGCATTTAAAAAGCGATAATCTGGCGATATTGCTGTCCAATTCTCTATTTTTGTTTATTTTGTTGTTTAGTGTTTATGGTATCGGGAGAATCACTTATGATCCCAAAACCGGTTTATTATCTGCATTCCTGGTATCGTTATTCCCGTATATATTTAGCCATCAACGGGTAGCTATGCTGGATTTTCCCTTGGCGTCAATGGTTACTTTAACGCTCCTGGTATTCTTAAAAACCAATAAATTCAATTCATTGTTGTATAGTATTTTAGCCGGGATCGCCTTTGGCCTTGCACAAATAACCAAAGAAACCGCCATAATATTTATTTTTGCCCCGGTATTTTATTATTTTTATATTTCTTACCGTGAAGGCGCCAAGAAATATATAGTCATGCGTAACTTTTGTATAATGCTGTTATTTTTTATAGTTGTATCCGGCATGGTTTATTTGAAGCCGTCAAATTTTTATGCATTCCAGATTTATTTTGGCAAGACATTTCACATACCTAACCACCCGGGCTATTTGTTTTACGTAAAGGGGGTGGGCCACCTTATCGGGATAGTAGTTTTAATATTATCTTTGCCCGTTTTTCTTAATTATTTGGTAAATATACGCAATAGGGATAAATTTATTTCTTTTTGGTTGGTTATTCCGTTTATTCTTTTTAGTTTATCCGCTAATAAAACCTACCGTTTTATACTCCCAGTTTTACCGGCCCTTGGATTAATTATCGCAAAGGAGGCTTTATCTGTTAAATTGGCCAGATTTATAAAGAAACCGTATATCTATATTTTTGTTTTATCAGCTTTATTGCAGTTTGTCTTTATGAATACCGGCCTGATGGGTAATTTTAATGATTCAGATTTAGAAGCCGGGATTATAAAAGGGAAAATTGACAATAGGCTTAAAACCACAAAATCATTATATAAGGTTTTCCAGCAAGAATCCGCAAATAATATTGCGGATAAGGCAATCCCGTTATTTCGCAGGCCGGATAAATATGTCCGGCTTAAAGACAGGGTTTTTATTTATAATTTACCTATAGAGGTGCCTGATAGCGTAAATAAAGTGCTTCTTTTATTTTATGATTCTTTGATAAGGGACCAGCTACAGTATAATTTCTTATATAATGGGCTGCCTTTTATTATATTTTGTCCCATGGGGATAGATAACGTGGATATGCCTTTATTAGGTTATGAGCAGATCAACTGGCGCAAAGTTATTTTAGAATCCGATTATATCATTGATAATAACTGCAGCAATCTTAATGTAGATCAAATGTCTGAATTCCTAAAAAGCGAATTTAAATCTCAAAAGCCGAAGTTTAGAGCAATAGCCGAAGAAAATGTCTATTCTGATTGCGCTGTGATAATTTATAAAAGAGTAAGCAACTAATCTATGTGAAATGATCCGGAGATCATCCGTAAAAACTACGCTTAGACAAAAAATAAAACTGTTAATTCTGGGTATTTGTTTATTTTTTGTTGTTTTAGAATTGGGTTTGCGTTTCGGCGGGTTTGTAATATCTTCTGTGCAGGCGTGGAGGAACAACCGGGGCCTAAGCCAAAAACCGCAGTATAAAATTTTATGTTTGGGAGAATCTACCACTGCTATAGGAGGGGCTACGTCATACCCTGCCCAACTAGAGAATATTCTAAATGATCACAATAAAAAATTCAGGTTTGCTGTTATTAATAAAGGGGTGATCGGTACGAAGACTAAGATTATAGTCAAAGATTTAGAATATAACTTGAATAAGTATAAACCGGACATGGTTATTACTATGATGGGTATAAATGATAATGACGGGTATATAATTTATGGCCGAATGCCAAATTCAAAACTTAAACGATTGTTTGGTGAGTTAAGGGTATATAAACTTTTTTACTTAACCCGGGCGCATATCGAAGCAAAGCTTAGTGAAATCTTGGCAAATAAATCCGGAGATGCCTATCTCCCGGATAGCGTTCTTCATAAAGAAACGCCTATCGACAATAAAGAGGTTGCTGATTATGAAGAAAAACTAAGAAATTTGATACGAAATAACCCGGTTGATTTTAATTCATATTTTGAATTAGGCCAACTTTATATGAGTAAGGGTATGCCTGAGAAAGTAGAGGCGCTTATTAAAGAGTATATAGGTTTTAACCCAAAAGACCATAAAGGTTATAAGGTTTTATCGCTTTTTTCAGCCAGCCAAGGTAATTTACCCGGGGCCATGGCGGCTTGTAAAAAAACGTTAGAACTCAATCCGAAAGATGATAAGTTGTGTGCTGATTTGGGAAATTTATTAATAAAAAAGAACGCGGATTTATCCGTAGAATTATTTAATAAGGCGCTGGAGATAAACCCAAAGAGTGATGCTGCTTGTTTGGGGTTAGGGTGGTATTATCTTAACCAAAATAATATTATACAAGCACAAGAATATTTCTTGCGAGCCTCTAGAATTAACCCTGGAAATGACAATGCTTACGCCGGATTAGGCTGGTGCTATAGGATCCAATTTGATTCCGATAGAGCCGAGGCGGTGTTTAGGAAAGCTATAAGGTTGAACCCAAGAAATGATAGTGCTTACGCCGGGCTGGGCTGGTGCTATATAAATCGCGCAGAACTTTTTAAGGCCGAAGGTTTTTTAAAAACAGCCATCATGCTTAATCCTAAGAGCGAGTTTGGGTATAATGGTTTGGGTTGGATTTATCTGCAACATGGCGATGTAAAAGGAGCGATAGCGATTGTTGAAAAAGGCTTAAAGCGCATGTCTAGAAGCAATTTTGGCGTATACTTAACATTGGGCTGGTATTATCTGAATACAAAACAATACTCGCAGGCCGAAGAATCTTTTTTAAAGGCCGTAGAATTGAATCCTACTAGCGAAAGGCCATATTTATCATTGGCGAAATTATATGAAGATGCAGGGAATCATGAATTGGCAAAAAAGTACCGTTTTAAATCAAAAGAGATCAGGGATAAGCAGGATTATTCAGAAACAATTTCTAACTATTTAAGATTAAAGGAAATTCTGGGTAAAGAAGGCATTAAATTAATTTGTGTTCAATACCCCATGCGCAGTTTGGAACCATTAAAGAATATTTTTTCTTCCTCAGCCGGGATGACATTCGTAGATAATGAAAAGATATTCAAGGATGCGGTAGAAAAAGACGGATATTTGGCATATTTCTTTGATATGTTCGCCGGAGATTTTGGGCATTGTACGCCTAAAGGCAATAAGTTGTTGGCAGAGAATATTTCCTATGGAGTATTGTCCGCAATAAACAAAAACTAATTATATGTGTTCAAAAAAAGCGCAAACATCTCTTAATCAAAAATTCACGTTAATATTATTAGGGTTGTTTATATTCTTTCTGACCCTTGAGCTGGGTTTACGAATAGGCGGTTTTATATTTTGTTATTCTCAGGATTATAGGAATGAGAATTCTATTAAATCGTCAGCTCAATACCGGATTATGTGTTTGGGGGAATCCACAACAGCTGTCGGCGGTAATTCGGCATATCCGGTTCAGCTGGAAAGTGTTTTAAATGGCTCTAATATAGGTGTTAAGTTTGCTGTTATTAATAGAGGAGTCACTGGTGCTAATTCAGAGCTTATATTGCAAGAACTATCCCGAAATATAGATAAATATAATCCTCATATGGTGGTGGTAATGATGGGTATAAATGATTGGAATCTTTGTTCTCCCGCAGGGAAGGCCTTTAGCCTAAAGGTAAATAATTTCCTAAAAAGATTTAGGGTTTATAAGCTAACCAAGCTGTTAAAGGATTGCATCTCGGCTCGAATTAATAAAACAAAAATGTATAACCTTGGAATAAGAGATGTTGATACCGGGGCTTTCCCGGAAAATGAGGAGCTTTTTAAGAATAATATAACTAAAAATCCATCCGACTTCGGATCTTATATTAAATTAGGCCAAGTCTATACGCTTCAAGATAAGCAAAACGAAATTGAAATATTGGTAAAGAAATATATAAAATTTAATCCGGATGACTACAAAGGTTACGATATTTTGGCATGGTTCTATAAAAGGAATAATAAATTTATTCAGGCAGAGGAATCGTTTCTAAAAGCTATAGAATTAGGCCATGAAGTAGATGTGCCATATATTGATCTCGGCAGTTTCTATATGTACCAGAATAGATTTGATGAAGCTAAGAAAATGTTCCAAAAAGCCATAAAGCTTAACCCTAATAATAGCTACGCATATTCCGGAGAAGGATGGTGTTATTTCAACGAAAAAGAATACTCTCAAGCCGAAGAGGCATTTATTAAAGCGATTAAGTTAAATCCGGGTAATGCCAAAGCCTATGCATCTTTGGGTAATTTATATACGGAAACCGGTAAGTATAAAATCGCGGGGATATATTCTAAGAGGGCGAAAGAACTAAGAGTGGCATCCCGTAATCCTGCTACGTACAGCAACTATCTTGAACTTAAAGAAATCCTGGATAAAAGAAATATTAAACTTGTATGTGTGCAATATCCTATGCGAAGCTTGAGTTCTTTGGAAAATATCTTTATCGGGCAACAAAGAGTAACTTTTGTGGATAATGAAAAAATATTTTATGATGCTGTTAAGAAAAACGGTTATCGAGAATATTTCTCAGATAATTTCGCCGGAGATTTTGGGCATTGTACGCCTAAAGGCAACAGGCTGTTAGCCGAAAATATCGCCAATGTTATAACTAAAGAAGTCTTTGGAAAATAGATTTTTAATACTTTCGGTCTAAATTTCTGTATTGTATTGCCTCTGAGATATACTCGGCATGAATAATGTTTGATTGGTTTAAGTCTGCTATGGTCCTTGAGACGCGTAATATCTTATCGTATGCCCTTGCCGATAACCCCAGCTTTTCCATCGCCGCTTTAAGTAGCTCCCTAGCCTCGGTGCTTAGTAAGCAATGTTTTTTGATCAGTTTTTGATTCATTTTCGCATTACAGAATATTCCCTCAGAAATAAAACGCTGCTTTTGAATTGCCCGCGCCAGCTCTATTCTTTCTTTTATTGATCTGGAGTTTTCGGCTTCTTTTGTTTCGGTTAATTCCGCGTATTTAATTGCCGGTATTTCGATATGTATGTCAATGCGGTCTAATAACGGACCGGAAATTTTATTTATATAGTTTTGGATTTTGATTGTATTGCAAGTACACTGTTTATTTCTATCTCCATAATGTCCGCACGGGCAGGGGTTCATAGCTGCAACCAGCATAAAAGAGGCCGGGAAAATACTCGAACGGTTTGCGCGGCTTATCCAGATTAAGCCGTCTTCCATAGGCTGCCTTAACACTTCCAAAACATCGCGCCTGAATTCCGGAAATTCATCCATAAATAATACTCCATGGTTAGCCAGGCTTATTTCTCCGGGCTGTGGTATTGAGCCTCCTCCGGCTAAGGCGGCATAAGAGATGCTGTGATGAGGCGCTCTAAAAGGGCGGTTAATAAAGAATGGCGCGTTGCCGGATAATTTTCCCGCGGCAGAATGTATTTTGGTTATTTCCAGTCTTTCTTCCAATGTTAAATCTGGCATAATCGTGGGTATTCTTTTAGCCAACATGGTTTTTCCGCTGCCCGGCTGGCCTATCAATAGGATGTTGTGCCATCCGGCCACAGCTATCTCGATTGCCCTTTTACCGAGAAGCTGGCCTTTAACTTCCGAAAAATCAACCTTGTATTCGGGCTTTTGGTGAAATAGCTCTTGTATGTTTATCGATAAAGGTTTATAGCCGTCGTGGTTATGCAAAAATTCTATTGTTTGGCGCAGGCTTTTCATTGGCCAAACTTGAATTTGAGGGACTAATGCCGCTTCTTTTGCGTTTTCCGGAGACAGCACAATATTTTTATGCCCATGTTGAGGGATTTTGGCGGCAATAGCTAAAGTTCCTTTTACCGGGCGTAAAGCACCGTCTAAGGATAATTCACCGAGAAAGCAAAAGTCTTTTAAGCTATCATTGTTTATTTGTTGAGTTGCCGCAAGTATGCCCAAGGCTATGGGCAAATCAAAACCAGTGCCTTCTTTGTATATCCCTGATGGAGCCAGGCTAATAGTTATGCGCTCGGCCGGCCAGTTGAGCCCGGAATTCCTTATAGCCGATTTTACTCGTTCCCGGCTCTCTTTAATGGCGGTGTCTGCCAGACCTACCATATTGATTGCCGGTAGCCCTCTAGATACATCTATTTCTATTTCAACAGGATACGCGTCTATACCCCAAATCCCGAAACTGCATATTTTTGCTAGCATGTTATTATCTCCCTTTCCATTATTAGTAATAGACGTTTGAGATGTCTAAATCTAACCAAAATTTTGTCTGTAGCGGGAGGAGGGTCGGGCATTCGTTATATTAAAGCTTTAAGGTGCTCTAGTTCCGACTACGTCGGAGTTTTGCACAGAAAGTGCAACACCGGCGCAATCTCGATCGGCGCCGGGTGTTAGCTAAATAAAAGCTTTAGGTGCTCAAAAGCCTTGCTTTTTAAGGGGGCTATTATATAATACTTGGTTAAAGGCCAACGCTCGAACATATATGTTTATCTGGCGTAAGCTACTGCTTAACATCCGGCCTTATTGGATCAGCCGGTGTAAACTGCTGTTTAAATATGCGTATACTGATAAGAAATATTATAATTATTTCATTATTGGCTTTGGCGGTTTTCGGCATAGTAAAGTATATTATTCTGCAAAGGGAGAAATATGACCTTGTCGAAACAGTTAAGCAAATTAAAGTCCAGCTTGTTCAGCTTGAAAATGAGAAACAGGGGATAAAAAGGTCATACGAGGAAGAAAAATCTTTACGCCTTGCAGCCGAGGGTAAGAATGTTCAACTTGAAGGTACTCTCAAATCTACCCAGGCGCAACTAGATAAAATAACCCTTGATTACCAAAGTTTAAAAGAGGACGTAGAGAAATTAAACGCGGAAGTTTCAGCAGTTAAGGCAGAAAAAGTATTTTTGTCTGAGGAAAACGACGAACTGCAGATAAAATTGAATGATACCAAGAAAGAAAATGAAAGTTTGATTGCCAGGCTTACTTCAATCCCGGAATTAAAAAAGGCAATACGGGAACTAAAGAAACAGATGCGTCACGCCGGGCAAGAAATAAAAAAGAAAATCAAAATGGAGCGGAAAATCTTAGGCAACCAGGGATTTGTGATTAAAAAGGGCCAGCCTACCGTAAATTCCAAAGTTAAAATAGAAGTGCAGCCGGCAGAGGCGGTAAGATGATAATCGATATATTTATTCAATTATATAAAAATAAAATTTTTGTCGCGACTTTATCAAGCTGGATTATAGCTCAGACCATTAAGGTTATAATCGGAGTAATAAAGCAAAAGAAATTTGATTTCCGCTGGTTTGTAGGCACCGGCGGAATGCCATCAAGCCATGCTACGGGAGCATCCTGTTTAATGACGATGATGGGTTTTGAATATGGTTTTGATAGCCCTTATTTTGCTCTTGCCGCAGCTTTCGCCCTTGTGGTTATGTTTGACGCGCAGGGGGTAAGGCAGGCAAGCGGGCGCCAGGCGCACATTCTCAATAAAATTATGGATGATATTTACTGGCAGGGTAAAATTCAAGAAGGCCGTTTAAGGGAATTAATAGGCCATACTCCTTTTGAAGTAATTATGGGTTTTTTGTTAGGAGTAGTAATCGCTGTTCTGGCTAAGTAGCAGGAGGGTTAAGTGAAAAAGATTCTGATTATAGTCGGAGTTATTGTTGCGGTATCTGTTTTAATGGTTTTTACTCTGGGGAAAATCAGAGGAAAACAGGAGGCAAAAACTACAGATGGTATATCTATGGCCTCTTTAATAACTCAAGCCAAAGATTTTGAGGCTAAAGGAAATCTTCTTTCTGCTAAGTCTGCCTATCAAAAATTAGTTAATTCTTTTCCTAACTCAAGCGAAATCATGAGTTGGCAGAAAAAAATAGAAGATTCTAATATCAAGATGCTTTTTTCCGGGGTAGCTATTCCCAATACTCTAATTTATGAAGTAAAACCGGGTGACACACTGGATAAAATTGCCAAAGAATTTAAGACAACGGTCGAATTGATCTCGAAAAGTAATAATTTGACGGATGATAAAATTACTCCCGGCAAGCAATTGAGGCTATGGAGCGCTAATTTTAGCATTTTAGTCGATAAATCGCAAAATACCCTTATACTAAAAGCCGCAGATGATATTATAAAGACTTATATAGTATCGACGGGGGCAAATAATTCTACACCAGTAGGAGTTTTTAAGGTCGTAAATAAATTAAAAGATCCTACCTGGTTTAAGGAGGGGGCAGTGGTTCCTTCGGGCAGCCCGGAGAATGTTTTGGGTTCGCGTTGGTTAGGTTTTAATTTACCCGGGTATGGGATACACGGCACAACCGAACCGCAGAATTTAGGCAAACAAGTTACTCAAGGCTGCGTACGGCTCTCAAACTCCGAAGTAAACGAGCTATATGATATTGTTCCCATAGGCACCGAAGTAACAATCGTGGACTAAATTATGATAGGATTAGATTTCGAAAAACCGATTACGGAATTAGAAAAGAAAATAGAAGAGCTGCACGTTTTTATGAAACAGCGCAACGTAGATTTGTCTTCAGAGGTTGCCCGCCTGCAGGATAAACTCGATAAACTAAGAAGGGATATTTATGGCGGCTTGACTCCCTGGCAGAGGGTGCAGATTGCCCGGCATCCGCAGCGGCCTTATACTTTGGATTATATTGGTATGATTATGACGGATTTTATAGAGTTGCATGGCGACGGTTCTTTTGCTGAAGATTACGCCATGGTTGGAGGGTTTGCAAAAATAGATAAACAAAAGGTTGTGGTCATAGGTACGCAAAAAGGCAGGGATACTAAAGAAAACCTCAAAAGAAATTTTGGTTGTGCTCATCCGGAAGGCTACCGCAAGGCGCTTAGGCTCATGCGGTTGGCAGAAA
>Ga0209514_10002460_pt1 | contig 28552 bp, 36 predicted proteins | sample Subgrocontami58m_FD_187452 | JGI IMG/M metagenome (GOLD analysis project Ga0209514, IMG submission 187452) | Subsurface groundwater microbial communities from S. Glens Falls, New York, USA - GMW37 contaminated, 5.8 m (SPAdes) (version 3) | ecosystem: Environmental > Aquatic > Deep subsurface >...
GATGTCCAGAGGGTTATCTGAAGAGGAAGCAAGAAAAATGATAGTGTTAGGGTTTGTAGAGCCAATCACGAAAGCATTGCCCATAGAGTATGCTGTAGAATTCAACAAACTAATAGAATTAGAGATGGAGAATGCTCTTGGCTAGGAATAACAATGACAAAACATTTACCTCTGCCGCAACTAAAGTACGGATTAACAACATATCTTTCATTAGATCAGTTTAATCAAGAAAAGATAGCGCAAGCACCAGTAACTGCTTCACCATACAAAATAAGAGAAGCACAAAGCGTGAAAATACAAGATCTCAACGAATTCTGGCAATCGCCTCGAGGAAAAGCAATCTTCACTATTTTACAAAAACAGCCAACAAATTATATCGAAGAGGTACAGCAGCAAGCGCTCCAACAAGGACAAGCCATCATTATTCCAGCGAATACAACGTTAAAGCAACCACTAATCTTAGAAAAACACTGTACAAAAACAATAGATGCAGATACTCTCATCATTATTGCAGAGAAAAATAGTAAAGTCTCCATTATTGATAGTGTAACATCAACTAATCAATGTTATCTCAGAACACAACGTCTCCATATTATTTTAGAAGAAAATGCAGAACTTTCTTTTTGTAACATCCAGAATTTAGACAAACAAACATATAACTTTATCAGCAAGACTGCTAATACCAGCAGAAACGCAAAGATTCATTGGATCGATGGCTGTTTTGGCAGTCAGTTTACTGCTTCCAGCATCAGCACAACCTTGACTGGAGAGGCTTCCTGTATGGATGCAGACACGATGTTCTTCGCACAGCAAGACCAGCAATTTGACTTGGCAGTAGAGGCACAGCACGTTGCTCCACACACATGTTCAGATATGCGAACCAAGGGAGTTGGCAAAGATACCAGTAAAACAGTCTACAGGGGGAATATCAAGATTCACGAACATGCTAATAACAGCATAGGCTATCAAAAGGAAGACACCTTAATCTTAAGTGATGATGCAACAGTCGATGCTATTCCGAAATTGGAAATTGACAATCACGACGTCAAGTGCAAACATGGTGCAACAGTAGGTCAGATGGATAAAGAGAAAATATTTTATTTAACCTCTCGTGGTTTATCTGAGGGAGAGGCCCAAGCAACCATTGTCCGCGGTTTCTTTATTCCTACTATTGAGAAAATCAATGCTCAAGAGCTAAAAGAACAGCTTGGCAAAGAAATTGAAGAAAAAACTGAATTCCTCATGAACCAATGAAAACCATAATCCCAAAAGACATCAAGAAAGACTTTCCTATTTTCACGAGAGAGATCCATGGAAAACCTTTAGTCTATCTAGATTCTGCCTCAACATCACAAAAACCTAAGCAAGTTATTGATACAGAGAAAGAGTATTACGAAAGAATGAATGCAAATATCCATCGTGGAGTCTACAAGTTAAGTGAAGAAGCAACCTTAGCGTATGAAGATGCGCATCGTAAAGTAGCTCGTCTGATCAATGCAAAGTTCAAAGAGATCATTTTCACCAAAAACACAACAGAAAGCATCAATCTTCTAGCGTATACACTTGGTCAAAAGCTCAAGAAAGGTGATGAAATACTCATTACAGCTATGGAGCATCATAGTAATCTTGTCCCTTGGCAGCAAGTGGCAAAGAGAGCTGGAGCTACCTTAAAAATAATGCAGGTCAACAAGCAGGGAGAGCTCATAGTCGATGACAAGCTCTTCACGAAGAAAACAAAAATCGTTGCTTTTTCGCATGTATCCAATGTCTTAGGAACCATCAATCCTGTCCAAGAAATTATTCAGAAAGCGCATGCTGTAGGTGCTCTAGTGGTTCTAGATGCAGCACAAAGTGTCCCGCATATGCCTGTAGATGTGCAAGACTTAGATGTTGATTTCATGGCATTCTCCAGTCATAAGATGCTCGGTCCTACTGGAATAGGTGTATTATATGGAAAACAAGCGTTGTTAGAAGTACTCAATCCTTTCTTATTTGGTGGTGATATGATTCGAGAAGTCAAGTTCGAGGATACAACATTCAATGACCTGCCTTGGAAATTCGAAGCTGGTACTCCCAATATTGCCGGTGCTATTGCATTCGGTGCAGCAGTAGACTACTTAATGAATATGGGATTAAAAAATATCGAACAGCATGAACAAGAGCTCTTGAGATATGCTCACGAACAATTAGCAAAAGTTAAAGGGTTGACTCTTTATGGTCCAAAAGATCTTACTAAGAAATCAGGAATCGTCGCGTTCAATATGGAAGGCATCCATTCTCATGATGTCTCTTCAATTGTGGATCAAGAAGGCATCTGTATTCGTGGAGGTCATCACTGTGCCATGCCTTTAATCAAAGAATTAAAGCTAGAAGCGGCCTGTCGTGTCAGTTTTTATCTCTATAATACGAAAGAAGATATTGATCGCCTCGTGAAAGCCTTGGAAAAAGTGAGGCAGGTGTTCCTATGAATGAGATGTACATGGAAGAGATCTTGGAACATTACAAGCATCCGTTAAATAAAGGAAAAATTGCTCAACCAGACATTCACTATCATGATGCTAATCCGTTATGTGGGGATGAACTTGATATTTTTATCAAGCTAGACAAAGACAAGAAGATTATAGACATCAAGACAGAAGCGAAAGGCTGTGCTATCTCACAAGCTGCAACCAGCATGGTGTCAGAAGAGCTCAAAGGAAAAACAGTGGAAGAAGTGAGAAAGCTGAACAAAGAGTTTGTTTTTAACTTGTTACATATTCCTTTATCCATCATGCGTGTCAAATGTGCTTTATTGTCTTTAACAACTATCAAGAAAGGTATCTACAAATACTTAGGAGAACAGTTTAATGACTCAGAATAAACCATTGCTCCAGATCAAAGACTTGAATGTCAGTATTGAAAGTAAAGAAATTTTGAAAGGTATTAATCTCGAAGTCCAGGAAGGCGAGGTGGTTGTCTTAATGGGTCCAAATGGTTCTGGAAAATCTACATTATCTTTTGCTGTAATGGGTCATCCTAAATATCAGGTAACAAAAGGTTCCATCATGTTCAAAGGAATAAATATCACCAAAGCTTCTCCAACCAATCGCTCCCAAGAAGGTATATTCTTATCATTTCAATATCCCAGCGAGATTTCTGGAGTGACTATTGCAAACTTCTTGCGAACAGCACTCAATACGAGAAGAAAAGAGAAGATGAATCCTTTGGAATTCAGAAAGCTCCTGCAGGAAAAGATGAGAGAACTCAACTTCGACGAAAAATTTGCTCAACGGTATCTTAATGAAGGCTTCTCAGGCGGAGAGAAGAAAAAAGCAGAGATGTTACAACTAGCCATGCTTCAGCCATCCCTGGCTATTTTGGATGAAACTGACTCTGGTACAGATGTGGACGCATTAAAAGTCATTGGTAATACGATCAACGCATTGCATAAGACAACAAATATGGGCATCCTCTTAATCACCCATTACAATAGAATTCTGCAGTATGTGAATGTTGATAAGGTCTATATTATGGAAGATGGCAAGATTACACGATCTGGAGATATCACATTGGCCCACCAGATTGAGAAAGAAGGCTACAAGAAGTCGTAATATTTTCGGAAAAATTCTAGCAAAGTATATGAAGAACGAGCAAGAAGAGTACTAGATGAGAAAATACGGCTATGCTCTCCTTACTGGACTATCCTTGACAGCTATAGGTATTGGGGGATATTTCCTCTATCAGCAAAATCAGCAGTTAGGAGCAAGAATAAGCGTTTTAGAAAAGAAGGTAGAAGAGCTAACTATTCCTGTAACAGAGCAGAATAAAGAGAGAGTAAACATCTATCAGCGAATACAGAAAATAGATAATAAACTAGGTGAATGGATAAAGAAACATTAAGCAGCTTTAGCAACAGTCTTCTCTAAACCAGTAGCTTTAGCTTTCGCAGCGGCAAAGTCATGCACAGGTGCCACACCAGTCTTCACTTCATCAACAAAGCGCTTTACTGCATTCTTGACTGTGTATTTCTCTGCTTGTTTGAGATAATGATTTGTTAAATCTAAGAGACTTCCTGGTAGGAAGAAAGAGAGTCCTTCATAGAGAATATTATACAAGAAACCACGAAGATCTTTAGTCTTGCCAACATAATAAGCATTGTAAGCAATTTTAGCAGGAGCTTCAACTATTTCTTTGCCAGCGCTTAATCCATAGCCAATACCACCCATGATTTTCATGTAATCAGCTACAACATCTACAGGCACTAATGCTTTGTCATACGTATCGACTAATTTTGCAAAACGATAGAGGTTTCTATGATCATAATTAACGCCTTCAATATGTTGTCGTAAGCGTGCTTCTAAATTATCATATTCTTGTCTTGAACCAGCTCTGGCCAAGAGTGCCTTGACAGGTTCATACGTTTTAGCAGCTGCTAATTGTTCCTCAAGATTGGGAGTTTTAAAGACAGGAACTGCCCATTTTCCAGCGTCCTTTAATTTATCAAGTAAACTCATAGTGTTAACACGTGTTTTTTCCTAATGATTGTGAGAAAGGTAAGATTCCGACTAATTTGCCTTGTTTCGTCACAGGAAGGGAAAATAGATTTTTTTGGATCATGAACAGATATGCTTTCTCCAGAGGAGTTTCAGCATCTAAACTATGAATAGGCTGTGTCATAATATCTTTTGCCTTTGTTTTGCTAGGATCTTTTTTTGCAGCAACCACACGTGCTACAATATCAGTCATGGAAATGATACCAACAGGTTTGTCTTTCTCAACAACAAGAATCTGTCTGCATCCTTGAGTGCTAAGTGTTTGTGCTATATTAACTATACTTGCTGTACTAGCGCAACTGACTGGTTTTTGTAAAGAGCATGTTCCGATGTTCATTGTTGTTCACCTTCGACTTTAGTTTCTAAAGATATTTTATTAGGATTAATATGTGGTTCCATTGCGTCAAGACGGGTTTTTAAACTTTCTGTCGCTAATCTTTGTGCTTCTTGATTGCGAAGTATTTGTTCTTGACCATGAATAATGGTTTTATCACGTCGTGCTCTGCGATAAGGACTCCAGCCACGAATCGCTCCCCATAAGCCGCCAAGTAAAAGACCTGTAGTTAATAGTCCATCTCCATAGTGACCAAGCTCTTGCTGATAATGTGTTGGTTGTAAAGTAGGAACAGGCCGTGAAGCAACTTCTACAGTAACAGTAGTTTTAGGCTCTTCGATATATTTTGGGGCTTCTAAACCATGTTCTTCACGCCATTTCTTCTGTTGTTCAGGTGTTCTGCCAAAGGCTCTGCTCCAGAAGTCTCCTTGTGCTTTGTCGACCTTAATGACAGCTTCTCCGACTTTGCCGCCTTGCTCAACAATAACTTTGCCAACCTTTTGGTCCGCTTGGGCTGCAGCAGGAAGAACAACATTATTGAATTGGTCAAGAACATAACCAATGCCGCTTAAGGCCATTTTAGCCCCATAACCTAAAGCCCCGCCTATGCCTGCTCGAATGCCGATGCCAGTGGCATAGCCAGCTCGTTCAGGTAAATATCGTTCTTTTCGAGGGGTAGTTGTCATCAAAATCACCTAGAAATAAAGGGGGAAACAGCTATATAAATGTTTCGCTACTAAGCAGTAGTTATGGCGCATTTTCTAAAAACCGCTATAAGGTCACTTTGCAGTTAGGAAAACGGTTTTGACCATTATAGAGGCTAAAACCTTCGAATATCTGCAAAGCAGCCATAGCAAGTCCAAGCAAACAGAAGTTCCACAGGAAGTAAAATTGACCTATATTTCTGGTGGAAAATCTGTGGTTTTGGACCTCCGAAAGTGTCTGGGATGAGACCAAAAAACAGGAGGTAAAAACCATGAAAGACATGCAAACGGTCGATAAGTTCCGACAAAGCGAAGCTGATAAATGGGCAAAGAAAGACCAAGATATACGCCTTCAAGTATGTTTTAAGAAGGCAATAGATGTCGAGATACACCTCATAAAAGGGGCTCAGGCACTATCGGAAGCAGAAATAACTGCAAGAATTCTACAGCGAACAGAGAGCTACTTTCGAGGCTTTAACAGGCTACGAAACAATCTCGTGGAAGATATTTCTGATGAGGAGGATTACGATGACTCAGCAGAATGAAATCCGCAAAGAGTTGCTGAAGAAAAACCAGCAGACCAAAGACAAGATCCAGAAACAAAAAGATCACCAGGAAGTCAACGACTTCATGGAAGATCTTGGCATTGAACGAGTAGACAAGCCAAAAAAGGATGAAAGGAGGTCCAGAAAATGAAACTTGAAGCATCAGACAAGGTTGCCGTACCACAAAAACGGCCATACATCAAAAAAGGATTCTATCACGCAAGACTAACAGAAATTAAGCCGAAGAAGAACGAAGCAAAGTTTGGCAAAAAAATGGTTCTTATCTTTGACATTCTCGACCAGAGATATGCAAAGAACAACAAATTTCTGCAGCTTGCAACAGAAGTGTATTCTGAATACAAGAAAGACGATGGAACTTATCAGACTGCAATAACTCCAAACAGCAACATCACAAAGGTCTTCCGGGCACTTGGATGGAAATTCTCCAATCAGGGACTGGATACAAACGATTTCATTGGAGCAGAAGCAGAAGTTCTTGTCGAAGATTACGAATACGACTACACTGATCCAGCAACAAACAAGATAGAGAAAACCAAAGCGAGTACTATCAACGACGTCAACACTTGGAGTGATGAAGTGGAAGTGAAAGAGGAAACAATACAATGAACCGAGTTGTTATCACTGTCCAGTCCGATGTAGTAAAAATGAGGGAATTAACAAATCGTATATGTTGCAAAAAAATATACGAAAAGGTAATTCCCCTGTTTTTTCATAATCGTATTGGACAGTAGTAACTCTCAAATCAACTAAAATGAGACGGAAGACATCAAGATAGCGATAGCTCTCGACTAAAGAAAGAGGTAAATGATTATGAAATGGAATAAGAAAATATTCATGACTGGACAGTCTTTTGATAAGTATGCACTGGACAATCAAACAGTCGAGAGATTAAACGACAAATACACAAGAACAGCAAACGCACTCATACAAACAGATACAGCAGAAGCAACAGAAATAAATCTTAAACTCATAAAACAACTTAAAGAAGATCTGCAAAAAGAAGCAAAGGATTGAACAACACAATCCAGACTGTCACTTCAGGAGTTTATGCTGGATACGGATATGAAATGACTGATTTACCGAGAGGAATTGTAACTATCACAGGAACTGCAGATAATGTCAAGAGTCTTGCATATATGTGGAAGGGATATTTATACTCTGCAAAACTCGAATCCCCAACAGGATCAAGCGTTTCAAGTCACAGAATCTACAAAATAGATCCTATTTCAGGAGCAGTTGTTGCAGATTATAATTTCCAGCCAAGCGGAGCTCAGGATTACAGATATCTATACGCAGAAGATGGAAACACATGGCAAGCCTATCATCAATGGTTTACAGATGGAGTATATTTGTATGTACCAATAAGACATTATCAATCCGCTTATGGAGGATGGGCATCAGTATTCTACAAATTCGATGAGAATCTTAATCTTGTTGGAACAGTAGATCCTGCATTAAACACACACATGAGATATTTCTATGAATTTGCTCAAGTGTGGTTTGATGGAGACAAAAAAAGAATATACTTACTTGGAGGAGCATCTGCAGAAGATCAAGGAACTCATTACAAAGGATTCTGGGAATATGATGCTGAATGGAATTTGCTCGCAGAATGGCAAATGGATACCAACTATTATTTAGTTGGATTCGGAGATATGCCTGACTTCAACACAATGTATATGGGTGCATGGTATCATGCATCAACATTTCAATGTTACATTTTCCAATTTGAAAGAGCATTATCATTGAATGGTCAACTACAACCATTAAGATACAGAACACAAAACAACATTGCTGTTGGTGGAGCTGTTGTTGGATCAAACGATAATTATCCAAGACCTAACAGAGGAATTGGAGTAAGTAATCAAAAAGACAGAGTATGGATGTTTTACAGAAGCAACAATAACAACATCTGGTGCTGGTACTTCCAAAACGGATTATATAATGGATTGTACAAAACTTATGATGATGTAACTCCATTAAATAGACGAGGAATTAATCTCGGCTCAGATTCCAATGTATATGGGAGCTGGTATCAAGCATTTGCAAAATACAAAGGAAATCAGGCATTCTTCTGTTACAACAATAAAGTTTACAGAATGACTGATTTCTCAAAAGATGCTGAATATGCTGGAAGATATGGTGTTACTCTTGTCGGAAATGACTCAATAGTGAGCTTTGATGAAAGCACGATGACAATAAAGTTCACAGATCTTTCAAATGCAACGACGGGAAGAAGCCAATCAGGAGTAGATTTCACAACTCAAACATTGTCTTTCAGCGGAACAGTAGGAATTTACATGGCGGCAATCTTTGATGGAAGAGGAACACCTGCATTAAAGTTTGATATCCAAGATGAGAATGGAAATGCAGTTACAGGACTCACAGGAAAATCAGCCAATGCATATGTGGTATTTCCAACAGCTATGGATAAATTCAAAGTAAGAATCTATTGGACTCCAGATGGAACAAGCAATGTTCATGGATTCTTCAAGAGTTTTGGATTATTCATTGACAGACAATAAGGAGGATGATTAAAATGTATTCAATCAAAAGAACGTACTCAAAACCATACGTGGCCAAAGTGCTTGCAAGACTTCAAACTGAAAAAACAGAATTACTTGCATCAGATCCTCCGTTTACTGAAGAAGCAGATCAAACTCAGGTCCTAATAGATGCATGGCAATTGAAATATGCTGCCATGCCTTAATTCGAGGTATTCTCATGGATGCAAAAGAAAGATATGATTTACTGAAAAAACTCTTGGATGAAATTAGGATTGAAGAAAAGTATCCTTTTCCAATAGATTGTGTTATGCAAACAGGAAGCGACAATGGACAGTTCTCATTTACAATCACTGGTCGAGTAAGTTTTGATGACAAAGTTGTATCTCATAATCCGATTATTCCTGAAGTGATTGATGACGGGAATATTGAAGCTGCAAAAGCTGAGATAAGAGATATCTATAAGTCTCTTTTTGAGTCACTTCTTGACAGGATTGCAGGTATTGGCTGTGAACGTATTATGGCTAAACAAAAGCCTAAGGAGCTCGTCTTGCAGGGCCAGGAGTATAAAGTATATGGCACTTCTCAAGTACCGCCCAAAACGATTCTTATAAGCTATGGAGACGATCTCTGGAGGACTAACGATGGTCAGCCCAAGGCTTAATGGAAAGCATGGGGAGATGATTGTTGAGATGTACGGCAGAACAGAGGCATTGGTATCTGACCTGTCTAATATCAAGGAAACCCAAAAAGAACTCAAGAAGGAGATAAACGACATCTATTCTAGCATTACGGACCTAAAAGTCAGCACCAAAGGGTATTCTGAGAATCTTCGTGCTGTCAAGTGCGAGTTTGAAGAACATAAGAAAGAGCATCAGCAGTCTTTTGGCAGGATTATAGCTGTTTTGGGCATCATTGCAACCTTTGTTTCAATAGCCGTTTCTGTCATATTTAACCATTTTCGCAAGTAATTTGTCAAGTCCAGCCTAAAAGGAAATAAGCGTGTTTCGACGATGGCTCGTGAATAAACCCCTTTGAAAAAGGTTGCACTTGACAACCCGACAAAAACTATTTATAGGAATTGCAGATATTAACTTTTTACAGATGGCGCTATTCAAAAATATGCTACAATCAGGGGAATCGCTGGTCAAGAACGAGCAAGTATTGGACTTTGATTATCAACCAAAACTTGTCAAGTTCAGAGAAAGCCAGCAGTTTGCAATAGCTGACTGTATGAAGCCATTATTCAACAATAAAACAGGAAGCAACGTCTTAATCTTTGGATCATCAGGAATAGGCAAGACATTGGCCTGCAATCATGTGATAACAGAATTAGAGCAGGAAACAGATCTTGTCCTGCCTGTTTATGTCAATTGTTGGGAACATAACACCACCTATAAAGTGGCCATGTGCATCTGTCAACAGCTCGATTATCCATTCACACAAAACAAGAAAGGAATTGAACTTTTTGAAGTGATTGCCGAGAATATGAATCAAAAATCAGGAGTATTCATATTCGATGAAATCGACAAGGCAGAAGATCTTGACTTCCTATATTTCATCAATCAAAAGATACTCCGCAACTGCATTGTTCTCATAACTAATTACAAAGACAAACTGTTCGGAATGGATACACGACTAAGATCCAGGCTTTTCCTTGACTTTATAGAATTCAAGAAATACACACTCGAAGAAACAGAAGGAATCCTCAGAGAACGTATTGATTTTGCCTTCTTTCCTGAAGCATGGTCAAAAGAAGCTGTTGATTTAGCCTGTCAGAAAACCTTTGAACTTGGAGACATACGTTGTGGCCTTCTCATGCTAAGAAAAGCTGGTAAGACTGCAGAAGATGAAGGAGCGCTAAAAGTAGAGCCATGCCACGTTGAAAAAATTCTAAGCAAAGTGGACAAGTACAGCGTAAAAGGAAGCTCAGACCTTGACAAAGAGACAAGAGACATTTTACACCTAATCAAAGCGAATGGAGGTAAGACAACCTTTGAACTCTTTGAAATGTATCAAAAGAATGGTGGAACACAGGTTTATAGGACTATTTACAGGAAAATCAAGACTCTTGAGATGAACAAATATGTGCTTGTTGAGAAAGTCTTTGGTGGCAAAAACGGCAATACTTCAACGGTACAATATATGAAATAAGTTGTATCACAAAAGGGACAATATTCTTTAATACGTGAGAATATTCTCATAAACAGATAAATTTATAAATATCTCCAGATACACTGGACACATGGCAAAGGTTTTAATCGCAACATTGTATATCTTCGAGCCTATTGTGGCTGCTGTAACCAAGATCAGCGCAGAGAGATTGATACTTCTAATTGACAAAGAACCTGATGAAAAGCAAAGCAAATCACTTGAAATTGTAAAGCAAACACTCGGATCAGTCATTGAAATAAAAACAATCAAAACAGATGTTTATGACATTGTTGAAGTAGCAAGAGAAGCAGTCAAGATCATAGACTTACTTTCTGACAAAGATGAAATTTACATTGACATCACAGCTGGAAGAAAAACCAAATCACTTGGACTTCTTTTCGGATCTTATGCAAGAAGCTCCAGAATAAAAAAGATAATGTACATTAAAGAGGAGAATAAACAAATCGTGTACTTGCCAAGACTTTCTTATTCCATAACTCCAGCACAACATAAGATTTTAGAATTTCTCTTAAATCGCAAAGTTACAACGATGGCAGACTTCTCTGACAAAGTAGAAGTAAGTAAAGCCATGCTCTACAAACACATCAAAGAACTCAAAGACATGGATGTAATAGAAGAAACACCCGACGGATTAACACTCACAGATTATGGGAAAATAGTGGTGCTGTAAACATGGAAAATGGATTAAAAACAATTAAAGATCTTTTCGATGGTACAAAAATATTCAGAGTTCCAATGTATCAAAGAGCATATTCATGGACTGAAAAGCAACTCAGCGATTTTATAGAAGATATAAAAAATCAAAAAGTAGATAGAACATATTTCTTAGGGACTATATTATTGGAGACTGCAGAAAACGAAGGGGATTTTAGAGGAATCGACATTGTAGATGGCCAACAAAGAATGACCACTATGGTCATCTTCATGAAAGTTCTCCTGACGCTATTAAAGAAAAATGAACAAGATATTGAAATCCTTGAAGAAACATACATCAAATACAAGAATAGATTCAAACTCAAACTTCAAGACGAAGATGCAGAGTTCTTCCAAACATACATATTAAGCGACACGCCTAATCCAGAGATATTAATAACAAGACCATCACAGCAGAAACTGCTTTTTGCAAAAGAATACTTTGATTCAAGATTGTCCATAATGACTTTGCCACAATTATTAGAAGTCAAAGAAAAAATAAATAAAACAAAACTATTGACATATAGTGTTGAGGATAATGCAGAGGCAACGCTGATATTTGAAACCACTAATGATCGTGGAAAACCGCTCACAAATCTTGAAAAGATTAAAAGTTTCTTAATGTATAAATGCTATTTAGCAAGCGAGGAATCAGTCGATATTCTCAAAAGCATCTATAAAAGATTTAGTGACATCTATAACGTAATCGAACTGATAGATATTGATAATGAAGATAATATCTTGCAGTACCATTTTGTTTCATATGAAAATTGGGGAAGCAAAAGGGACTATCAGGAATATGTGCAGATGATAAAAAATCATATTCATCAATTACTCCTTGATAAAAAAGATGCAGAAGTCGTTAAATACATCGAGAATTACACCACAAAATTACGTGAAGCATTCTATACAATAAATGAAATTCAAAAAGAATCTAAAATAAAATCATTAAGAGAAGTATTCTTACTCGAAAGACTTGGAGTAACATTTTATCCAATGTTAATAAAAGCATATCAATCAGATACAACTGAACAAAAAAAAGATTTTGAAGACATTGTCAAACTTATCGAGATATTCAGTTTCAGAGTCTTAGGTATGAAGACAAAAAGAGCTAGCGACTTAGACAGTGCAATAAACATTCTCGTCAGGGAGTTCAAGGGAGATTTCAAACTATTGAAACTGCAATTAGTAGAGAAAATATTAGAATACTGCAACGAAGCTAAATTCAAGGAAAAATTAAATTCAAATGATTTCTACAATGATTTTCCAAGCGACAGAGTATATCTATTCTGGAAATATGAAAACTATTTGAGAGAACAAAATGGATACTCTCCAATGTCAGAAGAAGAATACTCATCAAAAGACCAAAGATTTCAGCTTACAATAGAGCATGTTGCACCTCAAAATCCTGAAGAAGAAAAAAACAGAATAATAACCACAGCAGACTGTAAATTTACAAATTACAATACCGACGAATTCAAGGAAACATATCTTCACTGCATAGGAAACTTGACTTTTGATCCAAGATCATCTAATTCCAGTAAAGGTCGAAAACCAATTGATGAAAAGAATAGTAAGTATTTCAAAAGAGCTCCTTTTATGACTCAAAACGAGATGGAAGATTTCTTGGAAGATGGCGCTTGGAATGAGAACTCCATCAATAAGAGAAAAGACAAAATAATTACATTCGCACTTAGAATGTGGGACCCGATAAAATTAGTAGGTATGGAATCATACAACGAATATGCTGAGAATAAAGAGAAAAATCATAATAACCACAAAGAAGAATACTCTGAAGACTATGTAAGAACTCGAATGGGCGGAGAAGCATATGCACTACTTCAAGAATTTAGAAGACAATTAAATGATTTAACAACTTACGAAGAAAAAATCAATAAGCATTTCATAGGATTCAAGAATCATAAATATTACTTTGGTGTTTTACACTGGAGACAAAAATATATTTTCTTAAGCATACCTGATTTTGACAAAACAAAAATAATCACAGACGAGAAGTTAGAATATTATCCTGACTATGAAGAACTCATCATTAAGATGTATTCAAAATCAGACATAGAAAAATACTTGCATTTAGTAAAACATTCAGATAGGTATAAAGAACGATGACAAAATCAGAACTAATCAAAGACTTGAATCCTGCACAACAAAAAGCAGTTGAAACAACTGAAGGACCTATATTAATCATAGCAGGAGCTGGAAGCGGAAAGACGAGAGTTCTTACACGAAAGATTGCTTATCTTATTGAAAACGGGATTAACCCAGAACATATTCTGGGGCTAACATTTACAGATAAAGCAGCTGCAGAGATGCTAGATAGAGTAAATGAACTTGTCAAGTCTCATGGAGATATTGTCATAACAACATTCCATTCATTCTGCAAGGAGATTATTGAAGAAAATATTCTTGACTTAAAGATGAATGCAAATATCAAGATCATAGAGGATACTGCACAGCTGGTATGGTTTATCAAAAATATTGATGCATTTGGTCTTGAACATCTTGAAGTAGGATATCAACCAGTCACATTAGTTGAAGAATTACGAAAAACAATCTCTAAATTCAAAGATGAATACATAACAATAGAACGACTTGAAAAATACATTGAAGAAAAATCACAGGAAACTCTTGAGGAAGAAGACCAGGAACATCTGAATGCATTGAAAGATATTCTTAAAGTTTACAAAAAATATGAATATTACAAACTCCAAAACAATCTCATTGACTTTGGAGATATGTTGACGAGAATATACCAATTACTAAAATCAAAACCTCTAATCTTAAAGAAGTACCAAGAGAGATTCAAGTATGTCCTCGTGGATGAATTCCAAGATACAAACTATATCCAGCTCCAGATTGTTAATTTAGTTGCAGCCAAATATCAAAACTTGACTATCGTCGGTGATGATGATCAAAGTATCTACAGATTCAGAGGAGCATATCTCACTAACATCGCTGAGTTCAAGAAAACATATCCTAAACATACAGAGATTGTTTTAGAGCAGAATTATAGAAGTTCAAAGAATGTTCTTAATGTAGCAAATAAACTAATCTCAAATAAACCTGATCGTGTTGTTAAGAAACTATTCACTGATAATGATACAGGAGAAAAAGTAACAGTAGCTGAATTAAAAAATGAAGAAGAACAAGCCCACTATCTCTTAAATGAGATTACTTCGCTCTTGAAAAAATATCAATACAAAGATATTGCAGTTCTTACAAGAAGGAAAAAAGATGCACAGCCATTAATTGATATATTCAATAAACACAAGATACCTTACGAATTCATCGGCAATTCAGATTTCTTTAGAGAACCACTAATCAAAGATGTTTTAGCATATGTTCGAATGGCTGCAAATCCGACTGAATCACAGGTTGAGATAGCGAGAATATTTCACAGACACGCTTTCAATATACGACCTGTTGAGATAGGGCGATTCTGTAAATTCGCACATGTAAATAAGATGTGCTATTATGAATGTTTTGACAAACTTGATGAAATTAATGTCGATAAAAACAAATTTAATTATGTAAAAGAAAAGATTCATCAAGTAGTTCAAGAGAAGACAAAACTTAATCTGCCAGAATTTATTTACAAAATATTATTTGAGATTGATTTCTATAAACATGAAGTAAGTCTGAATAATGTCAAGAACATCGGTCTATTAAATCAATTCTATAAATTCGCAACTGACTACTATAACCTTCATCAGAAAGATGAACTTCATAATTTTGTTGAGTTCTTAGAATATGCTTCAAACTTTGAAATAAAGAATGATGTCGAGGGAATCAATAATACAATTCAAGTTATGACTGTCCATACCGCAAAAGGAAAAGAATTCCCTGTCGTATTCATTCCAGACCTTGTTAATGGCAAATTGCCAACAAGATTTATGAGAGATAAGTTTGATATTCCTAAAGAATTGAGTGATGGTATTAAAGATGGAACTGATGATAAGGAATTACATATTCAAGAAGAAAGAAGATTATTCTATGTCGCAATAACAAGAGCAAGAGAAAAGCTCTACATGACTTATGCATTAAGATATGGCGACAACAAAAGAGACTCAAAACCAAGCCAATATCTTGACGAAATAGATTATACAACAAATAAAGATATTGACTTCATCAAACCAAAAGCAGATCCTATTGCAATTAAAGAAGATTCAATTAAAGAGCAGATAAAACAAAAATATATTCGAGAAGTAATTGCAGACTTGCACAGAACTGACTTTGAAAAAGCTATTCCGAAAATATTGCTTCTTGAAAAAGTAGAAGGAAAAGATCCATCTGATTTAATCAAAAATCTTAAAGAATTAGATTATGATGATGTCTTAAAACAAATCAAAGATGGAGAGATAATCACAGAAAAAGAAATTGAATCCGAGCCAACATTCTCAGTATCACAATTCAACACATACTCAAGATGTCCTAGAATTTACAAATACAATTATGTTTACCGAATACCAACTCCAGCAAAACCCTACTTTGACTTCGGCGGAACAATACACAAAGTAATTGAAGAACTGACTAAGAAAGTAAAGGAAGGAGAAGCGATAGACTTCGACCTTGCAGTCAAATATCTTGATGCTTTCTGGAAAAATGAAGGATACAAAACAGAGCTTGAAGAAAAACAAGCGAAAGAAGAAGCAAAAGAAGTTATCAAAACATTCCTTGAAGAACAAGCAAAGATGAAATCCAAGATTGTTGGAATAGAACAGGAATTCACAATAAAACTCGATAGATTCAGCATTACAGGGTATATTGATAGAGTGGATCAAGATGGAGAAGATTACATCATTCTCGACTATAAAACAGCAAAGACTGCGCTTTCTGAGAATGCATTAAGAGAAGACTTCCAATTACTTACATACGATATGGCCGTACAGCAGCTCTTTGGTAAGAGACCGAAGAAAGTAGGCTTATGGTTTTTGAGATCCAATAAGAAAGTAATTATCGAGCCTAAAGATGAAGATATAGCTAAGATCAAAGAGAAAATTCTTGAAACTATCAAGAACATTATGAAAGAAGATTTCACTCCTACTCCAGGATGGGAGTGTAACAACTGCGACTATAAGCTCCTATGTGATGCCTGGAAGCGATGAGGTGAATAAAAAATGGTATTTATCGAGATAATTGGTGTTGCGATTTTGATTCTATTAATTTACATAGCTATCAAGCTAAGTAAAAAAAATGAAGTGAAGAAAGAGGAAAATGTTCTTGCAGACAGCCTATTACTCAAGCAATTGCAAAACATAGAGAAATCTCTTGATGCAAAAGCAAAGGAAGATAATGAACGACAACAAAAAATAATGAAGTGTGTTGAAGATAACATCGGAACATTTACAAGAACTATTCATGGAACAAAAAGACGTGGAAAAGTTGGTGAAGCCATCTTAAAACAAATACTTTCTGAATCCATCGCATCAGGTTTGGTAGTTACAGAACTCAAAACTGATTCAGGAAGCACTGTAGAATTTGCATGGGATATAAAGAATGGAAAATATTTACCAATAGATTCAAAAATGCCAGAATTAGACGAGCTTTATGCAAAATTTGAACAATCAGAACAACCTGATGAACAAGTAAAACTCAAGAAAGACATTCTTAAAATAGTTGAAAAAAGTAAAAATGAGGCTAAGAAATATCTTAACAATCATAACACAATAGACAAATGTATTGTTGCAATACCTGATTCAATATCAGACCAATTTCCAGACATAAATAAAGATTCAGTAAAGACAGGAATATTTGTTGCAGGTTACACAAAAGTGTTCTTATTTGCATGTGTTTTAGGAGAGAATTACACTAAAAATCTTTCATTAGGAAATATTGGAGTCTATAAGGATGCAGTTCATTCATTAAAAAATATTTTAGGAGAGATAGAAAAGAAAAGTGATACGATCAATAAAGGAATAACTCAGATCTCAAATGCCAATGAGGGGATAGTTACTGAAGTGAACAAATCTATGAATAAATTAAATCAAGTCGCTGCTATGGAAGTCGCAGAGGTTAAAAGGTTGAAATAAAATGGGCTTCTTCAGTAAATTATTCAAAAAAGATAAAGTGAAAATCACTGAAGAAAATCATAAAACCATTTCGCATCCAAAAGAGAACTTGATTGGAAAAACAGATGTTTGCCCTTATTGTAATAAAAAATTAGAAACTGTTCCTTCAAAGAAGAAGAAATGTAAAGATTGCGGACAATTCATTTATGTTAGAACAAGACCTCAAGATAGGAAAAAAGTGTTGGTAACCGAGAAAGAAAAAGACTTAATTGAAGAACAATGGCAACAACACTTTCAGGAAAACGAAGATAAAGAAATACTGCAAACTCCTGAATTTGAGAACGCAAAAAAAGAGTTATCAAAACAGTTTGGCAAAGAAGCTTCTATCGGTGACGCTAAATGGCGAGTGTATAATCAAAGAATTCTTGAATTTGCTTCAAAGAAACAATGGGGATTATACAGAAATAATAAATTAGATATGTCCAAACTTTTAATTAGAGAAGGTCATCATAAACAAGCGCTAATCACTCTGTATGAAATTTGTTATCTTGATCTAAATGGTTGTAATAATGTCGGTGGCGGGATATCTGAAAAGGATATGTCAGAACTGAGTATTCATGAATTTGATCCTAAAATGGCATTCTTAGCACCAGGAATATTGAGTATGATTGATGATGAAATTGAGGCACTTAAAATTGATAAGGCTGAGGCTAAGAAGCTGTTTATAGAGAATAATGATAAAACAAAACCGAAAAAGAATATGCCATTATCATCGGAGGATGCTTGGAGTAAGCTTAATGAACAAATGGCTAAAAACAAAAAGATACAAAGCATCGATCCGAATGACATTGATGGAACATTCAAGGAAATTAATGAGTTGATTAAGAAAAAAGAATTCTCTGATGCATCCACGCTCATAACTAAAATTAAGTCATTGTTTTATGCTAAAAAACAAGATAAGCCTGATGTTGATAGAATCAAAAAGTATCTTTCTAATTTATTGAAATCAAAAGAGAGTATTATCGTGAATTCTGCAGAATCTTTACTTCTCACTATGGCTAAAAAAGATTTGAATAGTGTAACTGATTTAATGGAGGATTATGTTCAGAAAATCAAGGACAACATTCAGAATCATGCAGAGAGCAATATAGTAGGCGAGCTTGCTTCAATCAATGTCGAATGGGTTAAGCCTATGATTCCAAAACTAATTAAGAATTTAAAAGATCATCCTGAATGGAATGGAAGAAGATTCTCAGCATTTAATCTCGGATCAATCAGTGCAAAGAATCCAGAACTTGTTGAAGATGCAATTCCAATTATGATAGAGTACATAAAAAAGCCTTTTGAAGTTACAAAACGATACCCAATCACTGTAAAAGCAAAAGGATACACCGTTTCACTGGATTTGTCTGCAGAAAAGATGCTTGGAGTAGACCAGACTCAATGGCTAAAAGATGCATATATTGATAGCATTGGAATGATTGCCAAGGGAGACAAAAAACTTATTCTCAAATATAAATCACTATTCGAAGATATTGCGAGAAAAGATAAGAGTGTGTATTCGAGAAAGAAAGCTGAAAAAGTTTTAGATATACTAAAATGAGGATTAACAATGTCAAAAAAAACAATAGCAGGAATCATAATAAATGAAGTGGAAACAGAGCCGCTTAGTGATTATGTTATTGATTTTGTAACAAACGCCACAAAAGAAAGTCCTTATCTTGATTTTAAAAAGACAATAGACATAAGTAAATCTTCTGCATTTCCTGAAATAGCAAAAGACATCTTCGCATTCTCTAATTATGGTGGAGGATGGCTTCTTCTCGGCTGGGAAGAATATAAGAAAAATCAATTTGTACCTGTCGGGCTATCATCTGATTTTGAGTTAGATCCTGCTAATCTTCAAACAAAATTTAATTCATACACTCTCGAGCCATTAGCATTTGATTATAAAGAATTTAACAGAGATTTTAAACATAGATTTCCAAAAGCGAATGAAGAATTTAGAAAGAAAATCAATTCAATATCAGAACGCTTTGCAATAATCTACATTCCACCATCACACAAATTACTTGTTCCAAATAAAACAGGAGATTACAAAGTAAATGGAAAAGAAAAATATGTATTCTATCCAAATGATGTGTTTTATAGACGAGGTACACAGAGCATAAAACCGAGTAAGACTGAACTTGCTCTTATTGAAAAGAGACTTGCAAAAGAAAATTATAGGCTATCTGTTTTGAGTGGAGATCCTGACGAAGTTGATGAAACTATTTATTCCAATATGTTTGAAATAACTCAAATGCCAAAATTTGTTTACTCAGGAAAAGCAAAAGACTATGATAGCGTATCAGTAAAAGCTTTACTTAAACAAGAGAAAGTATTTCCTGAATGGTGTTACAAATTCAAGTATTGGTCAGGAAACATTGTAACTTTTGAAAACATGTTAGATCAAAATAATCCTTACCATAAACTTGTTTTGCCTGAAACAATTACAAAACAACCAATAGAAGACTGGCTGAAAGACAATGATAAATTTAGAATTGTCAAAGAAATATTAAATAAAGAATTACACCATTATGCTATTCAGAAACATCTTCGATACTTTGATAAAAAGAATATTTTGTATTATGCATCCGAAGAAACCAGAAGACAAGAAAAGTGGAAAAGTAGATATGTAGCTTCTACAAAAACGGTAGCTGCGAAATTCTTTGTTCCAAAACTTAAACGATTTCTATATTGGCACGTTGCTTTTCATGCAGACGTACTTGACTTTGAAGGTAGATTTTATCTTAGAATATTGCCAACATTCGTTATATCAGAAAACGGAAAAGATGTCATAACAGATCCTGTAATAGGCACTTTAATCACGAGCTTATCTTACAATAAATATAATAGTCTTTACTTGAATAATGTACTTTTCTGGATTCACCAACTTGGAGAGGGAAGCGATGTAAAGATACAAGATTACATGACAATATCAAAATCACCAGTAGAACTTAATGCAAAGATGGGAATAATTTATGACATCCCATCAAATGAATTCAGATTAGAAATTGACGAAGAAGAAGATGGAGAAATAATTGAAGATGAAGAAGTTTGAACTGATACAGCTTCCAGAAAAAGATCTTGTTTTCGGAGGCAACGAGGAAGAAAAGGACCCAAGAATAGGTCTTACTAACTTCGGTCCGTATAGATATAGTTCTGAAACTCCAAACTTGGATAAGATAAAAGTAGGAATCATCGGAGATAAGAGTACTCTTGAAAAAACTAAAAGTCTTCTTACTGCAATTCAGGATAAGATTCCTGCTCAAGTAACAAACCACTGGCTATATCCTGATTTTCCAGGATTATCTTCGTTATCAAAATTTAATTGTTCATTGGAGTTGAATTCTAATTGGCAACAGACAATCACTTTGAATGAAATAGAGAATCTCAAGAAAATACCTGATGCTAATGAAAGGATTGGAAAAGCAGTTGAATTGTTCATTGATAAAATAAACAGTATTCTCGAAGAAGACAATCTTCCAGATGTGATTATCTGTGCTCTACCCTCAGAGATAGAAGATTATTGTGGGATATCAGAAAAAACGAGAGGAGCAAAAACACCTAAACAAACAGGCCTTGAAAAACAATTAGGTGAATTCAAAAAACAAAATCAGAAGTTTTTGACTGATTGGGGACTCGTCGTGGCGGACGAGAAAAAGGAATGAGTAAAAGGTTATGATTTTAGAAATGCACTAAAAGGAAAATTAATGAGTCATAAATCAGCAAAACCAATTCAAATAATCAGAGAATCAACAGCCGATGCCATATTAAATTATGATGTCACTAAAAAGAATACTAGACAAGAGCCAGCATCATTCGCATGGAATTTCTCAACTGCATTATTTTACAAAGCAAATGGAAAACCGTGGAGGCTTGCAAAGCTTAGAGATGATACTTGTTATGTGGGAATATCCTTTTTTAAAGATAAATTAAGCTTCAATAAAGATATCCAAACATCAATGGCACAAGTGTTCACTCATACGGGAGATGGCTTGGTTTTAAGAGGAACTGAAGTGTATGTTGATGAAAGAACTCAAGAGCCACATTTAACTGAAAAACAAGCTAAAGACTTACTGGCAGATGCAATAAATAGATACACAACAAGAGCATTAAGAAACCCGATTAGAGTAGTCATCCATAAAAAGACATTATTTTCAGAAGCTGAGAAGAAAGGATTCTCAGAAGCGATAGGAAACTTAAAAAAAGATTTTGTTACAATCTCAAAAAGAAACAAAGGAATAAGATTTATGCGATCAGGATCGTACCCTGTTCTAAGAGGAACATTAATCACATTAAGCAGTAAAGATTACATACTTTATTCTTCGGGATACACGCCAAGAATCAGAACATATCCTGGCCATAGTATTCCACAACCATTATACCTTACACACATCGGAGATTCAGAAATCAAAGAGATTGCAGACGAGATTTTAGGATTGACAAAGCTTAATTGGAACACTACTGCATTTTCAACGTACTTGCCGATAACACTTGAATTCTCTCAAAGAGTTGGACAAATATTGTCAGAACTTGAAAAAGGAAAACAATTACAAAATCATTATAAATTTTATATGTGAATTGTCTTCTAAAATATTATTAAGAAAGAAACTGAATAGTTCTGTATGGATTTACAAGTAGAACAAGAAGTCTCACAACTTCGAAAAGAGATTGCAGAAATAAAATCTGAATTAACACTTGCGCTCTCGAGAATAAGTGATAAATTAGCAACACATTCTGAGAATTATCGAGAGCTTAGAGTTAAAATTGATCAATTGAACAAAACGATTTCTCTTGAAGAAGAACAAGACTCTGCCGAGGTGCAATATGAATCTAATAATAGAAATACTGCTCTTAATCCTACTGATTAAGACGCTAAATGTCAATGCAGTGCTCATCTGGAGCTTGTATGTACTGAGCAAGATCTTAGGCCAACTTTACATTATGTGGGAAGAAGGAGTAAGACAAACATTCCTTACCCACTTCAAGAAGCGATCAAAATGAATATGCGCTTATCATCGCAGGGAGGCATAATAGTAACGCTGAAAGAGCTTATTGATATGCATAGAGTAGGCTTCAAATACAAAATAAACCACAATACAAAGGATTTGATAGCCTTTCGTACCTTCCTAGACAATGAAATTAAAAGGCGTAAGGAGAGTGCTTTAAATGACCAAAAAAACATATCAGAAAATCACAAGCAAATATAAGATCAAGATCTCCATCTGGGAGAGAATAAAGAAGCTATTTGGATTTTGAACCTTCGTTTGCTCCATCCTGAAAACCATCATCATAGATCCTGTTAATTACAACCGTCAAATCGTCATCTGTAACGCAGTTCTTGACGGCTTTGATATATTTCTTAGCGTATTTGTCAACCATTAGTATCTACCTCTATGAGCCATTCTCTCTCCAGATCAATAAAATTCTGGGGAAAGATCTTCTTTTTCTGTTTTGCAAGAGCTACTTGAAAGTCAAAGATTGCTTCATCAGTACAACATTCAGAGCATATCTTTGATTTGTTATCTCTCCTACTCGTACCAGGAAAACAAGTGACTATTTTCTTGCATTTTGGACATTTCCATTCTTTCATTTTAATCTCTCTCCACTCTTCGTTTTTGATTGAATAAATTATTTTGAAGCATCATGATCGCTTCTTCCTCTGCAAACTTGTGTGTTGCAGGAGTGCATGCAGCTGATTGCGGTGTAGCGATAACTTTCACTAAATTTGTCAACTCAGTAATTTGATTTTTTAACTCGTCAATTTCTACTGAATGTTTCTCTTCAGTTGTGTTGAAGACTGCGTTTACGATATCTCTTTTTGCTTGTAAGCTGGATTTAATGTATCTCTCGGTGCTTCTAAGATTCCTGTGTCTTCCGCAGATTTGTGCAGCGAAAACACCCCTCTTATCGCAGATCTTTTGTAAATAGAAGTGTCTTAATGTATGAAAACTTAGGACAGATAATTGATGGCCTGAATTACTTTTGCCATATTTATGATCAAGGCCAGCTTTCTTTCTCGCCCGAATTGTATGAGTTCTTATTGTTCCAGGACTCATGTGTTGTTCTCTCCCTAAAACATATTTTCCAGAAGTCGGGGTTCTTCCACATCTTGAAGTTCTTCCATATCTTTGTCTCCAGAAAAGATAATTATCAGCAAGTGCTATTTCTGATTTGTAAGTTAAAATATGATCTTTGAATCTTTCAACCATAAAATCAGGAATGATTATCTTCTCGAATTTCTCTTTATTTTTCTGTTCAGGTAAAAGCAATGTCTTTTCAAAGAAGTCGATATGATCAACTTTTATCTTGCAGACTTCGACACTTCTTAAACCGAGTTCACTGGCACAATAGTAAGTATTCTCCCAGAATTTCACATAATCATCATCATATCTTTTCTCGATTTCTCTTACTGCTTCCATGAACATGTTAAATTGTGCCTCAGTAATAGATTTTGCTTTTGCGTCTTGAGCCATTTAAATCATCCCCAAATCTCTTTCAGAAGTTCTCTTGAATATTGTGCGACTTCTGATGCTGGCACTTTTGTTCCTGTTAAAATCTGTGCAGCTGCTTTAAGACAAACTTGGAGATGAATATCTTCCACAACATTATCTCTGTTGTTTGGTTGTGCTTCTGCTTCTTTTTCTCTTTCTATCTTTATGATATTTTGGTACTTACCATTTAACTTGTATTCAACAGAAGCGGTGTCGCCTTTCTTTACAGGACAAACACCATATCCACCGTACCATTCATCATTGATCTTAACACCATACTTGTTGCTTTCTCTCTGATTAACAGCTGAGATTATTCCAGTTTCATTTGGCATTTTTCTCAGCCTCCTTAGAATTCCATTCAGTTAATCCGAATGTGCCTTTTGCAGTCTTTACAAAGCGTTTCTGCGTGTCAGTAATCATTCTTGAGAAGATGCTATTCTGTGGTGTAGTTCCAACAGATTTGCTTCTCTTAACGACTTCTGCAGTTATCTCTTTGTAATGCATCGGCTTGCCATTCTCTTTTAGAATTTGATACGCTACTTCTCTATGTGGCAAGTCGATCTGCTCTGTTGCTGGTTGTTCTTTCTTCGGCTCTGAACCGACATTTTTATATCTATCTTTGTGTTTATCTCCTTTCATGGGTATGACCTCCTATGGTTTTACTCATCGGGATTGAGGGTACTTTTGCGAGAATACTCAATCCCGTTATGATCATTTATTCAGTCTTGCATTTTTCCTTCAAGATCACATAAACTTCTTTTCCGATGTATTTTTTGGTGTATGGGATTACGGCCCCATTTCCAGATTTTACGACCGTTTTGACTTCTATGTTTCCTGGTTCTATAATCAGGTTTTTTGTTTTCATCTTTATTTTCTCTGGCATTGTGTTCTCCTCGGTAATTTCCGCTAATGTCTATACTTTGTGAGACTATCAGGATATATAAATCTTGTCATCAAAAAACCATTTTTCTATGAGAAATGGCTTAAAAAACAAAATATTTATATATGTATGTAGATTGTATTTAAATTGTACTAAAGATTATATATTAATGTACTTACAAAGGAAATATGCAGAAACAAATGATAGATGGAATCTCCCTAGTAAAATCGTCTGAGTATAGACATAAAATACTTAAATCAATAGGGAATGAAATGAAAACACCGAGTGAAATTGCTAAGGCGGTTAAGATTAGATTGAATCATGTAAGTATGTTCCTCAAAGAGCTCAAAGAACATGGAATTGTTGAATGTTTAAATGAAGATACAAAGAAAGGAAGATTATATCAATTGACAAAGTTGGGGAAAGATGTCATCGCAAAATTCAATTAAGGAAAATAAAATTAAGTACGTGGATAACACGTGGGATTTTAAAGAATCCTTTACAAAGTATAGTAATCATGGTTTTCATACTTATCCTGCTATGATGATACCCCAAATAGCAAGACGACTTATAGAAATGTATGGTCTTAAATCAAAAGTATTGCTTGACCCATTTGTTGGATCAGGAACAGCACTTCTTGAAGCAAAATTACATAAAAATTTCAAGAAAGCATATGGTATTGATATAAATCCGTTAGCTAGGCTTATTTCTAAAGTTAAAACAACTACAATTTCTCCAGATAAATTAAATCAAGAGTTTAGTCAATTAATTCAAAGATGCACATCAGGTATCAAAGAAATCAATTTTAAAGAGAAAGAAATAGAAAAACCCGATTTTCATAATATTGATTTTTGGTTCAAACCACAAGTGATTACTGATTTAGCAGTTATAAAGAAAAACATACAAAAGATTCAAGACCAAGATATTAAAGATTTCTTTTTGGTTTCATTTTCTGAAACAATTAGACGAGTTTCTAACACAAGAAATGGTGAATTTAAATTATATAGAATGAATGAAATTCAATTAGCAAAGCATAATCCTAACACATTAAAAGAATTCATAAAAGAATCAGCTGAAAATGTAAAAAGCATGATAGAATTTTACAGCGAAGCAAATAAGAATTGTGCAATTATTGTTCTTGATGAAGATACTCGATTAAAGACATCTATAGGAGATGATGAAATTGATTTGATAGTCACCTCCCCTCCCTATGGTGATAGTAGAACCACTGTCGCATATGGACAATTTTCAAGATTGGCTCTTCAATGGATGGATTATGCCAAAGAAGAAGTTATCAATATTGATAAAGTGAGTCTTGGTGGCATACCAACTAAAGATTTAGTGAATAGTTTGGGATCTCCTTCTTTGAAAGAGATTATGCATAAAATTACCGAAAAAGACCCTAAACGAGCAAGAGATGTGTTAAGCTTTTATGTTGATTTTGACAAATGCATAAAAGAATTGCACAGAGTAACTAAACAGGGTGCTTTTTTATGTTTTGTTGTTGGAAATAGAACTGTGAAAGGAATACAAATACCAACTGATGATATAATTGTTGAATTATTTCAAGCTAAAAATCATTACAAACACCACAATACTTTCATAAGAAATATTCCTAACAAAAGAATGCCTAAACAAAATAGTCCAACTAACATAACTGGAGAAAAACTAAACACGATGAATGAAGAGTGGATTATAATACTCGAAAAACAATAATGCTACATTATTTTTTCTTTTTTAGCATATAATTGATCAATATGTCTTTTATTCAATCTAAATCCCGCGCCATGATCTCTTACGCTTCCAGATTCTTTAATATGCATTCGAAACTCCCAAACCATTAATCCTTCATTAAGTAATCTTTTGAATCCATCATTACTTAATTCAGTAAGAAGTATTGAATCGTTGTAGTGAAACCATTCGACACCATCTATGACTTTTGTATCGGCAAAAACAAGAAGTAAATTCTCAAATAATTTAGTTTTAAGTTTTTCCATTAATTCATCAATAACGAAATAACAAATAACACCGTCTTTTTTATGAACGATATTCAGATTTCCATTTGTCACTTCTAATTTCAATCCTTGTGTATTAAATTCAGTTACTTTTAATGTAACTTTCAAACCTTGACGACCTTGAGTATCTTTATAACCATATTTTTCTATAATTCCTTTAGCAGTAACAGGACTCCAATGAGGTGATTTAGTAATTAGAGTTATATTCGATGATGCATGCTTTCTTTGAGCCTTCATCTCGACAGGAATGCCTTTATAACTTAAATCTGGTTCTCCTAAATTATTTTCCTTAATATCCATAACTGTCTCGAGGGTATAACCAATTCCTGTGTTATCTTTTCTTAAAGATTTAATAAATCCCTTCTTAGAAATTTCAGGAAGAACTTTTTTTATATCAATTTCTTTTAGAGTAGCATTAGGCATACCAATCAAGTTAGATATAATATATATAGATTAATACCACAAGATAGATACAATATTGATACATCTGCTTCGGACTTGCCAATATGTGTCAAGTCTGTTTTTCCCACTATCTTTCTCTAAGGTTTTGGTGGACTTGATAATGGGACACGGGAATTATAAACCACAATGGACACGAATATTCTTATGAGAGGGGTTACTCTACAAAATGAAAGTCAACAATGGAAGGATGCAGTTTGGGCATAGGAACGAAGCCAAGGAAAAGACCATAACTGAAGAACAGTTGAATAGATTCCTCGCTGCAATTCCATTCATTGAAGAAGAAAAATATGTGTTCTTTTGGGAAAATGTTTACTGCTCTGCAGCAATGCTTGGACTAAGAAGCGCTGAGACATGCAGGATAAGAATTGAAGATATAGATTTCATGGACAAGACTCTCACACTACCTGAACAAAAGAATAAGGAACGATTTGAGAAAATCATTATCCCTGATGAAATGATGAGAAGAATAAAAGATCACATCATGAAATACAAGTCAGAAATAGTTCTTAACGGAAGCCATGGCAAAGACATCAATCAAAATGAACTCAGAGGAGAATACTATATCTTTTGGAGAATGCGAGAGATGAAAACAGGCCATAAAGAAAAGCACCTAGCAGAACAAACCATCAGAAAGCATCTTGAATGCACCAGGAAGAAAGCAGGCCTCGATCATAAATATGGAATGACAAAAGACGGCCACACACTCTCAGTTCTAAGCTATCATACCCTCAGGCACTATTATCTGCAGAAAATCTGCGACAGGAGAGGAGTATTTGCAGCTCAGATAACAGGAAGGCACAAAAACTTGCGAAGTACAGAAAGGTATCTGACAACAAGCCTCGTGGCCAAGAGAGACATAGTCAACGAGGTATTCAACACTATCCCAGAGCAGGAAGGGGCTCAAATGAAGGCTCTTAAAGACGAGATATCTGAACTTAAGGAATTAGTCAAACAATCAATAATTATCAGTAATGGAAGCCCAGATAACGTAAAAAACAGCAGTAAGATCGCAATAGAAGAAGCTGAAAAAAGAATGCAGAACATGGCATTATACGAGAGTCGTCAGATGAGAAAAGGAGGGCCTGTTCAACAGGAGAATGCTGTTGTAGTAAGCTCTATGGA
>Ga0209514_10002462_pt1 | contig 28540 bp, 22 predicted proteins | sample Subgrocontami58m_FD_187452 | JGI IMG/M metagenome (GOLD analysis project Ga0209514, IMG submission 187452) | Subsurface groundwater microbial communities from S. Glens Falls, New York, USA - GMW37 contaminated, 5.8 m (SPAdes) (version 3) | ecosystem: Environmental > Aquatic > Deep subsurface >...
CGCCGACTACCTCCTCGGCACCCTCGACGTGCAGGCCCTCCGCTTCACGTCGCTCACCCAGGGCCTGACCTCACCCATCAGCCCGGTCTAATCCTCACCCATCAGCCCGGCCGTACAGACTGCAAAACCTTGGGTTTACAACATCGCGCCACGCAGTGCTCTGCGCGGCGCGCGTTGTTCCTCCAAGCAGTTGCCGTTGCACTCCTCCGTGGCCCTCCGTGCTCCTCCGTGTCGCTGTGATGAAGAACACCATCAAACCGGTTCACGCGGTTAACAACAAGCGACCACCCCTCCAGCCCGAACGCCCCGCCCCGTTATCTTGCAAGCATGTTCCAGGAACTCTCCGACAAGCTCGAAGCCACCTTTGCCAAGCTCCGCGGGCGCGGCACGCTCAGCGAGGCCGACATCAAGGACGGCCTGCGCGAGGTGCGCCGCGTTCTGCTCGAAGCCGACGTCAACTTCCAGCTGACGCGCGAGTTCCTCGAGCGCGTCGAGAAGAAGGCGGTCGGCGTCTCGCAGATCCGCACGGTGTCGCCGGCGCAGCAGCTCGTGAAGATCGTCTACGACGAGCTCACGGCCATGCTCGGCGAGCGCAAGGAAGGGCTCAAGCTCTCCACCGTGCCGCCCACCGTGGTGCTCATGGTGGGCCTGCAGGGCTCGGGCAAGACGACGACGGCCGCCAAGCTGGCGCGCCGGCTCAAGGCGGAGGGTCGGCCGGTGCGCCTCGTCGCGGCCGACGTCTATCGCCCCGCCGCCATCGACCAGCTCGAATCGCTCGGCAAGGACCTCGACATCCCCGTCTACGCCGATCGGTCAACCACGGACGTGGTGAAGATCGCGCGCGCCGGCCTCGATGCGTCGCGCCGCGAGCGCGACCGCGTGCTGATCATCGACACCGCCGGTCGTTTGCAGATCGACGATGAGATGATGAACGAGCTGCGCCGCCTCAAGGAGGCGGTGCGCCCCGACGAGATCCTGCTCGTCGCCGACGGCATGACGGGCCAGGACGCCGTGAAGATCGCGCAGGGCTTCGACGGCGCCCTCGGCGTCACCGGCATCATCCTGACCAAGATGGACGGCGACGCCCGCGGCGGCGCCGCGCTTTCGATCTACGGCATCACCAAGAAGCCCATCAAGTACATCGGCGTCGGCGAGAAGAGCGACGCGCTCGAGGAGTTCCACCCCGACCGCATGGCCGGGCGCATCCTCCAGCAGGGCGACGTGCTCACGCTGGTGGAGAAGGCGCAGGGCGCCATCGACGCCGACGAGGCCAAGCGCCTCGACAAGAAGGTGCGCAAGGAGGGGATGGACCTCTCCGACTTCCTCGCCGCCATGAAGCAGATCCAGCGCCTCGGGCCGATGGAAGGGATCCTCAAGCTCCTCCCCGGCGTCAACGCCAAGATGCTGAAGCAGGCGAACACCGATCCCAAGCGCATCAAGCACCTCGAGGCCATCGTCCTGTCGATGACGGCCGAGGAGCGCAAGAAGCCCGACATCCTGAACGGCTCGCGCCGCGCGCGCATCGCCAAGGGGAGCGGCCGCCCGATCAGCGAGGTGAACAAGCTGCTCGAGCAGTTCCGCGGGATGCAGAAGATGATGAAGTCGATGAAGGGCGGCGGGAGGATGCAGTTTCCGGGGATGCGCTAGTCGGAACCGAGATTGAGGATTTGGAATCCGGAACGGGACTTGTGACTTCGACTTCGGACAGCGACTCGCGATCGGCGGTCCAGTCGCAAGTCGCTGTCCTGAGTCGAAATCCTCAATCCCAATCCGGATTCTATATCCTAAATCACCCCCCGGGACCTTGAGTCCCCCCCAAGAGCCAGCTATCTTACTAGGCTCGCTGCTCCAGCCGATCCATCCGGACCGGCCCCGGGTGCGGACCGGACATCCCGGCCCCGCGATGAGCCCGCCGGCAGCGCATCACCGCTTCTCCCGAGTGCATCCGATGGCCGTTTCGATTCGTCTCCGCCGCGCGGGCCGCAAGAAGGCCCCCATGTACCGCATCGTCGTCGCCGACTCGCGCATGCCGCGCGATGGCAAGTTCATCGAGGTCATCGGCCAGTATCAGCCTCGCACGGGCGAGAAGGCGGTGGCGCTGAACACCGAGCGCGCCAACTACTGGCTCGACAACGGCGCCCAGCCGTCCGACACGGTCCGTTCGCTCCTCCGCAAGGCGGGCGTCCTCAAGGCGCGTCACGAGACGCGCCTCGCGGCCAAGCTGAGCGCCGCCGCGGTCCCGGTGACGGAGACCAGCGAGTAAGACGGTGACCATCGGCCCCACCGCGGTCGTCGGGCGCATTCGCCGCGCCCACGGCATCAAGGGTGAGCTGGGGGTGTCTCTCGAGACCGACGCGCCGGACGCGATCTTCGCGCCCGGCGCGCGTGTCATCGTGGGAACCCCTGACGGCGACCTGGCCCCCGACTCGCGGACCGGCCGGCTCGTCGAGCTGGTCATCCGCGAGACGCGCCCTTTTCGGGACGGCCTCCTCGTCTTCTTCGACGGCATCGCCGACCGCACCGAAGCGGAGAAGTGGCGCGGCCGCTCGCTGCTGGTTCCCGTGAGCGAACTTGAGCCGCCCGCGGAGGGCGAGTTGTGGGCGCACGAACTCCCTGGCATGTGTGTCGTGGACCCGCAGGGCGCCGTCATCGGCGACGTGCATGGCTACTACGTGCTCCCGCAGGGCCTCGTGCTCGAAATCGAGACGCCGCGTGGCCGGCGCGACGTGCCCTTCAATGACGCCTTCGTGCAGGCTTTCGACCGCGACGCGCGCGTCATCACGCTCGACGCGCCGGACGGGCTGCTCGAGTGAAGATCAACATCGTCACGATCTTTCCCGAGTTCTTCGCCGGGCCGCTGTCGCTGAGCATTCCCGACAAGGCGCGCGAGGCGGGGAGCGTCACGTACAACGTGGTGGACCTCCGCGACTTCACGCACGACAAGCACCGCACGGTGGACGACTACCCGTACGGCGGCGGCGCCGGCATGGTGATGAAGCCCGGCCCGTTCTTCGAGTGCGTCGAGGCGCTCGGCGCCAAGGCCCCCATCGTGCTGCTCTCGCCGCGCGGCAAGGTCTTTTCGCACGCCGACGCCGAGCGATTCGCGGCGGGCGAGGAGCTCACGCTGCTCTGCGGCCATTACAAGGATGTGGACCAGCGCGTGGTCGACCACCTCGCCACCGAGGAGATGTCGGTCGGCGACTTCGTGCTCTCCGGCGGCGAACCAGCGGCGCTCTGCATCGTGGATGCGGTGGTGCGCCTGCTCCCCGGCGCGATGAGCGACCACGACAGCGCGCGCGGCGACTCGTTCTACGGGCGCGGATTGTCGGCGCCGAGTTATACGCGGCCGCCGGAGTTCAGGGGGCATATGGTGCCGGATGTGCTGCTGTCGGGGCATCATGTGGAGATTGAGAAGTGGAGGAAGGCGGAGGGAGAGCGGCTGACTAAGGAGAGGGACGGGGGCGGGGTGCGGGGGCTTGGTACGGAGTGAAGAGTGTGGTGCGGAGGAAGGGGGGACGGGCCTCGTGCCCCCTTCTCCGCACTCCACTCGTCCCCCCGCACCAAACCCCCGCACCCCGCACTCATAACTCCAAGCAATTCCAGCGCTTGACGATCCCGCCTCACTCGGATAGCTTATAAGGCTCGACTAACGCCAATACCTCCGCTGGACAGCGCTATGCATCCCTTCATCGAAACGCAGAAAGAGTGGCTCAAGGACGTCCCCCCGTTCCGCGCGGGCGACACGGTGCGCGTGAACGTGCGCGTGAAGGAGGGAGACAAGGAACGCCTCCAGGCCTTTGAGGGCGTCGTGATTGCGCGCAAGGGTGAGGGCGTGAGCAAGACGTTCACCGTGCGCAAGATCAGCAACGGCGTTGGCGTCGAGCGCATCTTCCCGCTGCACTCGCCGATGCTCGAGAGCGTGAATGTCGTGCGCCGCGGCCGCGTGCGCCGCGCCAAGCTGTTCTATCTCCGCGAGCTCACGGGCAAGGCGACGCGCATCAAGGAGAAGAAGATCCGCGTGGCGGTGCCGGTTACGGGCTCGGCCGAAGAGGCGTAACGCGGGTGGGGCGCTGGAGCGCGGTCGAGCGCTCGCTGCGCGCCGATGGCGCCCGGCTCATCGCCGGAGTGGATGAAGTCGGACGGGGCCCGCTTGCGGGTCCCGTTTTTGCTTGCGCGGTGATCATGCCGCCTGCGGCGCGGGCCATCGCCGGCGTGGAGGACTCCAAGAAGCTGAGCGCCGCGGAACGCGAGCGGCTGGCCGCGAAGATCCGGGAGCGGGCGGTGTGCGTGGCGCTGGGCGCGGCGAGCGTGCGCGAGATCGCGGCGCTGAACATCTACCAGGCGACGGCGCTCGCCATGCGGCGCGCACTGCGCCGGCTGCCCGAGCAGCCCGATGCGGTGCTGGTGGACGGCAAGCCCATCAAGATGCTAGGCGTCGCCCACCGGGCGTTCGTGGGGGGCGACTCGCGCATCTATTCAATTGCCTGCGCCAGCATCGTGGCGAAAGTGGCGAGGGACCGGCTGATGAAATCGCTCGCCCGGCGGCACCCGGAGTACGGGTGGTCGGCCAATGCCGGTTATGGCACACCGGCGCACATTCGGGCGCTGCGGGAGGTGGGGCTGACACCGCATCACCGCGTGAAGTTTTGCGAGGGGATCCTCGGGGACGGGGGCGGGGTGCGGGGGCTTGGTGCGGAGTGAAGAGTGTGGTGCGGGGGGAGGCGTGCGGAGGGAGTTTGCGGAGGCCTCCTGCTCCCTCCCCCCGACCTACACTCGTCCCCCCGCACCAAACCCCCGCACCCCGCACTCGTTACCCCGTTTGGCCCCGCTCGTCCTCAGGTGACACCAGATCCCCCGGGCCTTTCTTGACGGGGGACAACGGGAGTCGTAGTTTCTGGCTCCCGGTCCGATCACCACTATATGAGTGGCTGGCCGGTCTGGGCATGGGAAATGTGACGCGCGAGGCAGGCAAACTGTGACCCCAATTGGGGTTGCCTGTTGCCGGCACCATCGTCATATTCCACGAGATTGGCCAGCAGTGTGTTTTTCCTTGCCAGCGCGACTTACCGTGGATGGAGTCGTGGCATGCGAGCAAGGGCCGTGATTTCGCAGCAGTTTCTTGTAGGGCTACTTCCACTGGGGGATTCATGAACTTCTCTCGTAAGACGATTCTCGTCGTTGGCGCTGCGTTGCTCGCAGCGTGCGGCGACAAGGTGACGGTGTCGGAGTACACGCCGCCTCCCGTTACCCCGAAGGTGAACTTTGTTGAGGTCACGCCGGCGACGGCGACCGTCAGCACGGGCGCCTCGATCACGTTCACGGCTGCCGTGAATGCTGACGCTGGCCTCGCGACGACGGTGACCTGGTCGGCCTCGGCCGGCACGGTGACCCCCGCTGGCGTCTTCACGGCGCCCGCGACGGCTAACCCCGGCATCTCCGTCTGCGCGACGTCGACGGTTGACACCGGCAAGAAGGGCTGCGCGACGGTCGTAGTGAGCGCTCCGCCGGCTACGTTCCCGGCGACGGTTTCGATCGAGAAGATCACGGGCGCGAACCTGACCATCCCGGTGAATCCGGCGGCGGTTGCCGGCCAGATCGACGTCACGCTGAACATCAACCCGGGCACGCAGACGATTACGAAGGTCGAGCTCCTCGTCGGTGGCCAGGTTGCGGGTTCGCAGACGTTCACGGCGGCCCAGTCGGCCGCGCTCCGCTATGCGGCTGATGAGGCCATTGCGGCGCAGACGACGTTCCCGCAGGTGGTGTTCTCGGTCAACACGGCCGCGTTCAACGCCACGACGGGTGTGCCGACGTACCTGAACGGTACGCAGGCCGTGCAGGCCAAGGTCTACACGACGACCAGCGGCACCTCGACCGCGGCCTCGGCTTCGGTTTCGCAGAGCCTGACGTTCGCCAACGTCAACGCCTTCGCGACGACGACCTCGGTCGGCGGCACGACGGCTGGTGAGAACAACGGCGCTGGCTATCGCTTCAATAAGGGTGACCTCTCGGTCAGCATCATCCCGGTTTCGTACAACGGTGTTGCGCTGGCTTCGGCGACGGTCTGGTTCGGCACGGCGGCTTGCGACAACGGCCTGCCGGCCACGCAGCGTTCGAAGGCTCTTACTGCTCCGGCCGCCGGCGCCTATGCCTGGACGGCGACGTGGGCCAACTCGGGTGCTGCTGGTGCGGGCAACCTGACGAACTACGAGTACAACGATGTGCTCTGCGCCGGCGCGCTGGCGACGGGCGAGCGTGTTTCGATCCAGGCGGCGCAGGACGCGAACGGCAACCCGTTCACGACCACGGCGCTTCCGCTCAACGTCGGCACCGGTTTCCGCATGGATAACCGCGCGCCGAACGCTGCCGCTGCCTTCACGGCGGCCAACACGGTTGTCAACCCGAACGGTCGTGCGCTCAGCTGGCTGAACGATGCCGCTGCGTTCACGGTCGTCACGGCCGCGGGCAACGATGGCATGATCGCCGCCGCCGTGCTCGACGGCGCGGCTGGTGTTGGTGGCGTTGGTACGGTGACGTATGCGGCCAAGGTGGGCACGTCGCTCGCCACGGCCACGGCTGCTGCCGACGTCACGAACCCGACGACGCTTGCTGCGTCGGCGACCAACGCGACGTACTGCCTCGTGCAGTATGCGCAGGACAAGCTGGGCAACCGCACGCCGAACCCGGCTGCTTGCCTCCAGACGTTTGGTGTGGACCGTGCGGCTCCGACGATCGCGTACGCGGCCGGTATCACGGCCAACTCGCGTTTCGCCGCTGCGCCGGCGCTTGAGTTCAACGTGACGGTGAACGACACGGGCCTTGTCGGCAACTCTGGCATGCTGCCAGCCGCGCCGGCCAAGGGCAATGTGATCTTCCGCGGCAACGGCAACACGGCCGCGCAGGCCTGCTTCGTCGGCGCGATTGTCAGCAGCGTCTGCACGCAGGTGGCGCTGGCTGGTGCCGCTCCGGTGTACGGCACGACGACCATGGGCGCGACGCCTGGCAACACGGTCGGCACGGAAGGCTACTACACGTTCGCCGCGACGGCGTATGACGCCGCCGGCAACTCGGCGACGCTCGCGTCGCGCACGACGCTGGTTGACGCCACGGCCCCTGGGGTCGGTGCGGCTTCCGCGCCGCTCACGGTTGCGTACGGCTGGACGGCGAGCGCGTTCCTGAACGAGGCTCTTGACCTCCAGGCCCAGTGGTTCTCGGGCGCCTATGCGGGCGCTCCGGCTCCGTTGGCTCCGGCCGTCATTGGCCAGGCTCAGACGGCGCTCAACGGCTACAATGCCGCCACGTTCATCAACACGAACTACGCGGTGTCGCAGGTCATCAATCTGCCGTTCGCCATCCAGGCGAATGCGGCGGCTGGCCTCACCGCCCTCTCGGGCGTGTCGGCCAACGCGATGAACCAGGCGAACACGGTGACGACGGGCGCTGGCGTACTGCCGACGTTCACGGCGCCGACCGCCATCGCGACCGGCGGTGCAACGGGCATGACGGGCTTCACGGTTCCTGCGTTTGGCGCTGGCATCACCGGCGTCAGCTCGGGTCTGTCGACGGCCGCCACGACCGCTCGCCCGCTGAGCATCTCGCTCACGACGACGACCACCGGCCCGACCGCGGTGTTCAACAATCCGTTCGCTCGTGTGGACTTCTACGGCCTGAACGTTGCCGGCACGGAGTGGCGTCTGCTTGGTTCGACGACCGCCTCGGCCCTGACGGACAACGGTGCGGTCCGTACGTTCACGTACAGCTTCTCGCTCAACGGCGCTGCGGCATTCAGCCTGCTGGGCGGAACCGCTGCGACGATCACGCAGAACGTGATTGCGATTGGCTTCAACAGCGCGGGCACGGTCGGCATGGTGTCGGCCGCGGCTCTGGCTGTTCCGATCGTCTACTAAGACATCGGGGATCAGTTAGGAACCAGCTGGGGTCCGGTCGAAAGACCGGGCCCCAGTTGGCATTAAGGCGGAGAATGGCGGAGAACGGCAGAGTACGGCAGAGTACGGCGGAGGGGGCCCGGCATTGCGCCGGGCCCCTCTGTTCGCTCGCTCGGCTGGTCGCTGGCTACACAAGTCGGCTTCGGCTGTGTCTCTGTAGGCGTGACAGGCCCCCTGAGGGGGCTGGAACGCCTCTGGAGGCCCGGACTGCGAGGGAGGGGACCGCGGCAGGCCGCAAGGACTCCAAGGGCCTCGAACGGGGTTACGGCGTCTTGGATGTGCTGTCGGGTGACGCCTCCCCGCCGCTGCCGCCGCCGCGCCTACCGCCGGATCCGCACCGCCACGATCTGCTGCCCGGCCGTCTCGGCCGCGAGAGACGTCACCGTCGTGAAGCCCAGCGACCGCAGTGCCCAGGTGGGCGAGCCATCCGCGAACGAATCGCGGCGGTAGACCAGCCACAAGTCGCCGCCGGGGAGGTCGCGGAGCGACTTCACCATGTGCAGGCGCATGCCGGCGCGCGCGTAGCGCAGGAGCGGGGCGCCGGTGAAGGCCTCGAGCGCATAGACGTCACGCGGACTGCCCACCGACATGTCCACGCGGCGCACGAAGCGGCGCCAGTCGAACTTGGTGGGGGCGCGCTGCGGGAGGGCCGCGCAGGCCACAGCCGTCCAGACGAAGCCGGCGATGGTTGCAGCTCGCCATCGATGCGGGGGGAGCGCGGCCACCGCGATGGCAGTGAGCAGGGCCACCGGCGCCGCCGCACCGACGAGGTAGCGTTGCACCCATATGGAATGATCGCTTACCAGCGAAACGGCCCAGACCAGCACGGGCGCGGCAAGTCCCGCGAGGGCGAGCAGGACCAGCGCGCCATCGATCGGGGTCGCGTAGGAGGCGACGTGGGAGCCGGCGTTGGAGTCGGCGCTGGAGCCGGCGTGGGCGTCGGCGCGCCGCGACGCCACCCGGCCAGGCGACAACGCTTCGACGGGGCTGCCTGCCCCACCGCGCCGCCTCCGGTGCACCACGGCGAGCATCACGAGAGCCACCGTCACCAGCGCGAGCCACGCCAGGTCCACCCACGTGACCCCGCTGCGCCCCGTGAGGTCGCGCAGCAGCCAGAGTGGGGCCGCTGCGTCGGGCGGTTCGATCCAGGTCACGTTGCGGAGCGGGGCGGGGTTGGTGAGCGCGTGGGCCGCGACGGCGGCCGCCCACGGGACGAATGCGAGCAGCGTGAGCCCCGCCGAGCGCAGCACGCGCCACGCCTGGGCGCCGCGCCAAGCGTACGCCGCGGCGATGCATTCTGCGCCGATCGTCAACCAGCCGAAGTAGTGGGTGTGCACCAGCGCGATGTTGATGATCGTCATCAGCGCAAACGTCTCGCGCGTCGGTCGCGACCGGTCGTGCAGGGTGGCGGCGAGCGACAGGCAGGCCAGGAGCGCGAGGAGCGAGTAGCCGCGCACCTCATTGGCGAGATCCACCGAGAGCGGGCTGCATGCTGCGAGCGCGACCGCGAGCATACCGGCGCGCGCGCCAACGCGGACCTCCCGCGCGAGCCAGACCAGCGCGGCGCCGAGGAGCATCGCGAGGAGGCAGGGGAGCAGGCGCACCCAGTGATCGCTCTCGCCCCCGAGTGCCATCCACCCCTTGAGGAGCAGGTAGAAGAGCGGCGGATTGGTATGATCGGCCACGATGCGACGGAGCGCGTCGGCGGCGGGAAGCCCGGCCACTCCCATCGAGAACAGCTCGTCAAACCAGAGCGGACTGCGCGTCAGCTCGGGGAGGCGGAAGATGCCGAAGACGAGCGTGGCGATGGCGGGCAGCGCCCAGCCGAGGCGACGGTTCAGTTCCTCGATGGCAGGGCGGCTAGGCACGCAGGCGGCGGGCGGGAGAGGCGGGCACGGGGGCAGTGTGAGGGCGCGGGGCGGGGCCGCCGCGCCTCAGGGCGTTCAGTCTTGAGCGTGGCGCATTATCTTGTTGCAGTGGCGCAGTGCGCGCTACGGGCAGACCCGGTAGCTCAGTCGGTAGAGCATGCGGCTTTTAACCGCCAGGTCGTGGGTTCGATTCCCACCCGGGTCATGAAAACAGAAATACAACAGAGAGACAACAGAGAGAAAACAGAGAGACAACAGACGAGGGCGCGGGCGACAGTTGTCGGCCGCGCTCGTGGCGTTTGTAGGGGGGAGGTGGGACGCGGGGAGGGGTGATGTAAGGTATTCCCGTAGGCATAGTCGGGTTTTCCTTCAGGGAAATTCCGACACCCCCTTATGGCTCCTGCGGGGCGTTTCCCGATAAGCTACTTGCGTCATGTCGAGTCTCAGGGAAATCACCGCGCTGCCGCCCTCTGCGGAATCAGAGTCGGGGGCTGAGGCGCGTGTGCCGATGGGTGTTTCGCAGACGAATTGGACCGACCGCCTCTTCAGGGTTCCGCTGTCGGGGAAGCTCCTCGGGGCGAACCTGCTCGTGGCGCTTATCGCGCTGGCATCGCTGTTCATCGCGCGGTCGCCGAGCGAAACGCTGACCGAGAGTCTGGCGGTGTCCGTCTCGGCGGTGGTGTTCTCCATCGTCGCGAATATCGCGCTGGTGACGGTGGCGCTGCGGCCGTTGCGGGAACTGGAACGCACGGCGCATCGCGTGTGGGCGGGCGACTTGACGGTGCGCGCACGTCCGACGCAGACCGAAGACCCCGACCTGGGGCGAGTACGCTCGGCCATCAACCTGCTGCTCGATGGCATGCACCACGACCGGGCGCGGATGCGGCGGCTGGCGCTGCATGCGATCACGGTGGGCGATCGGGAGCGGGCCCGCGTGGGGCGTGAGCTGCACGAGTCGTCGGCGCAGTACCTGGCCGGCCTCACGCTCGAACTCGCCGCAATGGCGCGGGACGCCAAGGATCCGGAGTCGCAGGCGCAGTTGCAGCGCATGCAGCAGATGGCCCAGCAGGTGATGGAACAGGTGCGCACGCTCTCGGAGACGCTGCATCCGCGCGTGCTCGACGACCTTGGGCTCGCGCCCGCGCTGCAGCACCTGGCGCGCAAGACGACGGAGCGCGGCATCGCGACGACGGCCGATACGGCCGGCGCGGACGCCGCGATTCCGGCGCATGTGGCGAGCGTGCTCTACGACGTTGCGCGCGAGGCGGTGGCGAACGCGGCGCGCCATGCGGCGCCGTCGCACGTGGAGCTGGTGCTCTCCACGGACCAGGGAAAGGCACGGCTGGACGTGCGGGACGACGGGCAGGGCATGAACGTCGGCGAGGCCGAACGCGGCGGCTTCGGGCTGTTCTCCATGCGCGAGCGCGTGGCGTTGGTCAATGGGACTTTTGAACTGGAGAGCAGGCCGGGAGGCGGCACGCGTGTCGTCGCGACGGTGGCTCTCGTTGACGAGGACGGACGATGACCGGAGACCTGATTCGCGTTCTGCTGGTGGACGACCATGCGGTCGTGCGCGCTGGCGTCAAGGCGGTGCTGGGCGCCGCCAAGGATGTGCACGTCGTGGGTGAGGCCGGATCGGGGGCGGAGGCCCTGGCCATGGCCGAGCGACTGAAACCGGACGTGATGGTGATGGACATCTCGCTCGGCGACATGGACGGCATGGCGGTGACGCGCCAGCTGGTGGCCAAGGGGATGCCGTCGCGCGTGCTCACGCTGACGATGCACGCGGAGGAGGATTACCTCGTGCCGATGCTCGAGGCGGGGGCGGCCGGCTACGTGCTGAAGACGGCGGCGGATCGCGAGCTGCTCGACGCGGTGCGCACCGTGGCGCGCGGCGAGGTGTACGTGCGGCCCGACGCGGCGCGCATCCTGGCGAAGGGGTACACGCGCAAGGACCCGCTGCACGAGGAGCGCACGCGCTTCGAGAAGCTCACCGAGCGCGAGCGCGACGTCCTCCGCCTGACGGCGCAGGGCTTCAGCGCGCCGGAGATCGGCGAGAAGCTGTTTATCAGCCCGAAGACGGTGGACACCTACAAGCAGCGCATCCAGGACAAGCTGGGGCTGTCGCATCGGCATGAGTACGTCCAGCTGGCGCTGCGGCTGGGGCTGCTGACACCCGAAGCGTAACGGCGATTGAGGATATGGAATCCGGATTGGGATTGCGGATTGCGACAACGGACTGCGACTGACGATTGAGGGGCGCCTGCCTGGGCGCCCCTCTGTCGCAAGTCGGAGTCCTCAATCGTGATCTTCTATCCCAATCCGGATTCCCGATCCTCAATCGCTCTCATCAGGCGGCAGCACCAACACCGAAAGGGTCGCCTTGCGCAGCAGCGATGTCGCGACGCTGCCAAGGACCGCATGGGCGATGGCATTGCGGCGATGACGGCCGACGGCCACGAAGTCGGCCTTGGCGGCGATGGCGAAGTTCATGACGGCCGCGGCCGCCTCGCCGTCGCGCCGTTCCACTTCCATGACGATGCCGGGGTGGCTGGCGGCCATCGTCTTGCGAAGCCCGTCGAGCGCGGCGGTGACGCCGCTGGCGTAGGCCGTGTCGATGTTGTCGTCGCTGGCGGCCGCGACATCGAGCCGCGGTCGGGCGTGCAGCAGCGTCAGCGTGCCGCCGTCGGCGAGCATGCCCGCGGCGGCGGCCGCGGCGCGCATGCTGGCCCGCGAGAAGTCGATGCCAACCACGGCCCGCCGCGGCATCTGCGTGAGCGTCGGTGCGACGGCAAAGACGGGGCGGTCGGCGGCGCGCGTGACGCGCAGGGCGGTCTCGTCACCGACCAGGCGGTCCATGAGCGAGTGGACGCGAAGGCCGGTGACGATGAGGTCCACCTCCGCCTTGACGGCGGCGTCGACGATGCTGCGCACGGGCGACCCCTCGGCGCGCTCGATGGGCAGTTTCGGGCACCCGGCGAAGCAGCGCTCCACCTGTCGTTCGACGCGCGCGAAGAACTCGTCGCGCAGCGCGGCGTCGCCGGCCATCGTGGTCATGGCGGCGAGGGACGGGTCCGCGCTCGGCACGGGCATGGGCGCCGGTTCGAAGACGGCGAGCACGCTGACCCGGCACGGGCCGCGACGACACAACTCCGCGGCGAGGCCCGCCGCGCCATCGGCGCTGGCAGATCCATCGGTGGCGAGGAGGATGCGTCCGTCGAGGAGGTGTTCGGGCTGCGGATCTCTCACGGTGGAGGTGGTGACGTCGAGTGTATCAGCAGTGACCGACATGGGAACTCCCCAAGGATCTCATTAGGAGCCTACGGCTCCTCCAGGCATGAGACAGTCGGGCAACGTTCCCAAAAAACGTGCGGGAATTCCCCCGACTCGACCCCCGAGAATGCCTTGCGTTGGGGCGTGCGCGGTGCATTTTCAGAGGGAGAGGCCTGCGAACTCCCTATGGACACCAGCCCCCCGACCGTAGCCGGCGGCGATCCCTTCCCGGAGGGCGAGTCGGTCGCGACGATTGCGGCCCCGGATGCGTTGTTCGCCAGCATCCTCGATATCGCGGCCGATGCCATCATCGTGGTGTCCTCCTCGCAGCATATCCTGCATTTCAATCAGGGTGCCTCGCAGGTGTTCGGCTACCTGCCGGAGGAGATGGCGGGGCGGCCGCTCGCCGAGCTCATGCCGGTGCGCTACCGCAATGCGCATGGCGAGCAGGTCGGTGCGTTTCGCAACAGTCCGGAGCGTGCGCGCCGCATGGGCGCCCGACGCGAGATCTATGGTCTGCGGAAGGACGGGACGGAGTTTCCCGCCGAGGCATCGATCTCGCGGCTGGAGACGCGGCACGGTCCCATCTATACGGTGGTCCTGCGCGACATCACCGAGCGGACGCTGCGCGAGCGCCACGATCGGTTCCTGTCCGAGGCGGGCGGTCTGCTCGGGACGTCGCTGGATGTGGGACGGACGTTGCAGGCGCTGGCCAACGTGCCGGTGCCGTACCTTGCGGACGCCTGCATCGTGGACGTCGTGGGCCCAGACGGCGCGTGGCAGCGGCAGGTGAGTGCGAGCGACGTGCCGGAGTTCCAGCTCGCGCTCGCGGCCATCGGCCGCGAGACGCTGTCATGGGACAGCCCGTGGCGCGCCATCGACGCGATGCGGTCGCGCAAGGTGGAAATGATCGGTGCCATCACCGACGACTGGCTCGAGGGTCACACCGAATCGCCGGCGGAGTTTGACCGTTGGAAGGCGCTCCACATGCGGTCGGCGCTCTTTGTTCCCCTGATCGCGCGCGACCATGTCCTCGGCTCGCTCACGCTGCTGCGCCGCGGCGCGATCACGTTCGTGCCGGAGCACGTCACGCTCGCGCAGGCCCTCGGGACGCGCGCCGCGTATGCCATGGACAACGCCCGGCTGTACACCATGGCGCAACGCGCCACGCGGGCGCGCGAGGACGTGCTGAGCGTGGTCTCGCACGATCTCGGCAATCCGTTGGCGGCGATTCGGTTGTGTGCGGCGGCGCTGCTCGAGGCGCCGCCGTCTGACGTCAAGGAGCAGCGCCACCTGATGCAGGCCATCGGCAACTCGGCCGACTGGATGTCGCGGCTCATCCAGGACCTGCTGGACGTGTCGACCATCGAGGTGGGCAAGCTCTCCGTGGAGCGGCGCACCGAGCAGGTGGGCCCCATCGTGCGGCAGGCGCTGGCGATGGTGGGACCGCAGGCGCAGCAGCGCGGCGTGCAGCTGGCGGCGGCGCTGACCGGTGACGTGCCGCCGGTGCACGGCGATGCGGCGCGTCTCATCCAGGTGCTCACCAACCTCGTGGGCAACAGCCTCAAGTACACGGACCGCGGCGGCTCGGTGACGGTGTCGGCCGCGACGCAGGGCGAGGAGGTGCTACTCACGGTGCGCGACACGGGGAGCGGCATCCCGGCCGACCAGCTGCCGCGCATCTTCGAGCGGTACTACACGCGGAAGCGCGGAGCGAACAAGAGCGGCTCGGGGCTTGGCCTCTCCATCGCGCGCGGCATCGTCGAGGCGCACGGCGGTCGCATCTGGGTGGAGAGCGAGGTCGGCGTGGGGACGTCGTTCTTCGTGGCGCTGCCGGCGGCGCGCTGACGCTACTACAACCTCAAAGAACGAAGGGCGCGAAGGGACGCGAAGGACGAAACTACGGGGAGTTTCATCACAGAGGCACGGAGGGCCACGGAGGACTGCGCAACCTGGGGTGAAAGACACTGCGCCACGCAGACCATCGCGTGGCGCTCGCAGTTCCTCCAGGTAGTTGCAGTCGTAGTCCTCCGTGGCCCTCCGTGCTCCTCTGTGTCTCTGTGATGAAGACCCCGTTCCCCTTGTACCTGCGACTGCCGCGCTCCTTGCCCTTTGCGGTGGTCGTCTACTCTCGGTTCATCACGGCCCAGACGTCCCGCGAAATGCCGGCCATGAGCTGCTGGGCGTCGGCGCGCCTGGGAATCGCGCGCGTGAGGATGACGAGCACGTAGGGCGCGCGGCGCGGCGGGTAGATGATGGCGGCGTCGTGCGTGGTGGCGGTGATCCAGCCGGTCTTGTGCGCCACCGGCGTGCCCGGCGGCAGGCCGGCCGGAATCTCGCGATTGAACTCCTGCCGCAGCAGCACGCCGCGCATCGCCTCGCAGGCGGCGGGTGACGCCGCCCGGTCCTGTGCCAGCGCCGCCATGAGCACGCCGAGGTCGCGCGCGGAGGTCGTGTTGTTGAGTCCCGCGTTGTACGCCTTGGTGTCCTCGACGCCGCGGCGCACCTGAATCGTGCTGGCGCCGAGCGCGCGCGCGGTGGCCTGCGCGGTGCGTGCATCGAGCAGGTCGATCACCGCGTTGGTGGCGAGGTTGCTCGACCGCGTGATCATGCGGTCGTTGAGTTCGCGCAGGGTCACCGGCTGGCCGACCCTCGCGTAGAGCGACGAGTCTGAATCGTCACCGGCGCTGAGCGAAAAGGACGATCCGTCCACGATGGAGGCGAACTGGTTGCGCAGGATGATCGCACTGTCGAGCCGCAGGGCGCCCGTATCGGCGCGGCGGAAGAGCTCGATCATCACCGGCACCTTCATGGTGCTGGCCGCGTGGAACGACGCGGTGGCGTTGATGGCCAGCGTGTCTCCCGTGGCGAGATCGTGCAGCCAGACGCCGGCCTGCGCGCCCGGGACGCCGGCGATGCGCAGTTCGATGCGGGCGCGCAGGGCCATCAGGTCGGCGGCAGACGGGACCGGCGCGTGGCCCGGTCTCAGCGCGGAGCAGGCCGAGAGTGCGGCGGCCGCGATGGTGGCGGCACGTAGGACACGGAGGCTTCGCATGGCGCGAGTATAGGAGCTTTTCTGGTTCCGGGGTAGGTTAGTACGATGCGCCGCGCTGCCTGCCTTGCCGCCCTGACCGCCGTTCTCTCGGCGGGGTGTGTGCGTTCCGGCGCAGTGCCGGCCGGGGCGGCGTGGCCGGCGCGACCCGGCACGCCGTCCACCGCGACGAACGATGCCTTGCCCTCCGACCCGGCTGCCTCGCGGCCGGGAGAACGCACGGCGACGGCTGGCACCGGGCGCCCCGGCACGCCGCCGGCGGGCGCCGCGGCCGATTCCGGCGTGCACCGCGCCGCGCCTCGCGCCACGGGAGGGCGTGTCGTGGGCGGCGACACGGCACGACCCGCGCCGGACAGCATTTCACCTGCCGACGTCACGCGCGAAGCGGCCCGCATGTTTGGCGCCGAACCGCCTCCGCCCGTCACCGACACGATGGCCGCCCCGGGGGCGCCCGTCTGGGACATCGACGTGCGCTCGTACGAGACGCGTGCCCGCGTCGAGGACTACGTGCGCATCTTCAGCGGGCGCGCCCGGAGCACCTTCGAGGTGGCCCTGCAGCGGCAGACGCGCTACGGGCCGATGATCCGCGAGCGGCTGCGTCGCATCGGGCTGCCAGAGGACATGATCTACCTCGCGCTCGTGGAGAGCTGGTTCAATCCGCACGCGTATTCACGCGCCGCGGCGGTGGGGATGTGGCAGTTCATGGCGGGGACGGGGCGCGGGATGGGACTGCGCGTGGACTGGTGGATGGACGAGCGCCGCGACCCGGTGCGGTCCACCGAGGCGGCGGCGCGGCTGCTGCTCGGACTGCGCGAGCAGTTCGGGTCGCTGTATCTCGCCGCCGCGGCATACAACGGCGGTTCGGGGCGCGTCTCCCGCGGGCTCGCGCGGCACGCCGATGCGCTCGACGGCGTCGAAGGTGAGGACCGTTTCTTCGCCCTCGCGGAGCAGAGCTACCTGCGTCCCGAGACGCGGGACTATGTGCCCAAGATCATCGCCGCCGCGTTGGTCGGTGGAGAGCCCGCCCGCTACGGCGTTCGCGTGGATCCGCTGGCGCCGTTCGCGTATGACTCCGTGCGCGTGCCGAGCGTGACGCCACTCGCCGCGGTCGCCAACGCGGCCGGCGTGCCGGGTGACAGCGTGTCGGAGCTCAACCCGCACGTGCTGCGGGGCATGACGCCGCCCGGCGATTCGCTCTGGGTGCGTGTGCCGGTGGGACGCGCGGAAGGTTTCGAAGAGCGCTTCGCGGCACTCGAACCCGACGAACGGCGCGCGCTGGAACGCCTCGTGAGCAAGAAGGGGCAGACGATGCTCTCGATCGCGAAGAAGCACGGGGTAACGTCAAAGCAACTGGCCTGGTACAACCCGAAGGCGGCAAAGCTTAAGAGCGGCGCGCTGCGAGCCGGGCAGACGATCTACGTGCCGCGGCGCGATGTCGTGGCGCTGGCGCGCGACGTGCCCAATCCGTCAGTGGAGCGCTACCCGCGGCGCAGCACCAGTGGCGGCATACGACGCCACGTCGTGAAGAGCGGCGAGACGCTGTCGGGCATCGCCAAGCGGTATGGGACGAGCGCGAAGACGCTCACGAAGCTCAACGGCCTCAGGAGCGCGAAGATCATCCCGGGCCAGTCGCTCGTGGTCTCCGCGCGTGCTGCGGCCGGCGCCAAGGCGAGCGCGGCGAAGGCGGGCACGGCCAAGCCGAGCGCGAGGAAGCCGCCCGCCCGTTAGCGCGCTGGCTCGTCCTCTGGGGCGCGCCAGGGTCCGGACTTGCCACCGCTCTTCTCGAGCAGGCGCACCCCCTCGATGCGCATGGCCTTGTCCACGCTCTTGGCCATGTCGTACACAGTCAGGAGCGCCACCGACACCGCCGTGACCGCCTCCATCTCGACTCCGGTCGCCGCCACGGTGCGCGCCTCGGCTTCGCAGCGGACCGCCGACGCGGCATCCTCGAAGTCGAAACGCACCTGGATGTCGGTGAGCGGGAGCGGATGGCAGAGCGGAATCAGCTCCGCCGTGCGCTTGGCCGCCTGGATACCCGCCACGCGCGCGACCGCGAGCACGTCGCCCTTGGCGAGCGTGTTGTCGCGAATGGCGCGCAGCGCGTCCGGCGACATGCGAATGCGCCCCTCGGCGCGCGCCGCGCGCACGGTGGCGGGCTTGGCCGACACGTCCACCATGGACGCCTCGCCGGCGCGATTGACGTGCGAGAGATCGCTCATGAGCCGAGGTCGGAGAGTTCGCGCATCAGGCGCGCGCTGAGGAGCTGCGGCGAGACGTTCTGCTGGGCGGCGAACTTGGCGTCCTCGACGGCGCGCATGGCGCGCGCCGCCGCGAGGGCGGCCCGGTCGTGGCCGGCGGCGGCGGCGGTGCGGGAGCGCTCGTGCAGCAGCACGCTGACCGCGTCGAGCACGTCGGAAAACGCACCGCGCGCGCCCTTGCCGCCCTGGCCGAACGCCGCGCGCAGCCAGCGCTCGCGCCCGCCGTGCGCCGCGTCCAGGAAGGCATGCGCACGCCTGAAGACGGCGGCCTGCTCGTCGTGGCCCAGCAGTCGGCCGGGCGCGCCGTCGCACATCCGCAGCCGCTCGTCATCCGTGCCACCGGGGCCGAGCGCGTCGCGCACCGCGGGCTCGGCGATGAACCGGCGCAGGTCGGCATCGCCAAGGCGGGGGACACGGAACGCGACGACGCGCGAGCGAATCGTGGGCAGCAGCGACGACGGCTCGCTCGACGTCAGGATGAACGTGGCGCTCGCCGGCGGCTCCTCGAGGAGCTTGAGGAAGGCGTTGGCGGCCTCGGGACTCGACGTCTGCGGCACCATGCGTTCGGCGTCGCCGATGATGAAGACCTTGCGGCGTCCGAGGGCGGGAGAGAGCGACGCCTGTTGCACGAGCAGGCGCCCGACGTACACGTAGATGCCTTCGCTGCCCCCCGGCCGCTTGTAGAGCCCGTGCTCCCTGACGCGATCGGCAATGGCTTGGTCGAGATCCTCCTTCACGTCCTCGGGGCCCGGATCGTCCTTGATGCGCGGCCGCGGGAAAATCCAGTGCAGGTCGGGATGCTGGCATTCCAGCGCGTAGCGGCACGCCTGGCACTCACCGCAGGGTGCCGATTCGCCGGTGCACAGCAGCATCTGCCCGAGCCACAGCGCCAGCCGCTGCTTGCCGACCCCTTCGGGGCCGTGCAGGAGGATGGACGCCGGCAGCTTGCCGGCGCGCCATTGGGCGGCGAGGCGGTCGCGGAGGGGGGTGTGGCCGAAGAGGGGAAGGAGAGGCAAGGGGCGGACGGAGAGTAGCGGACGGAGGACGGATGACGGAGGACGGAGGAGAGTGCTATCCGCCCACTGACGATAGACGGTTGGAGGGTCTTGCACCAGTTTCCTTGACAGAGTGGCCGCGGTGCGGCCCAACCGCGCCGGTGCGTTGCGCCGGCTTCCACGGATTCCGAGTGCCATGCGACCCATCGCTTTCGTCCTCGCCCTTGCCGCCATGACCACCTCGCTTCCTGCCCAGCGCGCGCGTGCGCGCGACCTTGGGGTCGCCCCCGGCGTCTTTGCTCCCGGCGCCAACAACGCCATCACCGACGTCGCCGGTGTGCGCGTCGGGCACACGACCGTCACCGAGGGGGCGGCGGTGCGCACGGGTGTGACGGCCATCCTGCCGCACGAGGGCAACGCCTATCTCGATCGGGTGCCGGCGGCCGTCTGGGTGGGCAACGGATTCGGCAAGCTCATCGGCTCGACGCAAGCGAACGAACTCGGCGAGCTCGAGACGCCCATCCTGCTGACGTGCACGCTCTGCGTGTGGAAGGCGGCGGACGCGCTGACCGACTGGATGCTCGAGAAACCGGGGATGGAGCGGGTGCGCTCCATCAATCCGCTGGTCGGCGAGACGAATGACGGCGGGCTCAATGACATTCGCGCAAAGGCCATCACTGCCGCCCACGTGCGAAAGGCGCTCGACGGCGCCGCGGGCGGTGCGGTGGCGGAAGGGAGCGTGGGCGCTGGCCACGGGACGGTGGCGTTCGGCTGGAAGGGCGGCATCGGTACGTCGTCGCGCGTCCTCCCGAAGTCGCTGGGTTCGTATACCGTGGGCGTGCTCGTGCAGAGCAATTTCGGTGGCGTGCTTCAGGTCATGGGCGCGCCGGTGGGGCAGGAACTCGGCCAGTACGCCTTCAAGGATGCGCTCTCACGCGACGGCGGCGACGGGTCGATCATCATGGTGGTGGCCACCGACGCGCCGATCAGCGACCGCAACCTGAAACGCGTGGCATCGCGCGCCATGCTGAGCCTGGGCCGCACCGGATCGTCCGCATCCAACGGCAGCGGCGATTACGTGATCGCGTTCTCGACGGCGAAGGATGTGCGCCGCCCCTTCAACGCGCGGCGACTGGAGACGAAGGAGCTCGCCAACGAGGAGATGTCCGGACTATTCGAAGCGGTCGTCGAAGCGACAGAGGAGGCCATCTACAACTCGCTCTTTCAGGCGACGAGTGTTACTGGCGGCGGCCGAACAGTAGAGGCGATTTCGTTGGAGAAGGTGCGCGAGATCTTGAAGCGATATGGGAGGTGAGAGGACGGCGGAGAACGGCGGAGAACGGCGGAGGACGGCAGTATCGTGTGGATGATGCGCGCGAGGCGCGGGTGGCCAGAACCTTGGGTCGCTGCCGTCCTCTGCCGTTCTCCGCCGTTCTCCGCCGTTCTCCGCCGTTCTCTATCTCACCTCACCGTCCGTGCCCGCCGAAAACCGCCCATACGCCGCCACCACTCGCTGTAAAGCCACCTCGCTGTTCTCGCCGCACGCCGAGAGATGCCCCATCTTGCGCCCGGCGCGCGCCTCACGCTTGCCGTACAGGTGCAGGCGCACTCCGGGCAGGCCGAGAATGCCTGTGACGTCGGGGGCGGCCGGACCGGACCAGACCTCGCCGAGCAGGTTGTAGATCGCGGCGGGACGCACGACGTCGGTGTCGCCGAGGGGCAACCCGCAGACGGCGCGCACGAGCTGCTCGAACTGGCTGGTGACGCAGGCGCGCTCGGAGTGGTGGTAGGTGTTGTGCGGGCGCGGGGCGAGCTCATTGACGCACAGCGAGCCATCGTCGAGCAGGAACAGCTCCACCGCAATCAGCCCCACGACCTCGAGCTGCTCGGCGATGCCGCAGGCGATTTCGGTGGCCCGACGCACCACGGCGTCGTCGAAGCCGCCCGGGATCACCGACCATGTCAGCACGCCATTCGTGTGGTGGTTGCGCGCCGGCGGATAGGCGCGCATGTCGCCCTCGGGCGTGCGCGCCACCATCACGCTGAGTTCGGCGGCGAGCGTCAGGAAGCGCTCGGCCACGCAGACCGGCGCGCCGATGCCCTGAAAGGCGGCCGCCGCGTCAGCCGGGTCCGACACCCGCGCCTGGCCGCGCCCGTCATAACCGCCGTGCGTGGACTTCACGATGCACGAGCCGAGGGCTCGCACGGCGGCCGTCGTCTCTTCGGCGCTGCGCACCACGGCGAACGGGCCAAGGGGAAAGCCGTGGTCCCGCAGCCATTCCTTCTGCCGCGCGCGGTCCTGCACGGTCCACAGCACCTGCGGACCCGGTCGCAGCGGCGCGCGGCGCTCGGCCGCCTCAAGCGCGGGGAGCGGGATCTGTTCGATCTCGATGGTGACGACGTCGGCGCCCTCAGCGAGCTTCGCGGCGGCGTCCACGTCGCCCCACGGGGCGGTAATCACCTGCGAGGCGAGCGGGCGGGCGGGGCAGTGATGTTCGGGGTCGAGCACGTGCACGTCGTAGCCCATCGTGCGCGCCGCCATCGCGGCCATGCGGCCCAGTTGACCTCCCCCAAGGAACCCGATGGTGGAGCCGGGGAGGATGACGCTCACGGAAGCTTCTGCTCGCGCACCGACGCCGTGCGCTGCTCGCGCCAGGCGCGGATGCGGTCGCGCACCTCGGGGTGGCTGGTGCCGACGATTTCGGCGGCGAGGATGCCTGCGTTCGACGCGCCCGGTTTGCCGATGGCGAGCGTGCCCACCGGAATGCCGGCCGGCATCTGCACGATGGAGAGCAGCGCATCCACGCCGTTGAGCGCCGTGGCCGGCACGGGGACGCCGAGGACGGGCACCAGCGTCTTGGACGCCACCATGCCGGGCAGGTGCGCGGCACCGCCGGCCGCCGCGATGATGACCATCAAACCGCGCGCCTCGGCCGTGGAGGCGTATTCGAACATCCAGTCGGGCGTTCGGTGGGCGGAGACGACGGCCTTCTCGTACGGGACGCCGAACTGGTCGAGCATCTCGCAGGCGGGAGCGAGGTGCTCGTAGTCGCTCGCGCTTCCCATGATGACGCCAACCAAGGGGGTGCTGGTCATGCGATAAAGATGATCGGGGAACGGCGATTTCGGAATGCGGAGCTCGGATGGGGATTGCGATTCCGATGGGCGATGGTGATTGGTGATTGGGATTCCTGTGTTCTCGCCCTCCGACCCCAGCGTCCGCGGGAGGTAGAACGTTACCCAGACAGGCCGTACCTTTGTGGTCCCCCTCACTCTCCGCCCATGCGCCGCCCCCTGCTCGTCCTCCTCGTCTCCTGCGCCTCGCTCGCCGGTGCGCAGCAGCCCGTCGACTCCGTCTACACGGCGAAGATCCGGGAGCTGACCCCGACCGATCCGCACTGGAAGTTCACCACCGAGCTGGTGGATCACCTGCCAGCCTCGAAGACGGTGCCTACGCCGCTGGCCGTGCTCGGATACGTGCCGGGCACTATTGGACGGTTGGGAAACACCACGGAGATCTACAAGTACTTCCGCACGGTCGCCGAGAAGTCGCCGCGCGTGAAGATCTTCTCGATGGGAACCACCGAGCTGGGGCGCGAGATGATCGTCGCTGCCATCGCCGACGAGGCGACCATCCAGCGGCTCGACGCCTACAAGCAGATGACGCGGCGGATGGCCGACCCGCGCGGCATCTCAGCGGCGGAGCGTGCGCAGCTGCTCCGCGAGGCCAAGCCCATCTATTACATTTCGGCGTCCATTCACTCCCCGGAGACGGGGAGCCCGGACATGACGATGGAGTTGCTGTACCGGCTCGCGGTGGACGAGAGCGAGTACTACCAGGCCATTCGCAAGAACGCCATCGTGATGATCAACCCGGTCTTCGAGGCGGACGGGCGCGACCATCAGGTGGACTGGTACAACCAGCAGAAGGCGCTCAAGATCACGCCGCAGCAGGCGGGCGGGCTGCCGTACTGGGGCAAGTATGTGGCGCACGACAACAACCGCGACGGCATGGTGGTGTCACTGGCGCTTACGCGAAACTGGCTCAAGACCTTTCTCGACTGGCGTCCGACCATCACGCACGACCTGCATGAGTCGGTGCCGTTCCTTTACGTCTCCACGGGGACGGGGCCGTACAACGACGAGTTCGATCCGCTGACGATCAATGAGTGGCACACGCTCGCGTATCAGGAGATCACCGAACTCACGCGACGCGGCCTCCCGGGCGTCTGGACGCACAGCTTCTATGACGGGTGGGCGGCAAACTACCAGAACGCCATCCCCAACCTGCACAACGCCGCCGGGCGCTTCTACGAGACGTACACGGCGAGCGGCGCCGACTGCATTGACCGGGTCGCGCTGCCGGCGACGGCAACGACGCGCACGTGGGACCGCTCGACTCCGCCGGTGAACGGCATCAAGTGGTGCATTCGGTCCAACCACAACTACCAGCAGTCTGGGCTCCTGATCGCGCTGAAGTACGTGGCGGATCACCGCGAGACGTTCGTCGCCAACAACATCACCAAGAACGAGAACACCGTGCGGCGCGGCCAGCGCGGTCCGCTCCACGCCTACGTGGTGCCGCGCGGACAGCGGCACGCGGCCGAAGCGGCCGACCTCGTGAACCTCTTCCGCCTGCAGGGCGCGGAAGTGCACACCGCAAACACCGACTTCACGTTCAGGGACGGCGGCAAGGATGTGGCGGTGAAGGCGGGGGATTGGGTGGTGCGGCTCGACCAGCCCAACGCGCTCTTCGTGCGCACGGTGCTCGCGGTGCAGACCTTCCGGCCGACGGATCCCAACCCGTACGACGACACCGGGTGGACGCTTGACGAACTGCGCCACGTCTCGACACTGCCGGTGCAGGATTCGACGGTGCTGGCCAAGCCGCTGACGCTCGTGACGGCGGACGTGCGCGTGGACGGCGCAGTGGCTGGCACCGGCGCGACGCTCGTGGTGCGGCACCTCGGCGACTGGCGGTCGGCCATCCTGCCGTTCAAGGTGGCGCCGTCGGTGGTGCAGGTGGCCGACTCGGCGTTCGTGGTGGATGGAGTGACGTATCCCGCCGGCACATGGCTGATCGCCGATGCGCCCGCGGCGCGTGCGGCGATCACCGCCGCCGGGCTGAAGGCGGTGGCGACCGCGAAGGTGACGGTGAAGCAGCGCCCGGTGCAGTTGCCGCGCATCGCGCTCGCGCATGCGTGGAGCAGCACGCAGGAAGAGGGGTGGGTGCGCATGACGTTCGACAAGCTGGGCGTGCCCTACACCTACCTGAGCGACCAGAAGTTCAAGCAACCGGGCGTGCTCGACCGGTTCGACGTCGTAGTCTACCCGAACGCGGGCGCGGTCAACACGCTCGTGAACGGCCGGCCGAAGATCGGACCAGCCGTGCCGTGGAAGAAGACGCCGGCGACGCCGAGCCTGGGTGAAGTCGATGAGACCGACGACGTGCGCGACGGCATCGGGATGGACGGCGTGGCGGCGCTGCACAGGTTTGTGTCGCGCGGCGGAGTGCTGCTGGTGGAGGGCGGGGCGGTGAACCTGCCGATCAGCCTGCAGTTCACGTCTGGGGTGAGCGTGGTGGAGTCACGCGCGCTGCAGGCGCGCGGCGGCGTCTTCCGGGCGCAGGCCGTGACGACGGAGAGCCCGATCCTCTTCGGCTATGAGGATCGGCAGTTCCCCCTCTTCTTCAGCAACGCCCCGCTGCTGCAGGTGCAGACCGGCGGTGGCCCGGGCGGCGGCGGAGGAGGTGGTGGCGGAGGTGGCGCCGCGACGAATCCCGCATACGCCGCAGCGCTGCGCGCGCTGCAGCCCAAGGTGATCGTGCGCTATCACGCAACCGCGGATTCGCTGCTGATCTCCGGTCAGCTGAATGGCGGAGCAGAGCTGGCGGGGAAAGCGGCGGTGGTGGACGCGCCGGTGGGGCAGGGGCACGTGGTGCTGTTCGCGACGCGCCCGTTCTGGCGCTGGCAGACGCAGGGGGCGTGGGCGATGGCGTTCAACGCCATCGTGCACTGGAACGCGCTGGCGGCGTCGGCAGGCGCTGCGTCGGCAAGCGCTGCACCGGCAGGCGCTGCACCGGCAGGCGCTGCACCGGTCGCGGGAGCGCGCCGCCCATGACCCGCCTCGTCGCCGCGTGAGACGCCCATGATCACGGCCACGCTGTATGCCGACCTGAACTGCCCGTACAGCTACGCGCTCACGGTGCGTCTCGATGCGCTCGGCCTGATGGATCGATGCGAGTGGCGCGGCGTGCAGCACGATCCGGCGCTCGGCGTGCCGCCGCGACTCGGCGACCGCCGGGTGATGCGCGCGCTCGAGGACGACGTGGATGCGGTGCGTCGCCTGGCCCCGGATGTCGCGATCGCGCCGCCGCCGATGAAGCCCAACACGCAGCGCGCGATCGCCGCGGTCGCCACGGTGCAAGGCCAGCATGTCCCGCGCGCGGCCGGATTCCGCCGAGCACTGGGTGCCGCGCTCTGGGTGCGCGGCGAAGACATCTCCGACGGTGCGGTGATCAACTCGGTCGCAATCTGGGCGGGCGTGCCGGGTTGGGTGGACCTGGACGGACCGGCCGGTCGACGGCTGGCGGATGAGTGGGACATGGACTGGATGACGCGCCGCCTGGGCGGCGTGCCGAGACTGGTACGGCCCGACGGGCGCGTGCTCTGGGGGCTGGCAAAGGTGGAGGAGATCGAGGAGTTTTTCACAACGCCCTTGAGACAGTCTGGAGAGTTCTACAGCAGATAAACAACAGAGAGACAACAGAGAAACAACAGAGAAACAACAGAGAGACAACAGACACGGCGAGGCACTGAGCTGGAGCGGCCCGCGTCTGTTGTCTCTCTGTTGTTTCTCTGTTGTCTCTCTGTTGTCTCTCTCTTACCCCGCTTCCGCGTATACCGCCAAGGTCTCCTCATTCTGCCGTTCGATTCGCAGCCAGTCGAGGTTCTCGCGCGCGGCGGCCTGCCAGCGCCGGCGCTCGGCGGGATCGTCGAGCAGGCGCGCAATGGCGGTGGCGAGTGCGGGCGCGTCGTGCGGCGGCACGAGCAGGCCAGCGCGGCCGTGCTCCAGCAGTTCAGGCGAGCCGTCCACGGCGGTCGCGACGATGGCGCATCCGCAGTCGCGCGCCTCGGGGAGCACCAGTCCGCCCGGTTCGGCGTGTGAGGCGAGGACGAAGACGGCGGCCCCGGTCAGGTACGGGCGCGGCGAGGGCCGGAAGCCCTCGAAGTGGATGCGCGCGCTGGCGGGTGACGCCGCCGCGAGCGGTTCAAATCGCGCGCGATCCGGCCCCTCGCCCACGATGTAGAGATGGGCATCCGGATGCGTGGGTGCGAGCAGGTTGAATGCGCCGATGAGATCAGCGATGCCCTTGCGCTCATACAGACCTGCCACGGTCACGATGGCCGGCTGCTGCAGCGTGACGGGCTCCGGCGCCGCGTCGAGCAGGCGCGGGCTGCCGACCGTGCCATTTCGCACGGCCCGCAGCCGGTCACGGCGCATCCCGCGCGCCGCGAGGCGGGCGATGGCGTCCTCGCTCATGGTGATGACGCGGTCGGCGCCCCCCATGAGCGTCGAACTGCGCTGCCACTCGTTGTGCACGCTGGCCACGAGGGGCCACGGCGCTCCCACGCGCAGCAGGCGCGCGAGCAGGTAGCCGGTGACCATGTGCGCGTGCACCACCTCGATGCGTTCGTTGCGCACCAGGGCGCGCAGCGCGCGCAGGGCGCGCCAGAGGGCGAGCGGCCGCCGGGCCTGGTCCACGCGCACGTGCCGCACACCGTATCGCGCCAGCAGCGCCTCGTACGCGCCGCCCTTCGACGCCACCCAGACGTCGTGCCCGGCGCGCGCCTGCACGCAGGCGAGGTCCACGGCGACGTGCACGATGCCGTTACCAACCTTATCGACGTGGTTGAGTACGTGCAGAATCTTCATCAGAGAGACAACAGAGAGAAAACAGAGAGACAACAGAGAGACAACAGAGAGACAACAGAGAGACAACAGAGAGACAACAGAGAAGCTACAAGGGAATGGCGGGGAGCGCTTGCTCTGCGCCCCCCGCTATCTGTTGTTTCTCTGTTGTCTCTCTGTTTTCTCTCTGTTGTCTCTCTACGGCGTGATCACGCCGTCCACCACGTGCACCATCCCATTCGAACCCCGCACCGAGGCCACGATCTTCGCGCCGTTGATGAAGGTCTCGGCGCCCTTCTTCGTGATGGTGGCGTTCGTGCCGTCGGCCATCGACACCGACTGCCCGTCGCTGAACTGGTCGACGTCGAGGGCGGACGTGGTGACGTGGTGCTGCAGGATGAGGCGCAGCTTTTCCTTGTTCGCCGGCTTCAGCAGGTCGTCGACCGTGCCCTTGGGCAGCTTGTCGAAGGCGGCGTTGGTCGGCGCGAAGACGGTGAAGGGACCGGCGTTGGCGAGTGCGTTCACGAGGTCGGCCGCCTGGAGCGCGGCGACGAGCGTCGTGTGGTCCTTGGAGCCAACCGCGATCTTCACGACGTCCTTCACTGACTCGTCGTCCTGGACGTTGGCCTGGCCGGCGGCGGGCGCGGCGTCAGCAGCGCCGCCTTGCTCGGCGGACCCTCCGCAGGCCGACAGGGAGGCAAGAAAGAGCAGGGCCAGAAGCGGAGTACGGGGCATACGCATGGCGATCACCTCGTGCGTGGGGTGGCGGGGAGAAGCTGGGACGCATGGTGGTCGCCCCGGCCGCCAGAGGCGTCGCGAGGTGGGGAACGCGGCCCCCGAGTGCAGCGACGGGAACCGGGACCGCGCGGACGATACGCCCTTTCTGGACGGAACGCAGTCAGGTGGATCGGGGGCCGGACGTAGGACAAAAGAGGACTATCACATACCTCTATGTTACGTACGGCGGGTCCTACGCGACGCAAACGGGGCGCCGGAATGACCGGCGCCCCGCTGGCGTGGTGAGCTCCCGAGGAGGGATTTGAACCCCCGACCCGGCGATTAACAGTCGCCTGCTCTACCCCTGAGCTACTCGGGAAGAACCTGTAAAATACCAGCGGCAGGCGGGCAATTCAAGCTCCTGTCAACGACCAATAGAAGTGTCCCCGGTGTTACGCCATTAGAAATGTCCCCTCGTGGCGGCCTGCTTGTCCGCCACCGACTGCCGGTACCACTTACG
>Ga0209514_10002463_pt1 | contig 28530 bp, 25 predicted proteins | sample Subgrocontami58m_FD_187452 | JGI IMG/M metagenome (GOLD analysis project Ga0209514, IMG submission 187452) | Subsurface groundwater microbial communities from S. Glens Falls, New York, USA - GMW37 contaminated, 5.8 m (SPAdes) (version 3) | ecosystem: Environmental > Aquatic > Deep subsurface >...
TCTCCCAGTCGATGAGGAGGGCGACGTCGGCCAAAGTGGTTGACTCCGTTATGTGGCGCGCCGCGCATCCGACTCGCCCGTGGACCCTCGCGGGTCAGTGCGCTCCTGATCTCCCCATCCCACCCGCCCCCGTTGCACCGGGGACGACTCGGACGTGAGCGCCATGCACGAACGCTCCAGCTGCTGCGCGCGCCGTTTCTGGGTTGAGTCTAGCCTGAGCGCCCAGCGGCTCGGCGGCGAGGCGCGGATTCTCTGCGCTCCCCGACCGGAGCTCCTCGGGAAGCAGGGATGGAGGCTCGATGAGCTCAGGACCAGGGCGCACGCGGTCGAGCGCTGACGCTCCACGGCGGGCCGGGGGCGCAGGACCGCTCCTCGTCCTGGCAGCGTGCCTCATCGCCTTGCTGGGCGCGCTCTGGCCACCCTCCTTCCACCTCACGGATCACGTGATCTTCTGGAACGTGGGACGCCTGTACGCGACGGGCGGCTCGCCGTACGACCCCGCCGTGTGGCCGGCCGCGCTCGCGACGTACGACAACGTGAACGTTCGGCTCATCATCGGGCTCGGCGGCGCGCTCTGGCCGTATCCGCCGTGGACCGGGTACCTCTTCGTCCCGTTCGGGCTGGTGCCGCTCGAGGCTGGGCTCTGGGCGCTTCACCTCTCCTACCTCGCGGTCGGCGTCGCCGCGGGGCTCGCGATCGTGCGCGCGCTGCCGTGGCGGGACCGGCGAGGCGAGACGATCGCGCTGCTCCTCGTGCCGACGTTCCAGCCATTCGTCTACGCCGAGCGCCTCGGGCACTTCGACTCGTTCCTGCTCGCCGGGGTGGCGCTGGCGACGGCGGGAGTGCTCCGGCGTTCGCCGCTTGCGCTCGTCGCGGGCGCGCTGCTGCTCTTCACCAAGCCACAGGTGGTGCCACTCTTCGCGCTCGCGGTCACGACACTCCTCGTGCGCGACCGCCGCTGGCGCGACATCGCGCTCGCATCCGGCGCACTCGCCACCTTCGCCGCCGCGACGACAGTCCTGCACCCGGAGGGAGTGGCCGTCGCGGTAGGCGGCGGCATCTCGCGCCTGAGCCTCATCGCGCCCGACTCGATCAACCCGGTGCCGAACGTCTGGGCGCTCGCGCTCGCCGTCGCGGGTGCAGGGGGGCCGGTGCTCGCGGTGGCGCTGCTGCTCAGCGCCTCGTGGGCCTGCGTCGCCGCGGTCCGATGGTCGCCGATTCCGCTCCGCGACCGGACGATCCTCGCCGCGAGCCTCATCCTGTCCGTCGCCGTGACCCCCTACGTCTTTTCCTACGACCATCTGGTCCTCGTCCCGGCGGCCGCGCTCGTCGTCGCGGCCGCCGACGCGCTGCCCGCACCGCTGCGGGGTGCGCGCTTGGCGCTCGCCGTGACCGTCGTGACGGTCCTGCCGTGGCTGCTGTACTTCGCCGGCGTCGCCGGCGGCGACCACGTCCTCAGCGCGCTCGTCCCGCTGTCCTTCGCCGGACTGCTCGCGCTGAGCATGGCCGCGCTCCGCTCCCGACCCGATCCCGCGGCCGCTTTCGCCGCATGAGGTGGCGCGCGTTCGTGCCGTACCTCGCGCTGACGACCGGGCTCGTGGTGTCCGCGCCCGCGTACTGGCCGGTCCCCTACCACCTCGGCGACACGTTCCTGCTGTGGAGTGTCGGCCGGATGATCCTGGGCGGAGTCTCGCCCTACGAGCCGTCGTCGTGGGCCGCGGCCGCGGCGCGCGACCCGGGTGAGGTCGTCGCCGGCGTCGCCGTGAACGTCATTCCGAACATGGTGGCGCTCGGCGGCGTCACCTGGCCCTACCCCCCGTGGACCGGCCTGCTGTTCGCGCCCTTCGCGGCGCTGCCGGTCGAGGCCGGGACGCTCGCGCTCCACCTCTCCTACGTCGCCGCCGGAGGGCTCGCGGCGCTCATCGCAACGGCCGGACTGCCGTGGCGCTCGACCGCGACCCGCGCGGTCGCCCTCGCCGGCTTCGGCCTCTTCCAGCCGTTCGTCATGGGCACGCGGGCCGGCCAGTTCGGTACGTTCCTCCTGCTCGGCGTCGCGCTGGTCACTCATGGTCTGACGCCCGGGGCGCGGCTCGCGACCCCCGCGCTCGTCGTAGGTGCGCTGCTCGTCGCCGCGAAGCCGCACGTGGCGCTGCTCTTCGTGGTCGTCGTCCTCATCGCTCTCGTGCGTCGCCGCCGCGTCCGCGCGCTCGCGGTGACCTCGCTGGCACTGGCCGTCGTCGCGGCGGCCTCGCTCGCGCGCTTCCCGGAGTCGATCTCCGCCGTGGCCGAGGGCGCGTCGTCTCGCGCGAGCGTGCTCGGGTCGCTCTTCGCGACGACCTGGACGTTCGCGAGGGTCCTCGGTGTCGGCGACTGGCGCATCGTCGCCCCGCTGCTCATCGGCCTCACCGCGCTGGCCGCCGCCGTCGCCGTGCGGTGGTCACCGCCTGTGCTGCGCTGGTCGATCGCGCTCTCGCTCTCGCTCCCGCTTTCGCTCGCGATCTCGCCCTACGTGCAGTCGTACGACGACGTGCTGCTCGCGCCGGCAGCGTTCGTCGCGCTCGCCGCGACCGAGCGGGTTCGTGGCGGCGGGCGCGTCGCGCTCGCGCTCGCCGTCCTGGTCGTCGCGGTCGCCTACCCATGGCTCGCGATCGTCCTCCAGATGATCGGAGGCACGCAGGCGTCGAGCGGGCTCGTGCCGCTGCTGTTCGCCCCGCTCCTCGCGGCCGGCGCGCTCGCCGCTCGACGCGCCCCGCGAGCCGGGCGCGCGGACCCCTAGCATCCGCGTGTGCGGATCCTGATCATCCAGCCGTGGATTCGGCTGGGCGGCGCGGAGACGCTCAGCCTCGAGCTGAGCGCCGCGCTCGAGCGACGTGGCCACGAGGTCCCGATCGCCGCGCTGTTCGTCGATCCGGCCGGGCTGCCGGACATCGTGCGCGATCGCGCCTACGTGCTCCCGCCACGGCGGCTCGCCGAGCGCTTCGCGCGCAGCCGCACGCTCTCGTTCCTCCTGGGACCCTTCGTGCTGCTCGGCCTGGTCGCCCGTGCGAGCGCCGGCATCGACGTCCTCGACCCGCACAACCTCCCCGGGCCGATCGTCGCGGCGATCGTCGGTCCGGTCCGCGGGATCCCGGTGGTGTGGAACCTCAACGAGGTGCCGGTGCCGCTCCCGCCCGAGCAGGCGCAGCGGATCGGGCTCGTCGAGCGGCTGGTCTGGATCGTGGGCGCCGCGCTCGCGCGCTGGTCGAGCCGTGTGCCGAAGGAGGTGCTCGTGCTCGACGAGAAGACGAAGCGCTCGGTGCGCGCGCACTATGGCCTGGAGGCGACCATCGCGATGCCGGGGCTCCGCGTCGAGAGCTTCGAGGCAACCGCACCGCGGCGGGCCGTCGGCGGCGTCACGCGCCTGCTGTGCGTCGGCAAGCTCCATCCGCAGAAGAACGTCGTGCTCGCGATCGAGACCGTCGCCGAGCTGCGCCGCCGCGGCCGCGCGGTGGCGCTCCGGATCGTCGGCGACGGCCCGCTGCGCGCCGAGCTCGCGCTGGCGGCCGCCCGGCTCGGCGTCGCCGACGCCGTGTCGTTCCGCGCGCTGCTCTCGCTCGCCGAGCTCGCCCGGGAGTACGCGGCGGCCGACGTCCTCCTGGTGACGCCGACCGGTCACCAGGCGTGGGGGCTGACGCCGTTCGAGGCGATCGCCGCGGGGACTCCGTCGGTCGTGTCGGACGAGGCCGGCGCGGCCGAGGTGCTCGCGGCCCACGATGCCGCGCTCGTCACCGCTGCCGCGCCGACGGCGTTCGCCGACGCCGTCGAACGGCTCGTCGCGGACCCGGCGCTCGCCGAAGGGCTCGTGCGGAACGGTCGCGCGCTCCTGCGCGACGAGCTCACGTGGCCGCGGTACGCGGAGCGCTGCGAGCGCGCCTTTCGCGCGGCGGGTGGGCGGCGCGTCTGGTCGGGTCGCGCCGCTCCTTAGCGCGTCCGAGCTCGGCGAAGTAGGCGTGCATCACGTCGCTGACGTAGCGCACGTCGGCGACGCTCATCTCCGGGTGACACCCGACGTAGAAGCCCTGGCGGTCCACGAGGTGCGCGCTCGGGTACCGCGGCCCGATGTCGCCGAAGAGCTTCCGGTAGATCGGCTGGCTGAGCAGCGGGAGCATTTGGCGGGTCTCGACACGGTAGTACTCGAGGTGGCGGATAAGGCCCTCGCGGTCGATGCCCTCCGCCAGGACCATCGGATACATCATGAAGACGTGCTCCGAGCCCGGCCGGATCTTCGGGAGCCGCAGATACCGCTCGAGATCCGCGAGCGCTGCCGTCAGCCGCTTCGCGTTCGCCTGCCGCTTCGCGACGAGGGTCCGCCACCGGCGTAGCTGCCCGAGCCCGATCGCCGCCTCGAGCTCCGTCGCTCGATAGCTGTACCCGACGTGGATGAACGAGAACCGGCGAGACACGATCTTGAACAGCTCGGTCGCGTCATCGACCTGGTCGTCGTCCATCGAGGTGTAGATCGCGTCGCGCCCGTGGTTCGCGAGGCTCTTCATGGTCACCGCGAGCTCTGGGTCGTCCGTGAGCGCGAGCCCTCCGACGCCGGTGACGAGGATGTGCGCCGCGTAGGTCGAGAAGCACGCGATGTCGCCGAACGACCCCACGGGCCTTCCGTGGTAGCGGGCGAACATCGTCTCGCAGCTGTCCTCGACGATCGCAAGACCTCGCTCGCGGGCGAGCTCGACGATGGGTCCCATGTCGGCCGGCTGTCCGGCCGGGTGGACCGGCATGATCGCCACCGTGCGCGGGCTGATCGCCTTCGCGAGCTGTCGCGGATCGAGCGCGAAGTAGTCAGGCTCGATATCGACGAAGACCGGCGTGAGGTTGTTCTGGAGGACGACGTTCACGGTCGCCACGAACGTGAGCGCGGGAACGATCACCTCGTCCCCGTCGGACCAGCCACGCGTCTCCTTCAGCGCGTGCAGGGCGACCTGCAGCGCCGACGTGCCGCTGTTCATGAAGATCGCGAACCGCCGATCGTGCAGGGCGGCGAAGCGATTCTCGAACGCGCGCGCGAACGGGCCGTACGACAGGCGGTCGTTGTCGAGCGCCTGCTGGACCAGACGCTTCTCCAGCGACGAGAGCTGCAGGCCACCGACGCCGATTTGCTCGCGGCGTCGCTTGAGCGCCGGCCGGTCCATCGGCGCGACTATACGGCGGCCTCGTGCAGCGCGTGCTCGAGGATGTCGGTGTGCGCCGCGAACGAGAAGCGCGCGCAAGCGGAGCGCCACGCCGCTCGACCGATGCGCTCTCGAGCGGCGCCGTCGTCGAGCAGCGCGAGGACCGCGTCGGTGAAGGCATCGACGTCGCCGAGCGCGACGCGGCGGCCGTCGACGTCGTCGGTGATGATGCCGGTCGGGCCGGCGTGGTCCCACGCGACGACCGGTGTGCCGCGACCCATCGCCTCGACGATGCCCATCCCAAAGTCCTCTTCGGGAGAGGGGTAGACGTACACGGCGGCCGCGCCGTAGAGGGAGGCGAGCGCTCGCTCGTCCACGAGGCCCATGAAGCGCACCGCCGACCGCAGCCCCATCCGATCGACCGCGCGGCGCAGGAGGTCCGTGTACGGCGTGTCCGCGCCGGTGACGACCAGTGTCGCTTCGGGGTAGCGGAGCCGCACCCGCGCGATCATCGGGAGCATGTCCTCGAAACGCTTCTGCGGGTAGTGGCGATTGGTCAGCAGCACGAAAGGACGCGCGATCGTGCGCCGGCCGATTCGGACGACACCGCTCGAGCGATCGGCCTGATCCGTCGGCTCGTCGGCCAGCGGCGTGGTGGCCGCGGGGCACGAGCGCCACCGGCCGCCGTAGTGGGTCGTGAGCACGGACGTCATGTAGTCGCCGTCGGCGAGAAGGACCGCCGCTTCGCGCACGCTCCTCCGGTCGAGGATGTTCAGGATCGGCCGGCCGAGGCTCGCGACGGCGTCGAGCAGGAGGAAATCCCTCTTCACCACGAGCGATCGGGTTTCGAGATCGACCGCGCGCGCCGCCAAGAGCCGATTCGGCTGGTTGAGGTACACGACGTACCGCTTGCCGTGTCGCAACGCCGCGGCCCGGGCCAGCCACGCGCCGGGCTGATTCGCGCCGAGGTAGACGTCCGCCTCGATCCGGCGCGTGAGCGGGTCCGCCAGGAGCGCCGCGGCAAGCAGGGTCAGGCCATCTCCGACGCCCGCGACATCGGGCAGGCGGGGCAGGAGCTTCCGCGGTCCGATCTCCGCGATGAGCTCCGGAAAGCACTCCTCCGGATCGACGATCGGCGCATACACCTCGACTCGATGCCCTCGTGCTCGGAGCTCGCGGGCCTCCTGGAGCACGAGCTTCTCGCCGCCGCCCGAGTAGAAGAATCCGACGTGGAAGATCGCGATGCGAAGCGAGGTGCGCCCGGACACGCCTACGTCGCCCTCTGTCGCGCCAACGTCATCGTCGAAGGCTAGCCTGAGGCCCGTGCTGGACGACAGTCGCCTCGCGGACGCCGTCGGATGGGCCCGCTTGCGCGGCGCGTCGTACGCCGACGCGCGGTGGGTGGAGCGGGAGCACGAGTCGGTCGCGCTCAAGGACGGCGAGATCGAGTCGGTGGACCGGTCGAGCGACCGCGGTGTCGGGCTGCGGGTGCTGCGCGGCGGCGCGTGGGGCTTCTCCGCGACCGATCGCCTCGGCCCGGCCGCGCTCCGCGGACTCGTCGATGAGGCGTTCCGGCGAGCCGACGCCGCGGGTGCGGCGGGGCTCGCGCGGCGCCCGGTCGTCCTCGCGCCTGAGGCGCCGCGGCGGGGGACCTATCGCACGCCGTTCGTCCGGGACCCCTTCGCGGTGCCCCACGCGGAGCGCGTCGCGCTGCTTCGCGAAGCCGACGCCGCGCTCGAGGGTCCGAGCACGCGCCTGCGCCGCGCCGGCGTCGATGCCTACCGGATGCGCAAGCGCCTCGTCACGAGCGAGGGGACCGACGTCACGCAGGAGATCGTCGAGTGCGGCTCGACGCTCACGACGGTCGCGGTGGAGGCGGGAAGGCGGCCGGCGTCGCGTTCGGACATGCGCGACGTGCGGCAGGCGGGGTGGGAGTACGTCGAGGCGCGGGACCTTCCCCGCCGGGCGGCCGCCTTCCGCGACGAGGCGCACGCGACGCTCGTAGCGCCGGCCGCCGAGCCGGGGCCGACGACGCTCGTCTTCGACCCGTCGTTCCTCGCGCTCCTCGTCCACGAGTCCTGTGGCCATCCCACCGAGGCGGACCGCCTGCTCGAGCACGAGGTCGCGTTCGCCGGGACCTCGTTCCTGCTCCCGGAAGAGCGCGGCCGTCTGCGCTACGGCTCGGCGCACGTCTCGGTCACGGCCGACGCGACGGTGCCGGGGGGCATGGGCACGTTCGGCTGGGACGACGATGGCGTCCCGGCGCGGCGCACGCCGCTCGTCGAGCGCGGGGTCTTCACCGGCTACCTCACCTCGCGCGAGACGGCCGGCGCGCTCGACCTCCCGCACTCCGGCGGCTCGGCACGCGCCGAGAGCTGGCAGCACTTCCCGATCGTGCGGATGGTGAACGTGAGCCTGGAGCCGGGGCCGCTCCGCTACGCCGAGCTCCTGCGCGACGTCGATGACGGCATCCTCATGCTCGCGCCGGCGTCGTACTCGCTCGACGACAAGCGCGAGAACTTCCACTTCTCGGCGCAGGCTTGCCGCGCGATCCGGCGCGGGCAGCTCGAGGGCTGGGTCCGGCCGGTCGCCTTCCAATCGCGCACGCCCGCGTTCTGGGGCCGCTGCGACGGCGTGGCCGACGACTGGGAGCTCCACGGGTTCGTTTCATGCGCGAAGGGCGAGCCGCTCCAGCTCATGCGCGTCGGCCACGGAGCGGCGCACGCGCGGTTTCGCGACGTGCCGATCGAGGTGGGCGAGTGACGCTCGGCATCGACGCGGCGCTCGACCCGCTGCGGCGGGCGCTCCGCGGCGTCCCCGCGGACGCGGCCGAGCTCCGCCTCCACCGCCGGCGCGCCGCGGTGACCCGGTACGCGCACGACGCGATTCACCAGAACGCGCTCTCGGACGAGATCCAGGTCACCGCGCGCGCGGTCGTGCGCGGTGCGGTCGGCACCGCGAGCGGGAACGCGCTCGACGTCGATGCGCTCCGCGCGCTCGTCGCCGATGCGGCGGCGCTCGCGCGCCTCGCTCCCGCGAGCCCGGACTGGCCTGGGCTCGCCTCGCCGGAGCCCTACGGCGAGGCGCGGGCGTTCGACGCCGCGACCGCCGCGACGACGGCGGCCGAGCAGGCCGCCGCGGTCGGACGCATCGCGGCCGCGACGCGCGCCCGCGGGATGCGCGCCGCGGGCACCCACGCGATCGACCTCACCGAGGAGGCCCTCGCGAACACGAACGGTGTCGCCGCCTACGCGCCGGCCACGGTCGCCTACCTGCGCGCACTCGTCCAATCGCCGGGCGCCGGCTACGCCGAGGACCTCGCGTCGTCGGTCGGCGGCCTCGATCCCGAGCGCATCGCCGCTCGCGCGATCGAGAAGTGCGCGCTCGACCGCGACCGTCTGGAGCTCCCGCCGGGCGACTACGAGGCGGTCTTCGAGGAGCTCGCGGTCGCCGAGTTCCTCCGCATCGTCTCGATCACGGGCCTCGGCGCGGCCACCGTCCGCGAGGGACGCTCGTTCATGAGCGGCCGGGTCGGCGAGGCGGTGACCGGGCCGCGCTTCACGCTCCACGACGACGGGCTCGATCCCCGCACGCTCGGGGTCCCGTTCGATCCGGAGGGCACGCCGAAGCGCCGGGTGTCGCTCGTCGAGGCCGGGGTCGCGAAGGGTCCCGTCTACGACCGGGTCGCGGCACGTGCCGCCGGCGCGCGCTCGACCGGCCACGCTGCCGACCGGCGCCGCTACCAGCCGGGCGGGCACGCCGGCAACCTCACGATGGCCGGCGGCAGCGCAACGCGAGACGAGCTCATCGGCGCGGTGCGGCGGGGCATCCTCATCACGCGCTTCCACTACACGAACTCGCCGGAGCCCCGCCGCGCGACGATGACCGGCACCTCGCGCGACGGCACCTTCCTCATCGAGGACGGCCGGATCACGCGCGCCCTCGCGAACGTCCGCACCACGATGAGCGCGCTCGACCTTTTCGCGGGCATCGAGCTCCTCGGACCGCAGCGGCTCGTTCGCGACTGGTGGTCCTCGAACGGGATGGGCTCCGTGGTCTGCCTCGCGCCGGCGATGAAGGTGAGCCGCGTGACCATTACCGGGTCGAGCCCGCTCTAATCGGTCGTCACCGGCTCACAGCGTCGGGAGCACGACCGCTCGCCCGTAGCAACGGTCGGTACGTCCTCGCCGGTGACCCCCTCGGGACGGCCGGTGCGCGCGAAGCGCCTCGACGACGGTCCTCCGCTACCTCTTGAACTGTCGCAGGTGCCGCCGGGTCCGGCGGACCCGCGTGCCCTTCTTCTCGATGATGCTGATCGAGCCGTCGGGCTCGAGGATCGCGGCGCTGAGCTCGTGGATGTCGGCGACGCCGTGCTCGCGGGCGGCCATCGCGACCTCCTCCGGGGTGACGTCCTCCCTCGCGAGGTGATCGAGGAGCAGCTCGCCGTCGCGCAGGAGGAGCGTCGGCTCGCCGGCGAGAACGTGCTGGAAGAGCGGCAGCCGCCGCCCGAATCGTCCGACCGCCACGTTCACCGCCGTGAGCGTCAGTGCGGCGAGCACGCCGCCGAGGAGCGACGTATCGCTGCCGACCATCGCGTTCTGCACGGCGTTCGAGATGACGAGGATGACGACGAGGTCGAACGGCGTCATCTGGCCGAGCTCGCGCTTCCCGGCCAGGCGGAGCATCGCGAGGACGACCACGTAGACGACCACCGTCCGGAGGACGATCTCCCACCAGGGAATCGCGAGGGTCAGCACCGGTGCGTCCGGGTGTTCGCGCCGGCGAGCCTCGACATTAGGTGCGTCCCGCCGCGAGCGCGTAGAGATACCGCACGAGCTGCCAGCGCTCGGTGTCCGAGAGGGTGCCCTTCCATGCCGGCATCGCGGTCCCCGCGACGCCGTTGGAGATCCAGTAGTAGGCCTCGCCCGGCGCGTGGAGCGGGACGTGGAACTGGAGGTTGAACGGGCGCGGGTTGAGCGTGAAGGCCGCCGGGCCGTCGCCGAGCGCCTGCGGTCCGTGGCAGATCGCGCAGTTCTTCTGGTAGGTCGCGCGCCCGGCGTCCCATGATTCCTTCGTGTCGGGGACCGGGTTCGACGCGAAACGCGCGGTGAGCGGGACCGGCGGCGTCGGGATGTTCGGCGCGACCGTGTAGCCGAGGAGGAGCGCGACCGCGGCGAGGCCGGCGAGCGCGCACGCCGAGAGCGCGTTCCTCCGCCAGGGCTGGTCCCCGCGGTGCGCCCACCAGGAGAGCAGCGCGAAGATCGCCGAGCCCGCGGCGAACAGGAGCGCGACCTGCTCGAGGCCTTGCCGGCTGACCGGGAACGTCACCTGGGCTCGCCGGCGGCCCTCGCCCGGTCCTCACCTGCGGCGGTCTTCGCCCGATCCTCGCCGGCGGCGCCCTCGGCCTTCTTCTTTCGATTCGACCAGAAGTACAGGATCACGAAGATGATGAGCGGGAGGCCGAGCTCGACGAACTCATCGAGCCAGGTGCCCGTCGCGCCGTGCGCGAGCGCCGAAGCCGCGGGCGATGCGAGCATCGCGGCCAAGCCTAGGACTCATCTCGACACGTCGAATCCGTAGGTGAACGATCCCTCGCCGCCGAGCGTGACCGTCGCCTGCCAGGTCCCGGCCTCGAGCGCGGCGATCGCGAAGGTGTAGCGGCCCGGCCCGGCCTCGCGGCCCGACGTGCCGGCGGCGGGCAGGGGACCCTGGAGGGTGAGCGCGGGCGCCTTGCCCGGCGCCGGGTCGCCCTTGGCGTCCACCAGGACCAGGTTGAGGGTGACCGGCGCGCCGGCGGCCGGCAGGGTCGGCTCGAGGAACACGACCGCGGTGTAGGGGCCCACCGGGATCGCGCGCGCGGCCGCGCCCGAGCCACCCTCCGGCGCGGAGATCGGAACCGTGAAGACCGTGCGCACGTCCTCGCGGTCCGCGCGGCGGAGGACCACCTCGACCTTCCAGGTGCCGAGCATCGCGGTCGGGCTACCCTCGGCGACGTACTCGCCCGGGGCGCGCTCGCTCGCGACGAGCTCCGTCTCGCCCATGTCATGCTCGACCTGCGTGAAGATGAGCGCGACCTTCTCCGCCTTCGCCACCGGGACGAGCCCGTCGTGGACGCGGAGGACGTACCGGTTGCGGCCGGGCGTGGTCACCGGCACGAGGAGCTCGAGGCGGAGCCCCTCGACGTGCCTCGTCTCGTCGTAGCCGCCCGAGGCCGACGCCGGGGGCGCGAACGCGGTCAGGAATCCCGCGGCAACGAGGATGCAGGCTCCCAGCGCGCTCTCACCCAGCACGCCGCGGACGAGGAAGCGCCGGGACGCTCCGGCGCCGCGCCGCAGGCGAGGGCCCCAGACCAGAAGGTTGAGCCCGGCGAGCCCGAGCGCGAGCGCGAGCAGCGCCACCTTCGCCGCGAGCGCGATCCCGTAGGGCGTCTCCCAGAGGTCCTCCACGAGCACGAGCCGGTCGAGCGACGCGAGCGTCCCGCTCGCGACGATGACCGCGACCGCGGCCATCGCGGTGCGCGAGAAGCGCCCCACGGTCGCGCCGAGGAGCCGCGCCTCCGCCTCATCGCGCGCGCGCATCGAGGGCAGTGTGACGAACGCGAGCCCGGCGATGCCGCCCACCCAGGCTGAGACCGCGACCACGTGCACGAAGTCGAGCACGAGCTCCTTCGGCGAGCCGGTCGCCGCGGCGTGCGAGACGAACGTGAGCGTGAGCGCGCCGCCGAGGCCCGCCGCGTACGTCACGAGCCGGCGCGTCGCGCTCGAGAAGAGTTCCGCCGCCGGGCCCGCGATCTGGGCGCCGGCGATGGCCATCCCGCAGAGCGCGCGCGAGGTGAGGAGGAGGCCGAGGCGCGGCGGCAGCCGCGCGCCCTGGTCCGCGTCGAGGAGCGCCGCGCCGAGCACGAGGAGCGCTCCCGCGATCACGAACATGCGGCCTTCGCGGCGCCGCTCGTCGTCGCCCGCCGTCTCGCGCACGAACGCGGCGAAGAGCACGAGCCCGAGCGCGAGTGCGACCCCGCCGAACGACAGCGCCCGGCCGGCGATCTCGAGGAGCGACGGCGCCGGGCCGGTCGTCGCGACGTCGGCGAGCGCGGGCAGCGGGGCATCGCCGACCGTGAAGGCGAAGGCGCCCCTCGCCTCGTGGCCATCGACCGCCGAGACCGAGGACCAAGCGACGAGGTAGCCGCCGTCGCCGATCGGCTCGAGCGAGACCCGGAGGCCGTTCGCCTCGGCGGACGGCGCGGTGTCGTTCCGGTCGACCCGTTTCCCGGACCGGTCGAGGACCTGGATCTCACTTCCCTTGGGGTCCGCCGGCTCGCTGAACACGATGCTGACCTCAGCGGGCGCCTTGGCCAGGCGCGCGTCGGCGGCGGGGTTCGAGCGCACGTAGTTCGCGTGCGCCGACGCGACGCCGCCCCCCACCGTGAGGAGGAGGGCGGCGCCGGCCAGTGCGAGCGCCGCGACGGCGAAGCCGCGGCGCGCGGGTGCGGGCATCAGCCCCGGCGTGGCCGGAGCGCGAGGCCGATCGCGATGACGCCGAACGCGAGCCCGGCGAGGGCGAGGAGCCGCGACTGGTCCGCGGTGGACTGGAGATCGCCGAGCTTCTTCGTGAGGTCGGCGCCCGAGGGCACCTGCTCGGGGTACTGGAGCTTCGCGACCGCCTCGACATCGTTGAAGCGACCCGGTCCCGACTCGAACGTCTCGTCGACGTCCTGGGCCTCGATCTTGCCCTTGAAGTGGAACGAGTAGGCGCCCTCCTTCGTCGGCACGAAGTCGGCTTGGTAGAGGCCGGGGGTGCCAAAGACCGCCCGGAGCGGGAGCGCGAGCGGCGCGAGGCCGCCCGCCCTGATCTCGACCGTGAGCGTCTTCTCGACGCCCTCGACCGGCTTGCTCGTGCGCGTGTCGGTGATGCGGATCGAGGCGCCGTTCGTGCTGCCGGCGAACGCCGGCTCGCTGCCGAAGCCGACGACGACCTGATACGGGCCGACGTTGCGGCGCTCGTGCGCCGCCACCGGCTGGGTGAGCGCGAGCAGCGCCGCGACGGCGACGAGCATCGCCGCCCCGACGGGTCTGACGCGGAACATGACACCCTCCTTATGCGCGCCTGTGGTCATGCCGGGCTAGCTAGCGAGCGCGCTCCCTGCGCCGGCAGCGGGCGCACAGTCCGTAGAAGTCGAGCCTCGCGTGGTCGGCCTGGAAGCCGTGCCGCTCGTCGACCGCCCGGAGGACCGGTCGGAGCAGGCTCTCGTCGAGGTCCTCGACCCGCTGGCAGCGGGTGCAGACGAGGTGGTGGTGGTGCTCGGGCGTGCACGCGACGTACGCGGACACGCGGCCCGGCCGCTCCAGCCGGCCGGCCATCCCGGCCTCCACCTGCGCCTCGAGTGCGCGGTAGACGGTCGCGAGGCCGAGCCGCGGGTGTCGCGGTCGCAGCTGCTCGAAGAGCTCCTGCGCGGAGACCGCCTGCCGTGCCGTCGCGAGCGCCTCGGCGACGACCACCCGCTGCGTGGTGAGGCGCCGGCCGCCGGCAGTCATGCGGGCGCGGAGGGCGCGGCCCGGCGCGACGCGGGAGGTCACCGGAGCAGTCTAGCGACGCGCTCGTTATCGAGTATGATTCTCACTACCAGATGAGAGGCGCCTGTTCGCTCCTCGGCGCGAGCGCGCTCGCGATCGCGAGTGCGCTCGCCTGCGCCCCCTCGCCGCCGTCCCCGTCGACGCCGCTCGTGCTCGCGAGCACGACCGTCCTCGCCGACCTCGCGGCCAACGTCGCGGGCGACCGCGTCCGCGTCGAGTCGCTCGTGCCAGCCGGCGCCCACGTCGAGGAGTACGCGCCCCGTCCGGACGACGCGGCGCGGGTCGCCCGCGCGCGGCTCGTCCTCCTCAACGGGCTCGGCCTCGATCGCTGGGCCGCCGCGCTCGTCCGTTCCACGCCGGCGACGGTCGTCACGCTGTCCGATGGCCTCCCCACGCTCGGGGGCAACCCACACCTCTGGTTCGACGCGGACCTCTCGCGCGCCTACGTGACGCGGATCCGCGACGCGCTGAGCGATCTCGATCCGGCCGGCGCGGCCGGTTACCGCGACCGCGCGAGCGCCTATGACGGGCAGCTCGCGGCGCTGGACGCGGAGCTCCGCGCGAAGGTCGCGACGCTCGCGCCCGAGCGTCGCAAGCTCGTGACCTCGCACGATGCCTTCCCGTACCTCGCGCGCGCATACGGCTTCACGATCGTCGGCTTCGCCCAGCCGGAGCCCGACAAGGAGCCCTCCCCGGCGGAGCTCGCCGCCCTCGTCGGCGCGATCCGCGCGGCGCGGGTGCCCGTGATCTTCTCGGAGGCGGGCGTCTCACCCCGGATCGCCGAGACGCTCGCCCGCGAGGCGGGCGTCGCGAAGGTGGTCTCGGACCTGCCGACCGACAGCCTCCAGGGGCCGCCCGCGGACACCTACCCTGGCTTCATGCGGACCGTCGTGGGCTCGATCGTCGAGGCCCTCCGGTGACGGGGGCCGCGCTCGCGCTCCATGGCGTTTCGGCCGGCTACGACGGGCGCACCGTCATCGAGGACGTCGATCTGGAGGTCCATCCCGGCGAGTTCGTCGCGCTCGTCGGCGCGAACGGGGCGGGGAAGTCCACGCTCCTGAAGGTCGCCGCCGGGATGCTCCCGGCGCGTCGTGGGAGCGTCGGCGTGCTTGGCGGGCCGGTCGGCGCGTCGCGCAAGGTCGCGTATCTGCCGCAGGCCGAGCAGGTCCGCTGGGACTACCCGCTCCGGGTGGACGATGTCGTTCTGCTCGGGCTGGTCGCGGAGCTCGGCATCGCTCGCAGGCCGGGCGCCGCGGAGCGCGAGCGGGCGCGCCGCGCGCTGGGCCGGGTGGACGCGGCGCACCTCGCGCGCCGTCCGGTGCGCGAGCTCTCCGGCGGTGAACGCCAGCGCGTGCTCCTCGCGCGCACGCTCGTCTCCGAGCCGCAGCTCCTCCTGCTCGACGAGCCCGCGACCGGCGTCGATCCCGCCACCGAGGAGCAGCTCATGGAGCTGCTCCGCGCGATCGCGGCCGAAGGCCGCACCGTCATCGTGTCCACCCACGACCTCGCCGGCGTGCTTGCCCACTTCGGGCGGGTCGTGTGCATGAACGGCGGCATCGTCGCGGACGGGGACGTGAGCATCCTCCGCGACGACGCGATCCTGCGCCGCACCTACGGCGGCCATCGGGTTGAGGTGGGCTTCGTCACGGATGGGCACCATGCCTGACCTGCTCGAGCCCCTCCAGTACGCCTTCGTCCAGCGCGCGCTCGTCGGCGCGACGCTCGTCGCGGTGGTCTGCGCGACGATCGGCGTCTTCGTCGTGCTCCGCGGGCTCGCCTTCCTCGGCGACGCGATCGCGCACGCCGCGTTCCCGGGCGTGGTCGCGGCGTTCCTGCTGAAGGCCGACCTCGTCGTCGGCGGCTCGATCGCCGCAGTGGTGAGCGCCCTGTCGATCGGCGCGGTCGCCCGCCGCACCGGGCTCCGCGAGGACACCGCGATCGGCGTCGTGTTCTCGGGCATGTTCGCGCTCGGCATCGTCATGTTCAGCTCGATCCGGAAGTACACCGGCGACCTGCTCGGGATCCTCCTGGGGGACGTCCTCGGGATCACCGAGGGTCAGCTCGCGCTCGCGGCGGCGGTGACCGTTGTCATCATCGCCTTGCTCTGGGCGGCCTGGAAGGAGCTCGTCTTCGTCGGCTTCGACCCGACCGGCGCCGCGGCCGCAGGACTGCCCGTCCTCCGCTACGACGCGCTCCTCCTGGGGCTCATCGGCCTCGCCATCGCGATCTCGATGCAGCTCGTCGGCATCGTCCTCGTCGTCGCGATGCTCGTGACCCCCGCCGCGACCGCGCGGCTCGTCGCGCGCGACCTCCGCCAGCTCGTCGCCGGCGCGCTCGCCGCGGGCGTCGGCGCGGGCATCGTGGGGATCGAGCTCTCGTACTTCCTCAACACCGCCTCGGGCGGGACGATCGTCCTGGTCGCCACCGGCCTGTTCGGGCTGACCTGGGCGGTGCGCGGGGCCGCGCGCACCTAGACTCGATCCGAAGGCGCGCCTGCGCCGCAGGAGGCTCGTTTGGCACTCGTCAGCCCCGACATGACCATCGCCGACGTCACGCAGCGCTGGCCCGAGAGCGCGCGCATCTTCGCCCGCCACGGGCTCTCGTGCGCCTCCTGCGCGATCAGCAAGAGCGAGACCGTCGCACAGGGCGCGGCCGGCCACGGTGGCGGGCGCGTGGACATGGACGAGCTCATGCGCGACCTCAACGTCCTCGCGGAGACCGGGAAGCTGCCGGCGAACCTCCCCGAGGCGGGCGCGGTCGCGGGGCCGGGGCACGGCGCGCCGAAGGGGATGGCCGAGCAGAAGGGCGTCAAGCACGTCATTGCGGTGATGAGCGGCAAGGGCGGCGTGGGGAAGTCGCTCGTCGCCGGGCTCCTCGCGGTCGGCCTTAAGCGCCGGGGCTTCAGCGTCGGCGTGCTCGACGGCGACATCACCGGGCCCTCGATCCCGCGGATGTTCGGCGTCAGGGAGAAGCCCGCGGTGAAGACCGGCACGCAGACCCTCGTGCCGCCCGCTTCGCGCGGCGGCATCCCGATCATGTCGATGAACCTGCTGCTCCCGAACGAGGAGGAGGCGGTCATCTGGCGCGGCCCGATGATCAGCGGCGCGATCCGCCAGTTCTTCAGCGACGTCGCCTGGGGCGAGCTCGACTACCTCGTCGTCGACCTTCCCCCGGGAACTTCGGACGCGCCGCTCACGGTCATGCAGGCGCTCCCGGTGGACGGCGTCGTCCTCGTGACCACGCCGCAGGCGCTCGCGACGATGGTCGTCACGAAGGCCGTGCGCCTCGTGCAGCAGCTCGGCGGGGAGATCACGGGCGTCGTCGAGAACATGTCGTACGTCCGGGGTCCCGACGGCTCGCGGATGGAGGTCTTCGGCCCGTCACAGGGTCTGAAGCTCGTCATCGCGGCGAACGCCCCGCTGCTCGCGCGCATCCCGATCGATCCCGAGATCGCGCGGCTCTCCGACGCCGGCGGCATCGAACAGTACGCGGGCGCCGAGGCCGACGAGCTGGTTGACAACTTCCTCGCGGTGGCGCCGCTGCGCGCGCCCACGGTCGGCCCGAGCCACTAGCGCGCCAGTGGGCGCCTTCCGCATCGACCGCGCGGCCGCCTGGCTCTACGGCGCGACGATGGTCGCGAACGTCCTCTCGTTCGGCTACCAGTTCGTCATGGCGCGGCTTCTCGCGCCGCCCGAGTACGCGACCCTCACCGCGCTCTTCGGCTACCTCATCCTCGAGGGGATCGGGACCCAGGTCATCCAGTCGGCGGCGGCGAAGCTTGCGGCCGGCTACCGCGCGCGCGGCGAGGAGGCGGCGCTCCACGCGTTCAGCCGGCGCTGGCTGCGGCGTGTCGCGCTGGTCAGCGGGCCGCCGGCGCTCGCGATCGTGGTCCTGGCGGCCCCGCTCGGCGGCGCGCTCGCGCTCCCGCCTTTCACGGTCGCCCTCCTCGGCGCGGCGCTCTTCGCCACCGGGCTGCTCACGCTCACGCAGGGGCTCCTGCAAGGCCTCCGGCGCTTCGGCGTGCTCGGGGGCGTCCTCCTCCTGCAGGCGGCCGTGCGGCTCACGCTCGGCGTCGCGCTCGCGGTCGCGGGGACGGGCGTCGCCGGCGCGTTCGGCGCGGCGGCCGCAGCGCCCGTCGCCGCGGTCGTCGTGACGCTCATCGCGCTCCGCCCATTGCTCCGCGCGGCGCGCGGGGTCGTGCACGAGATCGCGCTCGCCCGTTCGGAGACGCGGTTCTTCCTCCTCGCCGCGGTCGTCCTGCTCGCCTTCGCGGCGCTCACGAACCTGGACGCGCTCCTGCTCCGCGCGCTCCTCGCGCCCCAGGAAGCGGGCGCCTACGCCGGGGCCATCACGCTCGGCAAGGTCATCCTCTTCGCGCCGGTCGCGGTGGGCTTCATCCTTCTGGAGCGCACCGCGCGGGCGCACGCGCGGGGCGAGGAGACCGAGCGCGCGCTCTTCTTCGGGCTCGGGCTCGTCCTCGCGACGAGCGGCGCGGCGACGGTCGCCTACCTCGTCGCGCCGTCGTTCTTCGTGACGCTCGTCGTCGGCCCGCAGTACCCCGGCGCGGCGGCGCTCGTCGGCCGCTACGGCATCGCGGCGCTCGCGAACGCGCTCCTCTCGATCTGGATCGCGTACTTCGTCGGCCGCGGCGAGATGCGCATCGGGGTCCTCCTCGCCGTCGCGGTCGCCGTTGAGGCGGCGCTCCTCGTCTTCGTCGCCCGCGACGCGCTCGGCATGGTCACGGCGGTGCTCGCGGTCGCGCTCGGCACCCAGGCTGGGGCGATCGTGACCTTCCTGCTCCAGCGCGGCGGCGCCCACGCAGCTCGAGCGCGACGGACCAGAGTGAATCCCTAGCCCGCGCCTACCCACCTCGAACGTAGTGGACCGGAGCGAATCCCTCGCCCGCGTTCGCGAGGCCCCGGTCGCAGGTGACGAGCGTGGCTCCCAGCTCCCTGGCAAGGAGCGCGTACCAGACGTCGCCGGCTGAGAAGCGATCGCGGAGCGCGAAGGCCGGGATCGCCTGTGGCGCCAGGGCGACCCGCTCGGCTGGGTAGGTGACCGATAGACGCAACGCCTCCTGCGCTCGCGCGAGCTCGATCCTGTGCTGCCGCACCATCTGGCGGAGGGCCGAGCCGATCTCAGCGTCGAAATGAGCGGGAACCGCGACGCGCCCGCCGCCGATCAGCTCGTCGACCCGCGTTCCGCCCTCGCTCCAAAGGAACAGCTCGATCCCGGCAGAGGCATCCAGAACGATCAGTCCTCTTCGATCCCTTCCTCAGCCAGGTCACGGATCTCCCGAACCGCCCGTGCGCCGGCGCCGCCGAGGTCGATGATCGGCAGCTTGCGCAACTGCGCGCGCCACTCTTCCATCGTGGGACGGTCGAGGTCGTCGCGAATGATCTGGATCACGTACTGAGACATCGACAAGCCCTTGCCGCCGGCGCGTTTGCGCAGCCGATCGCGGAGCGGGCTGGGCACGCCCCGGACCTGGAGGTCGACCTTCTTCAGCGGCGGCACGCACACAGTGTTGCATGCAGAACGCATGCGTCGCAAGCGCTCTACCCTCTGCCGGTGACGCGTCCGCTGGCACTCGTGCTCGGGACCGCACTGCTCTCGGCGGCGAGCCTGCGCCAGGCGCAGGCCGGCGGTCCCCCCGACGCGTGGTTCGCGATCGCGGTCGGGTTGGCGATCGCGGTCACGCTTGTGGGCTCGGGTGCGACGGCCGACGGGTGGTCGCGCCTCTCCGGTGGGTGGCCGCGCCTGTCCGGCCGCGCGCGATGGCTTGGTCGGGCTCGATCGCTCGGCCGCGCTCATTCGCTCGGTCCCGCTCTGCTCGTGGTCGCGGCGGCGGCGGCCGTCGCGGACCGACGCCTCGTCGTGTCGTCGCGCGGACCGGCGCCGGACGAGGTCCTGCTCGCCATCCTCGTCGTGGCGCTGCCGGTCCTCGCGCTGCTCCGTGTGCCGGCGCGCCTCCGCGAGACCATCGCGATCGGCCTCACCCTGGCAACGTACGCCCTGGTGTGCGTCGCGCTCATCGTCGGCAAGCCGTACCACGTCGACGCGGTGATCGCGCCGCACCGCGCGGCGGAGCTGCTCCTCACAGGCCACGATCCGTACCGCGACTTCGACTTCCTCGAGGCGGCTGCTCGGTTCAACATCGAACCCGCGCTCGTCACGCACTTCGCCGACGGCACGCCGGTCCGCCTCTACGACTACCCGGCGCTCTCGTTCCTGGCCGTCGCGCCGTTCGTCGCCGCCGGCGTCGGCGACCTGCGCTGGATCTACCTCGCCGAGGTCCTCGTCCTTGCGCTCGTCGTCGGTCAGCGTGTACGGGGCCCCTGGCGCCCGCTCGTGACCGCGGCGGTCGTCGGCAACGTCGCGATCACCCGCCAGTACGTGCTCGCGGGGATCGACCCGTCGTGGATGCTCCTCGTGGTGCTCGGGTGGCTCGCCCTCGAACGGCGCCGGCCTTCGGCGCTGGCCGTCGGCCTGGCGGTCGCCGCGCGGCAGACCGCCTGGTTCGTCGCGCCCTTCTACCTGCTCGAGGTCTTCCGGCGGTTCGGCCGGCGCGAGGCGCTCCGGCGAGCCGCCATCGCCGGGGCGACCGCGCTCCTGGTGCACCTGCCGTTCCTCCTCGACGCACCGGCCGAGCTGGTCCGCGGTGTGCTGACCCCGGTCCTCGGAGCGCTCGCGCCCGGCGGCATCGGGCTGGTGCTGCTCGGTCAGCGCGGGCGGCTCCCGGTCCTTCCGCACGACGCCTACACGCTCCTGGCCCTCGCCGCGTACGCGGGCGCCGCGCTCGTGTTCCTCCGTCGCGGGTCCGGCGCCGGCGGCGCCGCGCTTGCGCTCGCGCCGCTCTACCTCGCCTGGCGCTCGCTGCTCTCCTACTTCGCGTTCGTTCCGCTGTTGGCGCTCGTCTCGGATCCGCACCTCCTTCGACCGACCGAGCGCCACGCCGGGTCGGATCCGCACCTCCCTCGACCGACCGAGCGTGACCCCACGTCGGATCCGGACCTCCTACGATCGAGCGAGCACGACCCCCAGGAGGTGCGCCGATGACCGTCCCCAAGGAGCTGCTCGAGATCCTCGCCTGCCCGGTGGACCACGCGCCCGTGCGCGAAGCTGACGAGCACCTCGTGTGTGGCGCGTGCGGACGTCGCTACCCGGTCCGCGACGGGATCCCGGTCATGCTCGTCGAGGAGGCGGAGGCGCCCGCGGTCTGAACGAGCGCTCCGGTCGAGCTTGTCGAGGAATCCGAGGCGCCGACCGCCGGATCGCGGGCTACGGCTTCGCGGTGCCCCCGATGACGAGCTTCCCGCCGACGACCTGGAGCTTGCTCACGTCGATCGGCAGCCCCAGCTTGGTCGGGTCGATGGCCTGACCGATCTGCGCGTTCAGCTGCTGCTTGATCGCGTCGGGAAGCGGCAGCGCGCCGGTCTGGATCTCCTTCACGACGATCTGCGTCACGCCGTTCACTACGGTCGGCTGCGCCACGACGCCGATGCTGAGCTGGATCCCTTGGATCGTGACGTCCGAGGTGGCGACGACGGTGCTCCCTTGGAGGTGCACCTGCGTGTTCGTGCCGACGATCCCCGTCGAGTTCGGCTGGCTCGTGAAGCTCGAGACCTTGCTCGTGAGCTCCTCCTCGGTGAGCGAGACCTCGACCGGGACGGCCTTACCCGTCTTCTTCGCCTCGCCGGCGGCCTTGGTGAGCTGGTCGATCTTGTCGTCGAACGAGCGCGCGGCGGTGTCGCTCACGGTCACCGGCCGCAGATCCTTGCCGATCGACGGCTTCTGCTGGGCGAGGACGGTCACGGTGCCGGCCCCGACGACCCCGAGGACCACGAGTCCGAGGACGAGCTTGATGACGATACCCATGCTCGCGAGTCTAGGGCGTACCGCGACCGCTCTCGCGGACCGTCTCGATGCTCTGAGCTCCTGATCGACCGGCGACGGTGTGCCGCGTCCGCTCTCGCGGCCCGGCCGCCGCTGGGCGACAATGCGCGGATCAGATGAGCGGCGGGAGCGTCGAGGTCCGGTCGCAGGTGCCGGGTGGCGCGACGGGAGCGGTCACGCTCGCGCGGGCGCTGCCCGGGCTCTTCCCGCCTGCCGCCGCGGGTTTGGCGGGCACCGAGCGGCGGATCGTCCTCTGGCTCGTGGTCCTCGCCGGTGCGCTCGGTACCGCCGTCGCGGTCGCCGGTGGCCAGGCGGCGATCCAGCTCAGGCTCGTCCTCGCCTGGGCCGGCCTGGCCATCGCCTGCGCGGTCCCCTGGCACCGGCTGTCGCGCGGCGCGTTCGCGGTGGTCCCGCTGGCGGTGACCGCGTGGACGGCGCTTCTCGTTCAAGCCACCGGCGGTGCGTTGAGCCCGTACTCCGGCGTGTACTACCTCGTGGTCATGCTCGGCGCGACGGTCGTCCCACCGCTCTGGCTGGGGATCGCCGTCGGGGTGGTCGCCGCCGCGGCGAACCTCACGCCGGTCGCCTATGCGGCGACCGATGTCCTCGAGCGGAACGAGCTCTTCGTCCGCGCCGGTCTGCTCGTGGCCTCCGCCTCGTTCGCCTCCTGGCTCATGCACGAGCTCACCCGCGTCGTCGTCATCGCATCGACCGAGCGGCAGGCGCTCGGCCGCCAGCAGGACGCCGCTGTTGAGCTGCGGCGCGTCCACGGACTGCGGCAGGAGTACATGGCGGTGATCGCGCACGAGCTGCGCAACCCGCTCATCGCCGTCGGGGCGGCTGCCCGCGTCGTCGCCAAGGACGTGCAGGGCAGGCCGTCGGAGGCCATGGCGAACGGCATCATCCAGGAGATCCGCCACGCGCTCGACCTGCTCGACGGGCTCACCGACGTCTCCAGCCTCGAAGCTGGTCGTCTGCGCATCGTGCTGCGCTCCACCGAGCTCACCGGCCTGGTCCGTTCGACCGTGAGCGGCCAAGCGCCGGACCACACGATCAGTCTCGCCGGGGTCGAGCAGCCGATCACGGTGCTGGCGGACGAGGCGCGCATCGCCCAGGTCATCCGCAACCTCGTTGGCAACGCCGCGAAGTACTCGCCGCCCGGCACCACGATCGAGGTGCGCGCCGGCCTGGGGGCGGATCGCCGGAGCGCGATCGTGCAGGTCCGCGACGAGGGGCCCGGCATCCCGCCGCTCGAGCGTGCGCAGCTCTTCGAGCGCTTCTCGCGCCTCTCGACCGCCGGCGCGACCCGCGGCTCGGGTCTCGGCCTCTACATCTCGCGCGGCATCGTGCGCGACCACCACGGCGACCTCACCGCGGACTGGCCCCCCGGCGGGGGCACCGTCTTCACCTTCACGTTGCCGCTCGCGAACGACCCGACGCGCTGAGCGCACGAGCGTCGGCGCCGCGCCGCTCCCCGACGACGCGACGCGCCGAGCATGAGGGCGTCGGCGTTGCGCCGCCCGCAAACGACACGACGCGCCGAGCTCACCGGCGCTGGCACGTGGCCGGTGGTAGCGTTTCGCACGACGTGGTGGTGACCAAGACCGCGACCCGCGTGCAGATCGTCGACGACCACTTCCTGTTCGCCGAAGCGCTCGGCAGCGTCATCCGGGATCTCCCCGACTACGACCTCGTGGGGATCGCGGTGACCGGGCCGCAGGCGATCTCGATGGCCCAGGAGAAGCAGCCGGAGGTGATCCTGCTCGACTACCACCTCCCCGGCTACACCGCCGATCAGCTCATCCCGCGCTTCCGGACCGTGTCGCCGAGCTCGCGGGTGATCATCCTCACGAGCGACACCTCGGCGGCCAGCCTCGTGAGCGGCATCCAGGCCGGCGTGTCCGGGTACCTCACGAAGGACCGCGCGCTCGACGATGTCGTGCAGACCCTGAAGAAGGTGAGCGCGGGGGAGAACCTGCTCACCGACGAGCAGCTCGCGCAGGTCGCACCCGCACCGGGTGAGGGTGAGCAGGTCACCCAGCGCGAGGTCGAGATCCTGCGGCTTCTGGCCGAGGGCAAGGACATGCTCGCGATCGCCGAGGCGCTGACGATCAGCGCGAACACCGTGCGCACGCACCTCCAGAACATCTTCGCGAAGCTCGGCGCGCACTCGAAGCTCGAGGCGGTGGTCGTCGCCCGCTCGCGGGGCGTCATCCGCTGAAGCTGAGGGTCGCTCGCGGGTTCTCGGGCTGACGGCAGCACGCGCGAGCAAGTCTTGCTGAACTAGGCGACCCGCCTACGACGAACGTCGTAGGCGGGTCACGCAGGCAACGTATTCCCGCTGCACTGTCACCGCCGGACCATTCGTCCCTGAATGGCGACCCGGATCCTCGTCGCGATCGGCCTCCGTGCCGTCCGCGAGGCGGTCAGCATTACGCTGTCGCGTCAGCCCGGCCTGCAGGTCGTTGGCCAGGCCGACGACACGTCCGCCGCCGTGGGCCTGGCGAAGGAGCTGCGGCCCGACCTCATCCTCCTCGACGAGCTCCTGCCGGACTTCTCCGATATCGAGCCGCTCGTCACCTTGCCAGCGGATGCACCGAACGCCCGCATCCTCTACCTGGCGCGCGACCGGGTCGCCGCCCGCACCGTCCCGGCCGGCGCCGCCGCCGCCACGCCGAAGGACGCGACGCTCGAGGAGCTCTTGGCCGCGATCGCCGTGGCGATGGCGCCGAAGCCGGAGAAGAAGGCGAAGCGGAAGTCAGGTGGCGCGCTCCTCTTCCTCCTCGGGCTCTGGCTCGCGTTCAAGCGCTCGCGGAGGCAGATCGCCGCCGTGGCGCTCGTCGCGCTCCTGCTCATGGGGCTGGGCCTCTGGCAGCTCTTCATGCCGCGGCCCACCGTGGTGAGCGTCCTGACCATCTTCGAGGGGGTCGTGCAGCTACGGCACCAGGGCGGCACCTTCGCGCCCGCGGCGACCGGCGACATCGTGCGCGAAGGGGACTCCGTCAGGACGCTGATCGGCGCCCACGCCGTCATCACCTTCCACGAGCGATCGGTCGTGGTCTTCCAGCCCAACACCGAGATCGATCTCACCCGGCTGCGCGCGCCGCGCGAGAACGCCATCGACGTCTCGATGCTGCAGCCGTACGGCACGACCTGGCACGTCGTCCACGACAAGCTCGCGAACGACGAGCACTACGAGGTCCTCACGCCGCAGGTCAGCGCGACGGTGCACGGCACCTCCTTCAAGATCGGCAAGCCGAAGATCGAGTGCGAGCTGGACTCGCCGGTGCTTACGCGGGGCTCGGTGCCGGCCGGCTCGCCGCCGCCGCCGTCGTCCGAGACCACCGTCATCACGACCGACGGCGTGGTCACCGTGGGCTCGCTGGGCACGAAGAGCACCACGGCGGTCTCCGCCGGCCAGATCAACCAGGTCACCTCGAAGGACCTCCCGCCCCCGGCTGCGGCGCCCTACGAGGCACCGACGGTGACCTACATCCTCGAGGCGACGCGGAACGCCGTGGTCGTCGATCGCACGGGCAAAGCCACCGGGATCAAGGATGGCCAGGTCGTCCGCTTCATCCCGCAATCCACGGTCGAGCAGCAGGACGCGCGCATCATCGTCACGGTCCCCGGCGACTGCCCCGGGACGTATTCGACCTACGTCGAGCCGCGCGACCCCGGTGCGCAGACGGTCACGGCGTCGGCGCAGCTCACCGGGGCCAAGGGTGAGGTCCTGAGCACGACGACCGAGACGCGGCCGGTCGTCGGCGGGGTGGCGAGGGGTGGCGTCGTCGTGAACGACACCAAGGTCGTCCCGCTCACCGACTCGGTCGCCCAGCAGACGCGCGTGGCGACCGACGTCCGGGAGCCGGCACAAGGTGCCGCGGGCGCCGCCGGCGTCGCGGGTCCGCCGGGTCCACCCGGGCCGCCCGGACTGAACGGCGCACCGGGCCCCGCCGGCGCGCCCGGCCCCGCCGGACTGCAGGGTCTCGCCGGTCCCGCTGGCCAAGGCATTGCCGGACCGCCCGGCCCCGAGGGTCCCGGCGGCAGGGCGGGCAGGGCCGGCGCTGATGGTCCCGCGGGGCCGGCTGGTCCCGCTGGGCCGGCGGGTTCCGCTGGTCCAGCCGGGATCGTGGGCGCGCTCGGCCTCACCGGGCCGGCGGGTCCAATCGGTCCAACGGGTCTTACCGGCCCGGCCGGCACGCAAGGGCCCGCCGGGCCGACCGGAGCGACCGGCCCAACCGGCGCGACCGGTCCCGCCGGCAGTAGCAGCACGAACTGCGACTTCCTCATGCATCAGCCGACGACGAACACCGGCGCCGCCTGCACGAACAACCTCGTCAACCCCTCGGTGGACGTTCGCGCGCTCACACTGCGCGGCTCGACCGTCACGGGCAACGCGACCAACAACATCCTGCTCATCCAGAACAGCGACGCGACCGCGGACTTCTTCCACATCACGAACGTCGGCGATACCGTCGTGGACACCAATCGCCACTTCACGGTCACGGGTGGCAGCGGCACCGCGGCCGACATCCTCACGTACATCGGCTCCGGGCCGACGACGGGGACCGAGCTCAAGGTCGATGCGCTGGCGCTTACGAGCGGCCGGGCAATCGACGTCCAAGCGACCGCGCTCACGAGCGGTCGGGCCGTGAACATCAGTGCCGGCAACAACATCACCACCGGCACCGCGTTGAAGATCGACGTGGGCTCGTCGACGACGACGGGCGTCGTTCAGGGGATGGCGCTCGACATCACGAGCAGCGGCGCTTACGGCGTGGGCGGCACGGAAAGCCTCGTCAAGATCTCCAACACGAACTCGTTCACCGGCAACCTCCTCCGCATCCTCGCGAACAACACCCTGACCGGCACGGTGCAATCGCTCAACGCGACCGCGCTCACCACCGGCCGGGCGCTCGACGTTGTGCTCGGCGGCACGTACGCGGGCACAACCGACGGCACCGGTGACATCGGCGCGGTGCTCATCCGCTCGGGCACCTTCACCGGCAACATCCTCACGGTGACCTCGACCTCGGCGACCAACCAGATCGCGGGCTCGAATCTCGTGAACGTTTCGAGCGTCCAGACCAACGGACGCCTGCTCTACGTGAATGGGACGGGGGCCTACACGGGGGCCGGGATGGCACAGTTCGAGAACCTCAATGCGGGGTTCAACGGCGTGCTCATCGGTGCGTCGATCGGCACGCCGAGCGGCGCGGAGACCGGGAACCGCGCGATCAGAGTCGCCCTCGGCACCTCGGGCACCGGCTACTACGCGAACGCGGCGACCGGCTACGCCGGCAGCCTCGCCGATCTCCGGGTCAACGGCGTCTCCCTCTTCTCGGTGAACGGATCCGGCAACACGACCTTGGGCGGCACGCTCGCCGTGGGCCCTGTGGCGGCCGACGCGCTTGCCCAGGCGACATTCACCAAGAGCGGCGTTGTGACGAACACGCTGCCGACGTCGGCGGCGACGGTGGTGGCGCTGGGGTCGAGCGACGGCCTGACGACCGGCAGTTCGATCAGGGCGCGAGGCACGGTGAGTGGTGGCCTGGCCGACGTCGGCGAGTACGTGAGCTTCGAGGGGGCAGCGTCGGACTACGCCCAGGGTGACCTCCTCGTGGCGTCGCCGAGCCTCACCGAGACCGTCACGAAGTCGAGCGCCGCCTACCAGCCCAGCCTCGTCGCCGTCGTGACCACCACCGCGGGACTCGTCGCCGGTGGGGGCGACGCCGGCATCACATACGACCAGAGCGGGAAGCCCACGAACCGGGTCATCATGGCCCTCGCCGGACGCGTCCCGGTGAAGGCGACGACCGAGAATGGGCCGATCGGCCGGGGCGACTACCTCACCTCGTCCGCCACGCAGCCGGGCTACGCGATGAAGGCGACCCAGGCGGGTCGCACGATCGGCATCACGCTCGAGCCGCTCGTCTCGGGCACGGGCCTCGTCATGACCTTCGTCAACCCGAGCTGGTACGACGGCGGCGGGAACGTCGCGGACGGGCGGACTTTCGCGGTCGGCACGGCCGCCAACACGCTCACGACGCAGACCGCGGCCGCGGTCTCCACCGGCAGCGGCCTGACGACCGGTCAGGCGCTCGCGGTGAACACCGGCGCCTCGATCTTCAGCACGGGCGCGGGATCGGGCTTCGCCGTGACCGGCGGCGGTGGCACGCCGGGCGCGACCTTCGGTGGCCTCGACTCGTACACCGGCGCGGTGGGCCTCAAGAGCACCGGCAACTTCACCGGCACGCTCGTCGCGCTCACGGCGGACCGGACCACCGCGGGCACCGTCCTCGGCATCAGCGCGAACCAGCTCACGACCGGCCGGGCGATCGACGTGCAGCTCGGCGCGCTCTACTCGGGCACGACCGCCGGCGCGGTGAACATCAAGGCCGAGGCCTTCAGCGGCACGATCCTTAACCTCACCAGCCCGATGGCCGCGAGCATCACGACCTCCAAGCTCGCGAACATCTCGAGCGCCCAGATCCTCGGCCAGCTCCTGAACGTCTCGACCTCGGGCGCCTACACCGGGAGCGGCGTCGTGACCATCGCGGCCGACAATGCGACGACCGGCACCGTCCTGGCGGTGTCCGGCCAGGGGCTCAGCGCGTCGGGCAAGGCGATCGCGGTGACCCTGCCGAACACCGCCGGCGGCACCGGGCTCGTCATCAACACCGCAGGCGCCTCGTACGCCGGGAACTTCGTCGACTTCCAGCTCAACGCCGTCTCGAAGTTCTCGATCGACCAGACCGGCAAGGTAAGCGCCGGCCAGGTCGTCATCACGAACGCTGGCGCCACCGCCCTCGCGGTCGGGCCGAACGGCGCGACGAACCCGGCCTTCAGCGTCGACGCCTCGACCGCCGGCTCGGCGACCGGCGTCCAGGTGCGCTCGGCCGCTG
>Ga0209514_10002473_pt1 | contig 28444 bp, 28 predicted proteins | sample Subgrocontami58m_FD_187452 | JGI IMG/M metagenome (GOLD analysis project Ga0209514, IMG submission 187452) | Subsurface groundwater microbial communities from S. Glens Falls, New York, USA - GMW37 contaminated, 5.8 m (SPAdes) (version 3) | ecosystem: Environmental > Aquatic > Deep subsurface >...
CCCATTGCCTTCTCCGTCCTCTCTCGATATTGAGTGTAGATACGGCGGGTAAGCAGATTAGCCACCAGGATATAGGCGGTAATATCGGTATAGCGGCCAAACTCCAGCACCACATTTATTCCCCGGTCAAGGTGTTCCAGAATACGCCCGACTGCATTATCCAGAGGGTGGGCTGTAAGAAAAGGCAGCCGGTTGATAGTTGCCAGTCCTCGCTGTAAGTTAAGCAGGGTGCTCTCATGTATGTTCAAACCCTCGGGCAGTTCCTCGGTATCTTTTATGTCCAGAGTACTCTGCAGCCAGTTTTTACCGAATCTCCTGGATAGCTGGTAGACCGCTTCCACGGCAAGGTCGGTAAGATTCAGTGTCGCGCGCAGTAAAACCATGTCTTCCGGCTCAATCTCGTCATAGCCTATCCTGACGACAAAGTCGGTACTCACTTTACGACGCCTGGAATTCTCCTCATCAAGGGTAAAGACGGCTACCTGCTCCGGGAAGAGCTGTTTTAGCGACTTAACAGTGCGCCCTCCCTCGTTAGTGCCCGCCCAGCCATACTCGCTGTGCATATCAAAGATGAGGTTCACGGCGGCGCTCTTCTGGAGCATGCCGATGAGCAGTATGCGGGTGAGGAAGGTCTTGCCCGTGCCACTTTTGCCAAAGATGCCGTTCGAGCGCTCGACCAGCTTAGGCAGGTCGAGGCAAATCTTGGTCTCCATATCCAGCGGTGTGCCGATATAAAACTTCTTTTCATCCTCTTTACCGAAGACCAGCTCCACATCTGTCTGCGATGCCAGATTTACTGTGGAGAAATGGCTGGGCACCGTCTTCACAGGCTGGGCTCCCTCGAGCAAGCTGGCAGCATCTCCCCCGATGGTGAGATAGGAAGAGACCTGGAGTGTGCCATAGGTGCTGGTGCCGGCCAGGACCTCGGCCATAAACGGGTCGGAAACATCGGGCGGGGTCAGTGTCAGCTTCTGGTCGATCACTCCCAGGCTGATATCGGTTATCATGCCGAAGAAGCGCCGCTTCTGCCCTTCGATGGTGACATAGCGTCCCACCGCCATATCTTCCACAGAAGCCGAGCTATCCAGCCTGACTTCCACTCCCTTATTTAACGAGCCGGAGACGACAATCCCCAATCTCACGCTATTTTCTTGAGTCATGGCTTAATTCTCCCCAGAATGGATTTGAGCCGGTTAAACTCACCACCCAGTAATATGGCTAGCTCCTTGCCGGCCGCCACCTGAAAAGGGTGAGGGTCGGGATAAACCTGGCTCATCTGGCGCAGGGCCGCTGCCACCAGCTCCTCGACTGCCACCGGCAGATGGGTGTTGAGCAGGATATTAAGGAAACTCAAGGACTGGCTGAACTCTTTGACCTCATCCGGGGAGCACAGGTAGACAAAGCTGTGGATGCGGGCGGGCTGGGGCGGCAGGTAGCGAAATAGTTTATCCTTTTCTCTATAGCCTACGACCAAAGTGCTGAACTCGGTGCGCAGCAGCTTCAGCAGCTGAGGGCTGGAGCGGTAGATTGCCTCCTCGCTGGCTTCATCCTTGCCCCGGGCAATCGGGCGCCGACCCGGCTCCAGGCTGGCGGTGGTCGCCTGATAGACTATACCGTATAACTCCACCGACGAATCGGTGGTCTTCACCAGGCTGCCTAATGGTGGCGACTGGTAAAGCTCGTAGCACTGGGCAACGAACTCAGTGGTGCTGGCTTCAATAATTTCACCGACTCTATCTGATAAATCAGGCATGTTTAATTATCAACCCCTTCTGGTTTTGCATTAGATAACCCCATCCCCCTTTATGAGGCTGTCCGAAATCTGTCATTGCGAGACCATCCCGACGAAGTCGGAAGGCGAAGCAATCCCTGAGATTGCCACGGGCTTCGCCCTCGCAATGACAAGGAGACCTTTTCGGGAAGCTTCAATTTTGGTTAAAGAGAGGGACTTCGCCCCTCTTTGAACACTCGATTAGCTCCCTATCTCTTCTTGACTGCCGGCGCCTCCTGTGGTTTCTTCTCTTTGGACTGCTTGGGCTTCTTCACATTGCTTCTGCCTTTATTTCCCATTAATTTACCTCCTCTGTATTAATATTTACCTTAATGCTACGCCCAAATAGTAAGGCCAAATGATGAGACCAAGCAGAATTTCCCACCATACCAGATTCAAGTAGCCGATAGTAAATAGCCAGCCGATGAACCAGAAACACCACCTGCCGCACTGGCTGAACCACCCCTGCCCCTCCACTTTTTTTCCTCTGTCATGTTGGCCTCCTTCTTCAAAAAATCCTAAATCCTAATATCTAAACTCTAAACAAATTCAAATTCCTTAATTTTAGGATTTATGGTTTAGAATTTAGTGCTTTTATCTTCATACCCACCTTGTCTTTTTGCTCTGGCTCTTGCCGGAGGTGGGGGTAGGCATCTTTTCCCCTGCCAGGGATTCTTCCACCAGAGCCCAGAAGTTCTCTCTATCTGCCATAGTAACTACCGCCTGCTCGTGGGCTTCGGAGAGGGCTACCGGGTAGCCTTGCCCCCGCCGGCACTGGTCTAAAATCAGGCTATGAGCCAGATTGAGCCGGTTTTCGTCCCGGGCGACCCATTGCGGAATCTCTACCCGGGCGATTTCATCATCCACCCGGAGGTAAAAGAAATAGACCTGATGCTCTCCATAGTGCTTGCGCACTACCGACGATTGACTGATAAAAAGTGCCGACCTCTCTCCCTGATCCAGCAAGTGGGCAAAAATATCCCTGTCCCGCACGCCGGCAACGGCATAACAGTCCCTGGTGGCACAGTCGGGGCAGTGGCGGTCAGTATCCAAAGGGTCATTGGGGCAAAGCGCCAGGCGCAGGGCATTAACGACATCGGAGCTGCGTGGAAAACTGATATAGCTGGCCAGAGCCAGCTTTTTATCCCTATTCAGCTTTCTCATCTCTTCAAGATAGTTCAAAAAACCCTTCTCCAGCAGCAGCTCGCCGACAAAGTCAGGATAAGCCTCCAGTCCCCAGAGAATCAGCGAGCCATCGAGCAGTCCCAAGCTGGAGCTACCCGCCGGCAACTCCGCGGCCAGTTCGGCTAACCGCTGACACTCCGCCACACCACGCTTGATACCCAGCAGGGCACCTTCTACCGGCTGCTCACGACTCTTACCCCCGGGCGCCATAATCACCAAATCGGCATCGCCGGCATAGAGACAAGGGACATTATCCAGAACGGCATCAGGATGAGCGCCATAATGCAGCACAACACTACTGATGTTTATCAGGTAGCACCGGGTGGAGCGGTGGCGGTCAACCTCAATCTGCGAGCCGTCGCTGGCCAGAACAGTGAAATCGGCAGGGAGGGATGGTGCTTCATAGTGCCGGTCAAGCCCGTCGACCAGTCCAGCCACCAGCCAGGTAGTCTTACTGGCAGCAATCTTCTTGCTTAAATGTTCCAGGGTGTCAGTCTGGCTATGGAGGGTATCCAGAGCCTGTTGCAGACGTTGTTGCCTCTCCCGGCTATCCGCCTTCAGCCTGGCGACCATGCCACCAACCTGCGCCGCCACCCTGGTTAAATCTAATGACATCTCTCTTGCTCCTGCCGTCTATCGGGATGTCTATCCAGCAAAAGTATAATTCATTGGGGGAGCGAACTCAAGCAATTCCTTAGTATGCTACAATGATTGTGGCAAATGTTGGATTAAGAACGGTTATTTTATGTTCCCGTTATTGCTCAGCGTGGTCGTCATATCATTATCCGGGGTAATGATGCCGGGGCCAATGTTTGCCGTAACTCTGGCCAAAAGCTACCGCAGCCCCTGGGCTGGTGCCCGGGTATCTATGGGTCATGCCGTCATCGAAGTACCCCTGATACTGCTAATATACTTTGGTTTTGCCCGGTTCTTCACCAATAGCGTGGTGCAGCTTGTGCTGAGCCTGCTCGGTGGTGCCATGGTTATCGTAATAGGCGTCCTCATGTTTCGTGCTCGGGCCGAAGTGGTTCAGAAAGGTCAGGACTTACCTTACAGTACTTTTGTTGCCGGTATCCTGACCAGTGGTCTTAACCCATACTTTCTGCTTTGGTGGGCGACTATCGGCAGTCTGCTCGTAATGAAGTTCCTCGATTTCGGTGCCGCCGGGCTAATTCTGTTTATCGTGGTGCACTGGCTCTGTGACCTTGCCTGGCTTTCGTTTCTTTCCATTGTCGTCTACAGGACGCACTCGCTGTGGAAATTAAAATATCAGGAGTGGCTATTCATCACCTGTAGTCTGTTGCTCATCGGGTTCGGTGCTTGGTTTCTGGTGTCCGCTATCCCGATTAAGATTTAGGCTCTAGTCACCTGGCCTTAACCTCTAGTCAACCAGATTTATGTTCAGGCGCAGGCTACAGGAGAAGACAAAGCACTGGTCACACTCTGTGCTACAGGGTTCAACATGGATGGTTACATTAGAATTAGGCAACCTCTTCTCTATATCCTGCTCCAGATGGTCGCACATCTGATGGGCTTCTTCCACACTGGCGTTCTTAGGCAGCATCAGGTGCAGATCGATGAAGCGCTGGCTGCCTGCCTTACGAGTACGGATTGCATGGAAACCAGCCAGTTGACTGGTGTGTTCTCTGATGCAAGAGATCAATTCATTCTCTTCTGCCTGGGGCAGACTGACGTCAATTAGTCCGCCAAAAGCCATCCGCCCCACGCGGTAAGTTGCCCTCAGTATCAGCAGTGATACTGCTAATGCCAGAATCGGGTCAAAGATGGTCAACCCGGTGAAGCGTACTATCAGCAGACCTACCATCACCCCCGCTGTGGAATACACATCACCCCTGATATTATTGGCATTGGCTTCTAAAGCTACGGAGCCAGTCTTCCGGGCTACTCGAAACAGGTGCTGAGATAGGAAGATGCTAACCAGCATGGAAACCAGCATAACGCCGATGCCAGCTTCGGTAAGTTGAATGACATCGCCCACGATTATGCGCTGGATGGCTGAATAGATTATGATGCTGGCGGCGCCGAGAAGCAGCACCGCCTGAACACCGGCGGCAAGATCCTCAACCTTACCATGCCCGAAGGGATGCTCCTGGTCAGCCGGCTTAGCCGAGAAACCGACCGTGAGGAAGGTAATCACTACGGCAAAAATGTCAAGGGAGCTGTCTACAGCCTGGGCCCAGATGCTGATACTATCGGTGATTACAGCCACAGCTATCTTGAGTCCGAATAGCCCAATAACAACAACAAGTAAGAGTTTAGCGGCACCACTCGGAGTAGAAAACACTGTTATCAGCCTCCCCTTAAAAGACAAAAAAGCCATGGGACTTCTGGTCCCACGGCTTCAAATCCGTTGCCCAACTTAGGCCCGGCATTACCTTAATGTATCAGTAATACCTGTTCCTACGCCGTGATTATAACTAAACAGTATTGGCGTGTCAAATATAGCGGTGACACTAACCAGAACCGAAACAGCGGCTGCCTAAGATTTAGCGAAAAACACAGTCGTCACCCCTGCTCGGTTTTACTGGCGAGTTGAGGCTTGCGCCCGATGAATCTGCCCCACTCTCTATTCTGCCAGACTACCAATAGTGCACTGGCATTACAGATTGAACTGTAAGTACCAGTCGTAACCCCGATTAGTAAAACAAGAACAAAGTAATGAATTGTACTACCGCCGAGAAGGAACAAAGCCAGTAAAACAAATAAAACGGTAAGTGAAGTATTGAGAGACCGCGCCAGCGTCTGTACGGTACTGTAGTTTACTACGTCGGCAAAGTCCCCACCGATGCCTTTAATCATGTTCTCCCTGATACGGTCGAAAACGACAATAGTGTCATGTACACTGAAGCCGGCCACTGTAAGCATTGCAGTAATGAAAAGGGAATCAACTTCCACTCCGGCCGCCCACCCCAATATGGAAAAAATTCCGAGCACAACCAGGACGTCGTGGAGTAACGCGATAATAGCACAAGTACCCCAGCGGAGGGGATTAGGCATTCGGCGAAACGCCCAGGTTATATAAAGCAATATACCTATCGCTGCAAGTACAACAGCAAAAGACGCGTTCCGGGCCGTTTCGCCGGTAACTATCGGAGAAGCAGAAGCAAAGTCACGCACTGTGACATTGGCGCTGAGGGTTGTACCTAAACCGGCAGTTAACTCCTGCTTCTCATCATTATTTATTTCCCGGAGACGAATCAGAAAATCGTCCGCAGAGTGACTATACTGGACCACGGCATCACCGTATCCCAGAGTTACCAGTTCCTGCCGTAATTTATTTTCCTCAACAGTAGGGACGAAATGCAAAGTCAAGCTGGTGCCGCTCCTGAAATCAATACCTGGTTTCAGCGGATCCCCGGTTGAGATCCATGAGACTGCCAGAGAGATGAGTCCAGGAATAATTATTATCGCCGAAAGCAGAAAAAACCAGTATCTCTTACCAATAATGTTAATCATTTTGCACCCCTGGAGAGTAGACTCTTACCGGCCTGGGTACGCACCAGCGCAGTAAGGAAAGTCCGTGTCACTATAATGGCACTGAACATACTCACGGCGACTCCGAGAAACAGGGTTACGGCAAAGCCCTTAACTGTTAAGTCACCGGACGTGCTCCCGAACCAGTACAGGATGACGCAGGTTATGAAAGTCGACACATTACTATCGCGAACCGACGGCCAGGCGCGGCGGAAGCCTTCTGCCACTCCCCCTTCACCGGTACGTCCGGATCTCATCTCCTCCTTCATACGCTCGAAAATCAGGACATTAGCATCGACTGCCATACCAACCGATATGATAAAACCGGCGATACCCGCTGTCGTTAAAGTCACCGGAATGAGTTTAAAGATTGCCAGAACTATAGCGCCGTATACGAACAAAGCAATGATCGCTAGAGAGCCTAGCCAGCGGTAGTAGGCAACCATAAAGAACACCACCATGGCTATACCTATCAGTCCGGCACGCAGGCTCTTGCTGAGAGAATCGGCACCAAGAGTGGCATCCACATCTTTTTGCTGGATTACAGTTAAAGGTACGTTCAGAGTACCTGAGTTGAGTTGAATCGCCAGAGTCCGGGCTTCGGCAAGGACCGGCCCGGTTATGACACCACGGTCGCTTATCACTCCTTGAACTGTCGGAGCTGAGACAAGCTGGTTGTCCAGGAAAATCCCGACAGGCTTGTTCAGGTTCCTCTCGGTTATCTGTTGAAAAAGCTTAGCACCTTCGGTATTCCACTCAAAGTGTACCTCCGGTCTACTGGTCTGTGGATCAATTTGAGCAATGGAGTTAGGTTTGAGATACTGGCCGGTGAGTGCCTTCACATTACCGTCTATGCCGATTGCTGTGGCTGGTATCCATTCAGAATTACCATTTGCGTCCACTACAGGGGTACCCTGAGCATCCAGCTTCTGTTCTTTAAACTCAAGAAGAGCCACCTGCCCGATAAGCTTTATCGCTTCGTTAACATCTTTTACACCCGGAAGCTGAACCGTGACGCGGCCTTTACTTTCATCAACCTGAATTACCGGCTCGGTGACGCCATAGGCATTGACACGGCGCTCGATTGTTTGCAGAATGGCGGCCATCACCTGGGCATCTGTTTGCGAGGGGTCTTTCTTGGTCAGGTCTGCCTGGTAAACAAGATGGGTGCCGCCTTTAAGGTCAAGTCCCAGTTGTAACTTCTTCCCAAGCCAAGCCCCTTTGTCAATAGGGAACACTATCAGCAAAGACACAACAAAAAGTAGCAAAACGGCCATAAAAACCAGATTATTTCTTCTAGGCATTCTTTTTCTTTAACCTCTCAACCAAGGCTAGTGCCTCCTCTCTGGTAGTTACCTCTCCCGAGGCTTGACCTTCACGCACTGCCTCCAGAATTTCGCCAATCGTAGGTCCCGGATTCATCGCAAAGAGCCGGATTAAATCATTCCCGTCAACCAACCGGGGTGGGTGAACGATACTCTCCTCTTGACAATATTGGGAGAGCACATAGGCTACCATCTGAGCGTGCTCCTGCCAGTTAGCCAGGTTCAGGTGCGGACCTCTGGTAGCCAGGTGATCAGCCAAATTCAGAAAGAGAATATCGATACCAGCTTCTCCACAATCCCTGAAGTAGCGGTAAATAGCCCGGTTAGTTGGTAGCCCCTCCTGGCTCATTTGGGTCGGTCTCATGTGATGCCTGACTTCAGTTTCTACCAGCTTTATCTCCTGGCTGCTGAACCTCAGCCTTGCCAGCATATCAGCCACTGTCGCTGCCCCCTCCTCAGCATGCCCCAAAAAACGAATCCGGTTGCCATCCAGAGCTTTAGTTTGAGGCTTCCTGATATCATGGAGGAGGGCCGCCAGTTTGAGCAGTATCCTGCGGGTGCTGCCGCCGCTGACCTCCCGGTCAAAGTACTGAGCCAGCTCTACTGACCAGGGCACGGCCGCCAGAGTCTCCTCACCGGCATGCTCCCAGTCTCCCCGCCGCAGCATAAAGTCAACAGCCTTTACCGTCTGGAGAGAGTGCTCAAAAACATTCCAGAAATGCTCCGGGGGCTGCTCGACCCCCCTGGTCTCAGCCAGTTCGGGCAACACCGCCATCAGTAAGCCTAATTCATCAAGGTAAGGCAAACATTGCCCATCCCCGGACACCACCAGCAACCGCAACAGCTCTTCTCTTATCCGCTCGCCGGCAACACTGGTTATCAGAGACGCATCGCGCCGGATTAGAGCCTCAGTCGGCTTGTCCAGACTAAAGTTAAGCTCGGCAGCCAAACGCACTGCCCGTAGCAGGCGTACCGCATCAGAAACAAAAACGGTATCAGCCACTGCCCGAATCACACCTCGCTGAAGGTCATCCCTGCCATGGAAAGGGTCGATGAGTCCCGGGAGTCTAGCAGAGACAGTGGGGTCAGAGATGGGATAAGGAGGCTCGATAATCCGTTTCAACCCAATTGCCATAGCATCTATAGTGAAATCACGCCGAGCCAGGTCTTGTTCAATACTACCGCTAAATGTGGAGAAATCAAGCGTCCGTTGAGCCTGGGTCGATGATGCTTCCTCAGCCACCAGAACCACGCGGGCAATCCGGTTTACTTTATCCAGGAGAACATACTTACCACCAAAAGCGGTAGCTACTTCAGAGGCAACTTCCAGGGCGTCGGCGGCGACGGCAATATCGGTATCAGCCGTATCCCGCCCCAGCAACGTATCACGCACCATGCCACCAACGACATACGATTCGATATTGCGCTCAGCGAGGAAATGGCTTACCTTTTTCAGCAGTAACCAGACCTCAGACTCAGTCAAGCTGTGGCAAGAGCCTTGCAGGTCGGCTTTAGTCGCACTCATTCTAACCACATCCACTTTCAATTTCCACTGGATAACTATACTCTTACCCGCCTGATTTATCAAGAGGTGATGATAGAGATTACTTATTAACCCTTCGGGCTTGAGCCTTCCAGGGCGAGCCTTACCCCCATTAAGTTATTTAGTAACCCTATCCCCTTTATCCCCTTCCCCTTTTCAGGGGAAGGGGAATTATTTTCTCAAGAGAGGCGAAGCCTCTCTTTAACTCTCCTTTTGTAAATTCGTCTCCTTAAAAAGGAGACGAAGGAGAAGAATAATAAAAAGAGGGGCGTTAGCCCCTCTTAGACGCCCCGTTAGTTCAACCTGCTTGAGAAAACACTAGTACTTGTTGATGATAGCTACATCCCAGGAATTGCCGGAGTAGATGCCACCCACTGAACATACCCTGATATCCTCGTCTTTGTAAGTTGCCGCTGAGATATCGTACAAAGACTTCGCCAGGTCTTGCGGTGTGGTGCCTTTGAACTCAATCCATAATAGGCGGGCGGTGGGACTGGCAGGCTCCGGGTTATCCATGTTGCCCTGGTAGACGGAAACACCCGTCAGGTGGCTGGCGTCCGGCGCCACTTTATAAGCCGCCGCCGTGGCATTATGAGTCTTAATACCGACTATGAAGACAGGATTTCCCTTGTTTACGATTATAGCCCCGGCTATTCTCGGCGTGTGCAGGCTATCCGGTTCGGCATTAGCTCCTTCCATCAGCTTCGCCATGAAGTCCTGGCTTGCCGGCGTGCCGACATTAAAGAGGAGCTTGTAGGTCTCGAATATTGCCTCGGTCTGAATTCCGTTAGTCACGACAGCGATGCCGGTGCTGTTGTCATACTTCACCCCGGTATAGTGCCGCAGCGGGTCATAGGCTATGTTGCCGAGCGGTCCGATTCTGACTGTGTTTTCGATGGCGATAGCTTTGCGCTGGCGACTCTCCGCACTGCGCCCGGTAACGAGATAAGCGAAACACGGTTCTTGCTTGACCGTTAAACCGAGAAACATTTGCCTGCCGGGGTAAGGTCCGCTGGGATTTGGCATATTCTCTCTCCTCGAAGTTATTTAGTAACGTTATACCATACCGACGAAAGTCGGTATCCAGAATACCTGTGCTGTATTTCGTAATCTGGGTTTACTGGATTCCGTATCAAGCACGGAATGACAAACCTGTTACAGGTGTCTGAACACTCGCCAGGCTTTTTCCTGTCCATCGGCGCCCACCAGGTAGGGGCGAATCATAATCATATTATATTCATCGACTACCTGGATAATTTCCTTATCCGGCTGCAGGCTGCCCGTGGTCAGCAGTTTGCGGGTGGGATGAACTGCCACTGTCGCTCCCAGCTTGTGAAGCAGGTCGATTGCCTGACGGTCGAAAATAAACGAATCGGTAGCCGCTGCCGAACCCTGCAAGGAGACTTTAAACTCGGCGGCACGCTCGCCGGCGAATTTAGCTGAGTCTTCACGATTGGTCTGCCCGCCACACTGGGCCAGTAACACGGCATCTTTAACGAAGGCGAAGGAATTGGATTGTGTTGCCTTGGCGCCAATCCAGGCGATGTGAGCATCTTTCACCTCGGCATCGGTCGGCTTGCGTTTGCTCAGCACTTCCATGCCGTATTTAGTATTAAAGAAGGATAACCGGTCTACTTCGGTGATAACCGGTTTGTTGCCGATAGTCCACTTCATGTTTAATCCAAACACGCCGGTATTTATTTTTTCCCAGGTGTCCAGCGGAGAAACATCGATGATACGCAGATTTTTCATAACTTCGGCGAGCCTATCGGCACAGCCGGCTTCAAAACCGGGGGCACAGAGGACATCCAGAACGAATCTTTCCGACTTATTTTTCTCCACCAGGAAGTCGGTGGTGGCCCGGGTAAGTCTGGATGAGGTTGCCATAACGCCGCCGAAGGGGGACTTGGTATCGGTGACGATAGCCGCAGTGAGGGCATCGATTTGCTTAGCACGGGCAGCGTAGACGGCCGGATTAGTGTGCTTGTTGATAACCACGGCTTCAGTGCGCCGGTCACCCAGGAATGCCATTGTCTTACTGATTTCAACAGCTACCGAGTAACCGGTAAGGTCAAGGTGGTTAGTAAAGCCCATCCCCCGCCCTTCTATGACTTCAGTGTAGGAATTGCCCGGTTCCCCGACGAAACCGGCCTGGTGGGGATTATCCCCGCTCCGGAGCGGGCTGAGTTGATAAGTAACTTCCTTTTGGGTGCCGTCCTCGAACTTGAGTGATACCTTCATCTCTTTTGGTGTTACCATTTTACACAAACCTCACACAAAAATTCTTCAGATACTTAACCTACAGAGTCAATTGCATCGGATCATCTATTTTCTTCCCCCTTGAGGGGGGAAGGTCAGGATGAGGGTGAGTAAGATATTATTCCAAAGCTTTCCGTATCAGTAAATCTACACCTTCAATATTTGTTAACACATCATTATTCCAGAATCTCAATATCCGGTAGCCTTCACCTTCCAGCCACTCTGTCCGCTGGGCATCCTTCTCCCTTGTCTGCTCTTGATTATGCTGTCCGCCATCAATTTCAATTATCAGCTTATTTTCAAGGTTGACGAAATCAACGATATAGTCTCCGATGGGATGTTGTCTGCGGAACTTGTTGCCCACCTGGTTTCGCAACCTGTTCCACAATACTCGCTCAGCAGGAGTCTGCTGACGCCGTAAACCTCGGGCTAAGTTTATTTGCTGAGGGGCAATCGTTCTTTTTACCATTGCTGTCAGTTACACCCTCACCTTAATCTCCCGATTTCATACGGGATCCCGCACGGAGTCGGGACTCTCCCCTCAAGGGAGAGGAGACACTAATCCAATTGTTTGCTTGACAATATCTACGGCTCTCTTAAATCTTGTTTCTAAAGCACCTTATCCTTATGATAGCCGGTACCGTCGATAATCACCCTGTTGTCATTGGTCTGGCTGATTATCTTGCCGATAATCATTGCTTCGGGCAGCGCCTGAGTCAACTGCTTGACATTACCCGGTGAGCAGATAATAACCATGCCGATGCCCATATTAAAAACGTGGTACATCTCGTCCCTGGACACTTCTCCCTTCTTCTGAATAAGAGGGAAAATAGGGGGAATTGTCCAAGCGTTACTGTGCAACTCGGCGGCAAGGCCTGCCGGCAGCACCCTGGGTACATTACCGATCAACCCGCTACCCGTAATATGTGCCAGTCCCTTGATGAAAGGTAGCAGAGGTTTCAATTGGTTGTAGTAGCAAAGGTGCGGTTCCAGCAGGACTTCCCCGAGAGTTCGCTTCAACTCCGGGTAGAAGACGTTAAGTTCCTTTGAAGTCTCTCCAAAAATCTTGCGAACAAGCGAATAGCCGTTTGTATGCAGTCCGCTTGAAGGCAGGCCGAGGATGGTATCGCCAGCGGTAATCGTTTTACCCATGATTATCTTGTCCTTTTCAACCACGCCGATGACGAAGCCAACCAGGTCGAAGTCATTCTCAGTAGCATACAGTCCCGGCATTTCGCCGGTCTCACCACCGATGAGTGCGCAGTCTACTTCCTTGCAAGCCTTCGCCAGCCCTTGAACAATAGCTTCCACCTTCTCGGATACCAGCTTACTCGTGCCGATATAGTCAAGGAAAAAGATGGGGTCTGCCCCGCTCGTGAAAATATCGTTGATGCAGTGGCTGACGATATCAATCCCTACGGTGTCGAACTTGTCTAAAGCAGCGGCAATCTTGGTTTTTGTACCAACCTGGTCAACACTGGAAATAAGCACCGGGTTATGGTAGCCTTTAAACTCATACATGCCGCCGAAGAAGCCGATACCGCTCAGTACCTGCGGGTTAAACGTAGTGCGGGCAATCTGCCCGATTCGCTTCTTGACTTGGGCCGATAAGTCAGTATCGACGCCGGCTTGAGCGTAGCTTTCCTTTTTCATACTAATAAGACACTTTGCTGCAAGGCTAACTCTTCTTTTAAGATAACGGCAAGATACACTGCCATAGTGCTAATCCTTTTGATGTCTGTTCACGAACCGCTTCATCCTGGTCAGTGCTTCCTCGATATCAGGCAGCGAGGTGGCATAGCAGCAGCGGACATAGCCCTCACCGCATTGCCCGAAGGCAGAACCGGGGACAACAGCAACCCTTTCTTCACTGAGTAGTCTTTCGGCGAACTCATCTGAGGTCAGGCCGGTACTCTTTATCGAGGGGAAAGCATAAAACGCCCCCTTAGGTTCAAAACAGGATAGACCAATATCGCGCAGTCCCTTGACCATAACCAACCGCCGCTTATCGTAGTCGGCAACCATTTCAGCTACATTACCTTCGCCAGACTTCAGAGCCTCAATAGCAGCGAACTGAGCCATGGTCGGGACGCACATCATAGTGTACTGGTGAATCTTGGTCATGGCGGCAATAATCTCTCTGGGGGCGGCAGCGTAGCCGATGCGCCAGCCAGTCATAGCGTAAGCCTTGGAGAATCCGCCCAGCAGAATCGTGTTTTCCTTCATCCCGGGCAACGAGGCGACACTGGTGTGTTCCACGCCATAGACCAGCTTGGCGTATATTTCGTCTGAAATAACCAGTAAGCGGTGATGCTTGGCCACCTCGGCTATCTTTAATAAATTTTCTTTACTCATCACAGCTCCGGTCGGGTTAGACGGATAGCCGATAAGGATGGCCTTCGTCTTAGTGGTAATGCGCGCTTCGACATCATCGGCGCTAAGCTCAAAGTTATTTTTCTGACTGGTAGGCACCCTGACCGGCACCCCTTCGGCCAGAATGACACAGGAATCGTAGGCAACATAGCCGGGGTCGGGCATAATAACCTCGTCCCCCGGATTAATCAAGGCTCGCATCGCTAAATCCAGCGCCTCACTGACGCCGACGGTAATCAGCAGTTCGGTATCGGGGTTATATTCCAGTCCATAGTTACTCCTCAGATAACCTGAGAGTTCCTGGCGTAGTTCGGGCATACCTGAGTTTGAGGTGTACATGGTATAGCCCTTTTCAAGAGAGTAAATGGCTGCCTCACGGATATGCCAGGGAGTAGCATAGTCAGGCTCGCCCACCCCCAGTGAGATTACCCCCTCCATCGAAGCCAGCAAGTCAAAGAACCGCCGTATCCCGGAAGGGGATATCCGGTTGGCTCGTTGCGAGATGTGATATTTCTGGTTTTGGGTATCAGGATTTGTAGACATAAGGCCTTTCTGACCACCCAGAGATACGCTCCGGGTCTCTAGAGCACTACTTGCTGCCGCTTAACCTCTTCTTTATCTTCGATAACTTCGCCGTCTTCTTTACAGCGCTTCAACACAAAGTGGGTAACCGTCCCCTGCACTCCTTCCAGGGGAGCCAGCTTCCGGGAGACGAACTCAGCCACCTCACGCATTGTTTTACCGACGACGAGAACAAACAGATCATATGTTCCCGAGAGCAGATATACAGTGCGCGCCTGAGGGAAGCGATAGATGCGCTCGGCAATGGAGTCGAAACCGACATCTCTCTGCGGAGCCACCCTGACCTCTATCAAAGCCATTACCTGTTCCTCACCTACTTTTTCCCAGTTAATCATGGTTCTGTATTTAAGAATAGTGCGGTCTTTCTCAGCTTGCTTGATTTGCTTGCTGACCTCAGCGCTGGATAGGCCGGTCATAGTGGCTATTTGCTTAACGGTGGTACGGGCGTCCTCTTCCAGTATCTTAAGGATTTCCTTTTGCATTACTTAACTCCCACTCTTTCAGTTGTTGACTATCGTTACTGGCTCTCATTATAGCAGAGTTGGCACAATTTGTTAGCCTCTCTCCGGTTCCCGCCTGAAAATGACTATCCTCTGCGAAAGGTTAACCTCATAGACTTGCCAACCGGCTTCCAGCCAGGCAAAAGCCTGGGGGCGCTGCCTGTCATTTTCCCACCACGATTTCAGGGTATAGGCGCTTGTTTCCAATGGGCACCCGATAATACCTTCGATTTGCTCGAAGGCTAGCTGTAGTTGGGAGGCTCGATAGCTTATCAGATAGTCCCGCAACGGGTTGTATTTGGCAATATTAGCGATATCAGCTTCCTCTCTGGTCAGCTCTCTAGGCTCTGGCTCTACGGTAATTTTGTCGCCGGTAGCGGGACGGCTAAATCCTTTTTCGACAACCTGATATTGCCTGACCCTGGAGTCCACCAATTTCACATGCAGTAATGAGGCACATTCCCGGCAAGCAATCTGGCCATCGTAATCATCGGTGTCAATAAACCGGGGTATCTCAATGATTTTCCCGCAAACCAGGCATTCAATTTCAACCATTCTGCTACGCTCCTCATGCCAAACATTTTATTATCGGGGAACCCTATCCTCTCCGGGCTAGGGAGTAATCTAAAGAGATAAGATAGTTTTTATTATAGCAGGTAACGCTCCTCCTGTATCCCCCTCTCTTTTCAAGAGAAAAGGAAATCTAGTTGGTAAGAGAGGCAAAGTGGGCTTTGCCTCTCCTTTACTGCAAAAAGATACCCCGTCAAAAAGGATGACGACTGGCAACGGAGAACCAAGCGAACTATTGACAAAGGAGATGCACTCATTTATAATGCGCTTTTAATGAAAAGAGAGGTAGTAAGGGGAGAGGCCGTAATGACTTGCCTCCCCTTTTTTAATTTTACCAAAATATGAATCGGCGGAAAATACAAAAGGAGGATAAAAATGCCTCAGGAAAAAGTTGAAGTCCCGATAAGCGGCAAAATTATTAGTGTAGATTGTAAAGTTGGGGGTACGGTTAAAGAGGGAGATGTTCTTTGCACCATCGAGTCGATGAAGATGGAGAACCCGATAATGGCGCCGGTAGGTGGTACTATTAAAGAGGTAGGGGTCGTGGCAGGGAAGAACGTTAATGATGGGGATTTAATAGCTATCATCGTTTATTAATAGAGGATAAACCCAGACCTGTTTGAGTACGGCTACTGTTTCTGTAAGATGATAGTTGTTGACAGTTCTCTTGTAGCTGCAGTAGAAGCACCGGTTTTAGTGAGGTGAAGTATGACCAGTATGCAGTTTGGCGTGTTTTCTATGATATTCGGGATGGGGATTACTCTTCTAGCCCTCTATATCATTGGGTGGATGGTTAAACTGATGAATAAGCTCTGGCCTTACAAAGAGGAGGAGGAAAAAAAGAGCGGTGGTTAAACCAGACGGAATAAGCTTAAGGAGGGCCTTCTATGTGGAGTAATATAGATTGGTCTATGTTATTCGCCGGGTTTACCAATCTCACCTGGCAGAATATTGTCATGATAGCCATAGGGCTGGTTCTCTTTTATCTGTCCATTGCCAAGGGTGCTGAGCCATTACTCCTCCTTCCCATCGGCTTCGGGGTTATCCTGGCTAATATCCCCCTTTCCGGGATGGCAGCCGCCGATGAAGGCGGTATACTCAATCTTATCTACCACGCCGGTATCCTAACTCAGATATTCCCCGTCCTTATTTTTATAGGGATAGGGGCGATGGCTGATTTCCGCCCGATGCTGGGGAATCCGTTTATACTTATCTTCGGGGCAGCCGGGCAGTTCGGTATATTCATTACCCTGTTCATTGCTTTATGGATGGGGTTTAAAATTCCCGAAGCTGCCTCCATCTCTATCATCGGCGCTATGGATGGACCCACGGCTATCTATTTTAGCTCCAGATACGCCCGGGAGTTGCTCCCGGCAATATCCGTTGTCGCTTATTCCTATATGTCTCTCGTACCCATCGTTCAACCACCGATTATGAGGCTATTGACTACTAAGAAAGAACGTGCCGTGGTGATGAGTACCTCCAAGAAGAGAGTATCCAGGCGGGTGGTACTTCTTTTCCCTCTGGTAGCTGGTATATTCGGCATGTTGATCGCTCCGATGGGTGCGCCGCTGCTGGGCGCTATAATGCTGGGGAATTTCTTAAAAGAATCGGGGGTAGTAGAGCGGTTATCCAATGTCGCTGAGGGTGCTCTCGTCGATATCGTTACACTTCTTCTCGGGCTTTGTGTCGGCGCGGCTATGCTCGGCGGTAACTTCCTTACGACGACTACTCTCCTGATACTAGTGCTGGGATTACTCGCTATTTCCCTGGATACAGTCACCGGCATCATGCTGGGTAAGATAATGTACTGGGTTACACGGGGCAAGGTAAATCCGCTGATTGGTGCAGCCGGTGTCTCAGCCTTTCCGATGGCAGCCAGAGTAGTACAAAGAGAAGGGCAAAAAGCCAACCCGCGGAACTTCCTGCTCTGGCATGCTATGGGTGCCAACACCGGCGGGCAGGTTGCTTCGGTAATGGCGGCTGCGGTGATGCTGGCAATCCTGACCGGTATGGGTATAATGCCGCTACCAGTATAATGACACTTGCCTGGAACCCGGTAGCCGCAAATACCGCGATTAGTAATTAAGATTATGACACTTCACTATTGGAGGAGTATTAGAAGACAATGGAAGACGCCCTTGCATTTAGCTTAAGCTGGGATTTCGCCTTGCGCTTCCTTTCGATAGCAATTATCGATCTGGCTCTTAGCGGCGATAACGCTATCGTTATCGGCATGGCTGCTGCTTCCCTTCCCAGGCACCAAAGAAAATGGGTTATTATAGCGGGTGGCGGATTAGCCATACTATTACGCATAATCTTAACTACCATTACTACTTTATTAATGCAGATACCGTTACTTTCAGCAGTCGGAGGCGTTGCTCTTTTCTGGGTGGCATGGAAGCTTTTGAGACTAGATACAGGCCACACTGAGGGAGAGGAGGGAGGGAAGGGAGGGAAGGAATCCAAGCAAGCCAAGAATTTTCGCCAAGCCATAACGCTAATCCTGGTCGCCGATTTTATGATGAGCCTGGATAATGTTATCGCCATCGCCGGTACGGCTCACGGACACATTGTCCTGCTCATCTCTGGACTGATTCTGAGTATGCCTCTGCTGTTGATTAGCGGTGGGGTGATATCCAACCTCATTGACAAATTTAGATGGCTAGTCTTGGTAGGCGCAGCAGTTATCATTTTCACCGGCACCAGGATGCTATTTGAAGACAAGTTCATCGAAGAAAGGTTCCCGGTGCCTGCAGCAATCCACTACATTGTAGCCGTATTAATGGGTATTGGACTGTCCTATCTCTTTGTCTGGATGAACAAGCGGAAAGCAAAAGCACTGGCAGCCAGTGCTGAAACCGACGCCGCCAAGAAATAGCCCATCCGCTATCGGCACAACTGGTGATAACACCTGTGGGAAAGGGTTTCAATGCCCTGTTACCTCTTAAATCCTTCCCCAGTAGTTGATGACATGCTCTCTCCGGGTCTCTATTATCTCTGTTGTTTTCCTTGATGCTTCTCCTCTCTTCCATTTTATTCATTTACACAAATACCTGTGAATGATTATGGATGTCTTGCATTACTGTCTGAAATCTAGTAAAGTCAGCCTATGGATAAATCTCGCTCACGCACCATCTTCGTCTGCCAGCAGTGCGGCCGCGAAGAACTGAAATGGCTGGGACGCTGCCCCGCTTGCCAGGAGTGGAATAGCCTTGTCGAAAAGGCAGTGGTGGCTCCAAGCATTTCCTTCAAGTCCACTACCCCGGCTCGCCCTGCCGAGGAGTTATCCCGGCTGGCTTTTGAGACCACCGACCGCCTGTCCCTACCCCTGGCTGAATTTAACCGGGTGCTGGGTGGCGGAGTGGTGCCTGGCTCGCTGACACTCATCGGTGGTGACCCCGGTATCGGTAAATCCACCCTGCTGCTACAGGTGGCCGCACTGGTCGCCCGGGACAGGGATAAGGTGGTTTATGTTTCCGGCGAGGAAACGCAGCGCCAGATTAAGCTCCGGGCAGAACGCCTTGGCATAAAGGGGGAAAGGCTATACCTGCTGGCGGAAACTGATCTGGAGGTTATTATCAGCCAGGTCGAGGAACTATCACCAAGCATGGTGGTGATTGACTCCATTCAGGCTATTTATCTTCCTGAGCTGGATACAGCCGCAGGCAGCATCACCCAGGTGCGAGAATGCACCATGCGGCTGATGCGCTGGGCGAAGCTCAGCGGGGTACCTGTTTTCATTGTCGGGCATGTTACCAAAGACGGAGCGATTGCCGGTCCGCGGGCTCTGGAACATATCGTTGATGTGGTGCTCTATCTTGAGGGTGAGCCTTTTGGTGCCCACCGCTTGCTGCGTGGCGTGAAGAACCGCTTTGGCTCGACTAATGAGCTTGGGGTCTTTGAGATGAAGGAGGAAGGTCTGGTGGAGGTGGAAAACCCATCACGGGCATTCCTCTCCCAGCGAGGGGAGGAGACGGTAGGCTCGGTGGTAGTACCTGTCATGGAAGGTAGCCGCCCCCTGCTGGTGGAGATTCAAGCCCTGACTAACCCCACCAGCTTTGGCTTACCCCGGCGCACGGCTAACGGGGTTGACTTTAATCGGTTGCTGTTGATTACGGCGGTGCTCAGTAAACGCCTCGGCTTAAAGCTGGGCAACCAGGATATTATGGTTAATGTTACCGGTGGACTTAAAATTGGCGAGCCTGCAGCCGATTTGGGCATCGCCCTGGCAATTACTTCCAGCTTTCGTGATGCCAATGTCGACCCGGAACTGGTGGTGGTGGGAGAAATAGGACTGAGCGGCGAGCTAAGAGCCGTTGCCCAGCTCGACAGGCGGGTAAATGAAGCCGCCCGGCTCGGCTTCAAGCGTTGCCTGGTGCCTAAAGCCGGTGTTGGGCTTAGCCCCGCCTTACCAGACATCCAGGTTATCCCCATCGGCACGCTAAGGGAAGCGATAAGAGTGGGGCTGGTGGGTGATAACTCGGCATAAGTCTGGTGACAGAGAGCCGGTGAATGTGTCAGATACTTTCTTATATACTATAATAGTAGCCAGTAGCCGCTAAATAGTGCTGCCAGGTAACTCAACAATAGAATGATACAGCCAAAAATAGAATACGATAAGCTCACCACCGGCTATGAGTTTGCCCCCGCCAGCTTCAAGCTGGATAGGGAAATGGTAACGGCGTACCTTAAGGCAACCGAGGATAAAACTGGCCTCTATAAGGAGAGCATAATTATACCTCCTATGGACATTGCCGCATTAGCGATGGCAGCTCTGTTGACAGGGTTGTCGTTACCGCCCGGCACTATTCATGTCTCCCAGGAACTGGAATTTATTGATATTGCTAATATCGGTGAAACACTTACCAGCTATGCCCGGGTTAGTCGTAAGGTCGAGCGAGGCAAGTTGCATATGCTGACCATCGGCATTAATGTGCTCGGCCAAAAGAAGACGGCGGTCATAACTGGAGAGTTCGGCTTTATCTTACCCCCGTCATGATGGAGTAATGGCTATGGCATCGGGATTGAACTTAGATGAACTGAGGGTCGGTATGAACCTGCCGGAATTAAAGAGACCGGTCACCCAGGAGCACATCAACCTTTATGCCGAGGCCAGCCAGGACTTTAATCCTATTCATATCGACCAGGAGTTCGCCAGACAAACACAACTGGGTGGCACGATTGCCCACGGTATGCTAATTTTGGCCTATATTGCCGAGTTTATGACTAATTTCTTCGGGCAAGGCTGGCTGACCAGCGGTAAACTCAGCACCAGGTTCAAAGCCCCGGCCCGTCCCGGGGATACAGTAACGGTAAGCGGTAAGATAACCAAAATGCAAAAGGAAGATGGGTTTAGCTTAATCTATTGTGAGGTCCTGTGCCAGAACCAGCAAGGTGAGGCAGTAATAGTTGGTGAGACGAAAGTCAGGGTGGAAGCATGATGAAGATAGCGGTTGATGCCATCCTTTCCTGTAATTAAGAGCATCTGGAAATCAAAGCTGCTACCGACCAGTGAACAGTCACCCCCATATGTTGTCGGACAAAACAGCAACAACACGCTACTGCACTCCGTAGCAATTTCCGGGGCTTTTATTGACCTGAGGGGGTTGCCGGAGGCTGGCTTTCTTTCCCGTGGAACAATATCCCTAAGTGGGTTTTTTCCAGTACCGAGAACTGAGCCAATTTCATTGCCAGACTAATGTTGCCCGGATCATGCACCCATGGCTTTTCGGTGGCTGAAGCGGGCAGTTCTACCGGTTGTCCCTCCACCAGGTAGCTGGCGTTTTTCTTTATTGTCTCGAACAACTCCGGAGGATTGAAGGTGATACACGGGGTCAGCACATTGATAAAAGAAAACCCGTTATGCCTGACCCCCTGCTCTATCAACCCGGTGAGGTGAGCGGCGTCGCTAGCCAGGCCCTGGGCAATAAAACTGGCTTGTGTCGAGACACTATAGCTGAGCATGTCGAGCACAGGGTCTACCGGCGGATAGAATTTCTGGGAAAGAAACGAACCTTCGCCACGGTCCAGATGAGGAGTGGTCGGACTGGTTTGCCCCTTGGTCAAGGCATAGACAAAATTATTGACCATGATGCAGGTGATATTAATGTTTCTCCTGACGGCATGCGGCAAATGTCCGGCGCCAATACTGAAAAAGTCACCATCGCCACCGATAGCGATGACAGTTAGCTCCGGTTTGGCTAGTTTGGCTCCCTGAGCAATGACTATGCCCCGGCCATGCAGGCCGTTAAGACCATAAGTATCGATGTAACCTGGTATCCTGGAAGAGCAGCCAATACCGGACACAATAAACACCTGATCATTTGGTTTACCCAGTGCAGGCAGTACTCGCCGGGTAAGGACGTTGAGTATGCTGAAGTCGAAGCAGCCCGGACACCAAACGGGCTTAACTCCGGTGCGATAGTTAAGGTTACTCGTCATCTTACTAGCTCCATCATTAGCGGGGACAGCTCCTTTTTGCTAAATGGCCGGCTACCCGCCCTGGCGTAAACCTTCGTTTTTACCGGCACATCGACTTGGGAACGGAGATAATGGTAAAACTGACCGGAATAGTTCATCTCTATTATCAATAATTTCTCAACAGATTTCACAAATTTCCGCACCATGTCCGGCAGCGGGTAGATTAGCTCAGGGACACACACCGTAACCTGGTGCTGTAGCCCTAAAGCGTTCACCGTTTCCCGAACGATTTGTGCCGAAGAGCCCCAGGTTATTATACCCGCAGGGCAGTCCGGCTCGCCAAACAGTTTAACCAGGTCCTCTCGCTGGCAAAGCGGCAAAAGCTTTTGCCACCGCTTCTCATGCATTTTCTGTTGAGTCTCAAAATCCCAGGCCGGGGCGCCCATTTCGTTGTGAGTCAGACCGGTCGTCTGATATTGCAACCCGGCGTCACCAACCACGGCCATGGGTGAAATGGAATCTTCGGTTAGCTGGTAGCGCCGATAAGGCTGACCTTCTTCGGCAGCAGGCTTCTTACTATCTGTGCTCGGATAATCTTTCTCCAGGAAGTCGCTCTCGGCAGCGACTAGAGTCTGCCCCAGCCACTGGTCAGAAAGCAGAATAACGGGCGTCTGAAAGTATTGAGCAATATCCAGGCTGGCAATAACCAGGCGGTAACAGCCTTCGATGTCGTAAGGCGCTATAACTACCCTGGGAGCATCACCGTGCCCTCCGTAGATAGCCTGATTGAGGTCGGACTGTTCCGACTTGGATGGTATGCCCGTAGATGGGCCACAGCGCTGGACATCAATAATTACCATCGGGATCTCAGCCGAGGCAGCCAGTCCTATCATTTCAGTCATTAAATCAAAACCGGGACCACTGGTGGCCGTAATTGACTTCACACCCACCATAGAAGCTCCTACACACAAACCGGCGGCAGCAATCTCATCTTCTGCCTGCAGAAACACGCCTCCTCTTTGTCCGATCTCCTCCTGCATTGCCTGCATAATATCAGCTGCCGGTGTAATCGGATAGCCAAAAAACGCCCTGCAGTTGGCATGGATTGCCGCTCGTACCATCGTGCCGCTACCATGTAGAATCACTTTAGGTGAACGGTTCCGTGGTGATGATAATCTTAAATCGGGGAAGGGGAATGCCGAGAACAAGCTCTCCCCGGCGGCGATTGCCGCCACGTTGTTCTTAAGTAAGGCTAGCTCTTCATTACGGTCAATAGTGTGTTGGACTTCATCTGCCGGTAGAGCCAGGATTTTCTTGAGCAAACCCAGGGCAATCATATTCTTACTCAGAGTTGCCCCGGTTATCTCCCGGCTTTTTTTCGTAAAGTCCACCGCAAAAGATTGCTTCGGTAAATTCATTCCCGGCGGCGGATTATCGTCGTAAATCACCAGGGTATCCTCCCTCAGCGGTAGTTCCTCGGTGACTTCCTGATATTTTCCCCAGTCAAAACAGACCAGGATATCGGCAGTATCTTCGGCTACGCAGGTATGTTCAGCATCCAGACTGAGTTTCACTGCCGAAGCTCCACCTCTTATTTGGGCTCCATAGTAGCGCGGCATCTGACTGAAATAGCCTTGCTCTGCCGTTAGTTTTTGTAGAAAACTGCCCAGCAGGACAACACCATCGCCCCCGGAGCCGACGATGGCAATAGTCAGGGTATCTCTCATTTTACCTCCTCAAGTGGAGCCCTCAGTCACTACGATTATACCATTATACCACCTTAACCAGCCAATAGTTATCCATACTCTTCGGATAGAAGGGTATCATGGTGAGAGGTTGATCTCTTTTATATTTTCTGTAACAAAAGGGCACCCCGGGTCGTTTGTATATTTAGATAGACCGATGAAGCTGAATAAATAAGGAGGAATGTGATGGAAGCAGCAAACGTGGTGCCCAGTCTGAATAAATTAGTCGAGGCATTCGGGTTTATTTTCTTTGAGATTCTCCTGATTCTGGCAGCTATCGGTGCTAATGATAATAGATTGGAGCTTGGAGCTGATGAAACAGAAAGGAATACCCCGTATCTAGCGTTATCAGAAGGAGTTGCCTCCAGAGAATCTCTGGAGCCTGTAACGATCGAACAACGATGACACGGGCAGTGTACGTTGATAAATTCTCATATATGGGAAGGAGTTTGCATCAGTATCAAGGTAAATGTCATAATGGCAGTATCCTAATCTAATATCGCCAGGTGGAATTGCCATTGGATATACCGTCCCAGGAATCTGAAGAGAGCCTTGTCGCGCGAGCCATAAGTCATGATAGGGCTGCCTTTACCGCTCTATATGAAAAATATGTTAACCAAATCTATCGACATGCCTATTACCGGGTGGGTAATCAGGCTGATGCGGAAGACATCACTGAGGAAGTCTTTATCCGGGCATGGAAGTCAATTGGCCGCTTTAAGCAGACCGGCGCCCCCTTTGTTTCCTGGCTTATCACCATCACACGTAATCAGATAATTGACTACTACAGGGCACAAAAAAGCCATATTTCTCTGGACAAGATTGAAGTTGCCGCCAGTAGCGATAGCGAGCCCGGGAAAATAGCTGAGCTTAACTCGAATCGGGAGCGTATCAGGAGCGCAATACGAAAGCTTAAGGGAGATAAACAGAAGGTAATAATGATGCATTTTATCGATGGGTTCAGTTACTCGCAAATTGCCTCCGCCTTGAAGAAGAGCGAAGGGGCAGTTAGAGTGATACAATATCGGGCTCTTAGCGACCTCAAGCGTATTTTAGCAGAGCAAATATGATGAAAAGGGAAGAAATTCTCTTAAATTGCATAGATGATATTCAGAGCGGAAAGCGCAGTCTGGAAGAGTGCGTGACCCTGTATCCAGAGCTAGCCGCTGAACTGCGGGAATTTTCCCGTATCGTGATGGCAGTCAAATCAGAAGGTGTAGCTCCGTCTTCTGAATTCAAGCTACGAGCCAGAACCCGCCTTCTCCAGGTAATGAATACTCCCGAAGCCAGACATAACCCGGCTGGGATGTGGTTACAATCTCTGTTGCTCAGAAGAGTCGGTTATACCATTACTATTGCTTCCCTGCTCGTGGCGAGCAGTGGGATAACGGTATATGCCTCTCAGAATAGTTTGCCACAGGACGCTCTATACCCGGTGAAAACAGTTACTGAGAATATCCAGGTTGCCCTCACAGTTAGCTCGGAAGCAAAGGCTAAGCTGCATCTGAAACTGGCTGAGCGCCGTATTCAGGAAGTGGTTACCGAAGCTGCCGAAGGACGGACTGTCAGTACTTCAGCCCTCGAAGCTGCAATTAACCAGATTGATAATGCAGTTCAGGGTGTTAATAATATGCCCGAAAGCAAGGCTAAGGACTTACTGGTTCAACTTTCTCAGTCAACTGCCGAGCGACAGGCAGATTTGGAGCAGATAGCCAAAGAAGCCCCCGAAGAATCTCAGCCGGCGCTGAAACAGGCTATCGATACCATGCAGAGAGGTAACCTGATAGCTAATGTTGCCAGTGAAAACTCCGCTCTGCTTAGCACTAATGCTTCGGTACGTGATGAGAAGCTGGAGTCAAAGTACTTCCAGCTGGAGGGTACTCTGCTTAGCATTGAAGGACAAACCTGGACAGTAGGTAGTATTAAGCTGCAGAACGTGAACGCACCCAAGAGCGTGCCTCGTGTCGGAAGCGATGTTAAACTCAATGGCATAGTGCGGGGCGACCAGATATTCATAGGTAAGCTTGAGTGGCAGGACAAAGCTCTGGAGGGAACCAAAATCGAAGGTATTTTTAGCGGCACCAATAGCGATAGCACTGAATGGAAGGTCGGAGGTGTTCCTGTGGGCAAGTTCCAAAATGAAGCGCCTCCTGCTCCTGACGCACGGATCGAAGTTAAAGGTACGGCTGAAAAACGGAGTTACACTGTCCTGGAAGACAAAACCCGAGATGATAACAAATCTAAGTCAAGGTCAGACGAGAGCAAGCCCGAGACATCGGACTCTAACAAGTCTGATGAAAAGACCAAGACATCGGATAACAAGTCCGCTGAGAACCAGTCTAAAACTACAGATGGTAGACGCTAAGTAATTCCAAAAGATTGCCAATCCTGCCATAAAAGGGATGACGAACATAGAGGCCGCAACGGCACGAACTGTGCTCGATGTCACGACACCAGGTCATGGGGCGATTAACCCGTTACTGCTTCTTTAAGCTCTGGCCCGGGCGACTCAAGGTTGCGCGGCTTCGTCGTCGTATAACAAAACCAATTCCGATAATTACCAGTCCGATGGCACCAGATACACCCCACCACCACTGGAATCCCCCCTTAGCTGCCACTATAGGTGCCAGTGTCGGTGTTAGCGTCGCTGCAGGCGCTGTCGGTAATGTCGGTGCTGTTAGCGCCGTTGGCGGTGTCGGTTCTACCTGTGTAGAGGGTGTTATGGACGGTATCGGTGCTACCGGTGTGGGCGGTGTTATTAGCGGTATCTCTACTGGTGCGGATGGTGCTATTGGCGGCGTCACTACCGGTGCAGATGGTATCATTGGCAGCGTCTCTACTGGTGTGGGAGGTGTTATTGGGAGCGTTACCACCGGCGTGGGCACCATAACAGCGAATATAGTGAAGTGGGTGATACTAGCTGTGGCCTCGCTCAACGTGGTGTCCAAAACTGTTGGGAGGGCTGTCCAATTCGTGCCATCCCAGAATGCGATATAGGGAGTTTCCTCATTTATTCCCGAGGACAGCTTAGTTTGATCATAGGTTAATGTTAAGTTTATTGCCGGATCAAACCTGGCACCACTGGGACCAAGCTCTTGCGCAGACAGAACACCTACATTTGCAGGCGCATCTGGTACTGTAGCCGGTATGCCATGTGTTAGGGAGGTGAGCGGTATGCCACTGGCGTCAACAAGTTTTGTTCCCCCTGCAATCTGGATGGTACAGTTTTTATCTGCACTCTCAATAATATAAGAAGTAGTGGTAGCACCGGAAGAGTTAAGGGTAATTACTCCTGATGAGGTAAAGTCGGTCAAATCAACCCGTGCAGAGCTACCACCGCCACCACTACCACCACCACCTCCTCCGCCACCTCCACCGCCAGCACTCGACGTAGTGAAAGTCATATCAATCCCGTAAGAGACACCACTTGTGCCACCATCAGCCTTAGTCCTGAAGTGATACTGAGTGCCCGCAACCAGCCCGGTGATATTAGCGATGAAAGTACCTGGTGATGATATTGCCTGGGTAGTAGTGGAACTACCATAGGCAGTGGTAGTTCCATACTCAAAGGAAGCATTAACCGTAGTGGCCGTGCCCATAGAGGTCAAGCTACCACTCAAGGTAGCCGAATTTGTCGTGACTGAGCTGGAACCATCGGTAGTCACCGACGGTGCTATGCTCAGGGTAGTAAAACTCTTTTCGATGCCATAGGTTGTATTGTCAGTCACTGCTTTTGCCCGGAAATAGTAGGTGGTGACTGGAGTCAGAGCAGTGATATTCTCACTGAAGACACCGGTGGCATTGACCGATACCGCACTAGTATTGGCACTGTAGTTGCCGGAGCTGAGTCCCCACTGGAAGGAGACGTTGGCTGAAGCAGATCCCCCCAGATATGTCAGGTTCCCGTTGAGCCGGGCTGCCGTAGTGGTGATATTGGTAGCATTATCAGTGATCAATAACGGTATTATACTCAGGGTGATGAAGCTCTTTTCGATGCCATAGGTTGTATTGTCAGTCCCTGCTTTAGCCCGGAAATAATAGGTTGTGACTGGAGTCAGAGCAGTGATATTCTCACTGAATGCCCCGATAACATTGACTGAGACCGCACTAGTATTGTCAGTATAGTTACCGGAGCTGAGTCCCCACTGGAACGACACATTGGCTGAAGTAGCTCCCCCCAGATATGTCAGGTTCCCGTTGAGCCGGGCCCCGGTAGTGGTGATATTGGTGGCATTATCAGTTGTCACCAGGGGAATTATGCTCAGGGTAGTAAAGCTCTTCTCGGTGCCATAGGTTGTATTGTCAGTCACTGCTTTAGCCCGGAAATAATAGGTGGTATCGGATGACAGACCTGTTATATTGGCACTGAAAGCATCGGTGGTATTGACCGATACCGCAGTGGTGTTGGCGCTGTAGTTGTCCGAACTGAGGCCCCACTGGAAGGAGACATTGGCTGAAGCAGCGCTGCCCAGGGAGGTCAGGTTCCCGTTGAGCCGGGCTGCCGAAGTGGTGATATTATCGGCGTTGCTGGTGGTAATACTAAGTGGCATAAAGCTCTTCTCGGTACCGTAGGCTATGCCATAGGCACCTCCATCGGCCCTGGCCCGGAAGTAATAGGTGGTATTGGATGACAGCCCTGTTATATTGGCACTGAATGCCCCGGTGGTATTGAC
>Ga0209514_10002488_pt1 | contig 28352 bp, 30 predicted proteins | sample Subgrocontami58m_FD_187452 | JGI IMG/M metagenome (GOLD analysis project Ga0209514, IMG submission 187452) | Subsurface groundwater microbial communities from S. Glens Falls, New York, USA - GMW37 contaminated, 5.8 m (SPAdes) (version 3) | ecosystem: Environmental > Aquatic > Deep subsurface >...
TCGTCTTCGCGAGCCTCGATCCCGAACATGATACGCCCGCCGTCATGCGCCTGCTGCAAAGCAGCGAGAACGAAGCCGGCGGCGCGCCCTGGGCGTTTCTCACCAGCCGTTCGCTGAACGATCTCTCGCCGCTGGTCACGCAAATGGGTCAGGACATTGCTTTCGAGACCGACCAGGCTGGGCGGCGTTCGGGCGCGATCAATCACATGCTCAAAGTCTTTCTCGTCGATCCCGACGGCTGGGTGCGCGAGATCTACAGCGCCGCCTTCCTCACGCCCGAAAATCTGCTCAATGACGCGCGCACGCTCGCCATGGAGTTTCCGGAGGCGGACAACCGGCTGAAGGAGCGCTGAGATGCGCCGCGCCGCGCCGGCTTTTCTTGCCGTTTTTCTTGCCCTCTTTCTTGCCCTGACGTTTTTCGCTGCGCCGGCGGGCGCGCAGGAGCCGCCACGGTTGGGGCTGCCGCCCGTTCCCGCAACGGTCGCGGGAACGCCGGCCATGCGCAGGCTCGGCGAGAAACTGTTCTTCGACCGCAGCCTTTCCGCGAACGGCACGCTGTCCTGCGCCATGTGCCACATTCCCGCGCAGGGCTTCGCCTCAAACCAAAGCGCGCTCTCGATCGGCATGGAGGGGCGGTCGCTGCGACGCAATGCGCCCTCGCTCTATAATGTCGTGTTCAAGAATTTCCTGTTTCACGACGGGCGCGAGACGGATCTCGCCGCGCAGGTCTGGGGACCGTTGCTCGCGGCCGACGAGATGGGCAATTCCGGGATCGGTCCGCTCATCGCCCGGCTTCGCGCCGACGCCGACTATGGGCCGTTGTTCGAGGCGGCCTTTCCGGGAGAGGGCGCGACCATGATGACGCTCGGGCGCGCCATCGCCGCCTATGAAGCTTCGCTGCTGCGCGGCGGCGGGCGTTTCGATCGCGCCGTTTATGGCGGGGAACGCGCGGCGCTGACGGCTCAAGAGTGGAAGGGCTATGAGCTTTTCATCGGCAAGGCGGGCTGCGCCGCCTGCCATCTGATCGGAGCTGAGACGGCGCTCTTTACCGATCAGTCCTGGCACAATACTGGGGTCGGATTCCGGTCCGAGGCGACGGGCGGCAAAAGGAAGGTGCAGCTCGCGCCCGGCGTTTTTGAAAATGTCGACCTCGTGGCGGTCGGGCTCGCTCAGTCCGGCGCGCCCAGCGACGTCGGCCGTTTCGAGATCACCAATGCGCCCGCCGACCGCTGGGCCTATACGACGCCGATGCTGCGCGGCGTCAGCGAGAGTTCGCCCTACATGCACGACGGAAGCTTGAGGACGCTCGCCGAGGTCATCGAGTTTTACGATCGCGGCGGGGGAGCCAATCCATCGCTCGACCCGAAAATCCGCCCTCTGGGTCTGACCGCGCAAGAAAAAGCGACGCTCGTCGCCTTTCTCGAGGCGCTCTGAGTTCCGACTCCCTGGTCGTTGGAGCTGCCGCATTTGGCCTGTTTTGGACGGGCGCAGGCGCAAAACGCCCCGCGACAAACATTGACTTGAATGCGCGCTTTCTCCTATATGCCTGCGATCGGCGCCGCTCCAAAAGGGGCGGCGAATGTTTTGTGACGGCTGCGCGTCGTCGCGGACGCCGAAGGGTTTTTAAGCCGTTTGCGGCCAGGCCGTCGACGGCGACAGCAAGACGAGCGCGAGAGCGGGCGTAAGTCCCTTTCGCCAGCGGAGAAGAACGGTGAAAAGGACATTTCAGCCCAGTAAGATCGTGCGCAAGCGCCGTCACGGCTTTCGCGCGCGCATGGCCACGGTCGGCGGCCGCAACGTTATCGCCGCGCGGCGCGCCCGCGGACGCAAGCGTCTCTCGGCCTAATACGGCTCTGAACGGACGAGGCGGATGACTGCATGAAGGCGCAAGTCCCCGCCGAAGATGAGAAGTCCCCACGCCCGGAGACTCTGCGCCGGCGCGCGGATTTCGTGCGCGTGTCGCGCGGCGCGCGCGTCGCCATGCCCGCCTTTACGGTGCAGATGGCGCCCCGGGAGCACACGGACTCGCATGCGCCCGCCCGTTTCGGCCTGACCGTCACACGGAAGGTCGCCGGCGCGGTTGGGCGCAACCGGATTCGCCGCAGGCTCCGCGAAGCCATGCGGCTCGGCGGCGCCCTTGGCGCGAAGCCCGGTCGCGATTACGTCTTCGTCGCGCGGCGCATGGCCCTCGCGGCGCCATTCGCCGAACTGCTCGCGCAAATGACTGAAGGACTCGCCAGATTGAATGATCGCGGCGGGGCGGCTTCGAGACGCAAACAGGAAGACAGGCTTACGCGGCCATGAGTGAAAACATCAAGAACATGATCCTCGCCGCGGCGTTGTCGCTGGTCTTCATCGGCCTGTGGGACTATTTTTACGCCTTCCCAGAGATAGACAAGCAGCGCCGGGCGCAGACGCAGCAGGAGCAGCTTGCCAAGGTTCCTCAGCTCGGGGCGCCCGAGCAGAAGACGGCGGCCGCGCCGCCTGTTAAGGCCGCGCCCAAGAGCCTCGCCGAAGCGCTGGCGCTGAGCCCTCGAATCACCATCGACACCAGATCAATCTCCGGCTCGATCGCGCTGAAGGGCGGGCGCATCGACGACGTCTCGTTGAAGAATTATCGCGAAACCGTCGACCCCTCGAGCCCGATCATCACGCTGCTCTCGCCCGAGGACGGTCCCAGCCCCTATTATGCGGAGCTCGGCTATCTGACCGCGGAAACGGAGAACGCGCCGGTTCTGCCGACCACCGAGACGCTGTGGACCACGAATTCCGATAGGCTGACCGCGACGACGCCGGTGACGCTCACCTGGGACAATGGCCACGGCCTCGTTTTCAAACGCGTCATCTCGGTGGACGACGAATATCTCTTCACCGTCCAGGACAGCGTCGAAAACAAGGCGGCCAACCCCGTCACGCTTTTTAACTACGCGCGCGTGAGCCGCGTCGGCCACCCGCCATCCGCGGGCTATGCGGCGTTGCATGAAGGCTTCGTCGGCGTCGTCGGCGACGCGGGGCAGGAAGTCACCTACGACAAGATCGAGAAAGAGGACAACGCGGTCAAGACCTACAAGGGGGTCGGCGGCTGGGTTGGATTGACGGACAAATATTGGGCCGCCGTGGTCGCTCCCGACCAGAATCTGCCCATGGAGGCGCGCTACGCCTCGATGGGCGGCGCGGTGAAAACCTATCAGGCCGATACGGTCAGCGACCAGAAGACCATCGAGCCCGGGAAATCAGCGGAGACGACGACCTATGTCTTCGCCGGCGCCAAGGTCGTCGACGTGCTCGACGCCTATAAGGCCAATCCTGGCCTGAAACGCTTCGATCTTCTGATCGACTGGGGATGGTTCTACTTCATCACCAGGCCGATGTTCCGTGTGATCGACTTCCTTTACAAGCTTCTGGGGAACTTCGGCCTCGCCATTCTGGCGGTGACGGTTATCGTCAAGCTCGCCTTCCTGCCGCTCGCCAACAAAAGCTATCAGTCGATCGCCAAAATGAAGGCGATTCAGCCCAGAATCAAAGAGCTGAAAGAAAAATACGGCGACGACAAGCACAAGTTCAACATGGAGCAGATGGAGCTCTTCAAGCGGGAGAAGGTTAACCCCGCGAGCGGCTGTCTGCCGGTGATCGTGCAGATCCCGGTGTTCTTCTCGCTCTATAAGGTGCTGGTCGTCACCATCGAAATGCGTCACGCGCCGTTTTTCGGCTGGATCCGGGACCTCTCGGCGCCGGACCCGACCAATGTCTTCAACCTGTTCGGGGTGCTGCCTTTCGACCCAACGCATGTCGCGATCTTCGGCCCCTATCTCGCGCTCGGCGTCTGGCCGTTGCTGATGGGCGGCTCGATGTGGCTGCAGATGAAGATGAATCCAGAGCCCGCCGACGAGATTCAGAAGACGATGTTCGCCTGGATGCCGGTGATCTTCACATTCACCATGGGCGGCTTCGCCTCCGGCCTGCTGATCTACTGGACGTGGAACAATCTCCTGTCCATCGTGCAGCAGGGCGTCATCATGAAGCGCGCCGGCGTGAAGTTCGAGTTCTGGGACAATCTGCGCAAGACGTTCCAGCGCGCCTAGGGACGGCATTCTGGCTTGGCAGTCGGCAGTAAAAAACCGACTGCGATTTCCGATTGCCGACGGCCGATCTCATGCACGAAGCAGTAGAGACAGATTTCACGGAGCAGGGCCGGCTGCTCTTTGCCGGCCCCTGCGACTTCATTTTCGCGAGCGCCAAGGCGAGCGATCTGCCGGTCATCGGCCCGCCGGAGATCGCCTTCGCTGGGCGCTCCAACGTCGGCAAGTCCTCGCTGCTCAACGCCTTGACCAACCGCAAGACGCTCGCCCGCGTCTCCAACACGCCGGGACGCACGCAGCAGCTGAATTTCTTTGCGCTGGGCGGCGCGCCGGGCGCGGAGCGGCTGCGCCTTGTCGACATGCCCGGCTATGGCTATGCGGCCGTCGGCAAGGAGAAGGTGGCGAACTGGTCGCAGCTGATGCGCGACTATCTGAAGGGGAGGGCCAGCCTCGCCCGCGTCTTTGTGCTCGTCGACGGGCGCCGCGGCGTGAAGCCTCTCGACGAAGAGATGTTCGATCTCCTCGATCAGTCGGCCGTCTCCTATCAGGTCATTCTGACGAAGCATGACGAATTGAAGATTGCCGAGCGCGACGAGGTCCTGGCCGCGACGACGAAAGCGCTGGAGAAGCGCCCCGCGGCCTTTCCTGAAGTGATTTTCACCTCGGCGCAGAGCGGCGAGGGAATCGCCGGACTTCGCGCCGCGATCGCGAAGCTCATGTCCGAACGAAACGCTTGAAAGCGACGGGCGGGGCGGGGTAGGTCAATTTAGAACCCCCACCCCAACCCTCCCCCGCTTCGCGGGAGAGGGAGTAGATTCGGCGCTTTATAGAGGTCGCTCACGCCGCTCGTTAGCGTCCCCTCTCCCATTCGAAGTCGGCTGTTGCCGACTTCGGGGTCGATGCGCAAACCGGGAACACCCGGTTTGCGAGGCGGGGGAGGGACAGGGAGGGGGCGTTTTTGACGCAGCCTTCAGTCAGGATTCTCAGATGACCGACGCCGTCGACACCGCGCTCCAGCAAGCCCGCATTCTCATGCAGGCGCTGCCGCATATGCTGCGCTACGACGACGCCATCGTCGTGGTGAAATACGGCGGCCACGCCATGGGCGACGATCAGGTGGCGCGCGATTTTTCGCGCGACATGGTGCTGCTCGAACAGTCCGGCGTTAATCCCGTCGTCGTGCACGGCGGCGGGCCGCAGATCGGCGCGATGCTGAAGCGGCTCGGCGTCGAGTCGCGCTTCGCCGATGGGTTGCGCATCACCGACGAAGAGACGATGGACGTTGTCGAGATGGTGCTCGCCGGCTCCATCAACAAGCAGATCGTCGGCTACATCAATTCGGAAGGCGGACGCGCCATTGGGCTGACCGGCAAGGACGGACGCATGGTCACCGCCAAAAAGATCGAACGCCCCGACGGCGTCGACCTCGGCTTTGTGGGCGAACCCGACAAGGTTGACACGACCGTGCTCGATCAGGTGCTGGGGCGCGAACTCATTCCGGTGCTGGCGCCCGTCGCCGAAGGTCCGCGCGGCGAAAGCTATAATGTCAACGCCGACACCTTCGCCGGCGCGATCGCCGGCGCGCTTCACGCCAAGCGCCTCATCTTCCTCACCGACGTGCCGGGCGTGCTCGACAAGGACAAGCAGATCATCCAGGAGCTGAAGGTCGGCGATATTCCTGGACTCATCGCCGAGGGCGTGATCACCGGCGGCATGATTCCCAAGGTCGAGACCTGCATGTACGCGATCGAGCGCGGCGTCGAGGGCGTCGTCATTCTCGACGGGAAACTGCCGCACGCCGTGCTGATCGAATTGCTCACCGATCACGGCGCCGGCACGCTGATCACGCGGTGAAAGGGATAGGATCGTCTTCGGCGCGTCATGGCCGGCCTTGTGCCGGCCATCCACGCCGAGACGCCTGATGTCACGGCGTGGATGCCCGCGACGAGCGCGGGCATGACGGGTGGAGGACAGCGGGTCCCGCTAATGGACATTTTCGTTCTCACCGGCGCGGGCGTCTCCGCCGAAAGCGGCCTCGGCGTCTTTCGCGGGCCCGGCGCGGCGCTGTGGAAGCGCTACGATCCGATGCAGCTCGCAACGCCCGAGGCCTTCGCCCGCGATCCGGCGCTGGTGCACGCGTTTTACAATGCGCGTCGGCGCAATCAGCTCGCCGCTTCGCCCAATGCCGCCCATGGCGCGCTGGCGCGGCTCGAAGCCGGCCTCGTCCAGCGCGGCGGGGCGCTCACGCTCGTGACGCAGAATATCGACGATCTGCATGAGCGCGCCGGTTCGACGCGCGTCATTCACATGCACGGCGAATTGCTCAAAGCGCGCTGCGCCTCATGCGGCGCGGTGAGCGATCGCCGGAAAGAGCTGTCGACCGATTCGCGCTGCGGATGCGGTGGCGCGCAGCGGCCGCATGTCGTCTGGTTCGGCGAGACGCCGCTCTTTATGGACGAGATCTACGCGGCGCTGGGAGCGGCGGATCTCTTCGTCGCCATCGGCACGTCAGGCGCCGTCTACCCAGCGGCGGGCTTCGTGCGCGAGGCGCGCGCCCGTGGTCTGCGCTGCTGCGAGCTCAATCTTGAAGGGTCGGACAACGCCGCGGCATTCGACGACATGCGCTATGGCCGCGCGAGCGAGATCACGCCGTCATGGGTTGAGGAGATACTAGCGCGATGAATCAGTGTCATTCCCGACGCGCGAAGCGCGATCGGGAATCCAGGGCAACCACAACGATCGCTCGCCTTGCTCTGGATTCCCGCTTTCGCGGGAATGACATGCGGCGACCAATGCGATGACGAAACTCTTGCCCGTTAGATCGCGCTTTGCAGAGATCGACACCTGGGTGTTCGATCTCGACAATACGCTCTATCCGCAGACCGCCGATCTGTGGCCCAAAATCGACGCGCGCATCACGCTGTTCATGATGCGGCTGTTCGGCCTCGACGCCATTTCGCTGCGCGCGTTGCAGAAACATTATTATCGCCAATATGGCACGACGCTGCGCGGGCTGATGACCGAACATGGGATCGATGCGGAAGCCTATCTGGCCTTTGTGCATGACATCGACCGCTCGTCGCTGGCGCATAATCATTCGCTGGCCGAGGCGATCGCCGCGCTGCCCGGACGCAAGCTCATTCTCACCAATGGCTCGCGCCATCACGCGGTCGAAACCGCGAAGCAGCTCGGCATCGACCATGTTTTTGAGGATATTTTCGACATCATCGCCGCGGAGTTCATCGCCAAGCCGGACGAGGGCGCCTATATGCGCTTTTTCGAGAAGCTGAAGATCGAGCCCAAGCGCGCGGCGATTTTCGAAGACATCGACCGCAATCTCGTCGTCCCGCATGCGCGCGGCATGACGACGGTGTTGGTGACGCCGGCCCATGACGAAGGCCCCGAGCGCGAAGCCTGGGAAATTTCGACGGGCGACGAGCCGCATGTGGATTTCGTGACGGACGATTTGGTGGGATTTTTGGAGGGATTGATCGAGGATTAAGTCGTGAACTGTTCCATCAAGATCAGATCGGTGTCTTGCGGCCTGGCGCCGGCGGCCGTCAGCATCGCATGAATTTGGCCGCGATGATGGGTCTGGTGATTAAAAATGTGGCTCACCACGAGCCATTTCGGTCTGACGACATCCGATTGCATGAGGCTCGAACGCCAGACGAGATCGCCGGCGAGCCAGTCGTCGGTGACGGCGTCCGCCCAGGCGATCAGGCTTTCGTCGCAGGCGAGGCGGTCATGTTTCAAGCTGTCCCAATCGTCGCGATAGGAAGCCGATTCGCTCAGCGGCGTGGAAGGCCTGGGCGCGTCGGAAAAGCGGCTCAGCCACATATGATCCGCCCAGAGAAGATGGTTGAAAGTCGCATGAATTGATTTGAAGAAAGCGGCGCGGTCCTTGCGGCGCTCTTCGTCCGACAGGCTGTCGGCGGCGGCGTAGAGGCTGGCGTTTTGCCAGCGATTGTAACGCGCCATGGTCTGTACAAATGTGGAGCGTATCATGTGATTGTCTTGCTTCTGGACGCCTATTGCAACAACGCCCTTGCCTTCGCCAGCGCCTGCGCCACTTCCGCCTTCGTCGCAGCGCCTTTCTTCTTCGCCTTACGTGCGCGCCAGTCGAGGCTCTTCACCTGATCGGCGAGCGCGGCTGAGGGCTTTGCGTCCGCGAGCGCAACTTCGAATGGATAGCCCTTGATCTTCGTCGTCATCGGGCAGCACAGCATCAACCCGGTTTTACCATTATAGGCTTTCGGACTGAGCACCAACGCAGGGCGATGGCCCTTTTGTTCATGGCCCGCCTGCGGATCGAAACTGAGCCAGACGATGTCGCCGCGCTCGGGGACGTAAGGCATTTCAATAATCCATTTAGCGCATGTCATTCCCGACGCGCGCAGCGCGATCGGGAATCCAGGGGCAAATTCAGAATGCTTGCGGTTGCTCTGGATTCCCGATCAGGCCTGCGGCCTGTCGGGAATGACACGCGTCGTCGACACGTCATTCATCGATTAGAGCGCCTCGCGGCCGACGGGCGCGCCGAAGTCTTCCTCCTCATGCAGATTGTGGCGCGTGACGCCCGCGAGCAGCGCATCGAGCGTGAATTCTGGCGTCGCAAGCGGCTCGATCACGACGCGCCCCGCTTCGACGCGAATGTCGACGGCCTGGTCGATTTCAAGCCGCGCTTCCTCCATCACCGCGGCGGGCATGCGCAAGGCGGCGGAATTTCCCCATTTCTTCACTGTCGCGCGCACGATGCCTTCCCTTTCAGAAGCCGGCGCTGGATTGCCTCGTCGCGCTCCTCGCAATGACGGCGTTACGTATCTACTTCGTTTAAACATAGGGGGCGGCGGCCGGCGCGTCAAACATTTGGGCAGCGGCGTTTGCCGAGGGTTTCCGCGTCATGGCCGGGCTTGTCCCGGCCATCCACGCCAGGACGTTGCGCCAATGCCGCGGGACTTGCCTCACGGCGCCGCGTGGATGCCCGGCACAAGGCCGGGCATGACGCTGAGAGTGCGCGCCATGCTTGTCTTCATTGCGCCGGGTCGTCGTCATGGCGCATCGCCCCGTGTTGAACTCCCCTCGCCATAGCCTTACAACCGCGCCAGCCTTCACCGCATCATTTTCGGGAATTTCATGTCGCACACAGGACTTGAGACGCTCATCACCGCCGCTTTCGAGGATCGCGCCAATATCACGGCCGAGACGCAGGGCGACATCCGCCGCGCCGTCGATGGCGCGCTGCGTCTGCTCGACGCCGGCAAGCTGCGCGTCGCCGAGAAGATCGAAGGCCAGGAAGGCCCGGAAAGCTGGACGGTCAATCAGTGGCTGAAAAAGGCCGTGCTGCTGTCCTTCCGCTTGAACGACATGGCGGTGATCGCAGGCGGGCCGGGCGGCGCGACCTGGTGGGACAAGGTCCCTTCCAAATTCGTCGGCTGGGGCGCGGGCGAGCATCGCGCTGCGGGCTTTCGCTCCGTGCCGGGCGCGATCGTGCGCCACTCGGCCTATGTCGCGCCCGGCGCGATCCTGATGCCGTCCTTCGTCAATCTCGGCGCCTATGTCGACAGCGGCACGATGGTCGACACCTGGGTCACGGTGGGCTCCTGCGCGCAGATCGGCAAGAATGTTCACTTGTCTGGCGGCGTCGGCGTCGGCGGCGTGCTGGAGCCGTTGCAGGCCAATCCCACCATCATCGAGGACGATTGTTTCATCGGCGCGCGTTCCGAGGTCGTCGAAGGCGTCGTCGTCGGCAAGGGCTCGGTGCTGTCGATGGGCGTCTTCATCGGGGCCTCGACCAAGATCGTCGACCGCGCCACCGGCAAGATCCACATAGGCTACGTTCCGCCCTATTCGGTGGTCGTCGCCGGCAGCCTGCCGGGCAAGCCCTTGCCGGACGGGACGCCCGGCCCATCGCTCTATTGCGCGGTGATCGTCAAGACGGTCGATGCGCAGACGCGCAGCAAGACCGGCATCAACGAACTCTTGAGGGATTGATGAACGCCGAGCGCCTGCGTTTTCTCTTCCAGACTGAACAGGGCCGCATTGATCGCGCGACCTGGCGGCGCGGCGCCGGCGCGCTTGTCGCGGTTCTTTTGCCGCTGACGCTGATCTGGTTCGCGCTTGCGCCTTATTCGGTCCACGATCTGGCGACGACGCCGTTCTTCGCGCCGATGACGATCCTCGCCTACGCCTATGTCATCTTTTACGCCTTCGCCGTGATGCTGATCGTCGTGAGCTTCATCAATCTTTCGGCCAAGCGCTGTCGCGACCGCGGCCTTACGCCGCCGCTTGGCCTCGCGAGCATTGCGCCGCTCCTGGCGCTCATCGCCGGCGCTGTGCATTTCTGGCAGCCGCGCGCCGCCGAGATCATGTCGCGCTGGTATGTCTGGGGCGTCGACGCGCTCTTCGTCGCCGCCGCTCTGTGGACCATCTATGAATTGGGTTGGCGGGAGGAGTCGCGCTGATAATGCGCTTCACCGCCGCCTGAACCGCTCGAACTGACAAAGCGAATTGACGATGACGCAGTCCCGCGCTGTCGCGCTCACGCGCGAACTCATCCGCTGTCCGTCGGTGACGCCGGCTGACGCCGGCGCGCTCGACGTCGTCGAGACGGCGCTAAAGGCGGCCGGCTTCGAGACGCATCGCATCGTCTTCTCCGCGCCGGGCACGCCCGACATCGACAATCTCTTCGCCAAGATCGGATCGGGCGCGCCGCATCTCGCCTTCGCTGGGCATACTGATGTCGTGCCGCCGGGCGATCCCGCGCGCTGGCGCTTCGATCCCTTCGCCGCGGAAATTTCAGATGGCCGCGTCTACGGGCGCGGCGCCTCGGACATGAAGGGCGCCATCGCGTCGTTTGTCGCGGCGGCGCTCGCCTATGTCGAGCGGCGTGGCGCGCCGAATGATAAATCTTGGGGAACGCTCTCGCTGCTCATCACCGGCGATGAGGAAGGCGTGTCGATCAACGGCACGGTGAAGCTGCTTGAATGGGCGGCGGCGCGCGGCGAGCGCTTCGATCACTGCATCGTCGGTGAGCCGAGCAATGCGTCGACGCTCGGCGACATGATCAAGATCGGCCGGCGCGGTTCGCTCAGCGGACGCATTCGCGTCATCGGCAAGCAGGGCCATGTCGCCTATCCGCAGCGCGCCGAAAATCCGGCGCCGATCATCGCGCGCATCGTCTCTGCGCTCTCCGGGCACGAACTCGATAAAGGCACGACGCATTTCGAGCGCTCCAATCTCGAATTTTCCACGATCGACATCGGCAATCCGGCCGTCAACGTTATCCCCGGCGAGGCGCGCGCGCAGTTCAATGTCCGCTTCAACGACGTCTGGACGCATGATTCGCTGAAAGAGCGCATTCTGCAGGTGATCAAGGAAGCGGCGCCGAACGCGAATGTCGAGGTCGACTTTCCGCCGTCGAACGCGGTGTCCTTCGTCACCAAGCCCGGCGCCTTCACCGAACTCGTGGTTGACGCCGTGCGGCAGGTGACGGGCCTGACGCCCGAACTCTCGACGACCGGCGGCACCTCCGACGCGCGCTTCATCGTCAATTATTGTCCGGTGCTGGAGTTCGGCCTGACGAATGAGACGATTCACGCGGTCGACGAGAACGCGCGCGTCGCCGATATCGACGGGCTCTGCGCGGTCTATATGCGCATCATCGAGCGCTATTTCGAGGGCGCATCCGCTCGATGAAGTCGGCCCAAACCGGGTTGGGCGTCCATATTCTGTCGAGGTCGGCGCGGGCGCGCGTCTCTTCCATGCCTGCGCTGATCCGGTAGAGATAGACGAAGGCCGAGACCCGGTAATTCGCGATGCAATGGACATGCGTCGCAGCTTCGCTGGCGCCTTCAAAAGCCTCGCAGAAGCGATCGAAGTCCTCTTGCGTGGGATTTTGAAAGTCGACCGGAATATGCGTGTAGCGCAGGCCCAGCGCGGTGAGAATCTCCGCTTCGTTCTTGAGCGCCTTCTCACTGGTCGCGGGAGCGAGATTGATGATTTCGCGCACGCCAAGCGCGGCGATCTCATCGAACTGCGCTTGCGTCGGCTGGCCGGACGTGGTGGTGCGTTCATCGAGACGCAGCCAGTTGTAGATGTCGACGGGATCGGCCACTGGCGCTCTCACGCGTTGCGATTCATGCGAAGCAGAAGCCTCCGGCGTCACCCTCGCGCGGCGAGCGGCACCACATTGTGCAGCTGCGCATCCGCCGTCTCGAAGAAGCGCCGCAGATTACGCGCCGCCTGACGAATCCGCTGCTCGTTCTCGACAAGCGCGAGGCGCACGAACCCCTCGCCATGTTCGCCAAAGCCCTCGCCCGGCGCGACGGCGACGTCGGCCTTCTCAATAAGCAGCTTCGAAAATTCGAGCGTCGAGATATTGCGGAAGCGCTCGGGCGCCGGCGCCCAGGCGAACATCGAGGCGCGCGGCGCCGGGATCGGCCAGCCCGCCTGCGCGAAGCTCTCGACCATCACGTCGCGCCGCCGCTTGTAGATCGCGCGCATCTCCCGCACGCACTCGTCGGACCCGTTGAGCGCCGCCACCGCCGCCACCTGTACGGGCGTAAAGGCGCCGTAATCGAGATAGCTCTTCACCCGCGCCAGCGCCGACAGCAGCCGTTCATTGCCGACGGCGAAGCCGATGCGCCAGCCGGCCATCGAGAAGGTCTTCGACATCGAGGTGAATTCGACCGTCACATCCATCGCGCCCGGAACCTGCAGCATCGAGGGCGGCGGATGGTCGTCGAAATAGACTTCGGCGTAGGCGAGGTCGGAGAGCACGAAGATCTCATGCTTCTTCGCGAAGGCGACGAGATCCTTGTAGAAGTCGAGCGATGCCACTTCCGCCGTCGGATTGGACGGATAGCAGACGACCACCGCGATGGGCTTGGGGATCGAGTGGATGATCGCGCGCTCCAGCGCCACGAAATAGTCGGGCGTCGGCGCCGAGGGCACGGAGCGGATGACGCCGCCCGCCATCAGAAAGCCGAAGGCGTGGATCGGGTAGGAGGGGTTTGGCACCAGCACCACGTCGCCCGGCGCGGTGATCGCCTGCGCCATATTGGCGAAGCCCTCCTTGGAGCCGAGCGTCGCGACGACCTGCGACTCGGGATCGAGCGTGACGCCGAAGCGGCGCGCGTAATAGCCGGCTTGCGCCCGGCGCAGCCCGGCGATGCCCTTACTGGCCGAATAGCGATCGGTGCGCGGCTTGCCGGCGGTCTCGACGAGCTTGTCGATGACGTGCTTGGGGGCGGGCAGGTCGGGATTGCCCATGCCGAGGTCGATGATGTCGGCCCCGCCGGCGCGGGCGCGCGCCTTGAGGCGGTTCACCTGCTCGAAAACATAAGGGGGCAGACGCTTGATGCGATAGAAATCCGACATTCTGTATTTGTTCCGGAGGGCGCGAAGCGGCAAGTCTAGCGCATTTTGGCGCGGGCGTCAGGGGCGGGGCGCCGTGGCGCCAGGGCGATCGGGCGAAGGGCTTCCTCGCCCTTCGAGACGCGTGCTGCGCACGCTCCTCAGGATGAGGAAGCCCTTCGCCCGACCGCCCTGCCGTGGCGCGCCCCCGCCAAGGCCCGACGTCCGGCGACCGCATCACTCCGTGGTGACGATGACGAAATCCTTGCCCGAGCGGCTGTCGGGCGACAGCGGCGCGTCGGTCAGCACCATGGTCATGCCGGGATGCATGCGCGCCTGCATGGCGGCGTTGAAGGACGGGTCGGCGCGAAGCCGCTGGATCACATTCTGGTCCGGCGCGAGCGTCGCGTCCTCGTGATGATGCGTGATCGCGCTCCAATGCATGCCGCGCGAATTCTGGTCGGCGCCGTTCAGCACGAACACATGCGAGCCGAGCTTGTCGGCGCCCTCTAAGCCAAGGACGGATTTCGCCACCACATGGTCGTTCTCGATCAGCTCGATCACATGATCGGCGGATGAGGCGACGACGCTGGTGACGGGAAAATTCTCGGCTTCCGTCCAGTCGGAGGGATGCTTCTTGCCTTCGAGCCCGGAGAGCACCTGCTCGAACTCCTGTTCGGCATAGCCGCTTAGCACCATGCCCGGATGGGTCAGCTCCCACGGGTCGGTATGCGCGCCGGCGATGATGACCGGCGTGCCGATATGGGTGACGCCGAACAGCAATTCGGAGAATTTCGCCGGCAGCCGCACGCAGCCATGCGACGCCGGATAGCCGGGCAGATTGCCGGCGTGCAGCGCGACGCCCGACCAGGTGAGGCGGTTCATATTGGGCATCGGCGCGTCGTCGTACAGCGACGAGTGATGATTCCGGTCTTTCTCCAGCACGACGAAGACGCCGGTCGGCGTCGTATGTCCCGGCTTGCCGGTCGAACAGGTGGAGGCGGCGATGCGCACGCCATTGCGATAGACATGGACGCGCTGCTGGGGAAGCGACACGACGACGGAGACGGGTCCCTTCAAAGCGAGCTCGGGACGCCAGGTGAACTCACCCGGCTTGAGCCGGCCGATCTCCTCCATCGCCGCGTCGCCGTAGGCGCGGCGCCCGGTGACGACGGCGCTCGCCAGGAGCATCGCGCCCAAAAATCCGCGGCGGTTCATTGCAATGATCGTCATGACATGCCCCCCGAAACATGGCCCCCAAGGTCCACGAGTAATGCATGATGGGTAGCACGGACGGCAGGCTGGCAAAGTGCGGCGCGTCACATCTGACGCGCGGCCCAAGCGATTCGAAAGGACGCGCCCGCAGCGGGGAAGCGGGGCGCGTTGCATGCCTCTTCCCGCGCGCGGGGAGAGGTCGAGCGAAGCGAGGGTGAGGGGCAGGGGCATCTGGCGGAGCGCCGCGAAGGCGCCGAGTCCGCTGTGAGATTTTTGATGACCGACAGGCAAAAAAGATAGAGCCCTTGCCCCCCGCAAAGCAGGCTCTAACTCCATGTTAGGCCTCTGTTCAATGAGAGGCGTAGGTCATGGAGGAGACGATGATATCTGCCAAGGAACACATGACAATGGCGGCTGTCGGCGCGATCGTCGGCGCCGCGATCGGCGCTGGATTAGGCGGCGCGCTGTTCGGGCTGCCGGGGGTCCTCGCCACGGCGGTGCTGGCGGGAATCGGCGGCGCCTTCATCGGCTCGTTTTTGTAATCGAGAAGCGACGTCGTCGCTCTCATAAATAAGCGCCGCGCGACGATTTTCGAGCGCGGCGCTTGGCGAGGTTGTCAAAGCCAGTTGCCAAGCATTTCGATTTCGCGAGCGACAACTGCAAATTATACACAGTTCTACCTGCAGACGAACAATCCGAAAGTCGTCGTGCTCAGCGTGGAAACGTCGAAGGCGAATAATAGCGTGAAGATCGGCGTCGGCCCGCACCGCGCCCTGGCGCTGGCTCGTCAAGCGCGGCTCGTCGCCGACGTCATGTCGTTGGCCGATGAAGGGACGCTGTGAGGGGGCGGGGCGCGAAGGAGCGGCGACATCTGCTCTCATCGCTCCGGTGGCCGCTTTTCGACCCCTACTGCTTGGCCGAAAACGTGGGTATTTTGTCCTTGCGGCGAGTCGAGGCCCGCGTGACGATCAACGTCATGGAAAAGGTGTTCCCAAAAAAGCGATCCCCTGAAGACGCCCGGTTCCGTCGGGTCGGGTTTTTGGTTTACCCGGACTGCCAGAGCCTTGATCTTTCAGGTCCCTACGAAACATTCCATTGGGCCAACCTCATGTTGAGCGTGCTGCGAAAGCCGCCGACCTACCACTCCGTCGTGATTGCTCAAGCGGCGGGGCCTGTCCCGACGATGTCGGGACTGCAGATCATCGCCTCCCACAGCTACGGCGAGGTGGTTGAGGGATTGGACACCTTAGTCGTGGTCGGTGGCGTGGGTTGCGAAGCCGTCACCGAAGACTCTGCGCTCCTCGAATGGGTGCGGTCGATAGCGCCCAGGACGCGGCGGATCGTTTCGATTTGCACTGGCGCGTTCGTTCTAGCGCGCGCAGGCCTCTTAGACCACAGGCGCGCGACAACGCACTGGACTTATGCAGACCGTCTCGCGAAGGCGTATCCCTCCGTCGAAGTCGACGCGAGCCGCATCTTTGTCCGCGATGGGAATGTCTACACATCAGGCGGGATCACAGCAGGCATCGACCTCGCCCTGTCTCTGGTGGAGGAGGATCTGGGCAGGGATACGATGCTCGGCGTCGCACGCGCGCTGCTGGTTTTCCCGAGGCGACCGGGCGGTCAATCGCAGTTCAAGGGGCATACGGGCGTACTGGACAAGCCTTTACGAGCGGAGGTCAGCGAACTTCAGACATGGATGCTGGCTCATCCTGAAGCGGACCTGAGCGTCTCCGCGCTGGCGGATCGCATGGCGATGAGCGAGCGCAGTTTCTCGCGCCTGTTCCGCAATGAGACTGGTCAGACGCCCGCCGAATTCGCCGAACAAGCGCGCGCGGACGCGGCGCGCTCCAAGCTTGAGCACACGAATTCATTAATCGAGGTGATTGCTATGGAATGCGGTTTTGGCAACGCCGAGCGCATGCGACGCACTTTTCAGCGCCTGTTCGACGCTAGTCCAGCCGAGTATCGGGCGCGCTTCCGATCGACGCTAGACGCCTGACTAAAGCCGCAAAACGGCGATTTCGGCGCAAACAGCTTCATTCAACTTGATCCAACGACAACATGGGAGGATTTCCATGCGCATTCTCTTTTTGACTTCCGCACATAATAGCCTCAGCCAGCGGCTCTTTGTCGAACTCGCCGAACGAGGGCACGAAATTCGGGTGAGCGTTGTCGCCAGCGGCGCGGAGATGATCGAATCCGTCAAGCAGCACGCTCCGGATCTGATCATCGCGCCGATGTTGAAGATCGCGATTCCACCTGAAATTTATACCCGCATGAGATGTCTGATTGTGCATCCAGGCATCAAAGGCGACCGAGGGCCATCGTCGCTCGATTGGGCGATCACGAGCGACGAAAAGACATGGGGCGTCACCATCCTGGAAGCTGCAGAGGATTTCGACGCGGGGCCAATTTGGGCCTCTCCGGAATTTGCTCTCGAATCAGCTCCGCCGAGCAAAAGCGGTCTTTATCGCGGCCCGGTGACCGAAGCCGCTCTGTGCGGCGTGCTTGAAGCGATTGCGCGGATCGAGACGGGCGAAGTTCAGTCCGGAGGCTGGCGGCCGGAGCCGCTCTCGCAGGCAATGTCATATGCGCGAGGCCGTCTTCGTCCAATGATGAAGCAAGCAGATCGCTCGATTGACTGGGGAAAGGACTCGGCGGCGACCGTTATCAGGAAATTGCGCGCCGCGGACAGCGCTCCGGGCGTTCTGAGCAAGTTGCTGGACATAGACTGCTTCCTTTTCGGCGCTCACGCAGAGGATCGCCTTAGAGGCGCGCCTGGTCAGATCCTTGCGCGGCGGGATGGCGCGATCTGCATCGGCGCCGTCGATGGCGCTGTTTGGATTTCCCATCTGAAGGCGAAGAGCGATCAGGCGAACAGGGATATTTGCCGCCTGGCTCAGATCGGCGCTGGCTGCGAACGATGCGCTGAAGAATTCTGCGCCGCCTCCGGAATCAAGTTGCCCGCAACTCAGGTGTTGGGTCCGCTCCTTCGCGATACGCCCGACGCGCCACTCGCTATCGATGCGCCGGACGACCATCAGACGTTCAGGGAAATCGTCTATCGCGAAGAAGACAAAGTCGGCTATCTCTCGTTTGATTTTTACAATGGCGCGATGAGCACGGCGCAATGCAAGCGTCTGCGCGACGCTTTCCTTTACGCCCGCTCGCGTCCCACCAGAGTCATCGTGCTGCTCGGTGGACGCGATTTCTGGTCGAACGGCATCCATTTGAACGTGATCGAGGCAAGCGCCGATCCGGCTCAAGAGTCATGGCGAAACATCAACGCCATGGACGATCTGGTGCATGAAGTCATCAACACCATGTCGCATCTCGTGATTGCGGGAATGCGCGGCAACGCCGGCGCGGGCGGCGCGATTCTGGCGTTGGCGGCCGATCAGGTTTTTGCGCGCCCCAGCGTTGTTCTTAATCCTCACTACCGCAGCATGGGGGAACTCTACGGTTCGGAATATTGGACGTATTTGCTCCCAAAGCGCGTGGGGCAAGACAAAGCGCTGGAACTTACGCAAGGCTGCCAGCCCTTGGGCGCGCAAAAGGCTTGCGAGATCGGCTTTCTCGATGAGGTCTTCGGCGAAGACGTCGAAATGTTTGAAAAAGAGCTGAGGCTGCGCGCCATGGCGCTGGCGCAGGAGCCGGATTACGCCGCGCGCCTGGTGAAAAAACTCCAGCGGCGGCTGGATGACGAATCGGCCAAACCACTGGCGAATTATCGCGACGAGGAGCTCCAGTGGATGCGGGCGAATTTCTTTGGACCTGACCCTGCCTATCATGAGGCGCGTCGTCGATTTGTCTTCAAGGGCGCCCCGCCGATACGCGTCTCAAGCGAGCAGACTTCGGCATTCCAGCGCGGCGACGCTAAATTGGCGAGTTGGAGAAAAGCGCGTCAGGCTGGGAATCGTGAAACGTCCTCGGGGCAGCCGCCGGAGAATGACCGCGCGCCATTACAACTGGCCCGGGCGTGGACGGATCTGCTGCAGGTCACCATTCGGCGGCTCTTCGCACCGGCTCCATGACGATCTTGCGTATGAGACGCTTTCGGCGCAACTCAGACGTCGAACAAAATCCTATGCCTACCCCACCTCGCTCGCCCACCGCTCCGAGCGAAACGCCCGCGCGATCGCGTCGGCGCGGGCGCTTGGGCGCGCTTCCGGGGAGTCGTTCTCCGCAATTTCGGCGCAGGCCTTGAGCGCGATCTCCAGCAGCGCCGCCTTCGGGTAAGGCTTTCCCTCGCGGGCGGCATGGGCGCGAAAATCGGGCGCAAAAAAATCGCTGGCGCAGACGATCCTCAACTCGCGAAGCCGCTGCGCCGCGCCTCATATTGTAATGAAACACTGCGGCCGACTGCGATCTCGGCCGCAGGTTCTTAGCAACGCTCTATTCAACTATTCCTCGTGCACGGCCGCACGACACTGCGCAGGAACAACCTGTTCCGAGCCATCCGGGCTCGCGGAGCAAGCAAGTTTTCACGCCGGTCGCACAATAATATCCTTCGCTCGCGACAGGCGCGGCAGCGGCCGCGCCGTAATAGCCGTAGCCCGATGGATAGGCAGAGCCATAATAGCCATAGCTATACGGGGAGGTTGCGGCCGCCGCGCCGAGCGCCATGCCGTAGTAGCCGGGCGCCAAACCCCGACCACAGCGGTGCCATGCGGAAGCTGGGCTCGAAATCGACAGCATCGTGATTGAGATCGCGGCGGCGAGCGCCGCAGTCATGATCTTGCGTGAGGTCGTCATTGGCAAAACTCCTGGGCCGGGCTCAGCCAGGCCCGTGTTGGACACAACCCCAACGCCCACCCTTATAACGCCAGCCCCGCTTTGCTTGTTCCCGCCCATGAGGGCGCGGAACGCAACGGCGGGGAGGCGAGTTGGACGCCAACGCTTGCGCCAACCTCATTCAAAAATTGGCGAGCAATGTCCGCTCTTGGCGCTTCTGAGATAACTACGCCACTTCGTTCGACCACCGCTCCGAGCGAAACGCCCGCGCGATCGCCTGGGCGCGGGCGCTTTGGCGCGCCTCCGGGGAGTCGTTCTCGGCAATTTCGGCGCAGGCCTTGAGCGCGATCTCCAGCAGCGCCGCCTTCGGGTAAGGCTTTCCCTCGCGGCCGGCATGGGCGCAAAAATCGCTGGCGCAGACGATCATCAGCTCCTGAAATTTCTCCGGCGCGTCGAACGCCCCGAGCCGCTCCAGCATCAGAGCGACGGGGCCGGCGCGCATTTTCGAGACGCGATGCACGCGTTCGCATTCCGCAAGCGCCAGCAGCGCGAGAGCCTTACATTCCGCCGGCGGACGAAAGCGCGCGCAGATCTCCTCGATGCGCGGGCGCCCGCGCTCGACATGTCGGTAATGCACGGGAAGATGTTCGCGCGGCGAATCCGACTTGCCGACATTCATCACGAGCAGCGCGAAACGCGTGGGCAAGGACGCGCCGCGTTTGCCCGCCGTATCGAGCGATCGCATCAGATGCTCGCCGAGATCGACCTCATCCTCGCCATCGGAAATCTGCGGCACGCCGAACAGCGCCGCGACCTCGGGGAGGATTTCGACAAGCGCGCCGCAGCCGCGCAGGGTCTTGATCATTCTCGACGGCGCCTGGCTCATCAACCCGCGAACCAGCTCCGGCCATATCCGCGCGGGGTCGGCGTCGACCAGATGGCCGGCCTCGACCTGCTCGAACAAAAGATCGAGCGTTTCCTCGTCCGGGTCGTCCTCGGCTTCGGCGAGCAACGCCGCCATGCGCAGGATAGCGAGGCCGGGGTCGGTTTGTCCGTAGTCGAACAGGGAGTCGGGTCCAAAGGCCATGGCGAAGCCTCGTCGAAGGGTGTTGCGCGACATGCAAAGCTCTTGCCGCGCGCCCGCCGCGGGATCTGCCTGCGCCGCCGTCGATCTAAATTTGTGCAGATGCGAAAGCAACGGTGGCGCCGCGCCGCGCCGTGTTGCAAACTGCCGAGGTCAAATTTTCACGAATGGAGTTATGCAGATGCTTCTCGAAAAATCAGTCGCGCGTGCGGCGAAGGGCACGGGAGCGCCGGTGGATTTCTCCGGCGACTGGAAAAATGAACTCGGCTCGATCGCCACTTTCGTTCAGAAGGGCGATGCTCTGTCAGGCAAATATGTGAGCGCGGTGAGCGAGAGCGGAACGTCGGCGACCGGCGTTCTCAGCGGATTTGTCGATGGCGATCTGATTTCCTTCGTCGTGCACTGGGATGATTTCCAGGCCATTACGGCCTGGGTCGGCCAGCTCGCCGCGAAGGCGCCGACGCAAACGATCCATACGCTGTGGCAAATGACGACGCAGGTTTCGCCAGGCGAAGAGTGGGCGTCGATCAACGCCGGGGCAGACGATTTCGTGCGGGTCTAGCGCCAGCTTCGTGGGGGGCTAGCGAGGCCGCGCTGAAGTTCGGCGCGTCCTCGCGGAGGTCCGCATGGCCAATCTCGCGAAAGACCGTATCTAGCGGGCGGGCTTGCTAACGGGCGAGCTTGGCTGGCGCGTCGGGCGCCGCGACGCGGCCGGCCCGGCGCCGGTTCTCGGCCGCCGCCGCTTCGAGCTCCGCGCCCATGGCGCGCAGATCGGCCGCCGACTTGCGCTTTGAGTCTTTGGCCGACGTCGGGTCGAAGGCGCGATAGTGCATCTCCTCGGACCGCGAGGCGCGCACGAAATCCTGCGCCGGCGGCGGCGGGGTGCGCAAACCGGTCGCGTCGAAGAGCCGCCCGATGAATGCGCCGCCGCTCGACGGCGCCTCCTGCGCGAGAACGGCGCCGGCGGCGAGGGCGCAAATCAGAATGAGGGCGAGGCGCGCGAACATCATCATTCGAGCAGGCCATAAAAATGCGGCGCGAGTAGGTTCGCGCCTCCAGATCACGCGATCTGCGCGTAGACCGCGTCGATTTTCGCGCCGCGGTTGAGGCCCCGGCGGATGGAGATGTCGAGCCCGTCTTGGCGCGCCTGCGCGCCGTGGCGCCCGAGCAGGCGGCGCGCCGCCGCGTCGCTCTCGACGAAGGCGAAGCCGGTCGGACCCCAGGACGTCTGGCCGCCGCCGGTCGCGCCGTCGGCGAGCAGCCGCGCGACGATCGCCTCCACCTTGCCGCTGGTGAACCGCCGTCCGCCCTGCGCCGGGGCGAAATGATCGCCGACGATCTCCTGAATGCGGGTCACCGCGGCGCCGAAGGGCGCGAGCTCGCGTTCGGCGAGCGCCGGCAGGATCTGCATCAGCACCAGCCGGCAGACTTCGCCGCTTGTCGCGGCCCCGAAGGGCGGCAGTTCGGCGAAGGCGTCGCGCTCGTCCGTGCCGTGCAGGCCGACGTCGCCCGGATCGCAGACCAGCAGCACGCGCCACGCATCGGGAAATTCAGCGCGGGCGACGACCGGCGGCGTCGTCGTCTGAGGGCCGCGTCCGCCGTCGACCACGACGCCGCCCAGCTGAAACAGGCCGGCGCCGAGCCCGGAGCGCGCGCCGCGCGCCATCAGCGCCGCGTCGGCGGCCGGGTCATTCGGCAGGTCCTCGAGGCGGCGCAGCGCCGCGCTCACCGCCAGCGCCAGCTGGGTGCCGGAGCCAAAGCCCGCATGGGCGGGAATCGCTTCCTCCAGCGCCAGCCGGTGGCGCTGCGTCAGGCCAAGCGCCTCCTGCGCGCGCTCCAGGAGCGCCGCGGCGCGTTCGGCTTCGGGGCCGTCGACGCAATTCTTGTCGGCGCGGGTCAGGGTCAGCCGGGTCGCCGGCGCGTCGAGCGCGAGGCCGACGCCGCCGAATTTGCGCCCAAGGCCGCCGTTCATGTCGAGAAAACCCAGATGCAGCCGGGCGCTCGCCGCGACGCTTACCTTTGCCGGCATGCCGCCTCTTTTGGTGCAACTGAAGACTTCGGGTCGGTTTAGGCTATAACGCGTCTCAACGAAAGAATGTTGCGGCGCATGGCGGCGTTGGCGCGCCGCGCAAGAGGGGAGCCTCAGATGGCCAAGGAAGAGCGCGCGTATTCCGAAGACGAGGTCGCCGCGCGGCTGAAGAGCGAACTGCCGCACTGGCGCTACGAGAACGGCTGGATCAGGCGCAAGTTCAAGACGCATAGCTGGAAGGGCACGCTGATGGTCGTCAATACGGTCGGCCATCTCGCCGAGGCCGCTTGGCATCACCCCGATATCGCCGCCTCCTACGCATGGGTCGAGGTGAAGCTCATGACCCATACGGCGAAGGGAATCACCGACAAGGATTTCGAACTCGCCAAGAAGATCGAGGAGGTCGTCTCCTGGCGCCCGGGCACGGCCGGCGGCGCGCTCGAAGGCACGCCCGAGACCGACCAGCGCTTCGCCTATGTGAAATACGACGACTGACGGAACACGCGCGTGGCTTTCGACGTCCAGGCGATCGCGACAGCGCGCGATCGCTTTCTTTCGCTGATCGGAACGCGCCCCGTGATCATGGGGATCGTCAACGTCACGCCCGATTCCTTCTCGGACGGCGGGCGGTTCGCGACGCGCGACGCTGCGCTGGCGCAGGCGCAGAGGCTCGTCAGCACTGGCGCCGACATCGTCGATGTCGGCGCGGAGTCGACGCGCCCCGGCCACACGCCGCTCACCGCGGAGGAGGAGTGGGCGCGGCTTGCGCCGCTGCTCGCCGCGCTGGTGGCGCAGGCGGGCGCGCCGGTGTCGATCGACACCTACAAATCCGAGACGGCGCGGCGCGCGCTCTCGCTTGGCGTCTGTCTCGTCAACGACGTGTGGGGCCTGCAGCGCGATCCTTTGATGGCGCAAACGATCGCGCAAGCCGGCGCCGCCGTGGTGATCATGCATAATCGTGAGACGACGGAGCCGGAGATCGACATCGTCGCCGACATGAAGCGGTTCTTCGCCCGCTCGCTCGAGATCGCGCGGCGCGCCGGCGTGCCGGAGCGGCATATTCTGCTGGATCCAGGGATCGGCTTCGGCAAGAGTCGCGAACAGAACTACGAGGCGCTGCGCGCGACGCCGGAACTGTTGGCGCTCGGCTTTCCGCTGCTCATCGGCGTCTCGCGCAAATCAATCTTTAAGGGCCTGGGCGACGGCGTTCTCGAGGGACGGCTCGTCGGCACGCTGGCCGCCAATCTTCTCGCCGCGCGCGACGGCGCGCAGGTCTTTCGCGTGCATGACGCCGCGGAGCATCGCGCGGCTTTCGAAGTGATGCGCATTCTCGCCGCGCGCCCGGGAGGTTGAGACAATGCGGGTCGGATTTGGGCTTGGCAGCAATCTCGGCGACAAGCCGGCCAATATTCGCGAGGCGTTGCGGCTGATCGAAGCGCGTCAGCTGGCGCGACTCGATCGGGTCTCGCGACTCTACCGCACGCCGCCCTGGGGCGACCTCGACCAGGGGGATTTCGCCAACGCCTGCGCCATCGGCGACACCGCGCTCGCGCCTTATGAGCTGCTCGCGGCGGTCAAGAAGATCGAGGCCGACATGGGCCGCGCGCCGACGCGGCGCTGGGGGCCGCGGCTGATCGACGTCGATATTCTCTTCCTCGGCGACCACGCGATCGACGATCCGGAGCTGACCCTGCCGCACAAGGAGCTTTTCCGCCGCGGTTTCGTTCTCGCGCCGCTCGCCGAAATCGCTCCTGAACTCGAACTGGACGGCGTCACCATGCGCGAGGCGCTGGCCGGCGCTGACGCGAGCGGCGTGCGTCCGTGGTCGGACGAATAGCCGCCTACCCCTGATGGTTGCCTATCTTCGCGGCGCAGCATTCTCTGCCACTCTGGCCTCAAGAGCAGATTTCGTCATCGAATATCATCCATTATAACAATGCAATATGATGAATTGTGCGCTGCGCCATAGTCCCGCCAAAAGCCCTGCTAGGGTAGGAAATTAACCATCCACTAGGGTTGCATTAGCTATTCGATAGATTGTTTTCCTCTATACTAACGGGTATTGTGAATATTGGGGGTTATTGGAATGTTGCGGCACGCTGAGCTGGGTCTGCGGTCTGCTCTTTCAAGGGGGCGGATTTGTAGATTTTGGCTTAGGCGGCGACGTCGGTTTTCGTCCGATAACAACAAGCAGCCGGGTTCCGGGGATTTTGGAATGATTTTCTCGCCTGATGGGCGGGGGATTTTCTGGAATGTTCGGGAAGGCTGCGGCAGACAAGGGCGGTTTTGCGTGTTTTTAGAAGAAGACGCGCTTTCGCTTTGCTTTACGAAACGAGGACGAAGCGGCTCCGTTGTGGGAGGCGGAGCGATACCGGTCACGCGCAATTCCCTGGGAGCACATTGGAGGAGAAGGGTATGAGCTCAACGACTGACACAGCAGCCCGGGCTGCTGCTGGCACGGAAGCTGTAGTAGACCTTAAGGGCATGTGGATCGGCTTGGCCGTTCTGAACGGGTTCTATCTGGTCGTTCGCATTTACGAGCAGATTTATGGCTGGCGCGCTGGCCTGGACTCGTTTGCGCCGGAGTTCCAGACCTATTGGATGTCGATCCTTTGGACCGAGATTCCGCTTGAGCTGATCTCTGGCATTGGCCTTGCGGGCTTTCTTTGGAAGACGCGCACGCGCGACTTCTCGACGTTGACGGCGCGCGAAGAAATGCGCCGCCTGGTGGTTGAGGTGCAATGGCTGGTGGTTTACGCCGCGGCCATTTACTGGGGCGCGTCGTTCTTCACGGAGCAGGACGGCACCTGGCACATGACGGTGATTCGCGACACGGACTTCACGCCGTCGCACATCATCGAGTTCTACATGAGCTACCCGATTTACTCGGTGATCGCGGTTGGCGGCTTCTTCTATGCGAAGACGCGTCTTCCGTATTTCGCCAAGGGCTATTCGGTGGCCTATCTGATCGTGGCGATCGGCCCGTTCATGATCATCCCGAACGTCGGCCTGAATGAATGGGGCCACACGTTCTGGTTCATGGAAGAACTGTTCGTTGCGCCGCTGCATTGGGGCTTCGTGTTCTTCGGCTGGATGGCGCTCGGCGTGTTCGGCGTCGTGCTTCAGCTGCTGATCAACGTTCAGCGTCTGATCGGCAAGGAAGGCGTCGCCCTCCTGACCGAGTAATCCGAGACTTCGCCGCCCGCTTCGCGGCGGGCGGCGTCTGGCTCCGGGCTTTTCGCGAAAACCAGAGAGCTTTTGCCTGTCGCTTTGGCGCGTGGGTTGGCTTGTTGCGGTCGAGAAGGGGTCTTCGGGCTCTGGGTCGATCGGGGGCGAAGGGCTTTAAGGATGCGGCCGGCGGGAGCTCCGCCGTCCGGGCGCCGGCGGCGGGAAGGCCTGCCGGAGGCCATAAGGAAAGAACTCGGGCTTTACGGGTTCGAGAAACACCAAGGAGAAGAGTGATGTCACAATCGAAAAGCGGGGGGGCGGTCGGTCCGTTCAACTCCGTCGCCGAGGCGGCGGGTTGCGTTCAGACGGTCGACTGGATGCTTCTTGTTCTTCTGTTCTTCGCCGTTCTTGGCGGCTACCACGTCCACTTCATGCTGACGGCGGGCGACTGGGACTTCTGGGTTGACTGGAAGGATCGTCGTATGTGGCCGACGGTCGTGCCGATTCTCGGCGTGACCTTCTGCGCCGCGGCGCAGGCGTTCTGGTGGGTGAACTTCCGTCTGCCGTTCGGCGCGGTGTTCGCGGCTCTTGGCCTGCTGGTTGGCGAGTGGATCAACCGCTACGTCAACTTCTGGGGCTGGACCTACTTCCCGATCAGCCTTGTGTTCCCGTCCGCTCTGATCGTTCCGGCGATCTGGCTTGACGTGATCCTGCTTCTGTCGGGCTCCTATGTGATCACGGCGATTGTTGGTTCGCTGGGCTGGGGTCTGTTGTTCTACCCGAACAACTGGCCGGCGATTGCGGCGTTCCATCAGGCGACCGAGCAGCATGGCCAGCTGATGACGCTTGCGGATCTGATCGGCTTCCACTTCGTCCGCACGTCGATGCCGGAATATATCCGCATGGTCGAGCGCGGCACGCTGCGCACCTTCGGTAAGGACGTTGTGCCGGTTGCGGCGTTCTTCTCGGGCTTCGTGTCGATGATGGTTTACTTCCTGTGGTGGTTCATGGGTCGTTGGTATTCGACGACCAAGATCATCGACACGATTTAAGCATCGTCGCTTGCTGCGGCGCTGAAGCGGCGCCGCGGCGGCCTGCAAGAAAAGAAGAGCGGCGGGCTGGACGCTTTTTTAAAAGCCAAGGTCCGCTGCGAGAGACAAGACCGGTTGGCGCGCGAGGCGGCGGCCGGGAAGAGGAACCTGGGAGGTTTATCGATGAAAAAGTTCGTCAAGCTCGCCGCGATTGGCGCGGCGGCGGCTGTGGCGGCGACCCTGGGAGCTGTTGCTCCTGCGTCGGCGCACGGCGAAAAGTCTCAGCAGGCGTTTCTTCGGATGCGCACGTTGAACTGGTATGACGTTCAGTGGTCGAAGACGACGGTGAACGTCAATGAAGAGATGGTGCTGTCGGGCAAGATCCATGTGTTCTCGGCCTGGCCGCAAGCGGTCGCCAATCCGCGCGTGTCGTTCCTGAACGCCGGCGAGCCCGGTCCGGTTCTGGTTCGTACGGCGCAGTTCATCGGCGAGCAGTTTGCGCCGCGTTCGGTGTCGCTTGTTCCTGGCAACGACTACGCCTTCTCCATCAACCTTCGCGGTCGTCGCGCGGGCCGTTGGCACGTTCATGCGCAGGTCAACGTCGAGGGCGGCGGTCCGATCATCGGCCCCGGCCAGTGGATCGAGATCAAGGGCGACATGAAGGACTTCACCGATCCGGTGACGTTGCTTGATGGCTCGACGGTCGACCTCGAGACCTACGGCATCAGCCGCGTTTACGCGTGGCATCTGCCGTGGCTTGCGGTTGGCGCGGCGTGGATCCTGTTCTGGTTCGTTCGCAAGGGCATCATCGCTTCGTATCTCCGTGTCGCCACCGGCAAGGTTGACGAGCAGGTGACCGACGACGACAAGCGGATTGGCGCGATTGTGCTGGCGTTGACCATTCTGGCGACGATCGTCGGCTACGCTGTGACCAACTCGACCTTCCCGCGCACGATCCCGCTTCAGGCGGGCTTGCAGAAGCCTCTGACGCCGCTCGTTACGGACGGCACGGCGGGCGTCGGCAAGGAGCGCGTGACGGCCGATCTGAACGGCGGCGTCTACAAGGTTCCTGGCCGTGAGCTGACGATCAACGTCAAGGTCACGAACACGACCTCCGAGCCGCTTCGCCTTGGCGAATATACGGCGGCCGGCCTGCGCTTCCTGAACCCTGACGTGTTCACGACGAAGCCCGACTTCCCGGACTATCTGTTGGCGGACCGCGGTCTGTCGACGGACCCGACGCCGATCGCGCCGGGCGAGACGAAGGAAATCGCCGTGAAGGTGCAGGACGCGCGTTGGGACATCGAGCGTCTGTCTGACCTGGCTTACGACACCGACAGCCAGATCGGCGGCCTCTTGATGTTCTTCTCGCCGACGGGTCGCCGCTTCGCGGCCGAAATCGGCGGACCGGTCATTCCGAAGTTCGTCGCCGGCGATATGCCCTAAGCGATACTGACGAATTGAACTAAAAGCCCCCGGCCCAAAAGGCCGGGGGTTTTCGTTTGGGGCCGCCCCGCGTCGCCTGTCGCGCGAACCAAGCGCAGCTTCCTATGACGACGCTTCTGGGCGAACTCTGACGCGCCTTCCGCGCGACGGCGCTCGCTGAGCGTCGAGAGGCGCTCTACAGGCGCCCCGCGAAATCCGGCGCAACG
>Ga0209514_10002496_pt1 | contig 28313 bp, 27 predicted proteins | sample Subgrocontami58m_FD_187452 | JGI IMG/M metagenome (GOLD analysis project Ga0209514, IMG submission 187452) | Subsurface groundwater microbial communities from S. Glens Falls, New York, USA - GMW37 contaminated, 5.8 m (SPAdes) (version 3) | ecosystem: Environmental > Aquatic > Deep subsurface >...
CGGCGGCCCTGCAGGCGCGAGCCGCGGAAGTCGCGCGCACCGTCGCGGGTCACGCTCCCCTCACCCTGCAGGTGACCAAGGAGGCGCTGCGCCGCCTGCAGGCCCGGATCGCCGACGAGAGCATCGACGATCTGATCCGGTTGGCCTACGGTAGCGCCGATTTCCGCGAAGGCATGGCGGCGTTCCTGGAGAAGCGGGCGCCGAAATGGACGGGCGCCTAGGACTGCTCAACGAGGAGGAAGCGATGGTCAAGGTTGGATCGGCTCTTGCAATTCTGGGACTGTGCGCTGCCGTCGCCGCCTGCCAGAATCCGCAACAGGTCATCGGCAACAAGGAAGACATGATGGCCGCCGCCGGCTTCAAGTTCGTGCCGGCGAACACGCCGGCGCGCCAGGCCGCGTTCAGGAACCTGCCGGCGCACAAGTTCTCGCGGGAGATCAAGAACGGCCAGGTCTTCTACGTCTATCCGGATCCGACCGTCTGCGTCTGCCTGTATGTCGGCAACCAGTCGGCCTATGCCAGGTACCAGGCGAACGTCTTCCAGAAGAACCTGGCGGACGAACAGCAGATGACCGCCAACATCAACTCGATGAACGACTGGGACTGGGGCCCGTGGGGCGGCTATCCGTATCCGGGCTGGTACTACTAGCCTCACCCCAGGCCCGCCAGAACCTCTTCCCGGCCTCCGCGCGCTGCTGAGTGCGCGTGAGGCCGGCGCCGACCGGTGTTACGGCTGCGACCGAGGAGTCAGAACGACGCCTCCACCGCGCCCAGCCCGACGAACTCGCCCCGCGCCCGCGTGCCCGGCGGGAAGTAGCGCAGGCCGGTCCACGAACCGGTGGTGATCGCCTGCCCCCTGGCGATGCCGCCACGTCGGCGCACGGCGTGATCGATCATCCAGGCGAGCGGTCGCACCGGATCGACGGCGCCCAGCCCGCCCTTCTGGTCGACGATGGTCTCGCCGTCGACCACGAGCCTCACCTGCAGGTTCGCCCAATCGAGTCCCTTCCAGTTCGTGATCGATCCGCCCACGACCAGGGCCTGGTTCATCTGGTTGTCGGCCAGCAGCCACTCGGGATCGACCTGCTGGAAATTGGCCAGCCGCGTGTCGACGACTTCCATGCCGACGAAGGCATCGCCCACGGCGGCGAGGGCTTCGTCGCGGCCGACCGGCGCGGCCCGCGGGACGATGTCGCGCACGATGTGGAAGGAGATTTCCACCTCCACGCCGATCATGTGCATCGCCTTGCCGTCGAATCGGCCCGGCGACGGCACCAGCGCGCCTGCCAGCAGCGGCGCGGGATTCGGTTCGGCCGTCGGCGTGCGCGCGCCCACCTTCCAGCCCGCGACCGGACCGCTCGCCTGGGCCACGCCGTCCTGAATGGCGTAGACCGCACTGCGGTCCGGCAAGGCGAAGGGTGGCGCCACTTGCAGGCCGCTGCGCCGCGCCTCGAGCAGGGTGCGCACTGCGTAGGAAATATCGGAGGTCATGCTAAGCTCGTACAAAAGAAGTCGTACCGGAGAGGACAATGCCTTACGCCAGCGGTCGCGTCATTCACGACGCCGATGCCCACATCATGGAAGTGCCGGGCTTCCTCGAGGAGCATCTCGAGGCGAAGTTCCGCGCCGCCGTCACCGACAGCGTCCTGTTCCCGCGGCGCGAGGGCTTCCACAGCCATCGCAGGGAAGAACATCGCGCCGGGGCGGCCGAAACGGCGGACTTCGACGAGACGCAGATCATGCTGCGGAAGAACTGGGACGCGCTGGGCTCCTACCGCAAGCAGGACCGCGCCCGCTCCGTCGATCTGCTGGGCTTCGCCAGCCAGCTCATGTTCACCACGGCGCTGCTCAACTACTCGTCGGTGCTCGAAGGCGCCCGCGACGCCGACCTCGCCTATGCCGTGGCCCGCGCCCACACGCGCCACATGGTCGACTTCTGCGCCGTCGACAAACGCCTGCTGCCGACCGGCTACGTCCCGCTGGTCGACTTCGAGCGCACGGCGAAGGCGGCGCGCGAGTCGATCGAGATGGGCGCCAAGGCGCTGATGATCCCCTCGCGCTGCCCCGACAGTCACTCGCCGAGCCACATCGGCTTCGACCCGCTGTGGGCGGCCGCCCAGGACGCGGGGCTGCCGATCGTGTTCCACGTCGGCGGCGGCGGGAAGCTGCTCGAGGAGGCCTACTTCAACAACGGGCTGCCGCCGGTGCCGGACTTCCACGGCGGCGACGACAATTTCAAGTCGATCGACTACATGGCGATCGCCTATCCGCCGATGAAGACACTGACGACGCTGGTGGTCGACCGCGTGCTCGACCGTTTCCCGCGGCTGAAGTTCGGCGTCATCGAGCAGGGCGCGTCGTGGGTGCCGGGCTGGATGCGCAACATGGATAGCGCCCACAACGCATTCTACAAGAACGAGGAACGGCTGCAGAAGATGTCGCTCAAGCCCAGCGAGTTCGTGCAGCGCCAGATCCGCGTGACGCCCTATCCGCACGAGGATACGGGCTGGATCATCGCCAATTCCGGCGACGAGGTGTGCCTGTTCTCGTCCGACTATCCGCACATCGAGGGCGGCCGCAACCCGATCAAGCGCTTCGAGGCCTCGATGGAAACGGCGGGCACCAGCGAACATCAGAAGCAGCGTTTCTATTGCGACAACTTCGTCGACCTGATGGGCGCGGGCCTCGCCGCCGAGCTGAGGGCAGCCGCATGAATGCCTACACCACGCTCCTCACCGAACGGACCGGCGCGGTGCTGAAGATCACCGCCAACCGGCCGGAGGTGCTGAACGCCCAGAGCCGCATCCTGCTGGAGGAGCTCGACGACGCCTTCATCAAGGCCGCGAAAGACGATGCCGTGCGCGTCATCATCCTGGCCGGTGCCGGCAAACATTTCTCCGCCGGCCACGATCTCGGCAGCCCGCAGGAGATGGCGGACCAGAAGAAGAATCCCGTCGACGGCTTCAAGGACGAATACCGGCGCCTCTCGGAACGCTTCTTCGAGAACACCATGCGCTGGCGCGACATCCCCAAGCCCACCATCGCCCAGGTCCAGGGCTACTGCATCATGGGCGGCCTGATGATCGCCTCGGCCTGCGACCTCATCGTGGCCAGCGACGATGCCCAGTTCGCCGACCGCGCCGTGAAGTGGGGCGGCAGCCACGTGCAGTATTTCTCGATGCCGTGGGACTTCGGCCCGCGCAAGACCAAGGAATATCTCTTCACCGGCACCTTCATCGGCGCCGCCGACGCCGAGAAGGCGGGCCTGGTCAACCGCGTGGTCGCGCGGGAAAAACTGGAGGAAGAGACGATGGCGCTCGCCCAGCAGATCGCCGAGCGCGATCCCTTCGCCCTCAAGCTCGCCAAGGCCTCGGTCAACGAGATGCAGGACGCCCAGGGCTGGCGCCAGGCCATGGAAGGCGCCTTCAAAAACTACATGCTGACCATCCCGCACCGCATCGAGATGGGAACCTACGGCCCCAAGGCGCGCGAGAAGTCCCCCAAGGATCGCTTCGCCGTCCTGAACAAGAAGGCGAGCTAAGGTCACGCTCGTTCTCCCTTCTCCTCCCCCTCACCTAGCCTCTCCCCCTTGCGGGGGAGAGGAACATACGCCTTTCTTTTCAGGCTCCTCTCCCCCTTCAGGGGGAGAGGTTGGGTGAGGGGGTGACGCGACCTCCACGACCTCGGGAGGTGCGATGTCCGCCGGAACGGCGGACAAGTCTTTGGCAGTGCTCGCTTCTTCGACCTCGACAGGTGCCGTCGGATGCGCGGCAGGCGCGTGCATTTTCGAAAGCTCCATCTCTTTCAGCCGGATCTCGTGCGCCCGCTGCTCGCGCCGCTCCTCGCGCGCCTCGGCGCGGGCGCGCTGGGCGTCCTCCAGCTTCAGCAGGAACATCAGCGCCCGGTCGTCGTGGATCACCTGCTCGCCGATCTGCTTGCCTTTGAAGAAGTACGGACGCGACCTGGGCTCGCCGGCGCGCAGTTTCAGATCGTCCGCATTCTGCCTAAATCGCTCGGCCAATATCTCGTCGCAGCGGTTGCGGAAGCCCTCATACTTGGCGCGCCAGCGCCGCACCGTGCTCTCGTCGACGCCGATGCGGGCGGCCGCCTCGCGATAGCTGCCGCAGCGCTTGAATTGATTGAGGAAGCGCACCCGCTGGCGCCAGCCGCGCTGTGCCGGCATGGCCGGCTTCGACGACGAGGACGAGGTCGACGAAGGCCCATCGAGCAGTGCGCGCTCGATCGACTTCGGCGCATTGGCGATGCGCTGGGCACTCTCCCGCGCCTCCTGGGCCTCGCGCGCCGCCCGCGTCTCCTCCCGGGCCTTCGCCTCGATCTGGGCCAGGCTCATGCCGCGCATATGGACGGGCGGGTGAAAATTACTGCCGTGGATCCGCATGTGATAGGCCGCCTCGGCCCACGTCAGACCGTCGACCGGCGGCGCCTCGCGAACCCCGAACGGACGGTCTTGATCGTAAAAGGACATCGATTCTCTCCTATTCCTTGGCCTCTTTAGGCCAAAATCCTTTCCGAGCGGATATATAGGAGAGGATAGGATATTAGTCAATAGCCGATCGATCGACGCGTCCGCTGCGCGTCCGACTCACACCGCGTCCCGCCTCGCCGGTACGCCGATGTCGCCGGCGAAGCCGGTCTCGACCAGCGTGAAAAGGCGGCGCCTCGGTCCGCTCGTCACCGAGAGTTCGCGGCAGCCGTGGGTCGCATCGATATGCACATCGGTGGCGATATTGAACGACAGCCCGGGCGCAAGCGCCAGCCGGTGCCGCCCGATCTGCCGCCATCCTTGCCCTGACTCGTCCCGTTTCCGTTCGTAGCGACTGTCGAAACTGGCGCCGAACGGCCGCAGCAAAACCAGTAGCACGCGTTGGATGAAGGAGAGCGGTGCCAGGGCGACTGGAGGCGCATCGCTCCATCGTTCGGCGGCGCCCGAGAACGGCGTGAGGCCGAGCGCAAGCAGCCAGCAATCGAGCAACGGATCGGCCACGCCAAGGCGGTCGTAGAAGGCAAGCACGTCGATACGCTCGTCGAGGGCCGCCGAGCATCCCTCGCCTGCCAGCCGGAACTGACCGAGCAACGTCAGCTCGACCCGCAAGCTGCGCAAGGTGCCGCCCTCGTCATGGAAGCCGAGCGTGCGTCCGGGGGGCAGATGCATGGCTTCCGCGAACGCGCGGTCGCGGAGCGCGCCGCTTACGATATCCCCCTCGACCGGCCGCGCCGACAGGCTGAACGCCGCGCTCGCGGTACCGCCTCGCCTCAACACGGCGCTGCGCAGATGCAGGGGCCGAGTCGGCGCCCCCAGGTCATCGGACACCTGGACCTGCAGGTGCAGATGAGGCTGGGCCGAACGCCCTGAGTTGCCGCAGGCGGCCAGGATATGGCCCGCTTCGACCCAGTCGCCGACCTTGACCTCGAGGCTGCCCTGCCTCAGGTGGCCCAACAGCACGAAGGCGGCATCTGCGGTGCGCAGCAGCACATGATTTCCGAAATTGCGGCCGGCACGCGCGTCGATCTCGCCTGGAGGATTGTCGAGCAGCCGGTCTTCGCAGCGCCAGACCTGGCCCGCGACCGGCGCCAGCACCGGTGCACCGAAGCCGAAATAGTCGTCGAGCGCACCACCATCGCCACGACAGGAGCGACCGCGCTCGTCGACGACGATGAAGTCGAAGGCATGACGCCACGGTCCGCGATGGGTATGACGACCGTCGATGCCCTGGGAGACCTGCCAGTCGCCGAAGAACGGCACGTTCACCGGATAGCTGCCGGGCTCGGCCAGGCGAGCCTTCGCCAGCCGTGCTGCGATCAGGCTGCGCTCGGGGAGCGTGGGACTGTCGAGCAGCAGGAACGGCGCGCCACTGCCTGGTCGCAGCGAGAGGCCCGCCATCACCAGCCAGCTCGCGAGCAGGAACGGCGCTGCGAGCGGCGGCAAACCGAACCGGGCGAGCCCCTGCAGCGCCACGCAAAGCAGCGCCGCGACCATCGACGCAAAAAGGCCCCAGGCGAAGCTGACGCGGTCGGGAAAGGCGAACAGGCCGCCCACTGCCATCGCCGCCAGCATGAAGTTGAAGCCCGTCAGGCTCGGCAGCACCGCAGAACCCAGCGCCGCCAGGGTGAGTGCGCCCACGACGTAGCCGGTGACGGCGAGCAGGGCGAGATAGCGCGAGGAGATCAGCAAGGCGAGGAACATCGCCACGCCGGCCACCGGATGGGGCGTGAACAGAAACCAGCCCAGGCTGGTGAAGAAATGGCTGAGCCACACCGGGGACAGATCGGGATAAAGCACTGGCTGCGCAGGCTCGAGGAAGGCCACGTCGCGGGAAATCGCCATGAACAGCCACGCCATCAGCACGAAGGCGAGGCTCATTGCCGGCAGGCGGTTCAGCCGCCACAACCAGCCCGACAGCACATGCGTCGCGAGCGCGGTGATGGCGCCAGCGGCGACGGCCAGCCCCAAGACCAGCGGCGAGAACGACCACGCCGAGCCGATGGCGAGCCCCACCAGCAGGGCATTGTAGATCTCGGGCGGCTGCTCGGCCTCGGCATAGCCCAGCTGCACCGAGGCGACGCGGGCGGACATCGCGGCAAGCAGACCGGTGGCGCCGACCTCGGGCCGGATGAAGGTGACGAGCAGGATCAGGAGTCCGGCGAGCGGATGGCTGCAGAACAGCACGGCGGCATAGCCCCGAAGATAGGGCCCGGCCAGCCGCATCGCACGCGGTGGCAGCGAATCGGTCATCGCGGCGGAGACTTCAGGCGCCGGTCATTCGGGCACGCCCTGCGGGAAGGGCACGCCGAGCGCCGCAGGCAGCCGCTCCCGGGCCTGCATGGTCTCCAGTGTGTCGCGGCTGCGCACCTCGGAGACCTCGCCGTTCTCGTGCACCATCACGATCGCCGGCCGGTACTGAATGAATTCCTGCCATTGCGTGTTGTTGTAGGCGCCGACCGGATTGAACACGAGCCGGTCGCCGAGGCCGAGCGGCGGCAGCCACACCGAGGTCCGCATGACGTCGATGTTCATGCACAGCGGCCCGTAGAGAACCGTCTCCTCGGGAATGCCGTCGATCACCCGCGTCGGCTGGCATTCGTGATTGTACCAGTAGGCGGTGAACAGCACGTTGACGCCGGCGTCGAGGATCAGCGACCTGCGGCCGTCGGGCAGGCGCTTGGAACCGACGACCGAGGTGACCAGGGAGCCGGCGTCGTCGACCACGGCGCGGCCTGTTTCGAGGATCAGCCAGGGCCAGTCCTTGCGGCCGCGCACCGCCTCCATCATCGCCTGAGCGATGACTTCGGCATACTGGTCGATCGAGGGCACCGCCTGGTCGGGCGGCAGGTAGACGCCCTGCAGCGCGTTGCGCGAGGCGAAGCCGCCGCCGATGTCGAGGTAATCGATGTGGGCACCGGTCTCGCGTTCGGCGAAGTCCATGAACTGCGCCATGATCTTGACCTGCGCCGCATAAGCCCGGGGATCGAGCACGAAGGTGCCGATGTGGCTGTGCAGACCGGTAAGCTTCAGCACGCCCGCGGCGGCGATACGGCGGGCGGCGTCATGGGCGGCGCCCGATTCGACGTTGAAGCCGAAGCGGCTCCACGCCTCGCTGTAACCGGTGTCGAAGTTGAGCCGGATGGCGCAGGGCACGATCCTGCCCATCTGGCGTGCCACGTCTTCCAGCAGGAACAGCTCGTCGAGATTGTCGAGATGAATCAACGCGCCTTCGCTCGCAGCCTTCTCGAGCGCCGCGCGCGGCTTGTAGGGACCGTTGAAGATGATGCGCGAGCCCGGCACGCCCAGCGCACGGGCCTTGTCGTATTCGAAATCGGACACGACCTCCGCCCAAGCACCTTCCTGATGCATGGTCGCGCACACCGCGTTCAGGTAGTTGGTCTTGTAGGACCAGCCGTAGCGCACGCGCGGGTAGCGCGTGCGAAAGGCGCGCAGCAGGCGGCGCACGTTTTCGCGCAACCGATGCTCGGACAATATGAACAACGGCGAGCCGTGGCGCCCGACCAGTTCCTCTATCGCAACGCCGTCGATCTCGGAGCGGTAGAAACGGTGCCGGGCCATGCCGAACTTGTTGGTGCCGGTGCGGTGCGGCGTGAGGACCGGTTTGCTCCAGGGCTTGCGGGCAGCGACGCTCATGTCAGGGCCTCTTCGTGTTGGGGACTTCCGCCACCGGTAACGACGGCCTCGAAGGCAGACATCGGCAGCACGACTTCCTGGGCGTAACGGATGAACAGCGAACCGAGCCTGGGCTCGGGAAAGGCCGGCGGCTCGCGCCCCAGGATCAGATCGAGCAGCGCCGCCGGCAGATTGCGGCCGACACCATGGGTGAAATAGATCCATGCCGGGAAGCGCGGGTTGATCTCCAGCAGGTGATAGGTGCCATCGCGGTCGCGCACGCCCTCGACCTCAAACGGGCCGCGCCATTTCAGCGCTTCGATCAGCCGTCGCGAGGCGTCGAGCAGGACCTCGTCATGGATGCAGACGCCGGCCCAGGCCTTGCCTTTCTCGGTGACGGCGCGCTTTTTCATCATCACCGCGCCCAGCATCGCGCCCTGGCCGTCGCCCAGCGCGGTGAGATTGTACTCCTCGCCCGGCACATGCCGTTGCGCCAGCACCGGATGGCCCCATTGCGCGGCGATCCGGTGATAGGCGGCGACCGCTTGCGCGGCGTCATGAGCCACGACGGCGTCGTAGAACACGCCCTTGACCACCAGCGGGTAACGCCAGCCTTCGCGCGTACAGGTCTGGAAGAAGGCCGGCGTGCTCACGCGCTTCGTCTCCGGCATGGCGACGTCAGCGGCCCTGGCGGCTTCGGCGAGGCGGTCCTTGGCGCGCAATGCAAATTGCGCGGCGTCGGGCAGGAAGGTGCGGATTCCCAGAGCGGCAAGCCTGCCCTGCAAGGCGATGCAGGCCGGGATCTCGGCGTCGAGGCAGGGGATCAGCGCGTCGATCTTCTCGGCCGACTGGACCGCCGCAAGGCGCGTGAGGAACGCCTCCTCGCCTGCCGACGGGTAAGGCAGCAGGTAGGTGGCGTCGAACAGTCCATCGAGGTAGAGGCCGGGCTCGAGCGCATCGTAGCCGAGACCGACGAGGCGCACCTTGTGACGGGTCTGCTCGGCGAGGCAACGCGCGACGGCGACGCCGGGACCGGGATTGTCGGCACGGGCATTCATGCCGGTAAGGGCGATGGTGAGGACGGGGCCGGTCATGGCCGCCTCACCCGACCACGCGGCGCAGAACGCCGGAGAATTCGATCAGCTCGCGCTCGGCCTCGGCCGTGCCGACATCGAACTCCCGGGCCAGCGCCGCGGCGATGCGCTTGGCGCCGCGTTCGTGCTGGGCGAGACGGATGATGGCGAGCGCGGTAGCATTGGCGGTGAAGCTGTCGCCGGTGACGGGGTCGAATACGAAGCCGCTTTCGCTCAAAGCGAGCCTCTTCAGGATGTCTGCGGACAGCAGCAGGTCGCCGCTCGCCTCGCACGGGGCGCGGTCGGTCATGTCGGTCTCCTCGGCTGGGGTCAGCTATTGGCCTTGAGAAAAGCGCGGGCTTCCTCGTGGGTGGGATAGCGCTCGAGCACCTGGGCGTAGGCCTGCCTGGCGCCGGCGACGTTGCGCTGCCAGGCGCGGGCGCGGGCAAGATAGACCAGCGCGGTGGCGTCGGAGGGGTAGGCCGCGGCGACGGTTGACGCATGCGTCTCCAGCACCTGCCACTGCTTCAGAGCCTCCTCGGTGGCCATCAGCCGGATATGCGCTGTGTAGTCCCAGGGCGAGAGCTGCAGCACATGGCGCGCCTGGGCCGCCGCGTCCTGCCAGCGCCGTTGCGCCAGAAGCGGCAGGGTCACGCCCAGCCGGCCGTCCATCGAGTTGGGGTTGACCTGCAGCAGGCGGTTGTAGTGCGCGATCGAATCGTTGTACTTGCCGGCGAGATAGGCGAGCCAGCCGAGCCGCAGCCGGGCGAACTCGTTGCCGCCTTCGGCGAGGCCGGCGATCGCCTGGGCCGCCGCGTCATAGCGCTTCTCACTCTCGAGCTTGTAGGAATTGGCGAACAGCGTCTCGTTCTGCGCCGACGCCCCGGCCGGCAGGCCGGCGCCCACCACAAGCGCCAGAAGCGCGATCCACCGTTTCATGTTCGTTCCTTCCCTGCCGTTCCACGGGCGCTTCGCGTCCTCAGACAGGCTTACGGACCGTGTGGAATGGGCATCCCCGGGCCGTGTGACTTTTTTGGCACACACCGGTTTTGGCGGATTTCGACCGCCGGGCCGCCGGCCTGTCGAACGGTGGCACCGGGCATCGGCCTGGAAACCGCCATGGCCCGGCGGCGGCTCCGACGCTATTGGTGAACGATGTTCTCATCGTTCTTCCCCCACCCGAAAATCTTCTTCCCGGCCGCGGTCCTGTGGACGGCGCTCTGCATGGTCCTCTGGTACGGCGTCGCCCGCGACCTCGGGCCCCAGCTCAGCCTGGGCGGTCTCGTCGGCTTTGCCTACCCGCCGGCCGACGCCGACGGCGCCGCCATCGCGGTCGAAACGGCGCGCAACATCTGGCTCTACCAGTACATGATCGTCATGGGCGCGCTCTTCGTCGCACTGGTCGGCTGGCTCATGCCGCATCGCTGGTTCCGTTGGTCGGTCGGCATTTCGGCCGTCATCATCTTCTCGATCTGGTTCCAGGTTCAGCTCGACGTGATGATCAACAACTGGTTCGGCACCTTCTACAACATGGTCCAGCAGGCCCTGGGAAAGCCGGGCGCCGTCACGCAGGAGCAGTTCTTCGGGCAGCTCGCGACGTTCGCCGGCATCGCCCTGGTCGCCATCACCACTGCCGTGCTGGCGGCCTTCGTCACCAGCCACTACGTCTTCCGCTGGCGCACGGCGATGAACGACTACTACACCGCCAACTGGCATCGCCTGCGCCACATCGAGGGCGCCTCGCAGCGCATCCAGGAAGACACGCAGCGATTCGCCTCGACCCTGGAGCAGCTCGGGGCGAGCCTGATCGACGCGCTGATGACCCTGATCGCGTTCCTGCCGATCCTGTGGGAGCTGTCCGTACACGTGAAGGAGCTGCCACTGGTCGGCGAGGTCCCGCAGGCGCTCGTGTTCGTCGCGGTCCTGTGGGCGGCGATCGGCACGGCCCTCCTGGCGGTTGCCGGCATACGGCTGCCGGGGCTCGAGTTCCGCAACCAGCGCGTCGAGGCGGCCTATCGCAAGGAACTGGTGATGGGCGAAGACGACGCCGCGCGCGCGCAACCGCCGACGCTGCGGAACCTGTTTCGCGACGTGCGGCTGAACTACTTCCGCCTCTATTGGAACTTCCTCTACTTCAACATCGTCCGTTACGGCTACCTGCAGGCCAGCGTCCTCGTCCCCTACATCGCGCTCGCGCCTTCGATCGTCGCCGGCGGGCTGACGCTGGGCGTCATGCAGCAGGTCATCCGCGCCTTCGGCCGGGTCGAGGGATCGTTCCAGTACCTGGTCAGGTCGTGGACGACGATCGTGTCGCTGATCTCGATCTACAAGCGCTTGCGTGCCTTCGAGGCGCTGATGCGGGACGAGCCGCTGGATGTCATCGAGGTCGAGGTCGTGCTCCGGCAGCAGTAGAGCGGCCGCACCGCAAGTTTCCGCGACCGCTCATCCGGGCGCTCATCCCGGATTGGAAGCAGACCGGGACGATGCCCCCTCCCCTCGCCGTTGCGCCAGGAGGAGGATCGACTGCCCTTCCGTCGGAAGGACCCCGGCCCCGTCAGGCCGCGCGGCGCTTGCGCTCGGCCATCTCGACGCCCATCGCCTGGGCGACCGACGGCCGCTTCAGGTGAAGCTGGTGGTAGGCCTGGATGGTCGGCCACCTGGCGAAGTCGACGCCCAGGAAGACGAACCAGTTCAGCAGCGTCACCAGATAGGCATCGGCCACGGTGAAGCTGGTCCCCACCAGGTTCCGGCGGTCGCCCAGGCGCCTGGCGATGGCGTCGAGGGTCGGTTCGAGCTGCGCCTTGGCCGCGGCCTTCGCCGCATCGGGCGTGGCCTGCCCGAAGATCTGGGCGAAGAGGCGCTTGTGCACCTCGGTCGACAGATAGTTCAGCGTGTCGATGAGCTGGTAGCGCTCGAGGCTGCCCCAGGCCGGCGCCAGGCCTGAATCGGGCTTGCGGTCGGCCAGATACTGCAGGACCGACGGGCCCTCGTTCAGGACCTGGCCGTCGTCCAGCCGCAAGGCCGGCACGTAGCCGTTGGCCGAGATCCTGTAGTAGTCGCCGCCGTCGTCGGTCTTCTTGTTCTCGACGAAGCGGACCTTGACCGGCAGACCGGCTTCGAGGGCCGTGATATGCGAGGCCAGCGAGCAGGCCATCGGCGAGGCAAACAGTTCCATCGTATCCTCCGTATTTATGTGCGATACGGTACACAAATACCCGGCCGGCGAGGACGTCAAGGATAATTATGCGAAACGGTACAGAATTAACGAAGAAGTCACGCGGCCGTCCGCGCGCCTTCATTACCGCCGAGGTACTTGACCGCGTGCGCGGCGTGTTCCTGGAAAAGGGCTTCGCCGCCGCCTCGGTCGACGAGCTGGCCGCCGCGGCCGGCCTCAACCGGCCGAGCCTCTACGCCGCGTTCGGCGACAAGGAGCAGCTCTACATCCACGCGCTGCGCTTCTATGGCGAGAAGAGCGTCGAAGGCCTCGATGCCGTGCTGGCCGGCCCGGGCACGATCGAGCAGCGGCTGTCGAAGGTCTATAAGCTGGCGATCGACCTCTACACCGCCCCGCCGCACCGGCCGGGCTGCATGATCGTGGGCACCGCCGCGGTAGAATCGCCGACGCATCCCAGGATCGCCGCCGTGGCGAGCGAGCTGCTGGCCGCGATCGAAAAGAGCCTGGCCCGCGCCTTCGCCGAAAGCGACCTCGCGCGCGAGCCCTCGCCCGCCGCGCGAGCGCACATGGCCGGCGCCATCATGTACGCCATCGCCATCCGCGCCCGCCTCGGCGCCAAGCCCGCCGACCTCCGCGCCTTCGCGGCCTCGATGGTGCCGGTTATCTGCCGTTGACGATCTGTCGCTAATTATATTTGGCGCGCAGCATCCGGGCCGCTTCGGCCTCGGCCGCGAGTTTCAGGTAGACCTCGTCGAGGTCGACCTTGGCGGCCGATCCCGGCGCGAAGCCGCAATCGGGGTTGAGCGTGATCCGCTTCCTGTCGATGCGCGTGAGCGCCCGTTCGACGCGTGCGGCGATGAGCGGTGCCGCCTCGGGCGCGCCGGGCGTCACGTCGACCACACCCAGGCCCAACTCGAAATCCTCGCGCAGGCGGCCCAGGCTCTCGAGGTCGTCGGCGCCCGCCGCGGTGAACTCCATCGTGAGGTGCTGGACGTCCAGTTTGTTGAGCTGCGCCAGGATCGGCCCATAGGTGCCGGCATGGTGCTTCTCGCCACGCACCCGCGCGCCGGCGCGGCGGCAGAGGTGAACGGCGAACTTCACGCCTCTGAAACCCCGCACCGTCTCGTTGATCATGTCGACGGCGAAGTCGGCGGCACGATCGGGATCGTCGTATCTGGCGCGCACGTCGGGGTCGACGAACAGGCAGAGATGCGGATCGTCGATCTGCACCATCTCCACGCCCATGTCCTGCAGCAGCGCGATCTCCGCGCGCAGCGGCGTCACGCAATCGCGGACGAAGTCGTCGCGCCTGGGATAGGCCTTCTTCGAGCGCTCGGCGTCCCACAGTCGCTCGCCCAGGAGCGCCGGCGCCGGCAGGGTGATCTTGGTCGCCACGCGGGCGACCTGCTTCACGAACCTCGCTTCGGCGGCGATGAAGCCCGCCGGCTTGGGCGCGAGCCTGTCGGTCACCACCGTCCACGGCCGGCCGTCGGCCGGGTTGATCTCCAGGGTGAAGCCGTGCGCCAGCTCGGCGATGACGCCGATGTAGGAGCGGCGGCGCCACTCGCCGTCGTTCACCACGTCGAGGCCGGCCCGCTCCTGCAGGGCCACGACGAAGCGCACCGCCGCATCCATGGTGTTGGCGTCGGTTTCGTCCCACTGGGCCTTCTCGATCAGCTCGCGCACGACCAGGGGGCGCGGGATCGAGCCGACGATGGAGGCGGGAAACAGCGGCAGTTTCTTCATCTCCGGCTCACGGCTCCCACAAGGTCTGGGCGAGGTTCATGTCTTCCTGCGTGTCGATCTCGCGGTATTTTCCCGGCGTGTCGGCATGGCCGAACGGGATGCCTTGCTCGATCATGTCCTGGAACATGTGGATCAGGTACGCCTTCTGGAACACCGCCGCCTCGCGGTAGGGCTTGTCCCAGAACTCGGCCTTGCGGCGCTCGTAGAAGTCGCGGAATTGCCGGGCGCCCGTCTCGCCGAACTTGGCGACGCCGATGAACTCGCCGGTGGCGTCGTCGTAGGGAATGGTGCGGTAGACGCGCTCGACCTTGCCGCCCCGGGTGATGACCTTTTCCGCGTCGTGCGGCGGATGCCGGGTGCGCGGCTTGTAGTGTTCGCGCCAGTCGGTATCGATGCCGAGCGCCAGCTCGTCCTTCGACTCGACCAGGCCGCGGACGACCTCCCCGGTGAACAGGATGTCAGAGTAGCTGGTGACGAACGGCCGGTCCATCAGGTCCTGGGCGCACATCAGCGACACCAGGATGTTGTTGTTCGCCCAGTCCGCATTCTCGCGGAAGATGAAGTCCGGGTACTCGCGCCTGACCGAGTCGATGCGGTAGCCGCCGACGAAGACGATCTCGGTGCAGCCGCCGCCCCTCAGCGCCTCGACCGTCCAGTCGAGAATCCGCTTGCCCCGGATCTCGGCGAAGCACTTGGGGGCGTCTTCGGTCGTCGGCATGAGCCGGCTGCCGCGTCCGGCCCCGATGATGATGGCGCGCATGCAACAATGTCTCGCTGGGTCTTCGGGAAGGTTGCGGCCGGGAATGTGACGCGTTCGGCGGAAATACGCCAGTTCGGAGAACCGCTCGATGCGCGATGATGTGCTATGGTCATCGCAATGACCGGTTGATCGTCTCGCCCTTGCCATGACCCCTCATCCCTGGAGCGCCGGCTTCGAGACCCTGCCGGACGAACACGACTACCGCGTCGACGAAATCGACGGCAGGGTGCCGGCAACACTCCGCGGCACGCTGTTTCGCAACGGCTCGGGGCGCAACGACCTCGCCGGCCGGTGGTTCGCCCACTGGTTCGACGGCGACGGCATGATCTCGGCGGTCCGCTTCGACGAAGCCGGCATCCACTACCGCAACCGCTACGTCGCGACCGCCAGCCATCTCGATGAAACCGGCGCCGGCCGCATCGTCCATCGCGGCTTCGGCAAGATGCGTCCGCATGGCGTGCTGGGCAACGCGCTGCGGCTGCCGGCCAATGTCTCGAACACGTCGGTCGTGATGCAGGGCGGCCGCCTGCTGTCGCTGTGGGAAGGCGGTCCGCCGACCGCCGTCGATCCCGCGACGCTCGAGACGCACGGCATCGAGGATTTCGGCGGCATGCTGAAGGCCTTCTCGGCTCATCCCAAGGCCGATCCCGCGACCGGCGAGCTGTTCAATTTCGGCATCGACTACGGGGCCAGGACGACGCTCACGCCCTATCGCATCGACCGCGGAATCCCGACCCGGCTGCCGCCGGTGGTGCTGCCCTATCCGGTCATGAACCATGACTTCGTCCTCACCGCCCGATACCTGGTGTTCTGCATCGGCCCGATCCTGGTCCATCCGCTGAAGTTCCTGCTGGGCTTCAGGAGCTTCGACGGCGCGCTGCACTGGGAAGGCTCCCGGCCGACGCTGATCCTGCTGGTGCCGCGCGACGGACGGGGCGCGCCGCGCTGGATCGAGACCGACGCCTTTTTCCAGTTCCACTTCGCCAACGGCTACGAAGAGGATGGCGCGCTGGTCGTCGATCTCGCGCGCTATCCCGATTACGGCACAATTGGCGAGGCGCTGCGCACCTACTGGCGCTCCGAGTGGCCGGCCCGCGGCATGGCGGCCCTGACCCGGCTCCGCGTCGATCTGGCGACGGGAAAGATCGAGAGCCGGACCTTCGCCACCGGCACGGCCAACGAGTTCCCGACCATCCATCCGGCCCATGTCGGCAGGCGCCATCGCTATGCCTACATCGCCAACAACCCCGCCGACCGCGAGACCGGCCTGCAGCAGCAGATCTCCCGGATCGACTTCGAAACCGGCGCGGTCGTCTCGCACGATTTCGGTCCGGCCGGCTATGTCGGGGAACCCTTGTTCGTGCCCAATTGCCGGGGTGGCGCGGAGGATGAGGACGACGGCATCGTGATCGTCATGGCATTCAATTCGGTCGACCGGCGCACCGATATCGTCGGGCTCGATGCACGGGATCTGGCGGCGCGGCCGCTGTTCACCGCCCGGCTGAAACATCACGTGCCGTACCCGCTGCACGGCTGCTTCGTCCCGGCGCCGGCCTGAGATACTTGCCGGGAGGGGAGCCTTCCGTGGACCGCGGAAAACGCCCGGGACGGGAGACCATGGCCTTGCGTCGGGAGGCGTGGCAGTCTTGAAACGGTCGGCTTCTGCCGGTGGGATCGAGGTCCATGGAAGATTTGGTGATGGCCGCGCTGGGCGGCGACGAGGCGGCGGTCGACCGCCTCCTCGAGGCCGGCGCCGACGTGAATCATGCCGATGCCAACGGCTGGACGGCGCTGATCGCCGCCGCACGGAGCGACCACGCCGGCCTGGTCGACCGGCTGCTCGGCGCCGGCGCCCGCGTCAATCACGAGGACGCGAAGGGCATGACGGCGCTGATGCGGGCGGCGGAAGGCGGCCACGTCGCCATCGCCGACCGGCTGATCAGGGCCGGTGCGGACATCAACCATTCGGACAAGAAGGGAAAGAGCGCCCTGATGCGGGCGGCGGAGAACCGCCGGATCGAGATGGTCGGCCATCTCCTCAGGGCGGGCGGCAACGTCAACCATGCCGACCGCCGGGGAAAGACCGCGCTGATGCGGGCGGCCCTGGGCGGCGACGACGCGATGATCCGGCTGCTCGTCGGCGCCAAGGCGGACGTCAACCAGGCGGACGCCAATGGCTGGACGGCCTTGATCTGCGCGGCGGCGGGCGACGTCGCCGTCGTCAACCGCCTGATCGACGCCGGCGCCGATGTCGGTCGTTCGACCAAGGATGGCCTGACCGCGCTGAAGCGCGCCGCCGCGAGCGGCCACGCGGCCACGGTCGGCAGCCTGGAGGCCGCGGCGCGGCTTCGCGCCGAACTGGGCTAGCGGCAGACCGACTCAGTTGTCGTAGACATCGGCCGCCCGGGCCACCACCCCCTCGAGCCAGCGCCTCATGGCCAGGATGGTCGTACCGTCCTTGATGTCATGTTCGGCGGCGAGGCCATCCAGGCCGTGGTAGCTCAGCCACACGCGGCCGCGCTCGTCTTCCCAGACCGACAGCCGCAGGGGCAGGTCCAGGGCGACGGCCTGACGGTTCTGCATGAGCCTGGTGCCGACCTTGGGGTTGCCGAAGACGAGGACCTTGGTCGGCCGCAGTTGCATGCCGGCCTTGCCCGCATTGTCGGCATGATCGAACGTCGCGAAAACCGGCACCTTCTGTTCCGCGAGCAGCGTCTCCAGGCGGGACACCGTCTCGTTCACCGAAAACTTGCTTTCCCGCGTGACGATCGCCTCGGAGTTCACCCCGGCGCCAAGGCCTGCCTTGTAGGCGTCCGCGATATCGCGGGCGAGACCGGTCAGGTCCACGCCCTCCCGGTTGGCGAGCAACGTCACGCAGACGAGATCGACGGGCGCCGTGAACCGGCTCAGATAGGCGCTGAACCCCGGGGACGATCCCTTCATCTCCATGAATCCGGGATGGCGCGTGAACTCCCAGCCGGCCATGGCCGGCACCGTCGTTCCGTCGTCGAGCCTGGTCGGCTTGTAGATGAGCGCCCGGTTCTCCTCGCCCTTGACGAGGATGCCTCCCGCCAGCGCGATGTCCCAGGCGCTGATGTCTTCAGCCGACGACCACAGGCTGCCGAAGGCGAAAAGGCTCTCCGACGCTCGGGGATCCACCGCCACGAGCTTGCCGTCGACCTCCCTGTAGCCGACGGCGGGCTCGACCGGATTGACGTAGGGAATCTCGGACTTGAAGCGAACGTGCTTGCCGCCGGCACCCTTCGACTGCTGGTCCCGGAAGGACTTCGTCGGGAAATCCCGGGCGAACATGGTGCTGCGTAGGCCCAGCGGCTCGATCTGGTATCGCGTCACATGGTCGTGGAACGACAGGCCGCTGGCACGTTCGACGATCAGCCCAAGGAGGAGAAAGTCGGTCGCGCTCATGCGGACCCGGGTGCCGGGCTTGAACAGCAGCGGGCTGGCCGACACCAGCGCGACCAGATCGGCCGGCTTGTAGGTCTGGCCTTCCTTGAAGTCCGGGCTGGTCCGGTAATCCGGGATGCCGGACGCATGCTGCAGGAGCTGGAAGACCGTCGTCCCGGCCCAGGCCGCGGGCAGCGCCGGCAGGTATTTGCCGATGGCGTCGCGGATATCGAGCTTCTGGGCTTCGTGGAGCTGGAAGATCGCAACCGTGGTGAAGCCCTGGGTCAGCGGGCCGATGTTCCACATCGTCCGCGTCGACGCGAGCTCGTCATCCGCCAGGCTCGCACGGCCATAGCCGGCAGACCGCGGAATGTAAGGCGCCTGGACAATGGCCATCGTCAGGCCGGGCACGTCGTTCCTTTCCATGAACTCGGCGATCCGCTGGTCGATGAACTTGCCCCGCACCGACAACGCGGCCTTTCCCCGGCCGACATCGGTCCGGACGACGGCATCGGACTGGGCGAAGCAGGGCGCGATGGACAGGGCCAGGGCCAGGGCAGAGATCGACAGGGAAGACATCGTTCGCTTGCACACCACCGCATACTCCTCGGATCGAGACCGTCGGCGCACTAGACATCCGGCGTCGGCGCCCGACAACAGAAAAGCCATTTCCGAAAGCACCCGCGGGATCGCGGCAGACAGTATTGACCGATCGTTCCAATTTATCCTACATGGAATGATCGTTCCATACCTCTCCTGAACGGAAGGCCAGCATGCAACAGGTGAGCATCCCGACACGTGAGTCCGCGCCGGCCGCGCGCGACGGTACGGGGTATCGTTTCCGGCGTTTGTCATTGCCGGTGGTGATGGACGACATGAGCTTCTCGAGCCGGGATCCGGCGCCCGGCGCCCCGGCGCCGTCCTTCGACCTGCCGACGCTCGACGGAGGTCGCTTCCGCTCCGGCGATCTCGACGGCAGCAGACCGGTGCTGCTGGTCTTCGGTTCGATGACCTGCCCGATGACGGACAACGCCGCCCCCGGTCTCAATGCCCTTCACCGCCGGTTCGGCCCCCACGTCCGGTTCGTCATGGTGGCGGTGCGCGAAGCCCATCCGGGCAGCGTCATCCGGCAACCCCAGACTTTCGAGGAGAAGCGCCGGCATGCCGGGCGGCTGCGCGATCTTCATGGCATTCCCTTCGAAATCGCCGTCGACGATGCCGATGGCACACTGCATCGGGCGCTCAGCCCCAAGCCCAATTCGGCCTATCTCCTGGGCAAGGGCGGCGTCATTCTTTTCCGCGCCCACTGGGCCAACGACAGCGCCGCGCTGGCCGAAGCCCTCGCCGCTGTCGCCGCCGGCGAACCGCTTCGGCGGACGCAAAGCCTGAAAATGGCGGGCCCGATGCTGCGCATGCTGCCCAATCTGGCCCCTGCGCTGGACCGCGCCGGCAAAGGCGCCTGGGCCGACATGTGGCGCGTCATGCCTCCGCTCGCCGCCGCCGCGCTGGTCTGCAAGACCTTGCGGATCCGCCCGCGCGCGCGGGGCTGACACCTGCTGCGCCGGACGACAAAGGCCGCCCTGTTCGGAGGGCGGCCTTTCCCGAGAGCATCGTCTCCGCCTGTTCCGGCCCCGCGTCAGTCCTCGCAACGGGCCGCTGCCCGTTCGGCGGCGATAGTCGCCTCGGCGACCACCTGGGTCAGCCGGCCGCCGTAGCCCGCGCGCACGGCACCGACGGCGAACACGCCCGGTGCGGCCGTCTCGAAGGCCGCGTCGGTGACCACCAAGCCGGCCGCGTCGCGCACCACCTCGGGTCCCAGCAAGCCGGTGTTGGGCACCAACCCCACGAACACGAACAGGCCGCGGCAGGCTATGACTTCCTCGCTGCCCGCCTCCAGGTCACGCACGCGCACGCCCTCGACACCGGCGCTGCCCAGCACCTCGACGATCTCGCTGGCCCATCGCAGGCGAAAGCGCTCGTCGTCGGCGACGCGCGACACGTAGTTGCGACGCGCGCGGAAGGTCTCGCCGCGGGTGACGATCGTCACCGCACGGGCAAACTGGCCAAGGTGTATCGCCTCCGACAGCGCCGAATCGCCGCCACCGGCCACCACCACCTCGGCGTCGCGGTAGAGGCCGCCATCGCACCAGGCGCAATGCGACACGCCGCGGCCGGCAAGCCGGGCGGCGCCGGGAACGTCGAGCGTGCCAAGCGAAGCGCCCGTGGCCACGATCACCTGCCGCGCCCGCCATTTGCCGTCGGGACCGCCGAGCGTCTTGAAGGCACCGCCCTCGACGGAGTCGATACGCGACGGCACAAGAGTGACGCCGAGCTCCTCGTTTCGGCCGAACAGGCCCGCCGCGAGTTCGGCCCCCCCCACGGGACCCGCCGCCGGCCATCCGTCGAGCGCGCCTACGTTCATCACCAGGCCGCCCGGCAGGCCGTCCTCGACGAAGTGCGCCACCGAAACGCCGGCCAACGCCGCATGATGAGCGGCCGTGAGGCCGCCGATGCCGCCGCCGACCACCGCGACGTCGAAGCTGGTTCCCGCCATATCGAACAACTCCTTACCTTGCCACTTTGGCCGCCGCGCTTTCCCTTGCATCCGCCAGGAGCGCCGCCCAGTCCACCGGCAGCCGAATCTCCCGGGTGATGCATGCTGGTGGAAAGCCCCAGGAGGGGCAGTAGGCGTTCTGCGGAATCGGGATGTCGCCGCCCGCGACCACGAGCACGATGTCGTCGGGCGTGCGCGCCGCCGGGATGTCGCCCACCTTCGCCGCTTCCTCCACCCACTCCGGCCAGCGCCGGTTGGCGACGATGCGCCGGCTCAACCAGGATTCCTCCCAGTCCGCACGCCGCCAGCGGCCGCGCTCCCACAGGAAGCGCCGCACGTCGTCCTTGGCCATCCCGCGGCGCGCGCACTCGGCCGCCACCGCAGGCGCGAGCAGCACGGTCGGGCGCCCGCTCCAGAGAATGCCGAAACCCGAGGCGGCCGAGCCCATGACGCTCGCGATCTCGGCCAGCCCGCCGGTGACGTTCATCACCGATTCCACGCGCGTGACCGTCACTGCGCTCGCTTCCGCCGCCAACCCCGCCTCGACATGCAACGGCGCCCACGGGCTCCGCGCCTCGTTCTCCGCCAGGCAGAGCGTGTAGCGGCCGGGCTGGCCCAGACCCGCAAAGGCCACGGCGCCCGGCCAACCGCCGCCGATGTTGTTCATCACCAACCGGATCGTCCGGCCGATCGCGGCATTGGCCTGCCAGCCGGGACCCAGCGCGCCGAAGCTGCCGTTGACCCCGAGTTCGCGCGCCACCGGCCCGCCGACGACCAGCAACGGCGTCACGTTCTCGTCGGTGGTCTGCACGCCGCGCATGTTGAACGCCGGATCGAGCACGCATTCGACCGCGGCCAGCACGACCGGCAGATATTCGGGGCGGCAGCCCGCCATCACGGCGTTGGCGGCGATCTTCTCGACGGTCGCCACGCCGTTCAGCGGCTCGACCTCGCCCAGCACCTCGGTCGGCGCCCGGCCGGCGAAGGCCAGCGCCTCTTTCACCCGCGCCACGGTCGGCGGCACGACCGGAAGGCCGTCGCTCCAGCCGCGCCGCAGGAAAAGCTCCTGCAGACGATCCTCGGCGCGCGGCCCGCGGATCACCTCGATGCGCTGGCGCGGGAAGTCGGCGGCGAGCGGGACCTTGGCGGCGAGGCCATGTTCGGCCGCGCGCTCTTTCAGCGTGTCGTCGATCCAGGCGCCCGTGGCCTGCTGGCCCGCCGGGAGCACGACCCAGAGGCTCGCGTCGTCGCTCATGCTCCCCTGCCCATGCCCTTGGCTCAGGCCCCCGTCCTCATGACTGGGCGTCGCGCAGCTTGGCCGGCCAGGCCTGCGGCAGTTTCACCGTCTTGGTCGTCGGGAAACCCAGCATGCCGTTGTGCACGAACAGATAGCAGTTCGAGCGCAGCGGATCGCCCGAAACCGCGATCATGATGTGCTCCGGCCTGGTCACCACCGGCACGAGGCGCTCGGGATCGCTGCCGGCGAAGGCCTTGGGGATCTTGCCCAGCCGCACCCAGTCGTTCAGCGTGCGCTTGCCCGGCACCAGGTTGGTCCAGCCCCAGAGATATTTCTCGAACAGGTGCGCCGGCATGCGCGCATTCTCGAACAGCCAGTTCTGCACGTCCTGCTTGGTCATGGTCTTGGCGATGGTTTCGGCGATCAGCGGGCTCAGCACCAGGAGCGGCCGGTAGGTGCCGGTCGCCATGCCGACGGTGAAGATGACCTCCCAGCCGGTATGCGTCACCAGCGCATTGCCGAGATAGGGCAGCAGCTTCTCGGCGCTGTCGCCGAAGACCGAGACGATGACGTTGCCGCCGGTGAAGCGCGAGATCGTGACGGCGCTCTCGCCGGGCGGCGCGCCCATGTCGGCCGCCGTCGTCGGCCACTTCATCCTCGCCAGGCTGTCCTCGTTCTCCGCCAGCACCACGCGCCAGGTATTGCCAAAGGTTCCCTTGTCGTTCTGGTGCAGCAGGAAGCCCGCGACATTGCGCAGATAGAGGCGCCAGAAACGGCCGATCGAGGTGTTGGGCTGGAAGCCGTCGCGCAGCGCGCCCTGCTCGTAGTTGAAGCCGAGCTGCTTGATCAGCGGACCGTTCAGCACGATCAGCGTCTCCGCCCCCGGCGTGTTGCCGGAATGCTCGACGCCGTACTGGGGATCGACCATCGCCTCGGCCAGCGCCACCAGGATGGGCATGTACTCCGGCCGGCAGCCGGCCATCACGCCGTTCACGGCGACGTTCCACACGGTGGCCAGCCGGTTGTCGGGCAGCAGCTTGCCGATCGCGTGGTCGGGCGGCAGATCGGTAAAGGCCAGGAACTCGGCGATCTTCTCCTTGGTCGGCGGCACGATCGGCAACCCGTCGCTCCAGCCGTTCTCCAGGAAGAGGCGATTGACCTCCTCGAAGCTGCCTTCCAGCACGATGTCCTGCGGGTCGGGATCGACGGTCGCCTGGACCGAGGCGATCTCGCCGGTGAGATTGCGGATGACGTGCTCGACCGTCGTGCCGAGCACATTTGCCCGCAGTTCCTCCGCCGTCTGGACGTCGACATGGCCCGGCACCGTCGCGAGCGCGAGGTTCGGAAAGCCCAGCCCCACGGACGTCGTCTTGGCTTGGCCGAGGAAGCCCTCGCAGCACAGCGAGGAAGTGGGTACGCCGGCCTGCTCTGCAATCGCGCTGACCCGCAACACGGCGGGTGTGCAGCTTCCTCAACACCCCATGCCGGAGACGACCGCGTCGATCTCCATCGACTTGATCTTCCCCGGCAGTTCGGCGAGCACCCGGTGCTCGTCGTCGCCATGGGTGGAGCCGAAGGCGTCGTGGTCGACGAAGGTGACGCCCGCGTAACGCTGCGACAGCTCCTGCTTGAGGATCGGCCAGATCTCGTCGCCGCGGAAGAGATCGTCCCACAGAAAGGCGATGGTCTTGCCTTCGATCGTGTCCAGCCGGCCGGCGAGCGGCTTGATCTCCACCGCCTTGGCGCTGCGCGGCCACACCACTGCATAGGTACCGCTGTTCCGTTGGGCCATGGCATCTTCCTCTTTCATCTCGGTCGTTGCGTCCTCGGTGTTTCTCGCCGGATCAGCCACGCATGGTCGTAGGCAACCACAATGCGATCTCGGGCCAGAAGCAGAGCAGGAGGATGACGAGCAGCATCAGGCCCACGTAGGGTATCGAACCGACCGCCACCTCGGAGAATTTGGCGCCGCCCGATATGGCATGAATGGTGAACAGGTTGAGGCCGACGGGCGGGGTGATCTGTCCGAGCTCGATCAACACCGTGAGGATGACGCCGAACCAGATCAGGTCGAAGCCGAACGCCTTCACCACCGGCAGCAGCACCGGCAACGTCATGTAGATCATCGAGATGCCGTCGACGAAGCAGCCGAGCACGATATAGAGCAGGACCAAGGCAATGAAGAACTCCCACTTGCCCAGCCCCATGCCCATGATCCACTCGCTCACCGTCCGGCTCACCCCGGAGTAGGTGAGCGCCGTGGACAGGATCTGGGCGCCGATGATGATGAGCGCCACCATGCAGGTGGTCTTGACCGTGGCCATCACCGACTCGGTGAAGACACGCCGCGTGAAGTTGCGGTAGCCGATCGCCAGGGCGATGGCGCCCGCCGCCCCGAGCGCGGAGGCTTCGGTCGGCGTGGCGATGCCGGAATAGATGCTGCCCAGGACCACGACCAGCAGGCCGAGCACGGGGAAGACGTGCAGGACGTCGCTGACCGGCGGCTTGCCGCCTGCCGCGTCGCGCGACGGCGCGTAGTGCGGCTTGAGCAGCAGCAGGATGGCGATGAAGATCATGAAGATCCCCGCCATCAGCAGACCCGGCAGGACACCCGCCATGAAGAGCCGCGCGATCGACTCCTCCACCAGCGCGCCGTACAGCACCATGATGATGCTGGGCGGGATCAGGATGCCGAGCGTGCCGCCGGCGGCCAGCGAGCCGAACACCGCGCGCGGCTCGTAGCCGCGCTTCAGCATCTCGGGGATAGCCACCGTGCCGACGGTGGCCGCAGTGGCGACGCTCGAGCCGGAGACCGCGGAGAACACGGCGCAGCTTGCGATGTTGGCGTGCAGCAGGCCACCCGGCAGGCGACCGAGCAGGACGACGACGCCTCTGTAGAAGTAGCTGCTGGCGCCGCTGCGCAGGATGATCTCACCCATCAGCAGAAACATCGGCACAGCGATCAGGATGTAGCTGTTGGCGTTGTTCCAGACGACCGACGACAGGGCGCCGAGCCCGAGCATGCCCTTGCTGAGATAGAGCACCAGCACGCCGCAGATGCCGAGGGCGAAAGCCGTCCATTGCCCGGCCATCAGCATAATGGCGAGGCTCGCCACGAGGATCAGCGTCAGGAGTTCGAGGCTCATGTGATCACGGGATGTTGCGGACGCGGCCAACGATCCACGCCAGGAGCTGAAGAAGCAGGACCGCCAGGCCGAGCACCATGACCGCCTGGGGTATCCATTCGGGGGTATCGAGCACGGAGACCGCGCGGGTGTCGCGGTCGAAGGCATAGATGACGTGTCGCGTGCAGACCCAGAGCAGGATCGCGGTGAACACGGTCGCGCTGAGCACGATCAGCCAGCGGATCGCCTGCCTGAGGCCGCCGGTGGCACGGTCGTAGAAGATTTCCACGCGGATGAATCCGCCCTCGCGCAGTGTCCAGGCGAGACCGAGAAAGATGGCGGTGGCGTTGAGATAGCCCGCGATCTCGTCGGTGACCAGCAGCGAGGCCTGGAACTGGCGCAGCACCGTCTCGGCACAGACGATCACCAGGATGACGACGATGGCCAGCGCCGCGAGCACGCCGCAGGCCTGGGCGATCCGTCCGACGAAGCGGTCGAGCGCGCCACGGTCCGGCGGCGGCGTCGAAGGGGAAGGCTGCACGGCGCGATCCCCGGCCGTCACTTCCCGAGCGCCGCCCGGATCTCCTTGAGCATGGCCGTGCCGTTGGCGCCCTGCGAGGCGGACCACTGCTCCCAATAGGGCTGCATCTTGGCGATCAGGGCGTCGATCTCCGCCTTGGGCGGCACGAAGAGGTCGATCTTGTATTGCGTCTTGAGAGTCTCGAGGTCCTTGGCTTCGTCGCCGAGATTGGCGGCGCGGAAACGCGGGGCAAAGTCCTTGGCTACCGTATCGAGCTTTGCGCGCGTGTCAGGGTCGAGCTTCTCGTAGGCGGCGACGTTCATCAGCGTGTAGTCGGGGCCGCCGATATGGATGTCGCCCATCCAGCCCCACTGGATGAACTCGTACCACTTGGCGCCCATCACGTTGAAGCCCGCGGTGATGAAACCGTCGGCGACGCCGCGCTCCATGGCGACCGGCACCTCGGCCGTGGTCAGGCTGACCGACGAGGCGCCGAGCTGCTTCAGCATCTCGGCCTGCTTGCCGTCGGTCGAGCGGATCTTGCGGCCCTTGAAGTCCGCGATGGTGCGGATCGGCTTGCCCTTGCCGAAGATGTTCTGCGCCGGCCACGTGTGATAGAAGAGGTTCTTCACGCCGGCCTTGGCGAACAGCGGCGCCGTGAACCTGTCGATGATCGGCCAGACCTTCTCGAGTTCCCCGGCATTGCGCACGAGGAACGGCAGGCTCGTCATCGAGGCGAGCGGTACCGTTCCGGAAATGAATCCCTGGTAGGCTTCGGCGAGCTGCACCTGGCCATCGCCCGCCGCCTTGACGACCTCGGTGGCGCGGAACGGCAGCTCACCGGCCGGCCGCACCACGATGTCGAGCTTGCCGTTGGTCGCCTTCTTCACCTCGTCCGCGAACGCCTTGTAGCGAAGCGTGATCGGATGGGTGACGCCGGTGATGGCATAAAGGTCCCATTTGGCTGGCGACTGGGCGGCGGCATGGCCGCCTGTGGCGGTGGCACCGAGCACACCCATCACGACCGAGCGTCTGCCAATCATCATCTGCATCGCGATCCTCCCTTGGCGCTGCTCTACGGCAACGACTTCATGGAAAGCTCTACGGCTTTGCCATGATTGGATGATGGCGAATCTTTTGTGATTGTACAATAGACTCTCTCATTGTATATGTACAAAAATGAAAGACCGCCGTCCACCTCGGGTCCGGGCCGTTCCCGCCGTCACACGCGCCATCGCCGTGCTTCGTCTGCTGAGCCGCAGCCGCATGCCGCTTGGCCTGCAGGCAATCGCCCAGGCTCTCGATCTCGTGCCCAGCACGGCGCTGCACATCCTGCGCGCGCTCGTCGCCGAGCAACTCGTACGCACGGATCCCCTCACCAAACGGTACAGCCTGGGCGTCGGCATGCTGCCGCTTGCGCGCGCCGTGCTGGAATACGGCGACTTTCCCAGCCTGGTGCGGCCCAAGCTCGACGATCTGTCGAGCCGCTACGGCGTCACGGCGATCGGGGTCGAGCTGCCCGATCTCGATTACATGGTCGTGGTGGCACTCGCCCGCGCGCAGACGCCGGTGCGCCTGCACGTCGATGTCGGCAGCCGCTTTCCCGCCTTGATCAGCGCCACGGGCCGTTGCCTCGCCGCCTTCAGCGAGCATCCCTGGGACGAGATCGAAAGCCGGTTTCGCCGGCTGCGCTGGCACAAGGCCCCGAGCTACGCGACATGGTGCAAGGAAGTCGACCAGGCGCGCCGTCAGGGCTTCAGCATCGATCGCAGCGACTATATCGCCGGCGTTACCATCGTGGCGGTGCCGGTGGCCAGCACGCGCGGCAAGATCGCCTATGCCATCGTCGCCGTGGGCCTCGGCAATCAGCTCGATCGCGCGACCTCGCTCAAGCTCGCCCGCGAAATGAAGATCGCCGCGCAGGAGGTGACGGCGCAATTGGTTCCGCAGTCGTAGACGGAGATCGCATGGTTCTTTGGCGCGTCGCGCCGGGCAGGTTCGTAGGCCCCGAGGCGCCCTTGAACCTCGACGGCAGACAACAAAAAAGCCGCCCTCGAGGGGCGGCTTTTTTCGAATTGGTTGCGGGGGCAGGATTTGAACCTACGACCTTCAGGTTATGAGCCTGACGAGCTACCGGGCTGCTCCACCCCGCGTCAAATCCGTGCGTGTCGCGTTGATCGTCGTCTCTGAAGAGGCTCTTCGCGCTTGGAAGACCTGGCAGCGACCTACTCTCCCGTGCCTTGAGACACAGTACCATTGGCGCTGAAAGTTTTCACGTCCGAGTTCGGAATGGGATCGGGTGTACACCCCTCGCTAGTGCCACCAGGTCGCCGAAGCGCGAAGAGGATCTGAAAGCCCGTGCTGGTTGCGCCCCCGGAAGGGCGACTACAAGGCCGGCAGCGGATGTCGACCGCTGCACGGAACGAATGAGACTCAAGCCGATCGAGCTATTAGTACCGCTAAGCTGAATGCATTACTGCACTTGCACACGCGGCCTATCAACGTGGTGGTCTACCACGACTCTCAGCGAGACCTAGTTTCGAGGCGGGTTTCACGCTTAGATGCTTTCAGCGTTTATCCC
>Ga0209514_10002497_pt1 | contig 28308 bp, 23 predicted proteins | sample Subgrocontami58m_FD_187452 | JGI IMG/M metagenome (GOLD analysis project Ga0209514, IMG submission 187452) | Subsurface groundwater microbial communities from S. Glens Falls, New York, USA - GMW37 contaminated, 5.8 m (SPAdes) (version 3) | ecosystem: Environmental > Aquatic > Deep subsurface >...
TGCGCCGAGTGGTGGACGTCATCGGTCTCATCGGCGTGGGCCATGGTGCCGTTGGCCAGCGCCGCCTGGACGGCATTCGTCCGCACCCGGCTGGCCAGCACCGTGGCAGCAGGCGCCCCCCCTTGCTGGCGGACAAAGTCGATGATCAACCGTCCAGGCTCGAGCACGGACCCCGAGAGCATGGCGCCGAGGGTGTCGAGGATGTGCAGCTTCGCCCGCTCGACCACAGCGGGCGGCACGTGGGAGGCTGGGAGCCCGGCGACGTAGGCGCAAAGCTCGCCTGTCAGGTCAGCGGCTTCGCCCACCATCTACCGTCTCGCCGCCGGCAGGCTATCCACATCCAGCCACGTCTGGACATAGATGGACCCGTAAGGCGTCACGGCGTTGCCGGGCGTGAAGGTGAAATCGCGGACCCACGGCTGCCAGAGAGCACCTGACACCAGCTCGATGCCCGGGATGTAGTAGACGTTCTGCAGGAAGTGCTCCTGGAGCTGGCGCGCCGCCGCCTTGCGGGCGTCCTCGCTCTTCCCCGTCAAGGTCGCGTCGATCAGGGCATCGAGCTTGGGATCGTTGAGCCCGACCTTGTTGTTCGGGCCCTGGGAGTGAAAGCGGTCGAAGAGGCCCTGGAACTGGGAATCGACCAGGGTCGGCAGGTTGGCGCCCTCCCATTCGCCCGTTCGCAGATCGGCCTGGTTGTACACCCCGCTCTCCATTGGCTTGAGGTTGGCAGTCAGGCCTGCGCTGCGGACCTGGGCCGCGATCACCTCGGCGAAGCGCGGAGCCGCGGTGCCGCCGCCGTTGTAGATGATGTTGAACGACAGCCCTTGAGGGTATCCCGCCTCGGCCAGGAGCCGCCTGGCTTCGGCCAGATCCGCGTCCTTCGCCGTGCGATAGCCGGGCAGCTTGCGCAGCTCCTCCTGTGGGATCGCCCATCCTTTCCTCCCTGGCCAGACCCCCGGCGTCACGTGCATGCCCTTGCCTTTCGCCAGCGCCTGGTTCATGGCCTCCCGGTCCACGGCCAGGTGAAGCGCCCGGCGGACGCGGACGTCGTCGAAGGGCGGGCGATCGAGCTTCATGATGAGGCCGAATCCATTCTCAGCGGCCAGAGTGACCATCCCGGCCTCGGGTCGTGCCGTGCGCACAGCCTCGAGCTGCGCCTCGTCCACGGTCGCCAGGAGGTCGTTCTCGCGCGCCACGAAGGCGGCGATCATCGAGGAGGCCTCCAGGCCCCAGACCTGACGCATGCTGTCCAGGTAGGGCTTTCCTGCCTGCCAGTACTCGTTGTTGCGTTCCCAAATGCTTTCGACTCCCGATCGGAACGACTTCATCTTCAACGGGCCGGTACCCATGAGCACCTTATTCAGGTCATCCCCCCGCTCGAGCACGTGCTTGGCGACGATGAGGAGATTCCTTTCGGCCAGCTCCTGAAGAAAATCGGGCGTGGCCTTCTTGAGCGTGAGCTTGACGGTGAAGGGATCCGTCACCTCCACGGTCTCGACCTGGGCCAGCCGCGCCGAGGCTGCGGCCTTCTCCTGGCGGATCCACGCGAAGGTTGCGGCGACGTCCTGGGCCGTGAAGTCCGTGCCGTCGTGCCACTTCACGTTGCGCCGGATGCTGACCAGGTAAGTCAGGTCATCGGTCTGCTTCCAACTGTCGGCGAGCCAAGGAATGACCTCCATGCTCTCCCGGTAGTCCTTGCCGGGCTCATACTGGAAGCTCAGCAGCGTCTCGTAGCCCGCCCCCGTGTGGCGGAGGATGTCCGTGCTGCCTCCTCGGTGGGGGTGCAGCGGCTGCCCGCCCTTGATGGGCGCCCACTGCAGGACGCCGCCGCGCCGGGGTTGTGCCGCGGCGGGCGGAGCGGGGGCCGCCGGGGCCGCGGGAGCGGGCTCCGCCCCAGGCGGCGGCGTAACTGGCGCGGGGGCGCACGCTCCTGCCAGCAGGGCAGCAGCCAGGCCTGCAACAGATCGCCTCCACGATGCCATGGACCTCAACTCCTCTCACTACCACCGAAGAACCTGCCACAGGGCGCGCCACTGCTCATGGGCCCCCGCTACGCGGCCACTCGTTCACAAAGTCAGGGTGACATCATCCCTTCGTCTCGTCCCCTGCCTTCGCCTCCTCGTATACCTGTGCGTCAGCCTTGGCGCGTTCCCTGCGGTACTGCGCCCTCCACTCCTGCTGGAGTGCTCTGTCCCACGCTTCCCGGTCGTTCCTGGTAGCCGCCCTCTCCAGTGCCTTGAGCACAGCGCTGGGGACCTCCGCTCCCTCCGACTCCAGCTTCAACTTCAGGTTCCGGTAGGCCCGAGGGGTGCGAGCCATGCCCCTTCCCTCGTATCTCTCCCGGTGCCTTTCCTCCCGCGGCACGTCCCGCTGCTGAAACGACACGTCGAAGATCTCTCTCTGGAAATTCGACCCCGTGAACCCCATCAGGTCCATGGCTGCATAGACGTCCTCCTTGGCTCTGCGGTTGCTGCTGGTGGGGTTTTCCGCGACACGCTCGGCGTAGGCCAGAGTCTCTCTTTCCAGGGTTGCGAAGTCGGGATAGATGCGGCTCACCATGTGGAAGTCCATCAATTCTCGAGCCGTCAGAAAGCGATGCTCGAACTTGACCTCGAGGATCTTCCGGGCACCCATGTCCCACAGAGGCATGACGTCCGAGGGCAGGAACAAGGCATCCTCTGTAGCAAAGACGAGGTCCATCGATCGAGCTATGTTGAATCCCCTGAAGATGGCGTAACCATGCACCATGGCGATGGTAGGCTTTGGAATACGCCGGATCTTAAGGATCCATTGATCATGGATATAATAGTCGTGCTCCGTCCAGTAGCGGCGCCATACCTCACGTTCGGAGCCCCACTGCTTCATGAGCTCGTCAGGCGTCTTTTCGTCTACCAGTACAGGTGCCGACTCTGGCGTAAGCCCAATAGCATCGTCTCCCGCGGAGAAGCAGTCGCCCGCTCCCGACAGGACTATCACACGGCATTCTGGATCATGGGTGGCCCGATCGAAGGCGTTCTCCATCTCGCGAAACAGAGGATGACTGAGGGCATTCCGGTATCGTGGCCTATTCAGGATTATGCGAGCTACTCTCCCTGGCTGGTATATGATGCGCTTGTATTCCTCGGTGTTTACCATGCCTTCCTCCCAATATCTCTTTCTGTCGCCTTTTATCGCCGTGCTGCCGGCATTCGATCCACATCCAGCCACATCCACGAAAGGCTATCCTGAGCAAGCTGGAGACCGCTGCTGCCGGAATGGTTGATGCCTGAAGCAACCCATGGCTGCCAAAGAGCCGCATTCACGAGCTCGATAGTGGGGATATAGTACATTTGCCCAAGCAGGTACTCCTGCAATTCTTGCACCACCTTCCGGCGGGCATCCTCATTCCCCCCGGAGAGGGAGGCCTCGATCAGGGCGTCCAGCCGGGGGTCGCTCAACCCCGTCCGGTTATTCGGCCCCTTCGAATGCAGGCGGTCGTAGAGGCCACGAGAGCGCGAATTGACGCCGGTGGGCAGATTCCCACCCTCATAGGCGCCCGTCCGCAGGTCGGTGTCGTTGTAGACGCCGCTCTCCATGGGCCTGAGGTTGGCCGCTACGCCGACAGCGCGGAGCTGATCCGCCAGCACCTCGGCGATGCGCGGCGGGCCCAAGCCGCCAGCGTTATAAATGACCTCGAAACTGAAGCCACTGGGGTATCCCGCCTCGCCCAAGAGGCGCTTCGCCTCGGCCAGGTCCTGGGCCTTCGGAGCGCGGAACCCCGGCAGCTTCTTCAGCTCGTCCTGGGGCATGGCCCAGCCCTGCCGACCGGGCCAGACGCCGGGCGTAACGAAGACGCCGCGCCCCTGCGTGAGCGTCTGGACCATCGCCTGGCGATCCGTGGCCAAACTGATGGCCCGGCGCACCCGCACGTCGTCGAAGGGAGGACGGTCCAGCTTCACGAAGAGGCCGAAGCCGTTGTCATTAGGTTTGGTGTAGAAGCCCGCATCCGGTCTCGCCTTGCGGATGACGTCCAACTGGGTCATGTCGACAGTCACGAGCAGATCGTTCTCGCCGGCGACGAAGGCCGCCACGGCGGCCGACTCCTCGAGGCCCCAGACCTGGCGAACGCCATTCATATAGGGCTTGCCAGGCTGCCAGTAGTCGGCGGAACGGTCCCAGAGGGTCTCGACCCCGGAGCGGAACGACTTGACCCTGAAGGGCCCCGTGCCAACGAGCACCTTGTTCAGGTCGTCGCCTCGCTCGACAACATGCTGCGGCACAATCAGGTTGGTGTTCTCAGCCAATTCATCCAGGAAGTCCGGAGTGGGCGCCTTCAGGGTAATCTTCAAGACAGAGGGACTGGTAGCCTCGATCTTGGCGGCCGCCGCGGTCCGGGCTGAAGCCGGCAGCTTCTCCTGGCGCAGCCAGTTATACGTGAACGCCACATCGGCGGCGGTAAGTTCCACCCCGTCGTGCCACTTGACACCCTGCCGGATGTTGAAGATCCACGTCACGTCGTCGGGCTGCTGCCAGCTCTCCGCCAACCAGGGGACAATCTCGAAGGTCTCGCGGAAATCCTTGGCCGGTTCATACCGGTAGCTCACCAGGGTCTCGTAGCCAGGCCCGGCGTGGCGCATGATGTCGCTCGTGCCACCGCGATGCGGATGGAGCGTTTGTCCGGGTTTGATGGGCGCCCACTGGAGAAGGCCACCACGCTGGGGCGCCGGCGGCGCCGGAGCCTGGGGCTGAGCGGCCGCCGCGGGAACCTGGGGCGCCGGCTGCGGCCCTCCGGCCGCCGGGGCGCACCCCGCCAGGAGGAACGCCGCCCCCGCGGCCACGAATGCTGGATTGGAGATCCGCATCGGACTTGCCTCCTTTACAACAGTCTGCCGGTCGTCACACGTGCGGACCGGGAGCCCAATTGCCGCCATATGGACGGGGCTTTCCCCCGGTGGGCGCCCCTATGATGCTCTTCTTGCCTGAGCACCTGCAACTGAGAGATCCGGCTAACCGAGCAGCGGCTACCGTCAATTGCACAGAGGCAACACCTCCTGAGCAAGCTGAGCCAGTTGTCTTTCCAGTTGTCCGGGCGGCGCCTCGACGCTCAGGATGAAGTGTTCCACTCCGGCGCTCGCGAACTCCTGAATCCTGGAGACCATCTCCCCAGGAACACCCAGGATGTCGTACCCCTCGATCCTCCGGGACAGGTTGCGTCCATAGCGCAGCCGAACCGTTGCCTCCCCCAGCGCTTCCTCGTAGCTGTCACGCAACCAGACATGTGTATTGTATCCCCAGGCCAACCGGGAGACGTCCCGGGCAACCTCCAGGGCGAATCGTTGCACCAGATCCACGCTCTCCCGATACATCTGGGGCGTCATGTAGTAGGGGCACCAGCCATCGCCGTACCGGGCGGCCCGCTTGATGGCACCCGTCCGGCTCTTGTAGCGCGGCCTCCCATCGGGCCCCGCCTCGATCCCGCCAGGTCGACCGCCGACCCAGATGGGAGGACACGGCTTCGTCGCCGGCTTGGGTTCCATGACGATCTCGTTAAACCGGAAGAAGCGGCCTTCATGGGAGGCTGTGGGTTGGGTCCAGAGATTCCTGATCACCTCGATGGCCTCATCGGCCCGTCGCCCGCGCTCGGAGACCGGGAGGCCGAAGGCCTCGAACTGCTTCGGGTACTCGCCACCGATTCCCACGCACATGATGGCCCTTCCCCCCGCGAGATGGTCCAGAGTTCCCCACTGCTTGGCGATCCAGGCGGGATTGTGGAGCGGCAGGAGCAACACGTTGCTGCCGATGCTGATCCGGCTGGTCCCCGCGGCGGCGAAGCAGAGGCCGACCAGCGTGTCCCAACTGGGGCTGCGGCTTGTGGGCGACTCCCCCATCCAGAAGCTGTCGAACCCCAGCTCCTCCACGCGCCGAGCGAAGTCCCGGGGATGCCGCAGTTCGCGGGACCGCTGGTAGACGATGCCGAACTTCAGCCCGGCCACGGCGACAGACGCGCTCCCCGGACCGGGCTCAGACCAGCGGCCGCGAGCTGATCACGGCGCCATCCTCGAGCGCTCGGATCTCCTCTGGCATCAGGCCGAGCAACTCGGCGAGGATGTGTCCGTTGTGCTCACCAAAGCACGGGGCAGGCCGGCGGATGGGCAACGGTGTGCCGCCAAGCAGCCACCCTGCCCGGGGCAGCAGCGCCGCTCCCGCCTCGGGGTGCACCACGCCCTGAAAGAAGCCGCGCTCGCTCAGGTGGGGATCGTCCATCACCTCTCCAGCGTGGAGAACCGCGCCGGCTGGAACCGCAGCCTCCTGGAGCATGCTGGTGACCTCCCGATGGTCCCGCTCCGCTGTCCAACCCTCGATCAGCCGATCCAGCTCGTCCTCATGGAGGCGGCGCCCCTCGACGGTGGCGAAACGCTCGTCCGTCTCCCAATCGAGGCGTCCAACAGCCTGGCAGAGGCGCCGCCACTCGGCGTCGTTACGGACAGCGATGACCACCCAGGCGTCCTCTCCGGCACAGCGGTAGCACCCGTGCGGGACCATCTGCGAGTGGCGGTTCCCCATACGATCGGGAGAGCGGCCGGTGACAGCGTGGTCGACGATGGCTTCCCCCACCAAGAGAGCGGCGGCTTCCAGCATCACCGACTCCACATGCTGGCCCCTGCCTGTGCGACGACGATGGTGCAAGGCCACCAGGGTGGCGAACGCGGCGGTGAGGGAGTTGGTCTGGTCGTAGTACCAGCCGGATATCTTCATCGGCGGGCCGCCCGCGTAGCCGGTCAGATGCTGCAGGCCGCTCATGGCCTCGGGGACGGGACCGTTGGCCACGTAGTTGCGGTAGGGGCCTGTCGCACCGAAGCCGGGCATAGAGACCATGATGAGACCGGGGTTGAGGACTTGCAGAACCGAGTAGTCGAGGCCGAAGTTGCCCATCACTCGCGGACTGTAGTTCTCGATGACCACATCGCTGACGGCAGCCAAGCGCTTGAAGATGGCCACGCCGCTGGGTTTGGCCAGATCGAGGGCGATGCCCAGCTTGTTGCGGTTCACCTCGTTGAACCGGGTCCCCTGATTGTATGGGCGGTCTCCCGGGCCACCAGGAGGGTAGTCCTCCCGATCGCGGCCGCGGAGAGGCCCACGGTAACGATCGTAGCGGGTGGGCCCCTCGATCTTGATCACCTCGGCCCCCATGTCCGCCAGGAGCTGGGTAGCGTAGGGGCCCGCCGCAATCATGGTGAGGTCGAGCACGCGCACGCCGTCCAGCGGCAGGCGCAGTGACATCGGCGGGGACTGGCTCGCGGTGGCGGTCAGATCACACCCCCGTCCCGCAGGCGGGCCACCTCTCCAGAGTCGTACCCCAGCAGGCCACCGTAGATCTCCTCGTTATGCTCACCGAGGAGGGGGGCGGCGCTGGTCGTCCACGGGCTCTCGCTCAGTCGAGCCGGCGGACCGGGCTGGCGCACGAGGCCTGCCACGGGATGCGAGGCCTCCTGAAAGTAGCCTCTCTGACCCAACTGCTCGTCCTGCAGCACCTCGCCGACGCTCAACACCGGCGCGAAGGGCATGCGAAGCGCCTGGGCCCGGTGGAAGATCTCGAGCTTATCGTGGCTCGAAAGCCACGGCTGCATCAGTGCGTCGATCTCGGCAGCCTGGGCCCGCTGAGCTGCCTTCAGAGCGGGGTCGGCCAGCCGAGGCTCCTCCATGAGGAGGGCAACATCCTCCCAGTGGTAGCCACTGCTCCCAACATGGACGAAGCCGTCCTGGCAGGGGAGAGTCGTGTCCGGATAGTGGCCGGTGGGTCCGTGGCCGGCGATCCGCTGCCCCTCCCGGCGCACGATCTTCCCGTGATAGCGATACATCTGAGGGTAGGAGTGCATCTGGAAGGCGACGCTTTCCATCACAGAAACGTCGACGTGCTCGCCGACACCCGCCTCCTCACGCTGGTAGAGGGCGGTAAGGGTCGCGACTGCCGCGTGCAGTCCCGCCTGGTAGCTCGCCTGAGGCCCCCACGGCTTGAGCGGCTCGCGATCAGGCTCCCCCACCAGGTACAGCAGACCTCCCAGCGCCAGACATACCATGTCGGTGGCCCGGTAGTCTCGATACGGCCCCGTTTGTCCGAAGCTGGAAACGGACGTCATCACGAGGGAAGGGTGAAGGGAACGGAGCACCTCGAATCCGAGCCCGAGACCGGGCAGGACCCGGGGGCTGAAACTCTCGACGACCGCATCGGAGAGACCCACCAACTGGAGCAAGAGCCGCCGACCCTCGATCTTCTTGAGATCGAGGGTGATGCTCTTCTTCCCGGTATTGAGGTGGAGAAAAAGGCTGCCTCTTTCGGCGTGCACCTCTTGGTCAGGGGCGAGCGCGAAACGCCGGGTGGGGTCACCGACCCCGGGGCGCTCGATCTTGATCACCTCGGCGCCGAAGCCAGCCAGGAGCTTGGTGCAATACGGTCCGGCAACGTGCCAACTGAGATCCAAGACGCGGAATCCGGCAAGCCCACCCGCGTTCACTCTAGCCTCCCGCGCCGGCGCTCAAGACCCATGAGACCAAGCCATGGTCCTTCGTCGTACTACGACCGAGCCGGCTCCTCCCCGATCGGGATCGTCAGCGCGAGGGCTTGCGACGTCGGAACGTAGACCGAGTGGGGCGCCACGCCACCGGCCACCAGGATAACGATGTCTTCCGGGACCTTGGCGGGATAGATACGGCCGTTCACCGCCCAATCCCAGCGAGCCATCCGTCCTGCTTGGGCCTCCCGCGAAAAGGCGGCTACCGGCACGCCACTGTGCTCCCAGAGCCACTGCTTCACGGCCGCCTTGTCGAGCCCCTCGCGGGCCACAGTGGCGGCCTGCTCGGGGCTGAACACCATGACGGGCTCGTCGCCGGCGTTCTGGATGTTGCTCGTTCCGAGGGCCGTCATGGTACCAGCCATGGTGGTGAGTACGCCCTCCGCCGACTGGCTATAGAAGTCCTTGATGTTGACGGTGCCGTTGGCGCCAAAGAGGCTGACCATGCTCTGCTCAGCCCTGAAACCCCGCTCGACGTGGAAAGGCTCCCAGGGGTTCTCCTCCTCGTTCTCCCCGAAACAGAAGGTGAACTTCCCCGGCTGGCCATGGGTGGCCTTGTCGATCTCGCCGGGTCGGCCACCCCCAATGTTCAACAGGAGCAGCCGGACCGCCCGGCCGATGGTGGCGTTGGCCCGCCATCCGGGACCCATGCAACCGGCGGTAGAGTTGATCTGCAGCCGGTGGCGCAGCGGGCCATTGATGACGAGCATGGGACAGATCGGGTTCGTGGTGGCCTGCAGACCATACAGGTTGAAGCGGGGATCGGCCAGGCCGCGGGTAGCCGCCACCAGGAGGGGCATGTACTCGGGCCTGCAACCGGCCATGACCGCGTTGACCGCAATCTTCTCGACCGTGGCCTCTCCCTTCAGGGGGTCGAGAACCCCCACGAGCTCGTTCGCGGGGAGGGTCGTCCCCGCGAGCATCGCCGCGATGCGCTCCGCCGTCGGCGGCACCACCGGCAGACCATCGGTCATCCCCTGTTCGTACAGGAAGTCATTGATGCCGTCGAACGAGTCCTCGACCTGGAACCGCTGCGACGACAGGACGGTCTGCGGCTTCGCGTCCCGCGGCATGGGCTACCGGCGGTCCGAGGGGAGCAGAGCCACGTCGATCCAGGTCTGACTGGCTTCCATGTTGTCCAGGATGGGTCGCAGGTTGTCCGTTCGCGGCTGGTGGAGCCACGGCTGCCACACCCGGTAAGAGGCCAGCTCGATGGTCGGGATGACATAGTACCCTTCCAACAGAGCGTACTGCAGGTCGAGCACCGCCCTGCGACGCACTTCAGGGTCCATGGAGCTGCGAATGGTGTCTAAAGCGGCGTCGGCGCGCGCGTCAGCCAGGCCAATCTTGTTCACCGCCCCCTTTGAATGGTAGTAGTCGTGGATCTTCCCTGCCTCGTCGTTATTGCCCGAGAGCGTGAAGATCACATCATAGTTGCCGTCGCCCTCTTTGGTGCGGAACTCAGGGCCGGGCAGCCCCTGCAGGGTCATGTCGACACCGATGGAGCGCACCTGCCCGGCGAAGGCCTCGGCGATGGGCGGCGTGCTGAAGAAGGTGGAGGGATAGACCACCGTAAGCTTCAGTCCCCCGCCGTAGCCCGCCTCGGCCAGCAGCCGCTTCGCCTCGGCAATGTCCGGTCCCTTGGGCTGGCGATACCCGGGCAGCTTCAGCAGCTCCTCCTCGGGGATAGCGTAGCCTATCTTGGTGCCCGGGATGGCTGGCGGATTGATCACCCCTTCGCCGAAGGTGAGCTGCTGGATCATCGCCTGGCGGTCGATGGCCAGATGGATCGCCTTGCGCACGCGCACATCGTTGAAGGGCGGGCGATCGAGTTTGGGGTAGAGCACGTTGCTGTAGGTCGGCTGCATCGCCCGATACTGGGTCGCCGGGTAGGCGCGGACGATCGGCTCCAATTGGGCCTTGCTGTTCAGGACGATCTTGTCGGTCTGTTTGGCGATGAAAGCAGCCGCCTGCGCAGAGTCGTCCACGCCGGTCTTGATGCTCACGCCGTCAAGGTAGGGCCGTCCGGGCTGCCAATAGCCGTCGAAGCGGCGGTATAGCAGTTCCTTGCTCAGGTCGAGAGATTCGGCTCGGAAGGGCCCGGTTCCCAGCACGACCTTGATAATGTCGTCGCCTCGGTCGAAGAGGTGCTTGGGAAGGACCATGAGGTCGGGGTCGGCCAACCCGCGCAAGAAGAACGGGGACGGGGTCTTGGTGACCATCCGGACGGTGCCCTCGTCGATAGCCTCCACCTGGGCGAGGTCCTTGCGCACGGAGAACCCCTTGGAGATGCGGTTGGCCGGATCTTGCATGAACCGCTGGGTGAACACCACGTCCGCGGCCGTGAAGGGCTGGCCGTCATGCCAGCGGGCGCCCCGCTGCAGGGAGAAGACGTAGGTAGTCTCGTTGGGCTGTTCCCAGCTCTGGGCCAGCCACGGGATCACCTGGAAATCGGCGTCATGGGGCCTGTCCTCGAAGGTCTGGAAGGAGAGCAGGCTCTCGTAGGCCGGCCCGACCGTGGCACGCTGGTCGGCGGCAGAGCCGAGCAAGGGGTGGAGATTAGGGGCGACGGCCTTCTGCAGCATCACCATCACGCCGCCGCGCTTGGGCTGTGGCTCCGACGGAGCCGGTCCCGTGGAAGGGCTGGCCGACTGGCCGGGCTCAGCCTGCGGCGCGGCCGCAGGCGCGCAAGCCAGCGCGAGGAAGAGAGTGGCCGCTGTCGCCACCACCGCTTTGTGGTTCATGCCCGCCTACTCCTATTGACTTGACCTGTCTTCGTGCTAGGCCGGCAGAGGCCGGCCGGCTGACTTTCGGAGGTTCTCCACCAGATCGGCGGCCAAGCGCTCGGCGATGGGCTGCGCTTGAGCCTGCGGAAGCTGCCCGTACGGATGCTTGAGGGTAAGAAAGCGGAGATCCGGGACACCCCAAGCCTTGGCCTCCGCCTCCCGCATGGCCACGAAAGCGTCGGTCGTATAGGTGATGACCGGGATGCCCCGCTTCTCCAGCTCGGCTGCGTCGTGGACACTCCACGACGTGCAGGAACCTCAGTCACCGAGGGCGTTGATCACCAGGTCACAGCGGGAGAGATCGGCCATCTGCTGGGGCGTCGGCGCCGCTCCCGTGCGGGGCTTCCAGGCGCGGACGATCTCGCCCACATTGAACGCCTGTGCGATCGCCGCTTCGGCGGCGGCGAGGAGGACCTCGGCATTGGGCTTATCGTTATTGAGCAGGCCTACGACCTTGCCGTTCAGGTCGGCCGGCAACGGACTGAGGGCCTGGGCGGCGATGCTGCTCTCGGCGCGCGGACTGAAGATCTCGATCAGAGCCATCCTGTCCTCCTCTGAAAACTCGCGGCGGTCAATCCCCGATGGGACGAATCGCCTGGCTGGTGCATGAGATGTACTCCGAATGGGGCCCCACACCGCCGGCGACCAGGATGCGAAAGCTCTTGGGGCCTTCGGGGCCAGGTGCCGGCCGCACTACTCCGTCTTTGGCCCACCCCCAGCGCTCTATGCGGCCGTGCTGCATCTCCTCCGAGAAGTGGGCCAGGGGCACGCCGCTGTGCTCATACAGGTACCCTTTTGCCTCGGCCTTGGAGAAGCCAGATCGCGCCACGATGCCGGCGTGCTCGGGACTGAACACGATCATCGGGGCTTCGAAGGGACGCTGTGTATTGTGCAGCGAGACACCGTTGACGGTCTGCGCGAAGCAGCGCAGCATAGCGTCTCCCCGCTGGGTCACGATGTCCAGCATATCAGCGTCGCCATGGACGGCGAAAACGGCGACGGTGCTCTGGTCGGGCGCGAAGCCGTACTCGACATGGAACGGCTCCCAAGGGCTTTCTTCCTCGTTTTCGCCAAAGCAGAATGTGTACTTGGCGGGCTGGCCGTGGGTGGCTTTGTCGATCAAGCCGGGGATGCCTCCGCCGATGTTGAGGAGGATGAGTCGGATAGCGCGCCCCAGCGTGGCGTTGGCCCGCCGCCCGGGGCCCATGCAACTCGCGCCGCAGTTCACGTCGAGCTGATGGCGAATGGGCCCGTTCAAGACCAGCATGGGTCCCACCGGGCTAGTCGTCGCCTGCATGGTGTAGGCGTTGAATTCGGGCTCTATCAGCGCCTCGACGGCGGCGATGAGAACGGGCATGTACTCGGGCAGACAGCCGGCCATCACTGCGTTGATGGCGATCTTCTCCACCGTAGCCTCGCCCTTGAGGGGGTCGAGGGCGCCTAGCGTTTCGTCGGAAGGACGGCGGGTACCATGCAGCATGGCGACGATGCGAGGCTCGGTGGGCGGCACAACGGGCAGGCCATCGGTGCAGCCCTGGTCGTACAGGAGCTGGTTGACAGCCTCGAAGGAGTCGTCAACCGAGAAGCGTTCCGATCGGAGGGCAACGTCGGTCACGTCTGCCACCTACGCCGGCAGAGGCCGGCGGCTGGCCTGGCGCAACTGATGGAGTAAGCCACCGGCCAGGTGCTCGGCGATGGGCTGGGCCTCCGCCCGCGGGAGCTGGCCGTAGGGGTGCTTCAGAGTGACGAAGCGAAGACCCGGCACACCCCAGGCCTTGGCCTCGGCCTCGCGCATCTTCACGAACGCGTCGGTCGTGTAGGTGAAGACCGGCACCCCACGCTTCTCCAGCTCGGCTGCGTCGTGGACACTCCACGATGTGCAGGACCCTCAGTCGCCCAGGGCATTGATGACCAGGTCACACCGAGAGAGGTCGGCCATCTGGGCCGGCGTCGGGGCCGCCCCGGTCTGAGGCTTCCATGCACGCACGATCTCGCCGGGCCGAAAAGAGCCTGTGATGGCCTGCTCGGCGGCATCCAGAAGGATGTCCGCGTTGGGCTTGTCGTTGTTCAGAAACCCGATCACCTTGCCGTTCAGGTCAGCCGGCAACGGGCAAAGCTCGCGAGCGGCAACACGGCTCTCGGCCAGCGGGCTGAAGATCTCGATGAGCGCCATTCCTACCTCCTACCATACGGATAGCTATCCGAAACCCGATCATGTCGGTGCGAGGGGACTGAATGTCAGAATTGGGCTAAGGTACGCGCCTTTGCCCCGCCCGTCAAGCCCAGAACGGATATACTGCGGAGTTGCCAAGACTAAGGGGCGGCCGGAACGGGCGCTCCGAGGACCACGCCGACCTCGTCCTCGCCCACTTCGAACTGCGTGCCAAAGGCAGCGGAGATGTCCCGCATGTGCCCGACCACGTCTTCGGCCTCAGCAGGGCGCATGAAGGCTGGCGGGCCGTGACCGTCAATGCGTCCAGGGACGAAGGAGACCCTCCGGATGGCCCCATCTCGGACGAGACACCGGAGGAGCATCGTCATGAGCATGCGCCCGGGACGGAAAGAGCCGAGGTCATGGACGTAATTGGCTAACGAATAGACGATGGCTTTGCCCTTGTATACCTCGATGGGCTGAAGGACATGAGGATGATGTCCAACCACCAGATCGGCCCCGAAATCGATAGCCTTGCGGCCCATCTCCATCTGATACCCAACCAGCTCGCCGGTGCCTCCGGTTGCCGGCGAGACACCCCAATGCCACGAGACGATCACCACATCTGCCTGCGCCCTCGCAGCTTGGATATCCTCCTCCAGGGCAGCGACGTCCATCGGATTCGGGAACGTGTGAATAATCGGCGGCGACCCGGGGACCTCGTTCAGCCGAGGCCGCGGCTCGTAGGCAGTAGTGACCCGGAAGGTGGCTGTGCCGCCCCGATCCGGGGTGGCGCCCGCATCGACAGCACCCACTGACGCCCGGCAAACGAAGGCAACCTTCGTTCCTTTGCGCTCGATGATCGCCAGCCGGCGGGCCTCCGCGAGGTTGCGCCCACCTCCACCGTAGACGACGCCGGCCTGGTCCAGGAGATCCAGGGAGCGCAGGAAGGGGTCCAACCCGTGGTACATGCTGGGGTTGTTGGCGACGTTCAGGACGTTGAAGCCGGCCCGCAGATACGCGGGCAGGATCCACTCGTCCGTGCGGGGCCGAGGGTCGCGGTCATGGGGCGACAGATACTTGGCGTCTGCGATGACGGTCTCCAGGTTACAGAAGGCGATGTCGGCATCCTTCAGCAGAGGGAGCGCGGGCGCGAAGGCCGAGTCTGGATCCGACCGCTGAACGTACACGTCACCCACGAAGACCATAGTCAGGTCAGGCATGCTGGTTGCTCCTTGTGCCCCCCAATATCGACGATGCGTGCTCGATGGTCTGGCTGGACTCGTCGGCGGTCGTGGAAACCATTGTAGCCGACGAACGGCCGAAAGGTGTTGTCTTCGGCGTAGAATACGTTCTTGCGCGCTGGGGCGAGGTCGCACCCGGTGGCGTGCGGGGGGAACGAGGGTGACGCTTCTTCTGACCAACGATGAGGTCGAGCGCGTGCTCGACATGCGCGCCAGTCTGCAGGCGTTGGAACCTGCCTATCGCGACGTGACGGAGGGACGCGCCGTGATGCGGCGGCAGAGCCAGACCTATCTGTCCGGGCCGCTGCCGCAGAGCAGCTATTGCCTGAAGACAGTGGAAGGGGGATCCGAGGCGCTGGGGGTCATGGCCATCCGGCTGACCTCGGACGTGCTGCGCGGCCGCCAGGTGGGCGGGAAGCTACGGCGCGAGAAGGTGCCGGCCGCGCCCGGCGGCAGCTTCCTCGGGCTCGTGCTGCTGTTCAGCCTTTCGACAGGCGAGCTGTTGGCCATCATCCCCGACGGCATCATCCAACGGCTGCGGGTGGGGGCCACCAGCGCCCTGGCCGCCGACCGGCTCGCCCGGCCCGGCAGCCCATCGGTGGGCCTGATTGGGGCGGGCAACCAGGCCGAGGCCCAGCTCAGGGGCTTGGCCTGCGTACGCAAGCTGGCGCACATCCGCGTCTACAGCCCGACGCCCGAGCACCGCACCGACTTCGCGACGCGCCTGGGGAGGGAGCTGGATGTGCCCATGGAGGCCGTCCCCAGCCCCAGCGAGGCGATCGAGGGCGCCGACATCGTCGTGACCGCGACGAACAGCGGCGATCCGGTGCTCGACGGGGACTGCCTCCGCCCGGGCATGTACGTGGGATTCATTCGCGAGTTCGAGGTGGACGACGCAACCCTCGGGCGAGCCGACGTCCTGGTCGTGCACACGCAGCAGGGAGACATCGACCACTACACGCCCCGCGGGCGCGAAGACCTGGCCCAGCTCCAACGCGGGCGAGGGTATCCGTGGCATCGCCACCCGGAGCTGGCCGACCTGGTGGCGGGGCGCGTCCTCGGCCGCACCGATGGAGCGCAGCTCACGATGTTCATGAACAACTTCGGTGTGGGCATCCAGTTCGCCGCCCTCGGCGCCCACGCCTGGCGGGAGGCCCGAGCCTGCGGGCTGGGTCGGGAGATCCCGACCGACTGGTTTCTCGAGGATCTCCAACCCTAGGCGTCCATGACCTACGATGCCATCGTCGTTGGAGCAGGCCCGGCCGGCTCGTTGGCCGCCCGTAGCGCCACTTTCCGTCCTTGCGCCCGTTGCGGGAGTGTGTATACTAAGCCAACTTTCGTGGGTCCGCCCAGAACGACCCCGAAAGTCGAGGTACTCTAGGGAGAGACGAAGCGTCCGAGCAGAGCCGAACAAGCATAGCCGGCTAACCGGCGTTCTGTAGCCGCGGGAAGGGGGAAGACCATGAACCGCAGCGTTCGCTTTTTCCTTGTACCCTTGATGGCAGGGTTAGCGCTGGCGTGTGCCTCGACACCCGGCGGGCCACCCGCGCCGCCGGCGGCTCCAGGCAGTGCGCCCGCCGCCGCTCCTGCCCCCGCCACCAGGCCGGCCGAGCAGCCCCAGAAGGGCGGCATCTTCCAGTTCGCCGCCAACAATCCTCCGGTCAGCCTGAACTGGTACAAGCGGGGCTCCATCTTCGAGTACATCACCCTCGGCCCTGTGTTTCAGAACACTCTCTCCACGAAGGGCTGGGACACCGCCGGATTCGAGTGGGAGATCGACAACCAGGCCGCTCCCTGGCTGGCCGAGAGCTGGACTCAGGAAGGCCCCACCAGCTACCTCTTCAAGCTCCGCCAAGGGGTGAAGTGGCACGACGGCGAGGAGTTCACTGCCGACGACATCGTCTTCACCTACAACTGGGTCCGCGAGCCTCAAAACGCCTTCCCCAACTCCAGCCGCATCCGTCAGATGGATCGGGTGGAGAAGCTCGACCAGTACTCGGTACGGATCACCACCAAGGTCGCCTTTGCCGAGTTCCTGGAGCAGCTCGCCGGCCTGGAGATGAGGGTGTTGCCGAAGCACGTCTTCGACAAGGGCATCGACTTCGCGAAGCTCGAGGGGGTCGTGGGTACCGGCCCCTTCAAACTGAAATCCTACGACGACAAGGCCAAGGCCATCCTCGTGCCCAATAACGACTACTGGGAGAAGGGACGCCCCTACGTCGACGAGATCCGCATCTTCTACGGCCTCGACTCATCGGCCGTTCAGGCAGGCCTCGCGGCAAGGGAGCTGGACGTATTCAATTTCTCCGACGAGAGACAGTTCGAGGCCTTGCGCCGGTCGATTCCGGACCTGCAGTTCGGCACTAATCCTGGCCCTTACAGCTTTGGCCTCTTCTTGCAGATGGACAAACCGCCGCTCAACGACCTGCGCGTCCGGAGGGCCATCCACCTGGCCATCGACCGCCACGGCATGCTCAAGAGCCTCACCGGTGGCAAGGGCATCATCAATCCCCCGCCCCCCATACCGGGCAAGAAGGTGGGCTGGGGCATCAGCCAGGAGGAGCTGTTCAAGCTGCCCGGCTTCAACCCCGCCACGCGCGAGCAGGACCTGGCCGAAGCCAGGCGGCTCCTGGGGGAGGCCGGCTACGCCTCCGGCCTGAAGCTGGGCCTCATGGCGGACGCCGGGCAGCGCACCACGGCCCTCACCACCGAGCCGATCGCCGGCATGCTCAAAGCCGTCGGGATCGACACCGAACTCCAGTCCCTCGAGTCGGGCATTTTCCAGACTCGCCGCAAAGACCGAGAGTTCGACCTGCAGAACGACTCGCGCGCCGCGACCATGCTGCCGGACGCCCCTCTCTGGGAACGCTTCCACTCGACGGGCGTGCTCAACAAGTACGGGATCAACGACACCAAGCTGGACTCCCTCATCGATGCCCAGACACGCGAGCTGGACGTGGCCAAGCGGAAAGCCCTCCTGCGCCAGATCCAGGACCACATCATGCAGAACGTCTACTTCGTGCCCACCATCGACCTGGCCTTCTTCGAGGTCTGGCAATCTTATGTCAAGGGTTATGTCTTCAACATAGGCGCCCAGCCCCATCTCCTGGACGCCGGTCAGATGTGGCTCGACCAGGCCAAGATGCCCAAGCGCCAGTAGGCGTCACCCATCCGCTGCTAGCGGTCCCTGACCTCGATCATGGGGCCTGCCGCTGGCTGGCCTGTGACGCTCAGGCACACGCTTTCAGGGGAAGGGGAACCACTATGGATAGCATGTTTCGCTCCACCTGTATCAGCCTGGTCGCGATCCTCGCCTTGGCCTGCGGCCCGTCCCCGGGTGGGGCGCCCGCACCTCCGGCCTCTGCCCCAGCCGCACCCGCTCCAGGGGCTGGGCCGGTCACGCAGGCCCAGCGCGGGGGCATCTTCCAGTTCGCCGCCAACAGCCGCCCTGTGAGCCTTCTCTGGTACCAGGGGGGCACCATCCAGCAGTACATGACCCTCGGCCCCATCTTCCAGAACATCCTGGCCACGAAGGGCTGGGACACGCCGGGCTTCGACTGGGAAATCCAGAACGAGCCCGCACCATCGCTGGCCGAGAGCTGGACTCAGGAGGGCCCCACCAGCTACCTGTTCAAGCTGCGCCAGGGAGTCAGGTGGCATGACGGGGAGGAGTTCACCGCCGACGACGTGGTCTTCACCTACACGTGGGTCCTGGATCCGCACAACTCCTTCGCGAACTCTAGCCGGATCCGCACGATTGACACGGTCTCGCAGCTCGACCGGCACACGGTGCGTATCACGACGAAGACCCCCTTCTCGGAATTCCTGCAGCAGCTCGCCGGGCTTGAAATTCGGGTGTTGCCCAAGCACGTCTTCGTCAGAGGCGGCGACTTCACCAAGCTCGAAGGAGTCGTCGGCACCGGCCCGTTCGAGCTGAAGACCTTCGACGACAAGACCAAGGCCGTCCTGGTGCGCAACGACGACTACTGGGAGAACGGACGGCCATACGTCGACGAGATCCGGATCTTCTATGGCCTCGATGCCTCGGCCGTCCAAGCGGGGCTGGCCGCCCGCGAGTTGGACGTGTTCAACTTCTCCGACGAGAGGCAGTTCGAAGCCCTGCGCCGGTCGATCCCGGACCTGCGGTTCGCCACGAACCCCGGGTCCTACGGCTATGGCCTCTTCATGCAGGTGGACAAGCCGCCTTTCAACGACCTTCGCGTCCGCCAAGCGATCCACCTGGCCATCGACCGCCACGGCATGCTCAAGGGTCTCACAGGCGGCAAGGGCATCATCAACCCGCCCCCGCCGATTCCCGGCAAGAAGACAGGCTGGGGCATCAGCCAGGAAGAGCTGTTCAAGATGCCCGGGTTCGATCCATCGGCTCGGGAGCGGGACGTGGCAGAGGCGAAGCGTCTCCTGGCGGAGGCGGGCTACGCCTCCGGACTCAAGGTGGGTCTCATGACCGACAGCGGGCAGCGAACCACTTCGCTGACGACGGAGCCCATCGCCAGCATGCTCAAAGCCATTGGCCTCGACGCCGAGATCCAGTCGCTCGAGACGGGCATCTTCCAGACCCGCCGGAAGGACCGGGAATTCGACCTGCAGAACTCGATCGGCGCCGCCCGCATGCTCCCTGACGGCGCCCTGTGGGAGCGTTTCCACTCCACCTCAGTGCTCAACCAGTATGGGATCAAGGATGCCACGCTGGACTCTCTCATCGAAGCCCAGTCGCGGGAGCAAGACGTGGCCAAGCGCAAGGCCATCCTGCGCCAGATCCAGAACCACATCATGCAAAACGTCTACTTCGTGCCTACCATCGACTTGGCCTTCTTCATGGTATGGCAGCCGTATGTTGAAGGTTATGTCTATAACATGGGAGCCCAGCCCCACCTCCTCGACGCCGGCAAATTGTGGCTCGACCAGGCCAAGATGCCCAAGCGCCGGTAGGTGGCTTTCTGACCGCGGCTCACACGCGAGAGTCGTCTGGCCGGCTAGCCCGACTGCCCTGCCGAGAACTCGGTGATCGCTTCATACGCCCGGAGCATCTCCGTGTCCTCGGGATTGTTCCAGGGGGAGAACGGAGGAATGACAAACCCACCGAAGGCGGATACGACGCCCGGCGTGTCATCAACAACGAAGTCCGGACGCAGGGGTATTCCCAGCCGCACGCGCTCCTCCTCATGGTTCCGCACAGGCTTCTCGAAGCAGTCTCGGACCCACGGTGCCAGACCATGGGCGTGTACCACCTCCCACCGGACACCCACCCCTGACCACAAATAGATCTGGTGGCCATCGGCCACAAGCCGCTCGAACACCGTCTTGGCATGGGGCCGCAGCAACGTGCCCTCCGAGTCTACGATCGTGTAGTCGACGTCAAAGAATATGTTCATGAGTCACAATCCTCAGGATCGCACCTCCAGCAGGCTCAGCGCCTCGGCGAGATCCGTCAGATGCTCCAGGCCCCACCAGCGGGACAGAGCGGCCCGGGCACGATCAGGTCCGAGCACGGCCTCCGCCACGCCGAGGAACTTGGCGTTGATGTCCTCGTCCCCCATGGGATGGCGGGTGTGTCCCAACGGATCGCGCAGGTCGAGAACGAAGCGCTCCCCGCTGGTGGTCGCCACATCGAGCTTGATGGCCACGACCTCCGGATAGATGGCCTGAATGGCCTCGTCCTTGCGGACGGTGATCTTCTGCATCAAGGGCCGCAGGGCAGGATCGCGGTAGGCGGGCTCCTCGAACGCCGCCAGGTCCATCGTTCCAGCGACCAGGGTCCGGGCCAGGATGTAGGGCAGGCTGTGGTCGGCCGTTTCCCTCGTCAGGGGGTCCCACTTCTCCGGGTCGCTGCCGATCTCGCTCACCGTGAAGGCATAGGTGCCCACGTCGATGCTGGCGATCTGCTCGGGCGATACCCTCCCGCGGAGCTCCAGCGCCGCCCAGACGACGAGCTGGGCATTGTACTCCACAGGCCAGTACTTGAGCTGCACCTCCGGGGTGCGGAAGGGCCCTCCCCGGCCGCCGAAGGGTTCCAGCTCGAAGGGGCCGGTGATCAGGTCCCACAGCCCGTGGCGCCCCTCGAAGGGCCGGTCAGGCCCCGTCATTCCCTCGGCGCCTAGCAGAGCGCCGAACAGGCCATTGCGCGTGGCGTAGCCCGTCGCCGCGCCCTTCCAGAGCGACAGCTCGCCGGCACGCGTGTTGCGCATAGGGATATTGGCCACGGCAGTGATGGCCACCGCCTCTCCAACCTGGTCTGCCGAGAGACCCAGCAAGTTCCCCACGGCCGCCGCCGTTGAGATGCCGATGGCAAACCCCTGGTCCCACCCCTTCTCGCGCAAATGGGTGGCGTCGCTCAGGCGAACGAACAGCTCGTAGGCGACAACCATGCTGGTGATGAGACGCCGGCCATCCACGCCGTGGGCTTCGGCCAAGGCCAGCAGGGCACCCAGGCAGTCGCTGGGGTGACCCCCAGGGTACTGGTCGTTCCAGTCCAGGTTGCGAATCATGCAGGTGTTCACGAAGGCGGCCGCCTCGGCGGTTGAGCGCTCGGGAAACCCCAGGATGCGCCCCGGATAACGCTCGGGCGCCGCGCCACGCGCCAGACGCCGCCCCATCTCGGCCGGCTCGCAAGTGTAGGCGGCAATGGCGCAGGCGAGGGTATCCACCACCCGTTGCGCCGCGGAGTGCACGACCTCCGCAGGTAGCTCGTCGAACCGGAGCCCGGCGGCGTACTCGGCAATCTGGCGGGTCAGGTTGTCCATGGCGACTTCGTCCTACGCTGCAGATTGCTGCCAGCCGGGCTCGTCCGGCTGCGACAGCCGGAACCCCCGCTGCCGAGAGTTGCTTCGCCCCGGGCAGGGGACTGAGGGAACCGCCGGTTACCTGGGCTGACAGCGGGGACAATAATAGGTGCCGCGGCCGCCCAGTTCCACCTTTTCGATCGACGCGCCACACGCAGGGCATGGCTGAGCCTCTCGGCCGTGGACGCGCATCAGATCGGCCTTGCGCGTCAACCCCTCCGCTGGGCCGAGGAACCGTACGTACTCCTCGGCGGCCCCCAGGTCGATGGCCCTACGCAACACCGGAGCGATGGCGGCATGCAGCTTCTGCTCCTCGCCCTCTGACAGCGACGCCACCGGCGCCAGTGGATGCACGCCGGCGTCGTAGAGGATCTCGTCCGCGTAGGCGTTGCCGACCCCCGCCAGGAGCGACTGGTCCATGAACACCCCCTTGATGGCGCCACGACTGCGCCTCAGGGCGCCGATGAACCCGTCCAGGGTGATGGCCAGGGCATCGGAACCCTGCCGGGCGACAGAAGGGTAGGCATCCACCAGTCCGCTGGGGACCAGGGCCAGCGAGCGCGCGGCCACGAAGCGCACCTCCAGATTCTGCTCGCCCTCGAAGCGGAGGCGGAGCCGGGGCTCGAAGGAGTCCGGACCTCCCTGGTAGAGCGCCACGCGCCCGATGAGCATCAGGTGGACCAGCAGCGCCAGGTCGCTCTCGAAGTACAGGACCAACATCTTGCCGCGCCGGCCCGTGTCCACGAGCCGCCGGGCGACCAGGCTCGGGAGCAGCTCCGCCCCGTGCATGGAGGTCTTGCCGCTCCGCTTGAGCTGCACTTCCGCCACGCGCAGCCCGAGCAGCCGCTGATGCACCGTCCGGCGCGTGACCTCGATCTCGGGCAGCTCAGGCACAGCGCTCCCTCACGCCCGCGGCTCGGATACCCGGTCCTAGTGCTTGTCCAGCCAGAGCACCTCCGCGATGGGCCCGTAGACGTAGGGCTGGGCCAGGCGCGTCTGATCGCGCCAGTTGTGCAGCCAGGGCTGCCAGATCGACTGGGGATTGAGCTCGATGAGCGGCACGACGTACATCTTGTCGATAAGGGTTTGCTGGATCTGGCGCAGCACCTTGTAGCGCTGCTCCTTGTCGGCGAGCCCGGCCTGCTGGTCGATGAGCTTGTCCAGGTCGGGATCTGAGATGCCATAGAAGTTAGAGGGAGAGCCGGTCCGCACGTCGAAGTAGTTGCGGTTGGGTGCCATCCAGGCATTCGAAGGCCATACGACGGTCTCGAACTCGCCGTCGGCGTAGCGCTTGTTCGCAACGCCTGGCTCCTGGAGCTGCACCTCCATGTCGATGCCCACCGTCCGAAGCTGCCCGGCCAGGGCCTCCAGCATCTGGGGCGTCGAGCTGTTGGTGGCCGAGGTCATCCCAGTGGTCTTGAAGCCGCCGGCGAAGCCGAGCTCTGCCAGAAGCCGCTTGGCATCGGCGATGTCCGCGTCCTTGGGCTGGCGCCACCCGGGCAGTTTGAGCAGCTCCTCTTCGGGGATGCTCCAGGGGCGGAACTTCGATGTCTTCGGGGCCTCGACCGCAATCCCTCCCCCAAAGGCCAGCGTCTGGTTCATGGCCTGCCGGTCGACAGCCAGATGGATGGCCTTGCGCAGCCGGATGTCGTTGTAGGGCGGTTTGTCCTGGCGCATGTGGAGCGAGTTACCCAGTGTGGCCTGAAACGACTGCACCTGGAGGTTGGGATTGCGCCTGAGGAGGGGTTCGGCCTCTGCTTTGTCGTTCACGGTATGAAAGTCGATCTGGCCGGCGACCAGCGAGGCCAATCGCGTGGACTTGTCAGGAATGAAGTTGATTTCCCAGCCGTCGAGGTAGGGCCGGCCATCCACGTAATAGTCCTTGTTCTTCTCGTAGACGGCCTTGGTGGTCTGGTCGTAGGACTTCAGCTTGAAGGGCCCGGTCCCGACCATCTGCTTGGTAAGGCTGCCACCCCCATCGAACACGTGCTTGGGGATGATGAAGACCTCGAAGAGCTTCCAGAGGAAGTCCGCGTCGGGGATGTTCGTCGTGACCTTGACCGTGAAGGGGTCGCTCACCTCGACCTTGTCCAGCGTCAGGACGTTCGTCCGGTTGTTGTACCCCCCCTTGGGGTCCGCCATGCGTTCGAGGCTGAACTTGATATCCTCGCCGCTGAAGGGCTTGCCATCGTGCCACTTCACGTTCTGCCGCAACTGAAACACATAGGTCTTGGGGTCGGTTTGCTCCCACTTGGTGCAAAGCCGGCACATGGTGACCGGATCGAGGGGATTCAGGTTAGGCGCATACCGCTTATCCACGATGTGATCATAGACAAACTCACCGATGATCTGGTGGACGAAGAGCGTCCCCACGTAGGGGTCGAGTTGATCGCTCCCCTGGTTCCCCGCCATCCGGAAGGTGCCACCCAGAGTCTTCGGCACCTCCACACCGAACTGCTCGGGCTTTGTGTAGAAGGGGTCGATTTCGGGGCCTGTCGGCGCCGCCGCCGGCGCCGGGGCGGCGGGCTTGATCTCGCTCGCCGGCGGCGGCGCCGCTGGCGTGGGCCCACAGGCCACGAGGCCCAGACCCAGGGCCACTGCAACTGCCCATCTCAGAGAAAACATCACGCTCTTCCTTTCCGTGGACGGACTAGGCCGTCTTCTGACCGCGAACGGGCACGACCGCCCCTTGCCAGGCCTCGAGGACCTCTTGGGAGGTGACGACTGTGCCGTAGAATTTGTCGATGTTGAGCAGCGCTCCCCGCTGAACCTCCGGGCTGCGGCTCTCCGTGCAGTTGGAGGTGAAGACGATACGGTAGCCCATCATGAAGCCGTCCCGGGCGGTCGACTCGACGCAGACATTGCCGGCCAGGCCCGTCAGAATCAGGGTCTTGATCCCCTGGCTACGCAGGATCAGGTCCAGGTCGGTACCGATGAAGGCACTGTAGCGGTCCTTCGAGACCACCGGCTCGTCCCCCTGGGGACCGACCAGGTAGAAGTCCCACTCCCAGGGGTCGTCGTAGCCCCGGCCGACTTTGGCGAGGGCAGACTCACCCGTCGCTTCACTGCCATAGGGCACCAGGCCACGCCCGTTGAGCTGCTCTGCCGTCTCCATATGAGTCCACGAGTCGCCGCTGCCCCGTACGAAGATGACCCGCGCGCCCAGCCGGCGCGCGTCTCCCAGGAAGCCCTGGATGCGCTCGGCTAGGCGCCCGTAGACGCTCACGTCGTTGCCAGCCTTGGCGTAGCGTCCCTCCGGGTGGCAGAAGCTGTTCTGCACATCGATCACCACAACGGCCGCCTGCTTGGGATCGACGAAATCGGCCAATCGAGACATCATCTACCCCTCCTTTCTGCGGTTTAACGGGCCGGAACGCGCGCCGCCATCTCCTGCCAGACGCCGATGACCTCCTGTGAGTTCACGACGTAGCCGAAGAACTTGTCGATGTTCACCAGCGTCGCCCGCTGCTGCTCCTCGCTGCGGCTGGCTGTGCAATCCTCGACGAAGAGGACCCGGTAATCGAGCATGAAGGCGTCGCGAGCCGTCGACTCGACGCAGACGTTCCCAGCCACCCCGGTGAGCAGGACCGTCTCGACCCCCTGGGCTCGGAGCAACACGTTGAGATTCGTATCGATGAAGGCGCTGTAGCGGTGCTTCTTGACGACGGTCTCCCGCTCGCCCTGGGGCTGGACCGCGAAGAATTCCGCCCCCCAAGAGCCCTTGAGGCAGACGAAGTCCGGTGCGTTCGCGACCACGCCTCCCTGAGCATAGGGGGTCCGGGAGCTCACGGCCTTCTCGAGCGAGACGGGAGAGTTGGTCCAGCGGCTGCTCTCCATCTGGATGAAGATGACCCGCATACCGACCTTTCTTGCCTCCTCCAGGAGTGGCAGGAGTCGCTGGTGCACCATGGCCTGGTAGGGACCCATGTCATTCCCGGCCTTGCCCAGGAGACCCTCGCTGCTCAGAAAGTCGTTCTGGACGTCGACGATGACCAGGGCCGCCTTCCCGGGGTTAGCCCACTCCCTGAGCGCGCTCTCCATTGATGTCCTCTCCTGCCGCCTCTGAGCCAGTTTTGCGGAGCAACTATACCACTGCGCGGCCCTGACTTTCCCCCCCGTTGCAACCGGCGTATGATGCTTTCCGGCAACTTGCAAAGCGATCGCGACTGAGGCTCGGGCAGCCGGGCCCGGGCGCAGAGGGGGTGAGGCCAGGGCCGATCGGAAACGACGCCGCTCACCAACCGATCTTTCCCGGCAAACCATCCCCAGGAGGAACGGAGCATGAAGCGCCGCAATCTGCCCCAGTCTTGTCGTCGCATCGTAATCACCGGCCTGGGTCTCACGGCAGGCATGCTCGCCGCGTGCGCCCCCGCCGCGCCGGCCCAGCCCCCCGCCACTGGTGCGCGGCCCGCCGAACAGGCCGCCGCGCCCGCGGCAGCCGCCCAACCGCAGCGCGGCGGCGTCTTCCTTCACGCCGCCAAAGCGGCCCCACCCAACCTGCACCCCCTCAAAGGGACTGGCACCGACCAGCGGAGGGCCATGGGCCCCGCCACGGAGCCCCTTTTGGGCTTCGACGCCGAGCCCGGCAAGGTCTGGAACGCCGTGCGTCAACTGGCACCAGGGCTGGCGGAGAGATGGGAACAACCGAATGACACCACCTATCTTTTTAAGATCCGCCAGGGCGTGAAGTGGCACGACGGGGCCGACTTCACCGCGGCCGACGTGGTCTTCAGCTATGAATACCTGCGCGACCCAGCCAACAAGCTGGCCAACGCGTCGCGCATCGCTTCCGCCGACCGGATCGAAGTCGTGGATCCCTACACCGTGCGCATCACCAGCAGGGCACCCTCGCCCTATCTCCTTGAGGCCTTTGGTGAGGCGGACTTGGCCATGGTGCCCAAGCACGTCGCCGACCGGGGCGGCAACTTCGACAAGGAGCTGATCGGCACGGGGCCTTTTCAGCTCGTCTCATCGGACCTGACCAAGGACAACGTCTTCAAGCGCTTCGATGGCTACTGGCAGGCGGGCCGTCCCTACCTGGATGGTGTCCGCATCATCTTCAACCTGGACAAGTCGGCCCAGGCCGCAGCCTTCATCGCCGGCCAGAACGACCTGCTGGAGATCGCCGACCAGAACGAGCTGCAGCCCATCTCGCGGGCCGTGCCCGCGATGAAATACGAAGCGGCCGTGGGAGCCTACGGCAACGCCGTGTACATGAAGCTGGATGAGCCCCCCTATAACGACATCCGCGTCCGCCGGGCCATTCACCTTGGTCTCGACCGCCAGCAGATGAACCAGATCCTCAACCAGGGCAAGGGTGTCATCAATCCCCCAGCCATCCCGGGCAACCTGGACGGCTGGGCCATGCCCCAGGAGGAGCTGCTCAAGCTGCCGGGGTACCGCCAGCCCAAGGCCGCAGACATCGCCGAGGCAAAGCGGCTCCTGGCCGAAGCCGGATACGCCAGCGGCATCAAGATGACCATGCTCTACTCGAAGCAGTTCGCGACCGCCCCGCGCATCGCGGAGGTGTTCGCAAACCAGATGCGGGCCATCGGAGTGGACGTGGTGTTGGATGGGTACGATAGCGCCACGTACAAAGTCAAGGACGAGAAGGGCGAGTACACGGCCAACATGGCCTTTGCCGGCAACTTCGAACCCTACCGCACGGCCTACGGACGGACGCACTCCAAAGGCTCCCAGAACGGCGCCGGCATCAACGACCCCGAAGCCGATCGCCTGCTCGACACCGTCGTCCTGACCATGGACGAGAAGGTCCGCAAGAAGGCGGCCCTCGACCTCCAGCGGCTGCTCCTGGACAAGATGTACTACGTGCCCACCATCGAGCTGGCGACCTACCAGGCCTGGCAGGCCTGGGTGAAGGACATCCGGGTGGCCAGCGACTACGTCTCCTGGAGCCTCGACGCCGAGAATCGGCCCGCCATCGTGTGGCTGGACCCGGAGCTGCTGCCCGCCGGCCGGCGTTAGGAAGGATCGAACGACACAACGGAGGCATGGCCAGTGACCCAGACCTACGATCGCTCCCGCACGAGGAGCGACGGCGTCATCACCGACGAAGGCATACAGCGGATGCGCAACCGCATCGGCGTGGAGATCCCCGAGCTCAACCCCCACAACGAGTATGCCTCACGGGACGGCATCCGCCACTACGCCCACGGCATCGGCGACCCCAACCCCCTGTGGACGGACCCCGAGTCCGCCGCCGGAACGCGTTGGGGCGGCATCATCGCCCCACCCACCTTCATCGAGACGACCGGCGTGAGCCGCGCCAAGGAGATCCCGGCCGAGGTCAAGGCGAGGGGCCAGGGAGCCCTCAGCGGCGTCCACGGCTGGTACTCCGGCGACAAGATGGAGTTCTTCCTGCCCGTCCACGAGGGAGACCATCTCACCATCAAGCACTCCGTCCACGACGTCATCGTGAAGCGGAGCGAGTTCGCCGGCCAGACGGTCCACGTTATCCGGCGGCACATCTGGTGCAACCAACGCGGCGAGCTGGTGTGCGTCGCCGACCGCCTCTACATCTCGGGCGGCCGCGAGCGCACGCCTGGCGAGCGCAAGAAGTACGCTGACCTCTCTCGCCAGTCATACACGCCGGAGGAGGTCGAGCGCATCGAGGCCGCCTACGAGGCCGAGGGACCCCGCGGCGCCAACCCCCGCTACTGGGAAGACGTGCAGGTCGGCGAAGAGCTGCCGCCCCTCGTGAAGGGCCCGCTCAGCGTCACCGACATCATCGCCTTCGACATGGGCCGCGGCTCCCCC